>Ga0154718_1087_pt1 | contig 34493 bp, 34 predicted proteins | sample Rifle2008BG16ft_FD_105726 | JGI IMG/M metagenome (GOLD analysis project Ga0154718, IMG submission 105726) | Betaproteobacteria bacterium RBG_16_56_24
CTGCGCGATCAGTGCATTCGCTTCCTTGGCATGGCGCGCATGCAGATATTCATCCAGTTCAGGCATGGTCAAGCCACGCGCACGCATTTCAGCCGTCATAGGCTTGAGTTCGGTATTCACAAAATCTTGCGTGCGCTTCGATGCCCTGTTGTGGAATAACTCTTCTTGCAGGTAAGGATTCCACTTTTCGGCAAGCAGCACTCCAGCTGACTTGATCGCCTCGATTACGCGCTTCATGTCGATGTGCTTGTCTTGCATCTTGTAAACCAGATCGTCGAACATCGAAGGCTCTGGAGAATCCCAGGATGCGCGGCTGCCTGCCTGCCCGTTGGATAGCCCGAGATTATTCTGGCGTGGCGGCTGTGCCGGTGTCTGGGCTGTGCCGGGGATGGGTGATTGCGAGGCGGTCTTTGGTTTTGGCGTGCTCTCGCGGCTGAATAGGATATTTGGATTATTCTGGTCAAGCGTACCACGATTGCCTATTCCAGCACCTTGATTTACAATATCACCATGAAGACCATCAATTATATTTGCGCCAGATGTGGAGTTGGCTTTACTACCTCGGCTCGTCACCGTCGTGCTGGAGCCAGAGTATTTTGCAGCCACGCTTGTTACAGCACTGACAAGCGCGTTGGCTATATCAACAGCGGTGGATATAGAGCCTTTACTGTCGGCGGAAAGGTAGTTCTTGAGCATCGGCTTGTCGCTGAGAACTTTCTCGGCAGAAAGCTTTTGCCGACTGAAGATGTCCATCACATTAACGGGGATAAGATTGATAATCGCCCGGAAAATCTTGATGTCATCAGCAAGCGCGACCACACCATTGAGCACTTTCCGTTGGGATGGGACATCGAGTCCGCCAAGTCCCTTAAGGCGGAAGGTTTCACTTTTAAGCAAATCGGAAATAGATTCGGCGTTACTGGTGTCGCTATTTGGTCTGCCTTCAGACATAGAGGGTTGACCAGTAAATATCGTACCAAAACCGCTTGAACCAAACCACGCCTTGAATGCTGGCGTGTCGGTCTGGTTGGTATTGCTGAACAGCGGCGCACCACTGCGATCAAGCGATGGCGTGAACAGTGAGTCTCGATAATCACCGGCTTGTGCTTGACTTGCGGTATAGGCGCGGCTCATTGCTGTGCTTGCCATGTACACCAAATCTTCGACCTGAAGCGAATCCGCCCAGGCGTTCCACTTCATCCTTTGCATAGCCGGGAATGCTTTGCCGATGGCGCGGAGTTGTTCGCGGAACCATGCGATGAATTTCTTAACAATTCCGAGAGAAGGATGGTGCTGCACGAGATAGGCTAATTGCTCGTGAAGAAGCGTTTCTTTTGATACAATAGGCGGTAGCACAACCGTCTCACCGGCTGCGCCACCTAACACAACGTCACTTAAAGGAGTAACGTCATGCCTATTTTGAATTGTACCAGATGCGGTACCGAATTTATTGGCAGCGCCAGCCAACGCATCAGGGCCAAAACTAGAAATGTATTTTGCTCTCGTCGCTGCGGCGGTATTTATAATCGCAGAAATTCTACCGGCAGCATCCATAAAGACGGATACCGGCTTATTACTGTTGATGGGAGACAAATTCTCGAACACCGCCATGTTATGCAGTGCAGTATTGGACGTAAGCTCGCCACGAGCGAATGCTGCCATCATATCAACGGGAATAAATTGGACAATAGAATTGAAAACCTCGTTATCATGGATGCTGCGTCTCACACTAGAGAGCACAATCTTTTGTGCCTCGATGTCGAGCGTGCTAAGTCTCTTCGTGATAGAGGGATGTCTTATAAGAAGATCGGGAAGATTCTCGGGTGCTCCTCCCAAGGTGTTATTGGCATTCTTGTCAGACACGGCCTCTATGTTCCCTTCCCGCCCAAAACCCAATATAACTTCGATCTTATCAAGCAACTTATTGATTCCGGTCTTAGCCGCAAGGACATCGCTATCAGAGTAGGAGTTTCTGCTAATGCTTTGTACGGTGCCATTCATCGAAGAACCACTAAGACCAAGGGCTTGTAATGCGCGGCCATGTGCCGCAATTACCGCTTTATTGCCAACCAATCTTATTAAATCTACTTCCTTAAGGATGGACCTGAATTCTTTGCTGGACTTGCCGAGGTTCAGCGCATGGACGGCTATCTCATGCCTTACAAGCCCTTTCAGGTCGGCTGCGCTGGTGTCTGCGGATAGGTTATCGGCGATGAAATAAGTTGTCGCGTCAGAGGGGTTGTAGAAGGCAGTTGCACGCCCATCTTTTGAATACTTAACTTCGATTGGGCGGCGAATCATATTTTCAGAAATACGAAAATCCTTGTTCGACCCCTTGTTGCTGACGAAGCCAAATCTCTTATAAAAACGCTCTTGCCCAGATCGACTGCCACCAAAATCACCAGCCGCTGTCAACGCAATTTTCATCCTGTTCGCATCGGCATAACTGATAAGAATTTCCATGAAGCGAGAGCCAATCCCTTCACCGCGAATTTCTTTCGGCATCTGCAATTCACTCAGCGTAATCACATCGCCTTTGATGGACAAAAACGCATCAACATCTTTATGGACAGCACCAAGCTCATCAAGTAAAGACTGGTCTACGTTATATCCATCAACGCTGGCAAACAGCTTATCCCCCACAATCCCCCCAGCCTGTTCCGCCGTAATCACCTTCGCCTTGCCAGCTTCAAACATGGCAGATAGGGCAAGTTTATCCTTGCCGGTGTGGGCTTCGATCAGGGCGGGTTTCAGGGATTCAACTGAGTGTGGATTTACGGTGGCTTGGCCTTTTGAAAACAAGCTCGGTTCTTGTCCTGCAACTAACACATTCCCGTCTTCATCCAGGCTTGCATTGCGCATTGTCCACAAGGCAGATTCAAACGTGTCTGCGCCATAATATTCATTATCACGTCCGTCGCTTGGAGCAATGTTGATGTGAATGTCCTTGGCGCTATCTGGACGCGAGAACCCAGCGGTTTTACTATGGTCTGAAACACGTACATGCAAAGTGATAGTCGGATTATCCTCTTTTGTTTTTGGATCAGGATTATCCTTCCGGATGTCGAAGTAACGAGTGCCGCGTTCATCGGCAGACCATCCTTCAGCTTTTGCCATTGCCTTGAATGCTTCGCTTGTAGCACTCTCGCCAACGAATCCATTTATGCGGGATTCATCCAGCATTTCATCAAGCGATGTCGCTGGATACTTTGCACCGATTTCGCTTGCGACTTCATCGTTAAATTCTGATTCAGGTGGAGCGTCTTTTGGCGCAAAGTATTCATAATCGCCACCTCGACCAATGGTAACAACTTCATTACCATCACCCAATGCGGCGACTAAATTTTTCGGCCAGTCAGCGCGATCATCACCATACGTCTCTTCAAGATTGGAGATGGTTTCGGTACTATATTCCCATCCATCCGGCCAGTAATTATTTTTCTTGGCATCGCGCAATTGCTCTTCTTGCGACGGAAGATCAGCGTTGTACGCTTCGATCATTTTTGCTTCAATGTCAGCAGGGATGTTTTCCTGTGCATTGCGGCTATACATCACTGCGTACTTGTCACCCTTCTCATCAATACGATCACCGGCTTCGTACATCTGGCGGGCTGTTTCACGTGAAACATCGTACTTGTCTTGGAGGGGGTGGACTTGGTGGTCTAGGTCGGTATCGCGGGAGAATAGGGCGGTGCCTTTGCTTTTGACATGCTCGCCCATCTCGCCAAAGTAAAGCGCGCCCGACTCGCGGTATTCGATAGGCATTGGCTTCTCAGCCGTACTTTCAGCTTTGGCTGTGTAGCCTATCTTCCCATCAGAATATGTAGTTGAGCTTTCACCAGCGAAGGCCGGTCTGCGCTGAACGACAAACGTTAGATTGTTGTCTGTTGCGAATTGCCTGAAGCTATCTGGAACCTTCGAGCCTTTTGGGCCTGTGGCGATGGCTTTGCCATCTTCGGTGACTTGGAGCGTGATGCCGCGTTCCGGCTTTTCGATGCCAGCCGCTTCACGTCGTAGCGCGGTAAGGTCGGCTCTAGCAACAGGCAAGACATTAATGATTTCTGTGGGTATTTCATAATTATCCTCAGCGTTATATTGAGCCTGTTCTTGCTGGATGTCTACTTGTGGATAATATCCTTGCTCATGGAATGAGTCCGCCTTGGCTTCTTGGGCTGGCTCTTTTACTTTTTGCTGATTTTCTGAAATAGGCGAGGGGGGTGTTTTAACTGCTTCGTCCATCTTCGCGGCTTTTGCTTTCGGCACCGGCGGCAACCCCATCCCTTCGCGCACCAATTCTACAACCATCTCCTGTTCCGCCAGCGCCTCATCCAGCATGGTTTGCACCGCAGCTTTTTCTGCTTCCGCAACCGACATTTTGCCGGTGTTCCGGTTGGCGAGTGCGCGGATCTCCTTCATTTCATCTGCGTCGAAGATCGGCTTGCCTTTATTCAGGCTTTCAAAGCAATTTGCAAGACTCATTCAAGCATCTCCTGGGTAACGGCGGCAATGATAATTTGCAGCGCCACGTCTTCCTCGGCGCGCCGCATGGCGATCATCTTTAACTTGTGATGATCTACCTCTGGGTGTTGTGGGACATTAAAGACAAGGTAGGCTGGTCCGCCGCCTCCGCCTGTTGATGGAACAATGACTGGCGGCTGAACCAATACGTGCGCATCAAACTGTGCCCACGATACGCGCACATCTGCCACTTGGGCTTGTGTGTCAAACTGTACCTGCGATACCTGAACAAGTGCGGCAAGCGTAGAAAATGCTATGTGCGAAACAATTACGCTCATCAAAACTCCCGAGAAACCCCGGACTTTAGGCCGGGGAGGATGTCAAGTTGTTGATTCAAATTCCACAGAGAGCAAGCTATAATTAGTGATCGCATCACATTCGGCACCTGACAGCGCTTGCTGATATGTCGTTGGGCTTGTCGGCAGCACAGCGTGCGTCCAGGTTGCAATCGTCACCGCGCCCTGCTTCAGTCGCACGATCACCCCGTTGCCGGTTGGAGACCATGCGCGATAACTTACCACCTGTCCTGAAGAGGTGCCGGGGTCTGCCACTGGAGACAACGCGAGCTTGCACGTAGTTGCCGTGGTTGCATAAATGTAATCGGCATCATCAGCAATAACCTCATCAACCATATCATACAAAACTGAGCCGGTACTTGGCAGCCACGATCCTGGTGTTGTATCTGCGTTTGGTCGTGCCACGGTTCCAAGCGCAATAGGAATAATGGACTGCGCTGTGTCGGTTTCACTAGCTTGTCCGATCGCTATGACTGTGCCCTGCTGCACCGTGATCGCTTGAGCCTCGTCAGTCTCGCCAACCTGCCCGACTGCAACCGTCAACGTCCCGACCACAACACTGATCGGTTGCGACAAATCTGATTCTGTTGCTTGCCCTACCGCAATTATGCTGCCTTGCTGTGGCGCGATTATCTGCGCCGTATCCGTCTCTGCGGCTTGTCCTATGACTACTGTGACTGCGCCAACGATAACGCTAATTGGTTGAGCAGTATCAACTTCAGTGGCTTGCCCGACCGCAATCACAGTACCTTGCTGTGCCGATATAGTCTGCGCTACATCGGTTTCACTAGCTTGCCCTACTGCCACAGTCACTGTGCCAAGGACAACTGCAATAGGCTGTGCAGTATCCGTTTCAGTCGCTTGCCCTACTGCGATAGATATGCCTTGCAATAATGCAATACTCTGTGCTGTGTCGGTTTCAGCAGTCTGACTGACCGAGATAGTGACCGTGCCGACCTGCACGCCGATCACTTGTGCGACATCCGCTTCCGTTACCTGACCGACAGTAACCGTCACCACTCCGGGAACCGGCGTAATTACCTGCGCTGCATCCGTTTCATTTGTTTGTCCTACCGAGATCGTGGTGCCTTGCGTCGGTGTAAGCGCCTGCGCCGCATCCGCCTCTGAAACTGGACTCAACCCGATAATGAGCGCGCCGACTATGACCGCAATAGCTTGTGCTGCGTTGGTCTCGGCAGCCTGCGCAACGCCGATGGTCTGTCCACCGGTCGGAGCATCCCCAAATGTCAGATACCCCTGCCACTCACTCGCTACACCGCCAGCCACATCCGTGATAATCTGGAACCCGTCCGAGTTCATCGCGTTAATATCGTAGGCTGCTAGTAAAGCTCCTGCGTTGCTGGCGAAGCTCAGCACCTGATCGTACTGGATGGTATGGTCTAGTTCGGCGTTGCCAGTGCCATTCTCGTCCCACATACCCATGCTGCGGCGGTCAGTGGTAGAGCTACCGCTGCCCAAGCCCATCACATCTCCTGCTACGGAAGTACCTGCGGTACTCTCAACTGATAAGCGCGCTATCAGCGATACACCCTTTGGTGCAAAAGATAATCCGCTAACCGTGGCCGTTGAATTAAGCGTACTACCATCTATCGTGTAGCTGCCCGCCTTCCAGCTTCCGCCCTTGATGGCAAGGTAAATCTGCGCTCTGCTGGTATCTACTCGGGCTATCCAGTTGAGTCGGAATCCATCCGTATTGAACTGTGTCAGCTGTGCGCGGGTAGTAGGATTACCACCGCCATTGGCAATAGACGATAAGCACTCGCCGGTCTTGCAATAGCCATCTGTGTCCATCGTGGCACTGGCTTCATCGCTGTTGCCCGTGATGTGCACGTTGTCTGCCGCAGCCCCGCTACTGGCGAAACCAACGGTCAGGCAACTATCAATCTCATTTGCCGTGTTGATTACGCCACCCCAACAACCAGCGAACATCACCACTTGGTCAGTCGCTGCAGCTACAAATCCGCTAACTGTATAATCCTGATTACCAATAGCAGCCGGGGAGAAGAAATGTCCTGCCTCTGCTACGCTAATATCTGTGCCGCCCCATGCTTCCCAGAATATCGTGAGGTTGGCGGTAATCTGAAAATCAACAATCAGTTGGTAGCCATCAGCGTTGATGGCGTTGATGTCAAGCAATCCGGTAGTTGAGCCCACATTATCCAGAACCACCGCAACCGCCAGGTCAACAGGAACAGCAGCGCAATTGGCGGCAGTAAGACCATCTTGCGAATGTGTACCTACTGCCCTGCGATTAGTGGTGGAGGTTGCGAAACCTACACCGCGATTCTCATGCGTAGTTTGCGAGACTGCATCCGTCGCAGATGCCATCCCCTGCCAGTAAAAGCGAATTGCCTTCGGCTGGAAGGATAGCCCGCTAACCGTATAGGTTATGCCCACCGCATCAGCAGCGAGCCACTGTATCGCGCCGTGGGCATGTGCAAGAGCCATTAGATTCCCAGGCGGGTTCTTACGGTAGCAGCAACATCATACGGTGGGCACTGGGCATCCACCAGCAGCAGCACCTGGTCTATCTCTTGCAACTTCAGTGCCCTGCTTGCCTTATTGTCAGTAGTACTGCCCGTGGGCACAGTGGCAACAAGTGCCTGTGCCTCAGTGATAGCAGCAGCGTCCAGTGGTATCCCATGGGCAATGAAGGAGATAGCATCCTGCGCCTGTTGGTTAGTAAAGTTGCCTCGTGCCCACTCCGCGAGAATAGACTGGAAGGCATGAACCTGTATCTTCGGTTCGATGCCCATCAAGCGTTCGATAAGTGCCATAATTAGCTCGCCTTGAAGAAGCCGTTTACACCCAGATCGGCAGTAATGTCTCCGCCGTTCGGGGTCACTACGAAATCGTGCCACGTCATCGGAACGATATTAGCGTCTGTGCCAACAGTAGAATCTGAGTCATAACAGACACTGAGATCAGACCATGCTCCTGGCGATGTTGCAACGGCCGTCCACGTCTGATCTGGGAAGGTAATCAATACCCAGTCATTGGTATCGTCTGGAGCGAATGCCACAATGTCCGCATCTGTCAGTACCTTACGCACATAGCCGGAGTTCGTGGCTTCTGCGGTATTTACGTCAGCTTCTATTGCTGCAACTGTATCCAGGTCTTTTATCACCGCGTCTGTCGCCGTACTCAGCCAGGCTGCAATGACCAGCACCGCATTAGTTGGGTCGCTCAGGTCAACCCTGTTATAAAGCTCAACAACGCGACCCTTGGAAATGTTGAAGACAAAGTCTACCATTTTGAATCTCCTTATATGTTATAATCAACCATGAAAGCAACTTGCAAATATTGCAACAATACATACAGTCGCCCGCCAAGTCTGATTGGAAATTTCTGCTCAAAGACTTGCGCTTATTTGGCGCGTAAAAAAGAATTTACAAAACATAGGCGCATTCGTTATTTGCCTATGCACCCACTTGCTGGAAAGACAGGACTTGTCTCTGCCGCCCGCGCAATCTTGTTTGATGCAATCGGGATTGAGCCGCATCCTTGCTATTGGTGCGGAAAACTTGTTGCTTGGCATATCGGGGAAAAGGGCAATCTCGCCGATGCTCTTATTGCCGATCATCGGGACAATAATCCGCTTAACGATTCTCCAGAAAATATTATTCCATCTTGTGGCTCTTGCAATGGTTCGCGCAGTCGCACTGTTAAAGATGGAGAAATATTTATTGTCCGTAAAAACGGAACAAGACTCCGCGCTATAGAATGTGTTTGCGCGTTTTGCAATAAACCATTTCTTGCCATACCAGCGGCTATCGCTCAAGGCAGAGGACGCTTCTGTTCCCGATCTTGCGCTCGGTCTAAAACACATAAGCATTGCCCTACTTGCACATGTTGCGAACATGTTCAATTAGCCTCCAGTTCACAATCGTAGTAGTTTTGCATCGCGTAGCCGGATGGATTCTGCGCATCGGGTGACACCTTGCCCGCGTGCTTCTCGGCCACGTGCTTGCGTGCCGCTTCTCCGGTCGGGTCGTCTGTCAGCTTCTCGCCGCAGTGGCAGCAGTAGCGTCCGGGGATCGCCAGCACCTTGAACACAGCATCACCGCCCTCGTCGTGGATGACGATGTTGCCCCTAACCACCGACAACCAGCGTTCATCCTGCCCCTGCTTCACCAGCTTAGTGGGGAACTTCTGTTTGCCATCGGCTGAGATGCGCTTGATACGGATGCCTGAGACAACCGGCGACCTGACGCCGTTTTGGTCGTGATAGTATTTCTTTTGCAGTAACATGAGTGTTCTCCTTGTTAAGTTCAACGAATAAAAAACCGCCTTTCGGCGGTCAGTTCCCTTTGTTAAATCGTAGCTATAGCAACGATCTACTTCACCCGCCCTTCATTTACTTCTACCTAGCTTTACTTTAATTGTCTATGCCTGCGGGGGGCTGGAAAATTGCTGTTGCCAGAATCTCATTCAGGTTCCCGTTTTTATCGCGAAGCACTTTGAATTTCCACTCCTTAACACTGGATTTTTCAACGACAACCTGCTTTGATCCTGCTGCCTTGAGAGCGTCCGAGATTGCCCTGGCGATCATCCTGCCCATCGCTTCGTTGGATTTTCCCAACTCGCTTACCGCGCCAGCAAGGGCGGAGCCGATCTCTTCACCGGTGGTGGGGGGAGTCTCATCTTCAAGATTGTCGAATAGGTTGCTCATAAACACTTCCGCAACACTTCCAGTTTCTCAACGCGCTGGTTGGCGGCGAACATTGCCTTGCGTGCGCTCACCAGTTTTCTCTTGGTTCTGCCATCAACCATGCTTTCGAGTTGGATCTTGAGCGACTTTGGAATGTCGCTGATGGTGATGACGTTGCTTTTGGTTTCGGCTGGTGACGCTTCGGCTTTAGTTTCTGGTGCCGCCTGCGCAAACAATCCCTGATTATCAAAGAACCCGGCAGGCATATTGTCAGCTGCTTGCTGTGCGGCCTCGTTCATCATGCCGGTAGTGATGTGATTCAGCAGCGCTTTGACCGATTCGTTCTCGGATAACAGCTTGCGCACGTACTTCGCCGCATCCTTGATGTCGTAGTAGCCCTTGCGGAAGGCGGCATCGAACAGGCGGACCAGTACGGCCATGACCTTTGGCCGGTCTTCCGGTAGCAGGCGCTGCACGCCGGCCACATCGCGCATGATTGCGCCCAGGTCGAACAGCGCGGCTTCGATATCGGCATCGGCCTTTGCGGCATCGTTGCTGGCTGGCTCTGTCTTGGCATATCTGCGCAGGTCTTGCGGATCAGTGAAAACGTAATCTTTCAAATCGGTTGGCCCAAGCCAAGATTCAAATACCGTCTTTTTCTTCTCCTTTTTTTCGTTCGCCATTTCCTTGTCAGCAGAATACTTGTCTGACCAATACACAAGCACACTACCGCGATTATCAACAGTGCGGATTACACCCTTTTCTTTCAAGTCGTGAGCATAGGTGATTTCCTTGCCGCGCATTGTTTCAACAGCGACAGGCACTTGGTCAAGATGGACATTGCCAGACTGCTTCGATGCCTTGATTGTGTCATCACGTTTCTTATTCCATGCCTCAGAATCGAATGGCTCGGTCTTGGCTTCTTGGTTTGACTGATCGAATAGCCCGCCCATGGGCTTCGCGGCATCCTTACTGCTTTCGCCGAACTGGAAGTTGTCGGCGTTATCTGTGCGGGACTTGGTGCGCGCGGCTACGTCGGCGGCATCTTTGTCGGCCTGCTCCTTTTTTGCTTGAGCGTCTTCATCAGCCTTGCGCTGATCGGCTTCATGTTCGCGCTGGGTGATCTCTTCTTTGGTGGGGCTGGTAAGAATTGGCGCGGCCTGGGTGCCGTCGCCGGTTACGGCTGCTTGCTGACCTTCTCCACCGCCTGCAGCAGCGCCTTTTGCACTCTCGGGTTGCTGTTGATCTTGCGCGTCAGCGATACCAGTGGGTCTACCGGCTGTTTCTGCCTGTCCGGCTTCCGTTTGTTGTTTTGCATGATTCAAGCGCTCCTGTTTGGTGGCGGGTGCAAGCTCTTCAAACATGCTGCCCGTCTTGGTGTCTTCTGATGCAATCGCATCATAGTACGCCCGGATGAAGTCCGCCATCTTCTTTTGTGAGCGGATATTCTCGGATAGGAAGCGCAGGATGGTCGCCGCGGCTTCCGTGTATTCACCCTTGAATAGACCGTGCTGGGCAAGGTATTGTTCCACAGACCCACCGCTTGACTTGATCTTGATCAGCAATTCGACCGCGACTACCAGGTCGGCGGCAATATCTGTCTTGGATGGAATTGCCCCGTCAGCCATGTCGGCGCGTACACTGGCCACCGCACCGGCGGCGCGCACCAGCGCACCTGATACAGAGCGCATCTCGTTATCTGTGGTTTCGACCAGGCGTGAGAGCGTCGGGCTGTTGCCATAAGCCTTGTAGAGCATGGCATTCTTGATGCGGCGAATGCCCTCTTGCGACAGCATACCGTCCTTGTCAGACATCGAGCCAAGCTCTGCCGCCCCATACCCGGCCAGCGCGCGGCGCACGTTCTGCATGTTGGCGACCGTCATTTCGATGTCGCCGGTATCGTTTACCTCGATGTCGCCCAGCGTGGCCATGCGCTCGCCGTCGATCTTAGCCAGTTCCAGCGCAGAGTATTGCAGGCTTCCGCCGGAATTGGAGGCCACGGCCAGCGACCTGGTATCGAATGGTTGGGTGATGCGGCGCACCAGCACCGGCTTCTTCATTCCGGCAAAGGTGGTTGGGTCAATGCCTTTAGTTATGGCGTCGGCTTCCAGACGGGCGCGGTAGTCTGCCGCCTTTCCTTGATCGTATGCTTGGCTTATTGCCTCGAAGCGACCGTTTCCGCCGACGATTGTGCCATCTTCGGCTATCGTTGTTGGCCCGACCCCCATTTCTTTTGTGTCCGCAGAAACAAGGTCGTAGTTGAGATTATTTACAATGTTCGATATTTGTACCGCAGATACAAGTCGTCCAGATCTATCACGTGGCTGCCCCTTACCCTCTTTGAGCGATGCGGTAATTTGATCCGCATCCACCACTTCAAATTGAGCAGATAGAGAGGTATTGTCTGGCAGGATTATCTTGGTTGGGTGCCCGGCGATACCGGCGTTTTCGGGTAGCGTGACTCCAGTAATTCTCTGCGATTGTCTGCTTCCTCCCTCAACTCTTCCATCTTCAGCAAGAAGATCCTGTCCTCCTCCTCCTTCAATTGTTGCCGCTCTTCCGGTGTTAGATCGAGTAATATCGCCTGGTTTTGTATTCTTTGGCTCGCTATTAACTCCCGCACCTGGCAAGGTATTATTTTGTTGAGCTCCGCTAAAAGCTTCTGTGATTGCTCTATCATAGGCCGATGAGAAAGGAATGTAGTTTGTGCCATTATTGCCTCCATTAGATAAAGGTATCATATTATGATGGGAGAAGTCAGCGGGTTGCGCCATAGGAAGAATTGAGGCGTTTTGCGGGGTGAGTCCTCGGCTTACTATGGCCGCCGCGGTTAGCGGCTTGCCTGCGGCACGTGCGGCGGCAGCTTGCTCGTGGATTTGGGCACCACCTCCGCCCGGCGCGTCCGTGGTGCCCAGTAGAACAGATGCGTCAATGTCACCGGTGTCTGCTGGCAAATCACTTGGCGCCGCTCCTGGTGGTGTTTCTGCTGGTGGTATAGCCGATGCCTTCAGCTTGTCATATCCACGCGATACAGCCCCTCCAGCCCCAGCCATAAGCGTTGTCTGAAGGATTGTTGGTGCAGCTACCTCCTTGAGCGATGCCCACCAGTCACTCAAATCAGCATAACTTCTCTGTTGTTCTGGAGTTAATCCGGCGATGGATTCCTGTCTTTGTTGAATCTGCTGCGTTACCGTCTCTGTTGCAACTTCTGTGCCGTACATGGCCGCCAATTTCTTGAACGCCCTCGTTACCATAGTCTTGCCGAATCCGCCGCCCTTGCCGCGCAAAATGGCAAAGTCGATCACGTTGCCGAGCGCTTCCGGGACGGCTTCACCTGTGCCATAAGCCGCCGTCTCTGCTTCATACTTGGCTTTGATTGGAGAAAATTCTTCCGTTGTCAGGATATGTCCCGCCTCCTGATCTGCCTTTGCTTTCAGGTCGTGAAGGAATTGGTTTTCACTCATCCTTTTGGCAGCAAGACCAGACGCCGTACCGCCAGCCACGTATCCTGCTACCGGTCCGGCCAGGCTGGACGGTACGCCAGCACCAAGACCGGCAGCTACACCAACACCAGAAAAACCGAGGCTTGGCCCCAACCCTTGAATATCGGTTGTATCGACACCGGGTATGGCCGTTTTACCTTTCGGCATTTCGGCTGCACGCCTTGCTGCCAAATTTCTGGAGTGCTGTATCAGCCCTTCTGAAATACTGCTATCAGCCTCTTCACCGCCTGGAATATCGGTGCCTTGGTAGGTTGCAGCAGCGGCACCGGCAAGATGTTCAGGCACGTCGATAATCTGCTTGCCGATCTCTTTCATCGTTGCGCCAAGACCCAAGGTTGGCTCATCAGCAGGCAACCCAAAATTCGGATCGCTGAACGGATTTACCTTGCTTACCGGTGCATCCAACCCAAAATTTGGGTCTGAGAATGGGTTGACTGGCATTACCAGCGTCCGCTTATGCCGAGAGCGGCAGGTTGTTGTGTGCGTGCAGGAGCAGTTCCAAGGTATTGCCCTGACGCACCTTTGCCATATTGCTCGTCGAATTGAGCCGCAAGTTGCGGGTTGGCTTTGAGTGCGGCGATATGGTTGGCTGGAATAGTGGGTTGTTCTGTAGGCACCACCTGCCCCCTCCCTACAGTATGCGCCGGGCTATGGGAGATCACTTTTCCGCTCTTGTCGTAAGTCCAAGTCTCGCCGGTCATCTTGTTCAATCTTGTTCCGCCACCCATGATCGTATCGGGGTTGAAGGTGTAGGTATCGGTTGGCGTGCCTCCCTTTTCGATTGCCGCTGCGGCGACTTTTTCTTTTACTCCAGCTTCGCGCGCATCGGTATTTGCTTTCTGTTCTGCCAGCATGAAATTAAGTCCAGCCGCTCTTTCAAGCAGTTGTTTGTCCACTTCGTATGAGTTCATGGTGGATTTGCTGCCATCCGGCCTGATATTGTCGGCCGCCCATACTATTGCTCCGTTCGGCAGTTTTACCTGTCTTGGATTTGTGAGCTTCCAGTTCAGGTTCCCTTGGGCGCCCAATCTGTTTGCCTCATCAATATCGCCTTTCCTGAAAGCTGCAGCAGCCTCATCGATCCCCTCATCCTTGAGAGTCTTTGCGAGTTTAGACGCTTGCATGATTTCTTCTGGTGTTGGGACGATGCCAAGCTTTGAGGCGGCGTTGCGGAATTGGCTTGTGTAGCTTTGTGCTGCCTTACTGCTGATGCTGCCATCTTCGCCGGGTTGCAACAGGCCTTGAGTGGCCTCTGCCATGAGCCGTTTTTTGTCGTTTTCAAAAAGCGGTTTGAACCTGGCCCCGCCATCAGGCAGAAGCATTGACTGCCTTTCCTTTTCCAGCAATTGTCGCGCCCTGTCATCCCACGCTGGCTGTGCCGGTTGGGTTGTTCCTTGTGATGCTGGTGGAGTTATTCCCTGTACTACGATATTGCGCAGTGAAGATTCACCGGTTGTCGCGGTTGTTGATGGATGGTCTGCGGCTGAAATGCCGCCTGCCGCTGAAGGCGGATTCAGTGAATTACGAAACTCCTCTTCACGCTGCCAAGTGAGATCAGCACGCTCACCCAGCTTCTTCTTGCGCGCAGCCTCGGCTTCTTGGTCCTGCATATCGCGTGCGAAAGAATACCCTTTCATGCCACCGGAAACCAATGCTCCAAGATTAAATCCGCTCATTTTTTCACCCCGCTGATCTTCCGTTCGATCTTGTCAACCTGTTTTGAAAGAGCCTTGATTGCCGCCAGATTGATCCCAACCATCGAAATAATGTCGATCATCTTCCCGCCGGGTGCGGCCTTGTCTCCAAAACGCGATTGCACGTCCTCTGCGTAAGGCCCGACATGCTCTCCGCCGTCGCCCTCACCTTTCTTGTATTTCCACTTCTCGATAGGCAGGGTTTTGACTTCCTTGAGGATTTCAGCGTCTTCAATGGGCTGCTTGTTGGTTTTGATTTTCTTGGATGATTTTGCATAAGCCATTCCCGCAGCTTGCCCGATCCCGCCCCACAGTGCCGCATCTGCCTGCTGTTTTGCAGCATAGCCTTTCAATTGCGCATCGTACTGGCCGAGATACAAGTTACCGGCTGATGTGTTGGCTCCAACTGCACCACCGTATCCCTGGTTCAACTGCCCGGCATCGGCGCGCGCATTGATACCACCTGCTGCTGAGTTGGCTACCGCGCTGTTTCCTGCATTCAGGGCAAGGCCTGTGCTGGTCGCTTGGTTGCTCGGCAGATTGCGCCCGAGACCGGCGGCATCCATGCGCTTCGCCCAACTAAGTCCCTTGCCTGCGACACGCGCCTTGTTCATTGAATCCGCCTTCACTGCGGCCTGGGTATCGAGTGATCCCTGTGTTGCGGCGTTCCACCGGCCGGAATTTGGATTGATCCCCATTGAGGCCATTTCACGCGCCTTGTTCTGCCGGGCCACGCCAAATTGCTGATCAACTCCCGCCCCCGCTTCTGCTGCGGCCAGTTCCGCTTCCGCTGCAGGGTCTTTCATCGCCTCGCTGACCAGCGAACCTTCTACCGGGCGGAACGTGCCCTTCATGTAGTTGGCGTAGTCAGCGGCCAGTGCGGTGGACGCATCTTGAGAGGCGAGTTGAGAGTTGACGACCTTGCCGGTCAGCTCGTCGATCATCGCCTGTCTGGGCTTGCCCTCTTCGTAGACCTGCTTGTTGAAGGCGAGCTGCTCTTTGCTGAGCGCGGCATTCTGTTTTGCCGCTTCACCGATGGCTGGATCTGGTCCAGGTGGAGCATCTGCCGACAGCGCGTCAATTGCTACCACTGTTGCTGCCACAACGAATGCCATGATTATTTCTCCTCGATTTTATCCGCGATATTCGACAGAACAAATCCATCGTACTCAGCGAACGTCTTTACTGTGAACATCTGCTCGATCTTCTCGGGATCGGTTTCGTCTGTGGCAATGATCGTTGTCCAGACTGTCTCTTCATGTGCGTATGCGATGCGCTTTACACCGGCTGGCGAACACACCGTATAGGGTGCCTCGATTGTTACCGGACCATCCTCTGTGGCCACGGATAACCGGCCCTTCGACATGATGTTGATCTGCGGGTATTTGTGAATTGCCCCGGTCAGATACGTCCCTTTAGGAATCGTGATCTCGCGGGCGTAAACCCCTTTTGAGAAATAATGCCGCACTGGAATTTCGACCTGCTTATCTTCAAGCATCATGCTTTCGGCAGCGGTCACGGCGGCACGGTAATCCAGTGCCGGAGATTCAATTATTGGGGTTGTCAGTTCTGACACTTGTTCGTTCACGCTCACCCCTGCAATAAATTATTGACGATGTATTTCACGTTGCAATTAGCTACAATTCTCGTCTATCTTTTCTATCTGCGTATTAAGCATCCAGTTAAGAATGTATTATAAGCCGCAAAAATGATTACTGGAGTTGTTCCAACCACATATCCGAATAACTCAACGTAATCTGTGGTTCCATTCATGTAAACAAGAGCGCTTCCACTTGATGCCATTACTGTTGCTGTTTGTATGTAAGTTCCTGCTTTATAAAGCGCTCCATTCTTGTAAAGCGCACCACTAACAGCGGCAACTGGAGAACCATCACCTGTAAGAGAAAAGGAAAATTGATAATACCCTTCAACTGTTGGAGTGAATCTGTAATTAGTGGCCGAGTCAAAATTAGAATTAGTGTCGAATTCCTCTGCGCTTAAAGTTACTTTAGTCCATACTGCACTTGTCACAGACTGATTTGCGGTGGGAAGATAGGCACTAAATGCCGGGCCGCTTATATTGGTTTGCTCCAATCTCACCGCATGTTCGGCAGCGGTAGCCGTCCCTACTTCAAGCGCCCCGCTAGTTTCTGCAAGCTGGTCTGCATCTTGCAGCAAATCTAAAATCTGATTTATCTTGGCACGCAAATTATTCGCGCTATACGATGGTGGAATCGCAACCAATTTCTCCCCGCGTCGCCCGGTGATTATTTCTACCACCTCTTTGAGCGCTTGCACATTCTTTTTTGTGGGGTCGCCGGAAGGGATTGCGGGCTTCTTCATGCGTTCCTCAATCCTTGCATGGATTCTGCGACAACGATCCCGCTCACCTTCACGTTTCCTGCCAGCCGGTGCGCAATCGCATCTGACTTGTACCCGCCGGGCAGCGAGAACGCCTTGCTGTCCGTAACTTGCCTGGTGAATTTGAGCAAGCCACCCACGAACAGGCTGTATGTCAGACTATCGAATGTGGTCAGCGGAAGACTGGTCAAAGCATCGCCACCCAGCGGATATGTTCCCATCGGAGCAAATCCAAGCGCGCCATAAAGCAAGGCCGAATCTCCGGTAAAGCTCAGCGACGGCGTTCCGGTCGCAGTCGCAGCGGCGGTCAGCGTGATCTGCGACGCGCTGTCGATGCTCTTGATCCGGGTGCTGGCCGGGATGCCGGTGCCTGTTACGTTCAGCGATTCGTACAGGTCTGCCGTGCTGGACAACCCGGTCACGATAGCGGAGGTATTGGTCGTGCCACCAATACTGACGATGGAGGCTGCCCCGATCCTGACCTGGTTGGTTATGACTGCCGCATCGTAGGCCGTTTGCGCTGCCACAATTTCTTCCGGCGTCATGGAAAAATCTGCATCGATCTTCGCTGCGGCAAGGTTGATCGGCGGCAAAGTCAGGAATTCCTTGCTCATCCAGTCGTAGATTTTTCGAGTGCTTGGATCACCTTCCCATTCCAGTATCTGAATCCCGCTCGCCACATAGAGTTTGCCGGTTTCCGGGTCGTTCCAGATCGCCGTGATTGCTTCGATGGATTCGGACAAAATCCCATTCCCGGCATCCAGAATCAGCATGTCGGTATGGTCTGCGTCGGTATAACAGGCAAAATACTGGCTGTCGTGCAATGCCGCAATAAACGTACTTGGCACCAGCGGCATCCACTCATACTGCGTGTAGAACGATCTGGTAATCAGGTTTGCGCCTCCAGCACCGATAAAGGCAAGTCCGCCGGTAGTCGGGTACATCACCCCACCATCTCCCGATACCATCCCGCGCTTGGCCAGACATGGCCAGATATTCGCGATCTGCTCCATGCTCATCCCGTCCGGACTTGAGCCGCCGACGAGATACGGCGTACCGGTCGTGCCGATGACAATGGTGGTGCCGAATGATCCGATCCCGACAATCGGATAATCCGTGGTTTGCCGGTAGCCGAACGGCCATGCGTGCGGGAACCACGGCTCGGACAGGCGCAACTCGTTTCCGGCGAACCCGGCCATCATGCCGTTTGGCAGTGAGATCAGCCCAGTCATAGTCGCCGGTGGCATGTGGTAGTTGGTGCAGGTCATCGCCGCGCCGTTGGCTGTATCGCCTGCCACGGTGTCGCTGGTCGTCGCCACGGCGATGTTTTCTTTCACCAGCCAGTACGAACCGTTATCCGTCCAATAGATGCGCTTGGTCATGCTGGCGGTGTTGTGCGGTGCGACGCGGGTTGCAGTCCCCACTCCGTCCGTGACGGTCGGATCGGCAGCCATCGCCACGCGGAATGTCGTAGCGCTGGGCACGTCGTAAACCAACTGCTCGCCGTTCAGGGAGTCCGGGGCGAACAGGGTGTTATTCACATATTCCCCGGCGCGTAGGCCAAAGGTGCTGGTGCAGGTGAAGGTCAGGTATCCGCCACCCCATGCAACGCCGGTGACGTTGTAACTGTTCAGCGGGGCCACGTCCATCGCCGTAGTCGCGCCGATGGTCCAGGTGCCATCTGTCTTCCCGGTAACTACTGCCGAGGCCGGAGAAGGCGCGCTTTCCTCGCCCCACGGAGTCACAAAGGTGTATTGGAACGCTCTCGATACCGCCGCGCCGGTTCCCCCTGCGTGCGTGACGCTGGGCGCTGTTACCGGTTGAAACACGCCCAGCACATAGAACGCGGTCGGATACGGCTTTGCTGTGGTCGCCAAAGCGTAGTTGGTGACGCGCGGCTCCCCCGCTCCGGTGAAATAGGTGCGGTAGGACGCATCCCCGGCAATCGGTCCCTTGGCTGCGTTGACATCCCTGTTCCATGCAACGAATACATCATTGATGCGGTAGATGGTCTTGATCGTGCCCGAGATATTCGGCACGTCCACGACCAGATTGCGGAGCAACGACTGCAACTCGCCATTGGTCAGGCGGCAGTTGATCGCGATTTGCGCCTGATTGTCGGCGAGCATGTGCTTTGATAGCCTTGGTGCAAGACCGGCAAATGCCTGTATTCTTTGTGCGCCCACTTAATCTCCTAGATGTTTCGGGTCTATCTTCAATTAAATCTTTCCTATAGCCAGCCAATAAACCAAGATTCCGGACTCACCAGATGAACCAGTGGACGCAGTAAAAGTAGCCCCGCTTGTCGAAAGTGATGCTGGAGCTGCTTGCCCACCATAGCCAGCAGAAATTCTATCTCCGAAAGCCGCATATATAGCAGAGAATGCTATCGGGAAAGTGACAGTCGTATTACCGATTGCTGTGCCGGATGATGTCGCTTGTCCCCACTGAACCAGTAATTCACCAATCTTCGCATACCCACTAGTCCCTATGCTTTGTGCCCCAGCAAGGGCTGCAAATGCAGCAAGCGCTGTAGTCTCTCCTGTTCCGCCTCCGGCAATAGGCAATCCGGTACAATTTGATAAATTTGCGGATATAGGAGTACCAAGTGCGGGGGTGACTAACGTAGGCGAAGTGTTTGTAACATAGGTTGAACCTGTGCCAGTTTTAGATGCTGTATCTGTGGCTGTAGTGGCTGTAGTGGCTGTAGCCGCATTCATCACTCCGCCGCCATACCCTTGCACCAGCGCTGGAGTCTGTGCCCACGTCCCAGCAGTTGTCTGCGTGGAATTGACATAGCCAACCACCCTGAACGGCACATTACTGCGCGCCGTGGTTGAGTAGATCACTGCGGCGCTGTCTGCCGCTCCTGCACCACCTTCTGCCGTGGTCGAGATCAGCGCGGTTTCATCCAGCACCAGCGAGGAATTGCACCAGGCCAACTCCACCGTTCCGGCATTGTCGATTGCCAGCAGCATGATTTTCGATGCGACTGCGCTGGTCGTGCCGCCGGTGGAGCCGCTGCTGATGACCGTGGCAACGTCTGCGGTGACGTTCCGGGTGTTCGGCACACCGGTTGTCAGCGTGGGGCTGCGGAAGTCCAGCACGCACGGCTTGAGCGTCAGCGTCATGGCGTCGGCTGCCAGCTCTGCGGTGACCGGGAAGATCGTGTCGCCTATCTTGGTCTTCGGGTTCAGCAGTTCCCAGCGGGTGTTCGCCAGGTTGTAGCGCAGGATCAGTTCGTGCCCGGCACCGGCGATGTTCCCCGGAGATAAGGCAGCTCCGCCATCAAGGGTGATGGTGTAGGCGGTCAGTCCGTCCGGCGCGAATGTAGGCGTAGCTGTTGCATTGGCAGCGCCAGCCCGGACAAAGCAAAGCTGCCCGTCCACCAGCGCGTAAATGTCCGGGGTGTAGTTCGCGGTGATCGCATCGGCAGTTCCGCCGGCCGCGACCCATCTGCCAGAGTCAGCCAAGGCATCCAGGAGCGCCAGATTGGTCAGGCATAGCTCTACCACATCGCCGACACCCCAGGACGCATAGGCCGAACTGCCGTCCAGCCCGCGCCCTGCTGTGCCGATGGTGAAAGAATCGGTGGAGCGCGCCGTCACCCTGACCACTTCGCGCACCAGTGAGGCGGTTTTCAGGACGCAGTAGCACCAGTCACCAGCGGCCAGAGTCGGGAACAACGCACCTTCTCCTGGTGTGACCACGAACGATAATCCGGCCGTGCCGGATGGCGGGGTAACGAGCTTGGAGGAGGCAAAGTTGCCGAATTTAAGTCCCATGTCAGTCTTCCCTTTGTGTGTAAGGCGATATGCCGTGCTCGATGCACAGCATCCGGTCTATCTCAAGTTCGTGCTCGATGCGCTTTCTGGATTTTGTCCGGTCCAAGCCGAACAGCACGTCACGCTCTACATCAAGCGCTAGCGTCTTTTCGCGCGCTTCGATCAGGATGCGGCATGCTTCCTTGTCCAGTTCAGCCAGGCGGATGGTCAGCGCGGCCCATTCCTGCTGCTTTCTGCTCCATTCGTCGGCATGGAACGCATGCTGATACATGCTGCTGGACTGAATGGGCTGCCAGTTGAATGCGATCAGGATGACGACGAGTAGCCCGGCACTGGCTGTGATTTCCAGAGGATTTTTCAAAAGAAGTGCGGCACGACTCGCCGATTGGCTCTGCCAAAACCACGCGATGCCTTGCTTTTGGCAGTTTCGATCTGGTCATTAAAGAATGCGAAGTTGGTCTTCGCCCCAGCCTCGTCCGAATATGGCTTGTTCGGCTGGATCTTCAACCGGTATAGCGCACCGTTTTTGATGGTTTCAAGATGCTCCTCCCATATTCTGTCAACAATGGTGGTTGATGCTCTGGTTGGTTTCAGCGCAACGCGCATCTTGATCGCCCCGGTCAGGCTGGCATCAGGCATTGGCACCAGGATGATGTTCCGCTCGTCGTCCTGGGTATAAAACAATGGCGTGCCAGTGCGATCTCGCCAGTCAAGAGTTGGGTAGTACGACTTGAGTTCGTCGGGGGTTTTTGGAAAAATCTCGATGCCGTTATAGAACACCTGCAACACCTTCGCCACCAGCGTTCCAGATGGAGGAACAAAAGCATAGGCTGGCGTGTTCAATACCGCATTGATGGCCGGATGGTTGTACAGGTAGGCAAGACTCTTCTCGCAGAATTCAATGGCGGCATTGCGGATGGCATTGAGCGCCACAGCCTGAATACATCCCGCCACTTCCGGCAGAACCTCATCGAAAAAAGTGGAGTAATTGACGTTGGCCATTTAGACTTGTCCCTTGAAGAGATTGAAAAACATCGCCGCGCGCTCGGTGAGTACCGCTTCATCGTTGCCAGATTCGACGCGGGCGGTAATGTAGTCGGCGATGGCCGGCGCGATCATGTCATCCACCGGGAAATTGCTGGTCAACGCCAAAGCGGATATGTCTGGCAATGCCGAGAACTGCCCAAAGAACAGATCCGGCCGCTTGTTGAGCACCAAATGCAGCGCTGCTATCGCATACACCAGGCAGGTCGCATCCGACGCACGCACCTTGTCATCGTCGTTCAGCGGCTTGCGTGCCATATCGACTATGGTTTGTATCGTGTACGCCATTGACTACCCCGCTTGAAGTTGTGGAATCAATCGGCTTGATTGTTCGCGTGTGCAAAAATCGCCTCGCGCAAATTCTTGGCGCTGACATTACTTCTCAGTTCCAGACCCATGTCGCGTGCGATTTCCAGCAGTTCGGCATGGCCGGTAACTGCAAGGTCGATTTGTTCGTCGCCATTGGTGATAACCATGGCTGTGTCGTCGTTCGGCTTGCTTGCCTTTTGGTCGGCAGGCTCGAAATTCCCGGTCTTTATCAGGCGCTGCGCTTCGTCAGCATCAGCCACTTCAACCGTACCATCTGCGGCAATAACCAAGGCCCCAACCCGACCGAAAGCTCCATCGCGCCGAGGCGCAAAAGTTGCTCTGAGTTTCATCTTGTTCTCCTGTTATATTAAAAAAAAGCGGGGATTGCTCCCCGCTCATCACTACGTTGCTGTGTTGCTTAGTTTGCTGCTTTGTAACTGAATTGCAGTGATGCAGTACCGGCCGCGGCAGTCGCTGGTATGACTGCCACAACAAACGCAACGATACGATCGACAGTGCTTACCGTTACAGCCTTGAGAATGTCATACGCTGCTTTGGTGGTTGTGTCAGATGTAATCGCCGCCGCACCCGATGCGGCCAAACTCGTCAACCATGCCGCACCACCATCTGCTGCTACCGTGGAAATAGCTGTTCCGGCCGCATCCAACAGCCCGAAGTGGACTGTCATTGCCGGGGTGCCTGTATCCATGTCAGTGAGTCCCACGGTGTATCCAACGGGCAAACAACCCGCAGGAAGCACAAAGAATTGCCAGACATCCGCCAGGTCTTGATCGGTTGTTGCAATCGCCATTGACTCGAAAACGGTGATCGTTTCCTTGCCCATGGGTTCGGGCATTGGAACTTTACCGATTACATGCTTTGATTTCTTGGTTGTTGCCATGATATGTTCTCCTTGAGAATTGAAGGGTTATGGTTGGGCCGGTGTTACCCAGCCCAATTCATCACGCATTCGGGTCGATTGCGTAGGTGTCCAGAGCGATCACGCCGAAGTCGTAATTCGTTTCGTTCACTGCGAAGGTGCACTTGTCGATACCCAAGATGCTGTTCGAGGTGATGACGATCTGATTGCCACGATCCTCTTCCTCTTCCTGCCAGTTGAAGCGCAGACCAGTACCCGGGGAGCCGAACGCCACAACACCGGCTTGGCGACCCAGGAACAGAGCGCGCGCACCGGGCAGGTTTGCACCAGAGCCCGCATTGCTGCGTGTCAGAATGCTTGGGTGCTCATGCAACACGACGTTGTTGTGCATGCCCAGCCCGCCTTTGAAGATCGGGTTATTTCGACCCTCGGCAGCAGCAGCGGCCTTCTGGATTGCCAGCCACTCCGAACCGGATGCAGTACGCAGGTTATGCGCCTGGAACGGCGACATCACACAAACATAGTGATCTTCGCCATCCACCTTGATCGACTGCAACGCAGGGATTGGATTACCAGAAGCATCGGCAAACCCGGACTTGGCGCGCGCCACCGCACGATCGACCAGTTCCAGTGCCATGATGTCGGCAGAATCCAGCGAAACGATCGATGTGGCGTTGTTGGCATACAACTGCCGATATGCGCTGGGAGCCTCGAAGGTGTTGCCTGCGTAGCCGACAAAGCCGGTTTCCTCGATGAAGTCTGTGTTCGAGAAGATCGATGCGCCCGCTGCCGTTGTATCAAGCACCGTGTCGCGTCCACCGCCAGACAAGTACATGAAAATTGCCTCGTCGAACAGGCTGGCCCACCATTGCGCTTGCAGTGGCTTTTCGCTGTCGCGAAGCTCATGAATGGTGCGTTTGCGCGACATGCGTCCGCCGAGGTTGGAACCGCCGCGCAACTGGTCGATGTACAGACTCGCCGTTGCAAATTTGCGGTCTTCCTCTTGGCCGCGCAGCGTGTTGTCGCCCTGGATAGGCTTCATGCGCTTACGCAAAGCCAAGTCGTAGGAAATCAACTCGCCTTTGTCGCTGGTAAGCTCGTTCAGGACGGTGATGCAGGCCATTGCCTTCTGGCCTTCGCCCATGAACTTGCGGGAAAAGTACGATTCTTTGCGGGTGTCAATCGCAAGTTCGGCTGAATAACGCCGTACCGCTTTTGCATCACCAACTCCGATGGTGGTTTTCATATGAATGCTCCTTAAAAGTTAAGATTAAGGTCAGCACTCATGCGCGGACACATTGATTTGCTACTGGTTTGCTACAACTGCCTTGGCCAGCATTTAGCGCGCAACTGTTAACCCGTTGCGTGCGAGGCTGCTTGCCTTCGCCTTGATATGCTCGATCTTTACATCATCGTTGGCGTTGATGCTCAATCTTGCCAATTTCCCGGACTTATCCATCACCGTCACGGTGATACGTCCGCTCTCGAATGAAACGGACTCACCGACTCTTACGTCCAGCTTCAAACTGCTCATTGGGTTCCTTTACGCAGAACGGCGGAACCGCTCACGCTCGACTGGACTCAACGCAGCCACGGCGTTTTCGTAGTCAACCCCATCCAGCCGATCAATATGCGCAAACTCGTCCACTCCGCCGGTGTCTGGAAGTTCTGCGGCAGGCAGTCCACCCAAGGACTTGGGAACCAAACTCAAATCGGGTTTCCGTGAGCCATCTGGCTTGCGTTCGTCTTTTGGCTGTTCGGCGGGCTTCCCGGTGAAACGAGAGCGCACGATCTTGTCGGCCTCCTGCAAGAACCACGCGCCTTTTTTGTCAGCATTCGCGGCATCAGCACCCAAGTCACGCACCGCCGCATCGAATGCGGCCAGCAAATACTTGTCCTTGTACAAGGTGTTCTTCTCATCCGAGAAGAATCGATCCTGCTCCCAATCCCACCGCGCCTTGGCGGTCTGCGCATTCTGCTCGCTGGCTATCTCAACCTTGAGCTTCTGTTCGCGCAGCTGCTGCTCCTGGGCAACCAGCACATCCTTCTGCGCTTCGTATTCATCTATATCAAGATCGCCTTCCTTGAACTTGGTACGCAGTTCGGATTTCTGCACGGCAAGAGCAGCGACCTTCCCGTCATAGTCCTCGATAGGGGCAACCTGGTACTGATGCTCGAATTCGCTTAACGAAGGTTTTGATTCGGCGCTACTGTCTGCTAACGCTTTGTCGACAACTGGTTTGACATCGCCAGCGCCCGCATCTGTATCATCCGCATCATCCGCATCATCACCGGCGGTTCTCAACAGAGCTTCAGGATCATCCTGTGGTTCTGCAATCGCAGCACGCTCTTCATCCGACAATAAATCGAGTTGTTCTTGTGTATATTCAGACATTTTGATCTCCTTTTAATTACGATGTGCGAAGCACGGTTGCGGTGAATGTGGTCTTTTGCGCAGCAGTGGCGCTACCACCATCAGAAATGAACTCGATTACTTGACCAGCGGTCACTGCATTCGCAGCAGTCGGAACCACAGCAGTGGCAGTACCAGCAGCCGCAGTGACCGCGATCTCCCAAGCGGGGATGGTGACAGCACTCCCGGCAATCTTGGCCGTCAGCACGGTCTTGGTGGTGGTGTTGGCGACGTGGTTTACTGCGGCAAGGCCGACCAGCGTACCAGCGAATGGGCACACGACGAACGAACTACCCGCCGTTCCACTGTCTGCCATATCTGAATTCAGTGTGATCGCATATGAGTAAATCGTGTAGGCACTGCCAGTCCATCGGTATGAAATTCCAGTTGACGTGTCCACATAAATTTCCAGCGGATCACCAGGGGTGGGAAAGTTTGAATACAGGTTAATCAGTTTCATTGTGGATCTCCTTATTGTTGTGGCAGCCCATCTATTGCGGCTGTTTGTATGCCTTGATTGATTCCGGTTTGCTGTTCGGGTTGCTGCAAATCTTGAACAGGAGCAACCTGTCCTTGCTCATCCGGTATGTCAATGCTTTCACCGGATACGCTCTTCATCCCGGCACCCAGCAGAATTTCGTCGGCTACTGGCGCCACGCCGGGCGTAGTAGCAACAATGCCGCCTGCCTGGATAGCCGAATAGATTGCCTCGATGGTCTTGACCAAGCGCTCTGCATCCAGCTTCTCGACCTGCTTTCCGAGTTGTGCAACCTTGCCTTCCAGTAAGGCGAGGTTAGCCAGTTCCGCACGCCGCGCTATTTCCATTTGCTCTTGCTGCTGAGCAGCCTGTTCAGCGTTGGCTTTTTGTTCTTCCGGCGTTTCCTCGGCATCAGGGTCTTTCTGGCCATTGATTTCACGGATACGCTTGACCAACTCATCCTTGTTCGGCAGATCCACCATGTCGATGACCAAATCCAGCATATTGAGCGCCGCCTTCAAGCCACCCTCGCCCATCTGCGCCATTCTGCCCAGAACCTCGAACAGACTTTCAAACATGGCTTGCTTCAGCGTAGAACGATAATCCTGCTCGGATATCACGAAGTCAGCTTGTTCGGCAGTGATATCATTTAGATAGCGTCCATCCTCGCCCACGGTATTCAACTCCATGAACGTTGCCGCGCCTGTTCCACCAACGATGCGGATAGACTTTTCTTCGCTGTAAAACTGCTCAATCATGGACAATTCCATCTCTCCGATCTGTTGCAGGGCATAGCGGAAATTGTCGAACGGCTGGGTATTGACGACGCTGCCTTGTTCTTGCCTGGCCTGAATGGCAATCCCAGATGTGGCATTGCTCTCACGCCCGAGATTTTCGGCATTTACCCCGCCGGCATTACGGATGTGCTGCGCATCGCGGTCCATCATCTGCAAGTGCGTCTCTGCCAGATCAATGTCGCGCTTGATCTCCAGCTTCTTGCCGGGCGACACTTCGATCACTCCGTCACCGCGGGCAACCTCTTCGCGCAACCCCTCAATGTCCTCGACAGCACCCTTGTCCATGATGACCTGGTTGGTCGACAACACCCAATGCGCCTTTGAATTGCGCTTGTTCATTCCGTCCTGGGCATCGCGCAATGGTCTGGCTACACCGTATGGCGCGTTGTCGCGCTTGCGGCGATAGCACCATGACACCACAAACGGGATGCGGCCATGCCGATACGGAGATATGCCCTCGAAAACCAACCCGCTAGGGGTGTAAATGGCTACGCGCACTTCCATTTCCAGTTTGTCAAACAGTCCGTACCCCTGATTGGCTGCTGCAACATGATCCGGATTGGTCTTGTTGTACTTCTCGCCGCGCAGATCCCCGTCAACGAATACTTTGCGCATCACTGGAACGCGATACCAGCACTCAGTAAATCGCACCACGCGCCGCTGACTGGAGGTAAATGGCGCTGAATCGTAGGGCTGATAACGTCCCGTCCTTGGCTGCCAATCCTCGGATGGATCAGTGCGCCCATCTTGGTGCGCATAAACATCCTCATCCCCGGAGCCTTCGTTACGCAACGAAGCTCTTACCACATCAGACCGATCAGGAAAGTAAGCTAGCGCAATATCTTCATCCAAGTCCTTCCACCTGAAAAAATACCGCGCATCTGTCAGATCAAGCTCCACGCTATTTGAGTCATACAGCGTGCAGCGCCAGTCCTGATATCGCTCGAACAATAATTCCTCTGTCGGATCGCCACGCAAACCAACCTCAATCACGCCCATCCCAGCTTTTAGGGAATCGTCGAACACACGTGACCTATGGAATATGGCCTTGTTGGTATCAGACAGGTATTTCAGCAAGGATGTTTTCGCCTCTGCGTTCTTGGTGCCTTCCTTGCGCCGCGCCAACACTTTGGAATCAACACGCATACGCCGTTGCGTACCGATCATCCAGTCGATAGTTGGCTTGATTTCGTTGTAAACCACCGGAGCCTGTCCACGATCGATCAGTATCTGCGCGTCTTCTTCATCCCATTGCAGCGAGTCGTAGTAATCCTCGTCAAGCGCCATTTGAAAGCGGTTTGCCCCCTGACGCTGCCACTCCTGGCTGAACCACTGCAGGAGCGTGCTGAACAGCTTGAGCATGTCGGCGCCATCAAGACGGTGAAGTTTGCCCTTGGCACGCGCTGGCTTCTTTTTCTCGACCAAAGAATCCGTGCTGGGTGACGTAATGACCAGATCATCCATTGACGTTCCCACCCTCATGTTGATAAACCTCGCGCTCAATGACTACCTTGCCATCCTTGCGTACTTCAAGCTCACCCACCACTTCGCCGCGCGTTGCATTTCGTATCCAGTCTGGCTCGGGTGGCTGCTTGATCAGATCCAGTAAGCCATCGTGGATGGCCGAACCGATCTGGTGAATGGTATGTACGGTTTGATCCATGCCCATAACCCTGGCAGCAATCGCTGCTTGCTGTACCAGATAGCGCACATCATCGTATTGGAATGCGCTGGAAAGCGCGATGATGTAGGCCCCCGCCCCAATGCGCGGACGGGTTGGGTACAACACCATTGCGGCCTCGCTCATACCTTCGCCGCAGCCAATCCAGTGGTAGGCTCGTGTAATCCCGCCGCTCAGAACTTGCACCTTCCAAGCGGTTTCTCCACCAAAAGCGACCCCGCTCATTTAGTGATACAACACCCAGAACGTCGGTGAACCAGTGCCGCCGATGGTGATGTATAGCCCGGTTGTGAGTAGCAAGCCAGCACCTGCGTTAGGCGCTGTCGTAGCCAGGCCGCCTGCACCGCCGAATGGACTGGTAAATGCGCCCACGACATTGGTGTTAGCTGTTGTAGTCGGTCCAAGCAGCAAATCGGCAGCAACCGCAGTCGCTGCGTCATAGGCCGTGAGCGTGGTTGACGTACCTACCGCTTGAGTGATAATTCCGCCGAACACATCGCCGGGGCCGATATCATTTACCGCCCCAGTTGCAGTGACTAGTTTCTTTTTCCAGACAATGCCGGCATGTGCAAGCGGCTTTAAGTGTTCATTTTTCAAGGTTGCCTCCTATAAATCACGTTATATAGATCTCCAACTGCCCTTTGGTTTGCGGCGCGCTGGAGCATCGATCACCCCTTTAAGCATCCCGCCATCCAGCGCCTGGCCAAACTGCCTGAACGCATCTGCTCCGTGAGCATTTTCATCGTTCGGTCTTGGGGTTGGCTTCCACGATCCGGTCTGCGCATTCCACGCTTTCTTGAAACCTTGAAGTCGCTTCAACCCTTGCGCGCAATCAACCTCATCGAACACGCACTGGCTGAAAGCATCGCGCGTCATCTGGATGCCGGTCAGTTCGTCTGTGATCACCGGCACGATATCGATGTTGCGCACACTCAAAGCCTCAAGCATTTCCTTTACGCTCTTATTGGTATCGGAGAGTTTCTTGTGATTCGCGTCGTGCGGCAGGAAGTGCCGGCCAAAAATATATCCGGTATCTTGCAGGTACTTGGCGTAGTGCCCGAGCGTTTCCCCACTGTTCTCGTAATACTTGATGAAGCGATGCTCAAGCCCGACCTTTTGCTTGAACCAGATCGCCGTCATGTCGCTGTTGCCGATGTCCCAGAATGTGTCCACTGGGATCTCTAACTTCGGTATCCGGCAGATCCTGCCATCCTTGCGCGCATTAGCGAGTTGATTGGTGTAGTAACAACCCTCTGTGGAGACCTGGAACGCCTCTTGCGGCGTACTTGGGTACTCCTGCCACATATCCTCTGGGCTTTCCTCGAAGTCGGCATTGCGTGTGGCCACATACCAAGCGCGCTTGCGCTGGCTCAATTCAATACCTATCTCTGCCTCAACCTTGTCGAAGTAATCCCGGTCTTTGGCAGTGAGATTTATCCCAGCAGGGTCCAACTCGTACTCTGGAGCTTCCCACCATGGGAAGAAGTGAAACCGGTAATCACGCTCGTTCAGGGCTGTCTTGCTCTCCTGCTGCGCCATTGCCCGCTGCGTCATGGTGAAAAAATCACCGTCCTGCCCCTCGGCAGTGGATTCGATGATGATGATGCCGGACTTTGGTACAGCAGGAATCGATCCTGTCCTAACCTCTTTCGCCTTGTCCGGATATTTCGCGCAGATTTTCCCGTACTCAGAGACATGCAACCTATCGATCGTGCCGGAGCGCATCGACGTAGCCACACGGATCGAGCTGTTGTTGTGGGCAAACAACAATTCTGATGAGTTGTCCGCCTTCAGTGGCATTACAGCCAGCAACTCGGGCGGAAGGTTCTCATAAGCAAACTTCACCTTGTCGCGGAAAATCGCTTCAGCAGACGGCTTGTCCTGGGCAATGATGCCGCACCGCGCATTTTCGTTAAACAGCGCATAATCCAACCACAAGAGCGCCACCAGCGTAGAAAACCCCAACTGCCTGGCCTTCAGAATGATGTTGCGGTGCCACATCCGCTTGATAAAGCGTCTCTGTGCCCTGTTCGGCTTGAACAGAATCACCTTTCCTTCGTCGTTCTCGTTGACTTTGACGATAATTTTGTACAAATTTGATAGTCGCCAAAGAGGATCTTTCAGGTTGGCTTCGAGTTGTTCGGCCTCAGTCACAACCAACCTCTCGACATTCCCCCTCAATCGTGCGCATCACCGGCAACGAACTACCAGAGATGCGCTTGATCAGTTCGGCCAGCGGGTTATCGCTTGGTGCATCCTCCATCTTGTAGACCTTGCGCTCCAGTTCAATCAGGATGCGCAGAGATTCAGCCAGCGCCTTCATAGACCCAACCCGGCCAGGCATTGACATCACCTTTCGGTAAATCTCATTCAGCTTGTCGACACCCTTGTCATTCGGGGCTTCCATCGCATCACCCAAGGAATCGAACAATTCCTTGTTGTCGGTCACGGTCTCCAACTCAGCCAACAACTTGCCAACCAGACCCCTGCAGCGCTTGATGTCATCACGCTGAGAGATAGCAACACGAGCCATGAGGGTAGATTCAACCTCAATCGTCACCATCTCGGTTAGTTTCGTCTCGGCGCTAACTTCGGCACTAACCAATGCGGCACTAACCTTTGCGGCTGCCTTGGCTCTTATCTTCTCAGTCAGGTCTCTAACCCAACCATCCCGCTTGGCCCGCTTGATGATCCCTGCATCTGACACATTGAATTCGTTGCCAATGTCTTTTAATGATCGGATACCGGCTCGGTATTGAATTTCAACAGCCTCCCAATCTATAACCCTTTTGGCTTCCTGCATATCACAGCCGTTTATGCTTGAACTTTCCCACGATGTTCGCCTGCAGGTGCTTCCCAAACGAATCCGCCTTCATCAGCGCATCAACCGTGCCCTGCTCAACGCCGTGGTAATGGTATGTCCCGCCGCTCGTAAACTTCACCGCCAGCGTCTTGGTGGAAGAATTATAGCCAACACTGACTATTTGGCTGGATTTCACGCCAACCATGGGTATATTTGTGGGTTTCTTAGTCATTACGCTCATCTCTGTGCACCTGTATGTGAGTACTTACTTCAAAAAAAGATTGTTTGACAGGCCATCACTATGCCCTCCTGAAAAAACATTATCCTTAGCTCATATGGCCTTGATAACAGAGGCACTGCATGTAAGTAAGTGCTTACATACAGGAATCATCCGCTTATTGTCAGGTGCCCGTTCGTGGGCTAATCGCCTGTAGCAGTTGTGCTTAACCTGTATTGCAGTCTGCGATGATCGATCCGACCTGCCCCGGCCTGTTGAGGGCAATTTTTACCTCATGTAAAGTGGCTGAGGTGCAACTACCTGTATCGCCGGTTTTGCGTGTTAGTGGTCACTAACAAGTAATGTTTTAATGCGTTCTAGTGATAGTAAGTGCTCACTTCAGCACCAGCGCGATTATTGCCAGGCATAACGCCCCAGCAAATGTTGCCATCCCAGATAACGCCCATCGGCGCACCAGCTTCAGCGTAGGCATTTCTGATTCGATTGCCCTGATACGTGTTTCGTGATCCCTTGAAACCTCAAAAGCGCGCTCAACAGCCTTTGCTATCTCAGTATGCTGCACATCAAGTTTTGTCAGCGTTTTGAGGGATTCGTCGATGCTCTCGACAGCAACCGATACACGCTCAACCACTCTTTCCAGGTTGGTTACGCGGACATCGAGGATTGCTGCGGCATGGCTTTCTGATAGCATTTTTCGGGATCTCTTTGGTTAAAATCGGTATTCGATGGATATACCCACCGTCTTGCCGTCTTGTCCCGGTCCGAGCGCAGCGCCGCCACGCCGGACAGGTAGAATCCTTTGACCCCCACTTGGATTGAAATCAGTCGATTTGCATTTTTTGCATGTTTTCATAATCACCATCTATATTCAATGCGAATACCGGCAATTTTATCTCTGTCTGAACGTAATGCAACCTCACCAGAAAAATACAATTGCTTAATTTGCAATATATCTTGCCGAATAGATAGCGTGCGCAGGCCGGTAATCGCGTCGTAGCTCAAGCCGATCGCACCGGTCTTTTTCAGCGCGAACCACGGCAACGGCTCGCGGCGGTAGAAGGTTTGTGTCTCACCGGTGCGCTCGTCCAGCACCGTGGTGACAGTTCCTGGGTGGTCATTCGGCTCTACCCGTGTGGCCTCGATCACATGGATGTTCTGGTCGTTCTTGACGGCTTCCGGCAGATCCAGCTTGGTTTTGGCCTTCGGCGTGTACACCTTGACGTTTTTGGGCTGGATCTCCACCTTCGGGATAATCTTGACCTGCGGGGCTACCTTGGCCGGCACGTGCTCACCGACCCGGGCTGGTCCTGGCTTTGTATACCAGAGGATATAACCGGCCAGCAGTACAAGCAGGAGCGGACCGGCAATACTAGCTATGCGCTTCATGGCAGCACCACGACGCCCTTATGCATCCACACTGTACGCACCGCGCGCGCGCCATAGACCCGCATCTCGAACCTGTCCTTGCACAGCGGATCACCGGGCGCAGATGGTAAGGCGCAGGTTTTGATCGAGGGCGGCAGCCATTGCATATTGATCACGCTGTCGCAGCCGCCATTCTTGAGGGGGATCGTGTGATCGACTTGCCAGTCAGGTCCGCATGGGGTGACGCACGGCCACTCACGCTTGAAGGCCGCCTTGACCGCCGCACTGCGCACGATCTCCTTGGTCTCGACATCGCGATACACCACGCCACAGAAGCGCGCATCATCAGCCAGCGCAGCGCATGAAAACACCAGCAGCAACAGGATGAAGAGCTTGCTCATAATTTCGCCACCGGTTCGCCGCGATTCAATCGACTATCAACCCCGTACCCGGTCGCCAGTGATACGCCAATCGCTACGAATGAGGCCATCGGCACATGCCCAGTGCCGATTAGCGCGATCAGCAGCTCAGGATTCACGTTATCCCCAATCCCCGCTTCAACCGAGGCCCACGCCGACGCGGCCAGCACCAGATAGGTGGCTGCTGACCGGCCCGGGTAGGCTGAAACCAGGTAACTGTAGAAATTCCCCGACACGCGCCCAGTAGACCGCATGAAGCGGAAATGCTCGAAGGCTCCCACGCATTGCAGAATGAAGACCATCATCAAGGACATTAGGTTTACATCTCTCATTGCGCCCTCACCTCCGAAATGAACTTATCCCATGGGAATCCAGCGCCGGGATCCAGCTTCCGCCCCGGCGACACATCGCTGTGCCGGGCAATCCGTGTAATCTTGTGCTTTTGCACCCATTCACGGCACTGCGCCACCGCTGCGGCGTACTGCGCGTCGGTCAGATAGGGCTGCGCGATCGTCCGCACAAACGAGCCGTAATCGTGCTGGCCGGCCACCAGTATCTCAATCCCCAGCGAATCTGTATTGAATCCGCGCGCATGGTATGCGCCCTCGTCGTCACTGCGGCACCGGATCACCGTGCCGTCTGGAACTACCAGCGCGTGCGCAGACAGCTTCATCCGCTCAAGAAACTCCGGCGCGTAGTCAAACCCCTGCCCATCATCAGCCAGGATGTATTCGCCCATCGCATGCACGATGATGCAGTCCGGGACCTGGTGTGTGCCGCCATAGGCGCTGTGTCGATTGGTGCTTGTCATGTGCGCCACCTCCCACATCAGCCCGGCTTCCTCAACCTCATGTTTGAGCCGGTCAGTGTCGCGCATGGCACCTCCATAAACGAAAAAACCGCCAGAAGGCGGGAATTAAAGTTGGCGGTCGGGGGCTGATCTCCCGGCTTCCGTGACCTACATGCCTACGCTCGGTGTGTCAAAATCTGCGCTCAGCGGTAGTCGGGCGAATTCACGGCGATTCAAGAAACGCTTGCGCGTCAACCAAAGTAGCACCAACACATCAAAAGGCTAACACTGCGGGGCTTGATGCCTCTCACCGCCTGGGCCGATATGTCCATTAGCCTTTTGATGTCTTGATGCTGGGGTTGCAAGGGCTTGAATCGAACAAGCATATTCGCGGGTATGAACCGCGCTCTTTAACCAATTAAGATACCTTGCGTCTGATCTGCAGGG
>Ga0154718_1114_pt2 | contig 33451 bp, 29 predicted proteins | sample Rifle2008BG16ft_FD_105726 | JGI IMG/M metagenome (GOLD analysis project Ga0154718, IMG submission 105726) | Betaproteobacteria bacterium RBG_16_56_24
CCTACGATATTGCTCTATTGATCGAGAAATGGAATTATTCCAATTCGCATTAGAAACAGCACTAATTGCAGGAGCGGCTTTAGCCGCGATGTACTTGGGTTTCGCGGCTAAAGCCGCTCCAACCAGCAGGACTATTGTCGTATTAAACGAGAACTGGAATTAATCGGCGAACTGCTTGAGCAACTCATCTTGCGCGCATCTGCGCTTGGCGCGGCGCGGATTCCTGTGCCGGTAATGCCCCATGCTATCCATGTTCCAAGCTTGGGTGTTGTCCTGCAGATAAATCTTCAGCCCTTCATTGATCACGCGCTTTTTGAGTTTTTTGTCGAGTACCGGGAAACACACCTCGATGCGGCGGAAAAAATTTCTGTCCATCCAGTCCGCGCTGGCGAGATACACGTCATGCTTCAAATCATTGCGGAAATAGAAGATGCGCGTGTGTTCGAGAAAACGGCCGATGACCGATCGCACCCGGATATTCTCCGATAACCCCTCCACCCCGGGACGAAGTGCGCACACGCCACGCACGATCAGGTCAGTCTTTACGCCAGCCATGGAGGCTTCGTAGAGGGCGTTGATGATCTCAGGCTCCAGCAGTGCATTCATCTTGGCGATGATATGCGCGCGCTTTCCGGACTTGGCGAGGCGGGTTTCGTTTTGAATGGCATGCAAAACCTCGCTGTGCAGCGAGAATGGCGATTGCCAGAGATGATTCAGCTTGCGCGCCTTGCCCAGGCTGGTGAGCTGGCTGAACACCTCATTCACGTCCGCGCAAATTTCCTCGTTGCAGGTGAACAAGCCGAAATCGGTGTAAAAACGCGCGGTGCGCGGGTGGTAGTTGCCGGTGCCGAGATGCACATAGCGGCGCAGCTTGCCATTCTCGCGGCGCACCACCATCAGCATCTTGGCGTGTGTCTTGTGCCCTACCACGCCATACACCACATGCGCGCCGGCATTTTCCAGGCGCGTCGCCCAGTTTATGTTGGCCTCCTCGTCGAAGCGCGCCAGCAATTCGACTACCACCGTCACCTCCTTGTCGTGCTGCGCCGCTGCGATCAACGCTTCCATCAGGGCGGAATCCACTCCGGTGCGATACACGGTCTGCTTGATCGCCACCACGCTTGGGTCACTGGTGGCTTGCAGGATGAAATCGATCACCGGTTTGAAGGACTGGAAAGGGTGGTGCAGCAGCACGTCGTCCTTGCGGATCACCTTGAACATATCCGCTCCCTTCTTGCGCAATGTGCCGGGCACTTCAGGCACGAAAGCCGGAAACTTCAAATCATCACGGGCGACCAGATCGGGGATTCCCATTAAACGCACAAGGTTTACCGGTCCATCCACACGAAACAGATCCTCAGGCACGAGATTAAATTCCTTGAGCAATAATTCGGCGATGTGCGGCGGACAATTGTCTGCAATTTCGAGGCGCACCGCATCCCCGAAATGCCGTTGCGGCAGTTCGCCTTGCAGGCTGAGGCGCAGATTTTTCATTTCCTCCTCGTCCACAAACAGGTCGCTGTTGCGCGTCACGCGGAATTGGTAGCAGCCGAGCACCTCCATGCCGGCAAACAGCTCGCCGACATGCGCGTGCAGAATGGAAGAGAGAAACACAAAACCATGCTCGCAACCACTGACCTCGGGCGGCATGGCAATGGTGCGCGGCACCACGCGCGGGGCCTGGACGATGGCGCGAGTCGAGTTGCGCCCGAAGGCATCCTTGCCTTGCAGTTCCACGGCAAAGTTCAGGCTCTTGTTGAGCACGCGCGGAAATGGATGCGCCGGGTCAAGACCCATGGGAGTCAATACCGGCATAACCTCCCGGAAGAAAAAATCCTTGACCCAGGCGCGCTGCGCTTCATTCCAGTCGGGACGGCGCAAAAAATGGATGCCTTGCGCTGCAAGCGCGGGAATGATATCCGAGTTGAATAACTGATACTGCCGGGCTATCAATTGATGCGCCTGTTCGCTCACCAGATGGAGGGTCTGCCTTGCGGTCATGCCATCCACACTTGTGGCGATGCCGCCCAGCTTGATCTGTTCTTTCAGTCCCGCCACGCGTATTTCGAAAAATTCGTCGAGATTGCTGCTGACTATACACAGGTATTTCAAGCGCTCCAGCAGCGGAATGCTTGTGTTTTCGGCTTGTGCCAGCACGCGGCGATTGAACTCGATCTGGCCGAGCTCGCGGTTCAGGAATTGTTGCGGAGCGAATTTTTTTATCAAGCTGAACCTGTCAGTTCCTGGGGGGCACGTAACCTTGCGGCATTTCTACGCCCTCACCAAAGAAATATTTCTCCATCAACGTTGCAAGAAATTTGCGGGCTGAGGCATCGGCAAGATTGAGGCGATTCTCGTTAACCTGCATGGTCTGGAATTTGAGCCAGCCCTGCCAGGCCTCTTTGGAAACGTTTTCGAATATCCGCTGACCCAGTGCGCCGGGGTAAGGCAAACGATCAAGCCCCTCTGCTTCGCGCCCCAGTTTCACGCAGTGCACCATTCTTGCCATGTTGTTGAGTCTCCGTGTGAGAAATTATGCGCCGCAATTATGACATTAAACGTGAAACTCGCGCAGTGCCGTTCTCTCCATCGTTATCGCAAAAGGCGCAGTTTCGTAGGGCAGGTCACACCCGCCGGATCAATCCAACGTCCGCAATCCAGACTCAAAGTCCAAGCTACGCCATCGACCAGCTCACCACGCCGCTATACGCCGTGCCCAGCACCACTACCCCGAACACGATGCGATACCAGGCGAACGCTGTGAAGTCGTGGTGGCTGATGTAGCGCAGCAGCCAGCGCACGCAAAGGAACGCGCTGATGAACGAAGCGACCGAACCAACGATAAATATCCCCCAGTCATCCGCATGGAACTGATCGCGGTATTTCACCAGTTCATAAACCGTTGCGGCGGTCAGAGTCGGTACCGCAAGAAAAAACGAGAACTCAGCCGCCGCCTTGCGCGACAAGCCGAAAAACAGCCCGCCGATAATCGTCGCGCCGGAACGCGACGTGCCGGGGATCAGCGCCAGGGCTTGCGCCAGCCCCATTTTCAATGCATCACGCCACTGCATGTCATCCACCGATTCGACGGTGATCCGGTGATCGCGTCTTTCCGCCCACAAAATGAATACGCCGCCGATGATGAAAGCGAGCGCCACCGGAACCGGCGCAAACAAATGCGCCTTGATCGCCTTGCCGAACAGCAGGCCGAGTATCGCCAACGGCAAGAAAGCGATGAACAAATTGGCGGTAAAGCGCTGCGCGGCCTCCTGTTTCAGCAACAAGCCGCCGATTACCGACGCAAATTTGGCGCGATACTCCCAGCACACCGCCAGAATCGCCGCGAACTGAATCACGATCTCGAACACCTTGCCACGCTCATTGTTGAAGTCGAGCAGGTCGCCCGCCAGAATCAGGTGGCCGGTGCTGGAGATGGGCAGAAATTCGGTGAGACCTTCGACGATGCCGAGAATGGCGGCTTTAAGCAGCAGTGCAATATCCATGATGTTCCTGAAAGCAAGCCGCGATTATACCTGCACGCGGCGAAGGAATAGACTGAAAACGCATGCGCTTGTCGCAGCGCAAGGTTCACGCCGGGCGAAAAATGGCGTTATCGACTAATGAGCAGCCTGTGATAGCGCGCGAACGCGCTACAACTATCCCCTGCGACAATATGCCGCATTCCAATTTCAAAACACAAGATGAATAATGCCGTGCGCTAAAAGGGACGCATTGCCTGTCTGTATTCATGAACAAATATTTCCCGTGCTCTCGGCACGTGGGCAAAGCGCTTTGCGGTTCAGATTTCATTCCTCAGGCGGGCAAGACTTTGGACATAACTAAATCAGGGAGTTTGCATCATGAGCGTTTCAAATAAATTAACCGTTATGCGAACCGTTATCGGGTTTGCTTTGTCAGGCCTGGTGTCCGGGTTGCTGCTGGTGGGGTGTGGCGGAGGCGCGTCTTCGGTGGCTCCTGGTGGAACTGGCGTAATAACCGGCATGACAATGGAAGGTTCTTTGCAAGGCTATTCTGGCGGTTTTGTGCCCGCCAGTATCGCAGATACATTCGATCTGATGGTCGGCGCGCCCGGCGCTACAAACAGGAAAGGTGCGCTGCTGATTTATAAGGATGGATCGGGGGTTCCCACCGTTATCGAGGGCATGGCTGCGGGCGACTATTTCGGCAGCTCCTTCGCCAACCTTGGCAACATAACGGGTATTGCCGGGAAAAGTTACTTTGCCGTCGGTGCGATACATGCTACCGGCAGCGCGCCCCTGTCGGGTGCGGTGTATGTCTATGAACGCACCGCCACCGGCGGGACTTTAGTGGCAACGCTCAAAGGCGGCCAGGCGCTGGATCGCTTCGGTTTTGCCGTCACCTCCGGCGATCTCAACGCGGACGGGTTTAATGACATCGTTGTTGTCGCGCCCTATACGTTTACATCCGAGCCGGGAGACACGGCGAGCGGCTATCAGTCGGGAGCCACCTATATCTACTTCGGCAGCGCCACGCTGTCTGCGACGCCGGCGCCTGACGTAACGATCCAGGGCGCGATTTCCTCTAACCCTGCGACCGGTGATGTCAATGGTGACGGTATAGCAGATCTCCTTGCTCCCGCCTCCGGCAAAGTGCGCGTGTTTTTCGGCGGCGCCGACTTTCAGGCTCGCGTTGGCGTTCCCGATGTTGTGGCTGATGCCGAGTTCACTGCCGGCGGCAATGCGGTAGCGTACCTCGGTGACGTGAATGGTGACGGCATTGGGGATGTCGCCGTCTCCAACTCGGCTGCCAAGAACGCCGCGAATGCGATAACAGGTGCGGTGTATATTTACCGGGGCAGCGCAACGCTGTCCGGCACGCTTGCGGCTACCGCTGCTGCGGCGACTATCTGGGGTGCGGGGGGCGAATTCGATAAATTCGGCTCGTCTATCGCACTGGTTGGCGAGGCAACCCAGGACATTCTGGTTGGCGCCCCTTGGGGCGCAGGTGGCACGGTGGCAGCGCCGCTGGCAGATGGTGGCAACATTTATCGCTTCTCTCTTGCCCCGCTGGCGAATCCACTTGACATTATTGGCACTCCACTTGCCATCGGTGCAATCCTTACCACCGCCGATGCCACCCAGACTTATCCGATTGAGTTGATGAGCGGTGATTATGGCCGCAATCTGGCTATCGGCGGCCACATGTTCTTTGCCGGTACGCCTTTGCTTGACCGTGAAAATGGCGTTGCCTATCTCAAAGATATAGATAGCGGTCATGGAGGCGGAGTTGGGGGCGGTGACGGTGGCGGTGGCGGCGGTGACGGTGGCCACGTTCACTAAAGCCAGTTCACTATAACTCAATCAGGAATCTAAAAATCATGCGCAATCTGACTCTCTTTTTTGCTCTTGCGGTATCCATACCGGCTTTTGCCGCCCCCTTTACTACGGTAGATCAACGGCATGAACCTGCGCCGACGGGACACCTGATCGGAAAAGATAACTATGTCTCGCCCACGAGTTCGCGCAACGTTTTTCATCACCCGGGTGAAGATTGTGGCCGCTGCCATAAACCGGGCGGCAAGGCGTCGAATTTCGATTTTTCCATGGCCGGAACTATATACACCGACCGCACCGGACGCACTCCGCTGGAAGGCGCGGAAATCATCCTCAGGGACGTGAACGGCAAAGTCATCAGCATGACCAGCAACGCGGCGGGCAACTTTGCCACCCAGGCAACAGTCGGCTCGGATCCGCAAGCATGGAGCACTGCGTCACCTGGCCCGACAGTTGCGGATCCTTTGGGGCACGCTGCCACCTGGCGTTACAAGAGCTGGGTGAAATTGGGCGAATATGAATCGCCGATGGTGACGATGGCGGGAGTGGGGAGTACGACAGTAAATTATCCCCGCATGGGCTGTGGCATGCACCACGGCCCGACCGGCAGCCGTGGCGCGCTGAATCTGGGTACCAGCACATTGATCAGCTATCCGGCGACAGGTACCAGCTACAAGCAGCACATCCAGCCCATTCTGCTGAACCGCTGCAAGGCATGTCATATACCTTCCGACAACACCAATGGCCCGAACGCGACGTATCCGACAAAAAACGACACGGCAGGCGGCACAGTCACAGCAAGCAGCACAGTCAAATACAACGGCAATCTGGATCTGGCTACCTATGCAGGCAGCAGCAAGAAATCAACAACTTACTCTCGCGACAAAGTGATTTCTGACGTTGTGAATACCGTTAATCCGGATCAAAGCGGCTTGTTGTCCTGGGTGGTGCAGGGAAGTACGTCACATTCAGGCGGATGGTTTTGGAAAACAACCGATCCGGATTACAAGGTTATTCGCCAGTGGATATCCGAAGGTGCGCAAAACAACTAATGGAACTACTAGCCATCCGACTAACAAAGCAAAAAACGCTTGGTAAGTCGTTGGTTATAGGGAGGGTGTGAATATGCGAGCTTTATTTCTATCATTGATGGTTTCTTCAGGTTTGGTATTGGCGTTGCCCGTAGCCGGAGCGGATAACGCGCCCGCACCGGCGTTTTCCATCGCATCAGAGGCCGGGCAGATATCCTTGTCCGAGCACAAAGGCCAAGTGGTTTACCTGGATTTCTGGGCATCCTGGTGCGGCCCGTGTCGCGCCTCGTTTAAGTGGCTGAATGAGGCACAAGAGCGCTATGGCCATCAGGGACTGGTAATCATAGCCGTGAATGTTGATCAGGATAAAGAAGCCGCCCGCCAGTTCCTCAAGGAAAACCCCGCCAACTTCAAGATCGGGTTTGACCCGGAAGGCGGCGTTGCCAAGTCTTATCAGGTGCGCGGTATGCCCAGTTCCTATTTGATTGACCGCAATGGGCGGTTGCAGAGCGCCCACGTCGGATACCGGCTGAAGGACAAGTCTGCGCTGGAAGAGGAAGTACGGAAGATGGTTTCAGGGGACAAGTTGGCTGTCGCCACCCCCTGACTTGTTGTAGGGCGGGTTACACCCGCCGCCACACCCAATGCGGCAATGGCGGGTGTAACCCGCCCTACGGCTGCAACGGTATTTTGCAATCAGATTGATAACTTTAAGGGGATGAAATGGTTTTTCGTAAATTGCTTGCCTGCCTGATGGCGGTGGGCGCATTGAGCGGTTGCGCCTCAATGCAATCGGCGATGCAGCCGGTGCAACCGTGGGAAAAGGATCAATTGGCCAAGGAAGAAATGCAACTGGTGCCGGACCGCACAGAAGAATTTTTCGATAGCCGCGTTTATTTCAGCCGTGAAGCCGCTTTTGGCGGCAAGGGCGTTGGTGGTGGAGGTTGCGGATGCAATTAACCCTAAAGAAGAAAAAGCAAAGAAAAGACGAAGCTGTGCGTTCTTTGCTCTCTGCCGCCAGTGCCAGCCTGCTGCTGGCAGTCCCGTTGGCTCATGCCGAAGACGTACACCAGCATCATGCCGAAGGCGCGCATCAACATCATGCAGAAGGCGCACCGGAGCAACCCTGGCGTGTTGATGCCGGGGCAATGCGTTACTCGGAGAAAGACCGCATCAGTGTCTCGGAACTGAACTTTCGCGCCCGCCGTCAACTGAGTGAAGACAATGCCCTGTCATTGCGTGCCGATTACGACAGCGTCTCCGGCGCTTCGCCGACCGGTACGACGAAAATCCAGACAACCAGCGGCGCTTCGGGCACAGCCTACATGGCACACTTTCAGACCGTACGGGCGGCTGTGGGCGCGGACTGGGAAACAAGCCTCTCTCCCGATGCAAACCTGACTTTGTCGGGTGATCACTCATCCTCGAAAATGAATAAATCGTCAGGGATTGGCGCCGCTGTTGCGCGTGACTTCAACCAGCGCAACACAACGCTCGTAGCCGGCGCCAGTTATTCTGTTGACGCCATTGACATGGAGATCATGACCGAACTCACACCAAGCGACACTGCAACCATTCGGGCTACATCTGAAAAGAAGGATCAGATTGATTTGCAACTTGGGGTCACGCAAGTTCTGGCAAGGGGAACCCTTTTACAGTTGAATTTTGTTCACAGTAATGCGTCCGGTTACATGACTAACCCGCATAAGCTCATCAGTGTCGTCCACCCGCTCACCGGTGAAACACTGACCAATTCGCCTCTCACTGAAAAGCGGCCGGACAAACGTGACAGCAACGCTCTCTATGCCCAGGTCAACCATGCGCTGGGAGAGGGGGTTCTTTACAGCAGCTACCGGTATTTTCAGGATAGCTGGGGCATCAAGGCTCATACCGTTGATTTCAAGTACCGCCAGCCCATAACCGAGAAGTTGTATGTTCAGCCCCACGTCAGGGTTTATGCTCAAGGTGCGGCAGACTTCTATCGTTCCATGCTGGCTGTGGGTGAAATCCCGGCCTACGCCAGCGCTGATTACCGCCTGGCCAAACTGCAGACGAATTCGATCGGGGTGAAGCTCGGCTACAAGCCTTCTTCAGGCGGCGAGCTCACCGCGCGGGTCGAGGTGATGCGCCAGAATGGCGAGCAGCATCCGCAGGATGCAATCGGTGTGCAGAGGACGGCTGATCTCTTTCCGGAGCTGGAGGCGATTATTTTTCACATCGGCTATACCAAACTGTTCTGATGCCGGTACGCGTGAAGCAAGAGGCATCTTGCACGCAAAAGACGCGGGCTGTTACCTTGCGGACCGCAAGCGAGGGGCATGTGGTGGGCGAATTTCTTGCACTGGGTGGACCATGCGAAGTCTTGCTGGACATACCCGATCTGGAAGCCGCCCGCTATCTTATCGGGCTGGCAGCCGGCGAGGCGTGGCGCATCGAATCCAGGTTCAGCCGGTACAACACCAGCGGTGTCGTGCATCAGATCAACAACGCAAAGGGGCAGCCAGTGACACTGGATGAGGAATCCAGCGCGTTGCTGGATTTCGCAGATACCTGCCATCGGCTTAGTGATGGCGCATTTGACATCACTTCGGGGATACTCAGGCGCGCGTGGACTTTCGACGGCAGTGACCGCTTGCCGGACCCCGCAGCAGTGTCCGCCCTGTTGCCGCATGTGGGCTGGCATCGGGTGAACTGGAGCAGGCCACAACTGCGATTGCCTCCTGGTATGCAGATCGATCTGGGGGGGATAGGCAAGGAATACGCAGTCGATCAGGCCGCACGGCAACTGTCAGCCGCCGGCGTCAATAACGCGCTGATAAATTTCGGGGGCGACGCATTTTCCTTGGGTCCGCGAGCCAACAGTGAGCCGTGGGTGATCGGCATTGATGATCCAAACGCGACCGGACGCGCTTGTGTACGATCCTTTCCACTCCGCCACGGCGGCCTGGCAACCAGCGGCGATGCACGGCGATTTCTGAAAAAAAATGGTAAGCGCTACGGCCACATCCTGAATCCGAAAACCGGCTGGCCGATACAGGGTGCACCCCGTTCCGTCAGCGTCAAGGCCGACAGCTGTGTAGACGCCGGAATGCTGGCAACGTTTGCGATGCTGAAAGGGTCGGATGCGGAGGATTTCCTGCAAGCCGAAGGCGCTGAACACTTCATAATTTGGTGATTAGCATGTCATACGCACGATATTTCTTTTTCATCTTGAGCCTGCTCGCCGCCGCCATATCGGCAGCAGCAGATGAACAACTGCTCGATCCGGAACAGGCCTATCGCCTTGAGGTGCGCGCCATTGACAAGACGGTGCTTGAGGCACGCTGGCGCATTGCAGAAGGTTACTACCTGTATCGCAGCAAGATCGGATTCGCAATTAAGCCGGGTGCGTTAAAGACCGGCGAGCCGGTTTTTCCGCCGGGGAAGATCAAAGACGACGAATTCTTCGGCAAGGTGGAAACCTACCGGAACGAAGTTGCCATCCGCATTCCATTACCCGCCGCCATGCCGGAAAAATTTGCGCTTGCGGTGGTATCGCAGGGATGCAGCGATTTGGGAGTCTGTTTTCCGCCCCAGACACAGCAGGTTGATGTTGATCTGACGGCTGCGCCCGCAGCACAACCGGGAGCGGTATCGCCGGTGGTTACCGCAAAAGCTGACGATGCTACCGGGACTGATACCGGCAACTCCGCTACACAAATCGAAAGCTTGCTGAGCGGCGGCAGCATGTTGCTGATACTCACCAGTTTCTTCGGTTTCGGGATCGCATTGTCGCTGACTCCCTGCGTCTTTCCGATGATACCCATCCTGTCCGGCATCATCGTGAATCACGGTGAAAGGGTCACACGTGCGCGCGCCGCCGTGCTGTCGGCTGCATATGTGCTCGGCATGGCAGTTACCTATGCCGCTGCCGGCGTGGTTGCCGGCCTCTCCGGCACGCTGGTTTCCGGCGCCCTGCAAAACCCGTGGGTATTGGGGAGTTTTGCCGCCGTGTTCGTCGCGCTGTCGCTTTCCATGTTCGGCTTCTACGAGTTGCAATTGCCGAAAGGGCTGCAAAGCCGTCTTTCGTCTTCCACCAATGCACGCAAAGGTTCGATTGGCGGGATTGCCCTGATGGGCGCGCTGTCTGCGCTAATTGTCGGACCTTGCGTGGCTGCGCCGCTGGCAGGCGCGTTGCTCTATATCGCCAATACCAGTGACGCTGTATTGGGCGGGATCGCGCTTTTCACGATGGCGCTGGGGATGGGGACACCGCTGATGCTGGTCGGGATATTTTCGCGCAGCCTGCTGCCAAAAGCCGGCGCATGGATGACGGTCGTGACGCGTGGTTTTGGGGTGGCTTTATTGGCCACCGCTCTCTGGATTGTCTCGCCTGTGCTGCCGGGATGGGCGGTCATGCTGGGTGTCGCTTTGCTGCTGATTATTCCTGCCATTTACCTCCATGCACTGGACCCTCTGCCGGTGCCGGCCAGCGGCTGGAAACGGCTGTGGAAGGGAGTTGGCGTGAGCATGCTGGTGGCCGGATGCGGCATCATGATCGGTTTGCTCAGCGGCGCACGCGATCCGTTGCAGCCTCTCTCCGGATTTCACAGCGCTGCGGCTGCGACGAACGAGCCAACAAGGTTTGAACATATCGCTACGGAACAGGAACTCGATGCGCGCCTGAAGACCGTCAAAGCCCCGGTATTGCTGGACTTCTATGCGGACTGGTGCGTGAGTTGCAAAGAAATGGAGAAAATTACTTTCGCTGCTCCCGATGTGCGCGCCAGGCTGACCGGGATGACCCTGCTTCAGGTAGATGTCACGGCCAATAATGATGCCCACAAGGCGCTTCTGAAGCGCTTTCATCTCTTTGGCCCTCCTGCGATTGTGATGTTCGATGCCCACGGCAAGGAGCTGACAGAGAAGCAAGTCGTGGGTTTCATGCCGCCAGACAAATTCATTGGCGCGCTGGAAAGTCTCTGACCGGGTTGACCCTAAAAAAACAGTAGCTGGCCATGCCCGCGACACAAATGGCACACCAAAATGGCATGTTGCATCCAGATGCGATCTGGTGTTCGCGACCATGTCGGTGAGCATCGCGCCTATGCTGAGCTGCTTCAGGGCGCCTCTAAAAATTCAAAATCCTAAGCCAGGCAAGGCGCGAAATAAATTTTAGCGCGCCGCATATGTTTGATATGTAAGCGTTAAAATTTATTGAGCAACGCAGCATCGCGACGGAGTTTGGATTTTTAGAGGCGCCCTTCAATGGTACGCCGTGGTATTGATCCACGAAGGTCTGTATCTCCAGTTATTCAATTTCTCCATCAATAGTGCAATAATACCCCGTCTGAAATTTGCGGGGAGGTTTGGCATGTCACGACCAGTGAGTGGGCAAGAAGTTTTAGATGATGCACTGATAGCGATTGCTGCTGCAAAAACGATTGAACAACTACGACACAGGCTCAGGCAGTTGCTCTGCCTCTCCAATATGGCTTGAATCTGGCGCAGACCCGGTCAAGCCATCGGCATATCCAGCGGCTGGGTATGCCGATTGCGTAACCAGCTCACTCGCGGCGAAATCGTGAATGATGGCGGCAAGTCGGCTCGCGGCGGTAGACGCAATGAGAACTTCACCTACGAGCAAGAGGCTGAATTGCTCAAGCCATTTTTGAAGGTGGTCAGTATGGGTGGCATTCTGGTAGCAGGAGAGATCAAGCCGCAACTCGAAGCCGCGCTGGGGCCAGAGATGGGGCTGTCTACGCTGTACAAGCTCTTGCATCGGCATAACTGGCGCAAACTTGCTCCCGATAAGCAGCATCCGCAAAGCGACCCCGTTGCGCAGGAAGCGTTTAAAAAAAACTCCCCGAAACGCTCCCATTACTACATATCCTTGTTCGCAATTGCTCGGTCACGTTAAGGGCACCTCTAAAAATCCAAACTCCGTCGCGATGCTGCGTTGCTCAATAAATTTTAACGCTTACATATCAAACATATGCGGCGCGCTAAAATTTATTTCGCGCCTTGCCTGGCTTAGGATTTTGAATTTTTAGAGGCGCCCTTAACAAAAATACCCGTCTGAACGCGCAGCAAGAAAACTTGCGTAAGGCTATAGTAATACCATCAGCTTGACGTTGTCGTCACTGCATCATAGAATTCCCGATCATTTAACTAAGGTAATAACATCATGAGTCAAGACGTTCAGCATCGCATCAAAGAACAGGTCACCACGCATCCGGTGGTGTTGTACATGAAGGGCAGCCCGCAGTTCCCGCAGTGCGGCTTTTCGGCCAACGCGGTGAAAATTCTCAATGCGCTCAGCGTGAGAGGATTGTTCACCGTTGATGTGTTGCAGGACGCCGAGATCCGCCAGGGCATCAAGGATTACGCCAACTGGCCGACCATCCCTCAGCTCTACATCAAGGGCGAATTCGTCGGCGGATCGGACATCATGACCGAGATGTATCAGAGCGGGGAACTCAAAGAATTATTGGCCAGTTAGCCGCTCCCACAGTAAGGCGCGAATTAAAATTGCTTTGTGAGGCTGTCGCGCGCCCGCGCGATTGCTGCTATAACCTGATTCGGCGCTGTTCCGCCGATGTGATTGCGGCTGGCGAGCGAGCCTTCCAGCGTCAGCACCTGATACACATCCTCTCCGATGAGTTTTGAGAATTGCCGCAACTCGGCAATGCCGATCCCGCTCAAGTCACAATTGCGTTGTTCGGCAAAGCGCACGGTCTGTGCCACCGCTTCGTGCGCATCGCGGAACGGCAAGCCTTTCCTTACCAGATAATCGGCCAGGTCGGTGGCGGTGGCATAGCCCTGCAAGGCCGCGCTGCGCATGGCTTCAGGATTGACCTTGATGCCTGAGATCATGTCGGCATAGATGCGCAGGGTTTGCGTCAATGTTTCCACGGTGTCGAACAGCGGTTCTTTGTCTTCCTGATTGTCCTTGTTGTAGGCCAGCGGCTGGCCTTTCATCAGCGTGAGCAGCGCGACCAGGTGGCCGTTGACGCGCCCGGTCTTGCCGCGCACCAGTTCCGGCACGTCGGGGTTTTTCTTCTGCGGCATGATGCTTGATCCGGTGCAGAAACGATCGGCGAGTTCGATGAAGCCGAAGCGCGGGTTCATCCACAGGATCAATTCTTCAGAGAAGCGCGACAGATGCGTCATGATCAGCGCGGCGCAAGCGGTGAATTCGATCGCGAAATCGCGATCCGAAACCGCGTCCAGCGAGTTTTCGCACAGCCCGTCAAAGCTCAGCAATTCCGCGACCATCTCGCGTTTGATCGGATAGCTGGTTCCGGCCAGTGCCGCCGAGCCCAACGGCAGGCGGTTCACGCGGCGGCGGCAATCCTGCAAACGTTCAGCGTCGCGCTTGAGCATCTCGAAATACGCCATCAGGTGGTGCGCGAAGCTGATCGGTTGCGCGACCTGCAAATGCGTAAAGCCGGGCATGATGCTGTTGGTGTGCTGCCCGGCGAGATCGAGCAGCGCGACTTGCAGCGCTTTGAGGAGCACGAGCAGGTCATCAATCGCATGGCGCAGATACAAGCGCACATCGGTCGCCACCTGGTCGTTGCGCGAACGCCCGGTGTGCAGGCGCTTTCCGGCGTCGCCGACCAGGGCGGTGAGCTTTTTCTCGATGTTGAGGTGCACGTCTTCAAGATCCGGCGACCAGTTGAATTCACCGGCGATGATCTCATTCTCGATCTGTGCGAGGCCGCGCTTGATGTCGTCCATATCCTGCGCGGTGATGATGCCGCAAGCCGCCAGCATCTGCGCGTGCGCCAGCGAGCCCTGGATGTCGAACAGGGCCAGCTTGTGATCGAAGCCTACCGACGCGGTGTAGCGTTTCACCAGTTCGGCCACCGGTTCGGCGAATCGCCCCGACCAGGTATCTTTATTATTATCTTGCTTTGGATCTTGCATCATTGCCCCCTCTTGTCCCAGAATAAAGCATGATTCACTCAAAGTTCCGCTGCCATGAGTAAGGGACGCAGTATAAATCAAAACGCTTTGCCCGATGCGCTGCCCAACTTTCGCAACCTCGGCGTCGCGCTGCGCATCCTGCTGATCAGCAACGGCTTGGCGTTGCTGCAGGCGCTGTTGCAGGCGAACGCATGGGCGGACGTGCCGCAGCGCATGATGCAGATCGCGGCGTTGCTCACGCCGATCCTGCTGTCCAGTTTGCTGCTGTTGTGGGTGGCGCAGCCACGGCTGCACCGGCTCAGCTACTGGCGTGGCGCGTTGGCGGTGAATGCTGTGGCGGTGGTGATGACGCTGGCCATCTATGCTTTCGGCGGCGATCTGTATCGTCCGATAAGCGGCGATGATGAGTCTTTCGAAGTGACGCGTTATGCTTTGCTCGGTGCGATGGTGTGCTCTATCCTGCTGCTGTATTTCCGGCTGCGCACCCGGGGGCTGTCCCGCGCGCTGGACGATGCGCGTTTGCAGGTGTTGCGCGCGCGAATCAGGCCGCACTTCCTGTTCAATACCATCAACGCCGTGCTCGGCATCGTGCGCACCCGGCCCGATCAGGCCGAAACCGCGCTGGAAGACATGGCCGACCTGTTTCGCATGGCGATGTCGAGCGAGCAAGATCTCGTTACGGTTGGCCAGGAGATCAGGCTGACCAAACAATATGTGGCGCTGGAGCAATTGCGCATGGGTAACCGGCTGCGGGTGGATTGGCAAATCAGGGACGTGCCGGATGATGCCTTGATCCCGCCGCTGCTGCTGCAGCCGTTGCTGGAAAATGCCGTGTATCACGGGATTGAGCAGTTGACGCAGGGAGGCTGCATCAATATCGAGTTGTGCCGCAGCGGCGATGACCTGAAGCTCAAGGTCGAGAACCCGTGCCCGTTGCGAGCTGAGGCGTCGCATCACGGCAACAAGGTCGCATTGCGCAACATCCGGGAACGGCTGGATCTGTTGTTCGACGTCGAGGCGCGCTATCAGGTAGAAAGCGGCAAGGACTTTTATCGTGTGGAGATCGTGCTTCCCTATATCAGGGAGCGGCGCGTTACAAGGGAGATGTCATCATGAGTGTGGCAGAGCAGGCATTGCGTGTATTCATCGTGGACGATGAACCGCCCGCGCGAAACAGGTTGCGCGACTTGTTGCATGATTGCACTGATCAATTGGCGCTTGAGGTGGTGGGTGAAGCGGGCAACGGACAGGAGGCGCTGGACAGGCTCATGGAAACCCCGGCTGATGTGGTGTTGCTGGACATACGCATGCCACAGATGGATGGCATCGAACTGGCGCAACATTTGCAAAAACTACCCAAGCCGCCGGTGATCGTCTTTACCACCGCCTACGATGATTCCGCAATCAAGGCATTCGAACTGCATGCGATCGATTACCTGCTCAAGCCGATACGCATGGGTCGTTTGTTCGAAGCGCTGAATCGCGCGCGCGCAACGGTTCCGGTTCAAACCGTAGTGCTGCGTGAATTATTGCCCGAGCCGCGCAGAAATCTTTCGATCCACGAACGCGGCAAGATCAGGCTGGTGCCCATCGAACAAGTGCTGTATTTGCGCGCCGAAATGAAATACATCACGGTACGCACAGTCGAGCGCGAATACCTGCTTGAGGAATCGCTGACCGATCTGGAAAAGGAATTTACCGCGCGTTTTGTGCGCATCCACCGCAACTGCCTGGTAGCGAAGGATGCGATATCGGGTTTTGAGAAGGGTGGCGAGGACTCATCCGAGAGTGCAGGCTGGATGGTCAAGCTGAAAGGCCTGAATGAACTGCTCGCGATCAGCCGCCGCCAGCAGCATATCGTCAAGGAATTCAGCTGATTGGCCGGAAATTTTCCATCGTTCACAGCCTGGCAGTTCGTCCCGCATCGGACGTGATTCCCGGCTTGACGGAACCAATCAGCGGAATCAAGCGGTTTGCGAAAAAAAGCCCTTTGACAATAGTCGAAAGTTGCCTGTATAAACCTGATTACGTTCACGGAAACTTTCCTGGGAACGTGAATTTAGCGGTGTTTTCTTAACTTAAACATAGGGAGTAAACATGAAAAAGCTTTTAACAGTATTGTCTTTGGTCGTGGCATTGCCAACAGCAGCACTGGCAGCTGAAGGTGCGGATGGCAGTTGCGGTGTGGGTTCCATGATATTCAAGGGCCAATCCGGAGTTGCTCCACAGGTACTGGCTATCACCACTAACGGCACTTTTGGTAACCAGACTTTCGGCGTTACAACCGGAACATTGGGCTGCTCGCCAAATGCTACAGTGAAATCGAACATGAAGAGCGCTATGTTCATCGACAGCAACAAGGATCAGCTGGCTCGCGACATGTCGGTTGGCAGCGGTGAAACGCTGGCTTCGCTCTCACACCTGCTGGGTGTTGAAGCGAAAGACCAGGCTGCATTCAATCGCCTTGCGAAGAATAACGTGGCACGCATCTTCACAACTGATAGCGTTGCGACCGAGCAAGTCATCTCCGCGTTGCGCGAAGTGCTGGCTTCGGATGCGACCCTCTCGCATTACCAGGCCGCACTGTAATACAGGCGCTTGTTTCAGATACCCAGTGGTTTTTCCACTGGGTTTTTTCTTTTGGATACCTCTTACCTGAAATCCCTGCCAATATATTCACCAATATACTCAATAGATGCGTTCGAAATGGCTGTTAATCACTGTTGCGTTACTCCTGCCGCAGACTTTCGCATTCGGCGCGGCAGATGAACAACTTTTATCCCGGCACCGGGATGACGCATATCTCGCGGAGTTGATCGCGAAGGCCAGGCAACTCCATCTTGCCGAGCGCCCGGAATGGCGCAAGCTGGTGCATTACGTTCCCAACCTAATCGCCCCCGGTGTTCACGGCATGGTTGACGGCCCAGAATTTTACAACGCGTCTGACGGGAAAAATAATCCTCAATCAGAGCTCGGAGCCACGCTCGCGAGTTTTTTTTCGGACATAGAAGAGAGCGACACTCAACAAAATCCCCAGTGCCTGTTCGTGGCGCGTTACGCGTGGCTGGACGAGCAGTTGATATTTGATCCGCAACGGTTGCCGCGCCAGTCCTGCAAGCGCTACCAGAATTGGTATGCCGGACTTAACCCGAGCGGGTTGACGCTGATATTTGCCTCGGCCTACCTCAATAACCCGTCCTCGATGTATGGCCACCCTCTCGTCAGGGTGGATGCGAAGGATCAGGATGAGCAGACTCGATTGCTCGCCTACGCCATCACCTTTGCGGCCAACACCAACGAAACCAACGGTATCGCCTTTGCGGTGAATGGCCTGTTCGGTGGATATCCCGGTGTGTTTTCGGTCATGCCCTACTACCTCAAGGTGCGCGAATACCGGGACTTTGAAAATCGTGACATCTGGGAATACCAACTGAAACTTAGCCCCGCAGAGGTTGATCGCGTTCTGAGGCACACCTGGGAGCTCGGATCCACCTGGTATCAGTATTTCTTTTTCGACGAGAACTGCGCATACCATTTGCTGGGACTGCTTGAGGTCGCGCGTCCCGAGCTGGAACTCACCAGCCAGTTCCGCTGGTGGGCGATCCCAGCCGACTCGGTACGCGAAATCTCCATGCAAAAGGATATGGTGAAAAAGGTCGTTTATCGCCCGGCAAGCGCCACGGTGATTCATCACAGACTGAAAGGGTTGAACGATCAGGAGCGCAGGCTTGCCTTGGATCTGAGTATGAAGCGAGTCTCTGTGGGTGATGCGGCGCTGAGCGGGCTGCCCGCGAACCGCGCAGCCGCAGTGATCGAGACCAGCCAGGACTTCGTCGGTTATCGCCGCGCCATCGGCAAGAATGACGTGGCTGATCCTGGCGGACTTGCGCACGAATTGCTCACCGAGCGTGGCCGCCTGGATGCGGTGGCGCAGACTCCGGAGATCCCGATGCCGGAAGTTTATCCCGATCAGGGGCACGGCTCATCACGCATCACCATGGGCGCCGGGCGCAGGAGCGGTCAGAATTTTCAGGAACTGGCCGCCCGCGCCACCTATCATGACATCATGGATACCGATGGCGGATACGCGCGCGGTGCGCAGATCGAATTTTTCAGTCTCGCCTTGCGTCACTATGATCCTGATGCGACATGGGACTCTGGCGCGACACGGGTCGAAAAATTCACGCCGATAAGTATTATTTCGCTGACCCCGCGCGATGATTTCTTTCAGTCCATGTCATGGAAGATCGCATCCGGATGGCAGCGTGTGCATGCGGCGAATGGCAACGAACCTCTGGCGTTTGCTGTGGATGGCGGTGCGGGAGGTTCCTGGTCGAACGAAAACAGCACGGCGCTCTGGTATGCCTTGTTCGACGGCAGTTTGCGGCTTAACAGCGATCTGGCAAGCGGTTATGCGCTGGGTGCGGGAACAAGCATCGGCGGACTGTTCGATATCAACCCGCGCTGGCGTATGCACGGCTACGCGCGCGGCATGAGATACTTTCCGGGCCAGCGCGACACGCCTCTGACATTGGGTTTGGAGCAGCGCGTTTCTATGGCACGCGACCTTGCGCTGCGCCTGGATTTCGCGCGCAGCCGCGAATTGGAGCGGAGTTTCAATAGCGGCCTGGTATCGATGTTGTTCTACTTCTGAAGCATGCCACATATGCGTACGTTAAGATTACTGATGCTCACCGTGCTGCTCTCCGGATGCACCAGGCTGTTTTTTCATCCGCACAGCTTTTTGATAGACACTCCGGAAAAATACGGCGTCGAGTACCAGATAGAAAATTTCCAGGCGGCGGATGGCACAGCACTCAATGCATGGTTTTTTCCGGCCAGGGGCAAGGCTGTAGCAACCGTGCTGTTCCTGCACGGCAACGCCGAGAATATCAGCACTCATTTCCGCAATATCGCGTGGATGCCGGACGAAGGTTTCAATGTGCTTGCGCTCGATTACCGCGGCTATGGCGCATCCGAAGGAAAGCCGTCTCTGGCCGGAATGCAGCTCGACATCGATGCGGCGATGCGCAGCCTGCTTGCGCACAAGGGCGTGGATCCGGATCGCATCATCATCTTCGGGCAGAGCCTGGGCGGTGCGCTCGCCATTCATTACGCCGCGCACAGCGTCTATCGGGGCAATGTCCGCGCGATCGTCATCGACAGCGCATTTTACGATTACCGCCAGATCGTCAGGGAAAAGCTTGCCGCGTCCATTGTCACCTGGCCGTTCCAGTGGCTGCCCTGGTTAACCATAGACGATGATTATTCCCCCGCAGACTCGGTCGCCGCGCTGAGTCCGCTGCCATTGCTGCTGATACAGGGCGACCAGGATGTGGTGGTGCCGCTGCACCATTCGCAGCAATTGTTCGAACGGGCGAGAGAGCCGAAGGAGCGCTGGGTCGTGCCGGGCGCGGGACACACCCAGTCGCTGAATGTCGAGGAAGTGCGAAAAAAGCTGGTCGAGTATTTGTTGCGCTATACGCGCTGAAGAATCGCCCTTTTAACCCAAATAATCCATTGAAAAATTCAACTTTCTTCCCCCTTTGCAAAAGGGGGATTGAGGGGGATTTTCATATCCGTGCGATGTTCAAATCCCCCCTCGCCCCCCTTTTCCAAAGGGGGGGATGCTCCGTTGTAGCCAGACTTATTCTATTTCTCCTTCAAACGGGAAATAATCCGTAGGGCGGGTCACACCCGCCGCTGAACAGCTGTAATGGCGGGTACGAAAAACTTTTGTCCCGGCACCGGTGTGACCCGCCCTACGATATTGCTCTATTGATCGAGAAATGGAATTACATCTAATGAATTATCTGGGTTAACCCCATTATTCATTTTGCTTTTCTTGGCGTCTTCGCGTCTTTGCGCGAGTCGTTCTAGTCTATTTTAGAGGCGCCCAAGATCGATTGGGTGCACGCCATATCACGCGCCGGAATTATTTGGCGGGTATTGTTCGCTGGCTCCTGCTTGTTGCAGGTTTTGCGGCTATTGCCTCCGCCAGCGACTTGTTCTGCTCTTCCAATTGCGCGATTTGTTCGCGCAGCGTATTTATCTGCGCATCTTTCCCGGAGATCTGCGCATCTTTTTCGGCGAGTTGCGCATTGGCCTTCTTCAGTGCATCGTTGGCTTCCTTCAGGCTCTTCTCCAGGGCTTTGCTCTGGTCATTCACTGATCCGGCCGCCTGTTTGGCCTTCTGCTGTCCCTGCACGATTTCTTTGGCTGCCTTTGCAATTTCTTCAGCCTGTATCTCTATGGTCCGGTCACGCAGGTCATTGTGACCCAATGCGGTGGAAATGCCGAGCAAACGTTTTTCTTCATCCAGCACAATAGATTCCACGGGTTTCTTGAATTTGTTCTGCAGGAATATCACGCGCCTGTTCACATTGCGTGCATGGCGCGCGGCAAACATCGCGTCAGCTTCGGCGCGTTGCACTATCTCCTTGTCGTGCGGGGACTGGGTGATCCGGTTCATGGCATCCTGATAAACACGGAGCGTCTCGGCAAAGGCAACAGGCGCCAGATCCTCGCCGTCATTGCTCTCGGTGTCTTCATTGATCACATCGCTTTCATGCAACGCGGTGTATTGAATAGTCCTGATGTCCAGAGCCTGCATTTTCTTGCCCAGTTCGATCTTGTCCTTGTCGATATTATCCGCCTTCCCCAACTCGATTTTTTCGATCAGGCTGGAAAGTTCGCTGACGGACTTTTCATATTCCTTGGGGTAAACCTTGGCGACGTTATCCTTGTCGAGCTGGATTTTCAGCGCCAGTTCATTGGCCAGACGGGTCTGCACGGTCGCCATCATGGCATTGCCCTTGTCGAGAATGGCGTCAGCCCTGGTGATGTCTCCGATCAATTCGTTCTTCGGTTTTTTGTCCGCTGATTTCTGGGCGGCGCTCAGAATCTCGGAAGCCCCGCGAAAATGATTGGGCGCAAAGAACGGCATGTAGGCATTCTTCGCCTCGTTAACGCGCTTTTCGAGCGCCGCAATGGCTTCAGCCGCAGAGAGAGCGCCATACCTGGTCAACTGCTCATCCGAGACCTTGATGGTCTTGCCTACGTTGGCCGCGCAGCCCGCCAGCAGCAAACCGAGCAGCCCGCCGATGATGATTATCCGTCCATAAATTTTTTGCGCGTGCATGATATTGTTCCTCTTTATAAAGTGGCCGTGATCAGGGTGTAGATGCTGATGGAGTGTCGTCTGCCATCACCGTTTTGTCCAGGCTGTAATAGCGCTTGCGGTTGGTGTTGACCGTGGGAAGATAATGCCGGGTCTCCTCATAGGGCAGTTTCTCGTGCAGCGTCTGAAATACCTGCGATGGGCTGAGGCTGTTGATGCGCTGAAAGCCATCCACAAAACGCTGCTTGCCCTTGGCGTCGGTGAAGGCGCGCATCACATTGCTCGGGCCGGTGTTGTAGGCGGAAATGACGCAGTAGTCACGCGACGTCCGGTCATCCACTTTGCCAAGCTGGTCATAGATAAGGACGCTCAGATAAGCCGTGCCCAGCTCGATGTTGTTTTCCGCGTCGAACAGGTACTCTGTGGAAGGCGCGATGTCCTGGTTCTTCGCGCGGCGGTATGCTTCGCGCCCGCCGCTGGTGGGAACCAGTTGCATCAGCCCGTAGGCCGGGGCCCCGCTGACAGCATGCGGGTTGAAGCTGCTTTCGCTTTTGATCACGCCGAGCACCAGGCTGGGGCTGACGTTGTACTGCTTGGCATACTTGCGCACAAACTGGAGATATTTTTGCGCTTTTTGATCTTCGAAGTTTGCCACCATCTGGAAGTTGACGTAGCGCACCGGTTTTTCGCCGTTACCGGTTTCTATGTTGCGCGTTTTTGCCGTGGGCAAAAGTTTGTCGGCAAAGCCGGCGGCCAGTTCAGGGGTTGAGATTTCCTTTCCTGCATCGTTCAACACCAGTCCCAGAAGAAACGGGCTGCGCTTGCTGTCCATGTTGACGGCGCTGTCGGAAAACACATCCACGGAGGCGGGGTCGTCCGGCGTGAGCAGCGTGGCGATGATGGCATTCTTCAGGCTGGCGCCGGCATTCTCTTCCAGCGTCTCTATGCTGATTTCGCCGCGCTCAAAATCCACGATGGCGCGGCTCTTGTATTGCTTGCTGTATTTGACGTAAGTTTTTTGCCCCGGCAGTTTTGTTTCCTCTTTACCCCACTTCTTCTGCACGTTGCCCGACAAGGCGTTCATCAGTTTATCGAAGTCATTCTTGGCGGCCTTCAAGTCCCGGACCAGTTGCGCCGGGTCGCGTTCCCACTGCTCACGCTTGTATTCGAGCATGGCTTTTGCCGCTGTCTTGGGATCGGCGCTCGTGGCGATCTTGGTGATATTTTTCGCGCTGGCGCTGTTTGCGACGCTTAACAGGTTGTCGAGTTTTGCGTTCCCCTGCGAGGAGCAGGAAGAGAGCAGCATCAGCATTGGCAATGCAAACAGGATTTTTTTCATGGCATAACCCTCTCCCTAACCCTCTCCCATGAGGGGGAGAGGGGATGAGATCAGTAGGGTGGGCAGGCTTTTCTGCCCACGCCGCATAACCCGCGTGGGCACGATGAGACCGTGCCCACCCTACGATCTAGCCGCTGTTGCGCAACCCGGTTGCTATACCGTTGATGGTCAGATGGATCGCGCGTTTCACCAGTTCGTCATTATCTCCGGCACGATGGCGTTCTAGCAAGGTGATCTGCAAGTGGTTGAGCGGATCGATGTACGGCGTGCGGGTCAGCAGGATGCGCGCGAACGCCGGGTTGTCCTGCAACAGCGTGGTGTTGCCGGTCACGGCGAACAGCATTTCCACGGTGCTTTCCCATTCGCTGTTGATTGCGCCGAAAATCCGTTCGCGCAATGCGGCATCTTCCACCAGCCCGGCATAGCGCGAGGCGATGCCCATGTCGGTTTTGGACAGCACCATGTCCATGTTGGACATCAGGCCGCGGAAAAACGTCCAGTTCCGGTACATCGCCTGCAATTGCGCCAAACCGGCATCGCCTTCGCGCGCTGCGAACTGTTTGACTGCGCTGCCGAAACCGAACCAGCCCGGCAGCAGCGTGCGGTTCAAGCCCCAGCTGAATACCCACGGGATGGCGCGCAAATCCTCGATGCGATCCGACGCCTTGCGCGATGATGGGCGGCTGCCGATGTTGAGATCGGCGATTTCGCGGATCGGCGTGGCGCTGAAAAAATACTCGGTAAAACCGGGAGTCTCATACACCAGTTTGCGATACGCGGCGAACGCATCCAAACTCAGCGTATCCATGATGCGGTGATATTCCGGCATGGTGCTGTCCGCGCCGTGATGGTGCAGCAGCGTGGCCTCCATGGTCGCGGCGATCAGCGTCTCAAGATTGCGCCGGCCGATCTCGGGGTCGGAATATTTGCTGGCGATGACCTCGCCTTGTTCGGTGATGCGGATCTGTCCGTTCACGCTGCCCGGCGGCTGCGCCAGGATCGCCTCGTAGCTCGGTCCGCCGCCGCGTCCGACCGTGCCGCCGCGCCCATGGAACAAACGCAACTCGATGCCGTGCCTGGCGAACACATCCACCAGGTTGACCTCGGCTTTGTACAGCTCCCAGTTGGCGGTCAGGTACCCGCCGTCCTTGTTGCTGTCGGAATAGCCGAGCATCACTTCCTGGGTATCGCCGCGGCTCGCCAGCAGCTTGCGGTACCAGGGGATGGCGAACAGCTCGTCCATGATGGCGCCGCAGCCGCGCAGGTCTTCGATGGTCTCGAACAGCGGGATGATATTGACGTGGAGCACGGGATTCTTGCCGCCTTCGAGCAGGCCGGTCTGTTGCAGCATCAGCGCCAGTTCCAGCATGTCGCTCACCGCATCGGTCCTGGAGATGATGTGGTTGGGCAGCGCGTCGCGGCCATAGCGGCGGTGGATTCCGGCTGCGGCCTGCATGATGCGCAACTCGCTTTGCGCCACCGGGCTGTACTGCCTGAGGCCGTCAGGCGGCAAGGGGTTACGGATCAACGGCTCGCCGGCTTGCAGCGTTTCCAGCAACACATCGCGGCGTGCAGCTTCGTCAAGATCCTGGTAGTTGGCCTTGCCTGAGCTGTGTGAAAATAATTCGCTGACAGTTTGTTCATGGATCGCGCTGTGCTGGCGCATGTCCAGCGGCGCCAGGTGAAAGCCGAACACTTCCGCGGCGCGGCGCAAACAGGCGAGGCGGCCGCGTGCCAGATACACCGCGCCGTGCTTGAACAGCGAATCGATCAGCACATCCAGGTCGTTGATGAATTCCTGCGGCGCGGCATAGGGTTGCGCATGCTTGTCCACCGGCGGACGGTGAGATATTTTGTGGCCGAGATGCCTGGCGGTGGCCGACAGGCGCGAATAGACCAGGATCAATGCGCGGCGATAAGGCTCGTCATCACGGCTCGCGGCCTTGTCCGGCGACGCATCGGAAAGCCTGCGCAATTCATCACTGACTTCCACCAGCCGATCGGTCAGGCTCAGGCGCGTGCCGAGGATGTGCGTCTCGCTCAGATAATGCTCGAATACCAGCGATGAATGCTGCTGCACCGCGTCCTGCATCACGTCGTGTGTGACGAAAGGGTTGCCGTCGCGGTCGCCGCCGATCCAGCTGCCCACGCGCAACAGCGGGGGAATGCGGATGTCCTTGCCGAAGCGCGCTTCCATCTGCTTTTCCAGGTTGGCGTAGATCTTCGGGATTTCGCTGAGAAAGGTGTAGCGGTAATACTCCAGGCCGTTCGTGATCTCGTCATGCACCGTCAGCCTGGCGGTGCGCAGCATGCGCGTCTGCCACAGGATCAGCATGAAGCGATGCAAGGCTTCCTCATTGCCGGCCAGTTCATCCGGCGTCATGCCGGTGCGATCGCGCTCGGACAGCAGGCGTGAAATGATCAACTGGCAATCGAGGATGCTCTTGCGTTGCACTTCCGTCGGGTGGGCGGTCAACACCGGCGAGATCAGCGCGCCGCCAAGAAATGCCTGCAAGGCTTTCTTGCCGATATGCTTTGCCTCGATTCGTTCCAGCGCCAGCAGCAGGCTGCCGTCTTTCGGCGGGCTGCCCGCCTTGAGGTGGGCGCGATGGCGGCGGTTGTGGTGCAGGTCTTCGGCGATGTTGGACAATTGCGAAAAATAACTGAAGGCACGCACCACCACCAGCGTTTCGCCGGGCGACAGCGCGTCCAGCGTTTGTTCGAGTTGCACGCGGTCGCGGTCGTCCTGGGTCTTGCGAAAACGCACTGCGGCGCGCCGCACGTTTTCGATCAACTGGAATGATTCTTCCCCCTCCTGCTCGCGCAGCGTGTCGCCGAGAATGCGTCCCAGCAGGCGCACATCATCGCGCAGCGGCAGGTCTTTGCTGGAAATGTCGGCAGGGGCGGCAATTAAGTTCATCACGCTCTCGTGGCAAAAGCGCGGCGCGCCCTATGCTAGAATTGGAGTGCGCCGCGTGTTTTTAATAAAAATTCAGGAAATTTTGATGAGCCAGGTTTCTTCAGTATCGCCATCCCCGACCCTTCCTTCCCGCCTGGTGATTGCATCGCGTGAAAGCGCGCTGGCGATGTGGCAGGCAGAACATATTCGCGACAGGCTGCGTGCATTATATCCGCAAACCGAAGTCAGCATCCTGGGCATGACCACGCAGGGCGACCAGATTCTCGATGTGACGTTGTCGAAAATCGGCGGCAAGGGTCTGTTCGTGAAAGAGCTGGAAACCGCGCTGGAAGACGGGCGCGCCGATCTCGCCGTGCATTCGCTCAAGGACGTGCCGATGCACATGCCGGAAGGTTTTGTGCTGGCCGCCATCGGTGAGCGCGAAGATCCGCACGATGCGTTCGTCTCGAATCAATATAAAAATCTGGCCGCGTTGCCGGCAGGCAGCGTGGTGGGCACCTCCAGCCTGCGCCGCGAGAGCCAGTTGCGCGCGCGTTGTCCGCATCTCAAGATAGAGCCGCTGCGCGGTAATGTGCAGACTCGTTTGCGCAAGCTGGACGAAGGGCAATATGCGGCGATTATCCTTGCCGCCGCCGGGTTGAAACGCCTCGGTCTGGGCAAGCGCATCCGTGCGCTGATCAGCAGCGAGGACAGCCTGCCCGCCGTCGGGCAGGGTGCGCTGGGCATCGAGTGCCGCGCTGATCGCAAAGATGTGATCGCCATGCTGCAACCGCTGCACCATCCCGACACCGCCGCCTGCGTGCTGGCGGAGCGCGCGCTGAGCCGCGCGCTGGCGGGCAGTTGCCAGGTGCCGCTGGGCGGTTTCGCCGAAGTGCAAAACGGCAAACTGCGCCTGCGCGGTTTTGTAGCCAGCCCAGATGGCAAGCGCATGACGCACGCCGAATTGCTTGGAGATATCGCCAACCCCGAAGCCCTGGGAAACAAAGTCGCCGATGCGCTGCGCGCGCAAGGCGCCGATGAGATTCTCGCCGCGCTGGCTATGTAATTCACAAATCGCTTTTTATGGATGAGCTTCCATTTCCGGAATGATCCCTGCCCTTCCTCTTGCCGGATTGAAGATCGCAGTCACGCGGCCGCGTGACCAGGCCGTGCAACTGGCTCGGCGTATCGAGCAGGCGGGCGGCACGGTATTCCTGTTTCCGTTGCTGGATATTTCGCCCGTGCAGGATACCAAAACGCTGCGCGAACAGATCGCACGGCTCGCGCAATTCGATGTTGCGATATTCATCAGCCCGAATGCCGTGCAATTCGGCATGGCGGCGATACGTCAGGCCGGGCCTCTGCCGCAGTCGCTGAAGATCGCCACGATCGGGCAGGGCAGCGCGCAGGCATTGCGCGAACTCGGCCTTTCCCATGTCATCACTCCTGCCGAACGCTTCGACAGCGAGGGACTGCTGGCATTGCCCGAATTGCGGGATGTCGCCGGATGGCGCATGATGATTTTTCGCGGCGATGGCGGGCGCGAGTTGCTGGGCGATACGCTCAAGGCGCGCGGCGCGTCGGTGGAATACGCCGCCTGCTACCGGCGCAGCAAGCCGCAACTGGCTGTGCAGGCGTTGCTGGATGCCAGACCGGATGCGATAACCGTCACCAGCAGCGAGGCATTGGGCTCTCTGCGGCAGATGCTGGGGGACAGCGCCCGGACGCTATTGCGCGACATGCCGGTATTCGTGCCGCATGCGCGCATCGCCGAACTTGCCGGGCAGCAAGGCTGGAAGCGTGTGCAGCTGACGGGCGCGGGAGATGACGGATTGCTGTCCGCTTTGATAGCATGGGCTGTTCAGAAGACAGGGGACAGAGGACAGAAGACAGAATGAACGAGCAGATTCCACAACAGGATCAAATCGAGCCGGTTATTCCGGCTTCGCCGGCACCGCGAGAAACTCCTGCGGCGGGGATGTTTTTACGCATCTATATCACGCAACTGATGCTGGCGGCGCTGGCAGCAATCTTTATATGGCAATGGCTGGACGGGCATCGCGCCATTGACGGCATGCAAGAGCAACTGGCGAAAAAGATCGCCGAAATGGACGGCGGCAGCAAGGCCAACCAGATGTTGCTGGCGCAAAGCCAGGATCAGGTGCGCGATCTGTCCTCTAAGGTTTTGACGCTGGAAACGCGCTATGCCGAGGCGCAAAATCAGCGCGCCGCTTTGGAAGCCTTGTACAACGACCTGTCGGTGAGCCGCGACGAGACCGCGCTGGCGGAAGTCGAGCAGATGCTGCTGATCGCCGAGCAGCAGTTGCAGTTGTCGGCCAATGTGAAAGCCGCGTTGATCGCTGTGCAGAGCGCGGATGCACGTTTGCAGCGCATGAACCGTCCGGCGTTCAACGGACTGCGCAAGGTAATCAGCCAGGACATGGATAAACTGCGCGCGCTGCCCAGCGTTGATATCACCGGCATCAATTTTCAACTCAATAATCTGATCGCTGCTGTGGATGGCTTGCCGTTGGCTTATCAGCAACATGCCGCAACTGGGCCGATCGCGCAGGCGGCTCCGCCGGAAAATGAAACGGCCTGGCAAAAATTGCTGCGCGAGATATGGCAGGAAGCGAAGCAACTGGTGCGTATTGAAAACACCGAAATATCCGAGATACCGCTGCTGCTGCCCAGTCAGGAATATTTTTTGCGCGAGAATCTCAAGCTTCGCCTGCTTTCTGCACGCATCGCGCTGTTGTCTCGCGACGGGAGAAGTTACAGCCAGGAGCTGAAAACCGCACAGCTTTGGACGAAGCGATATTTTGACGGCAAATCGAATGAGAGCGCGCGGGTGCTGGCCGGGCTGAAGAAGCTTTCAGGGTATGACATCAGTATCGAATTGCCGGACATCAGCCCGAGCTTGCAGGCGGTGCGCAACTTCCGTTTGACGCGCGAGAAAGCCGCACGATGAAATACCTGGTGTGGATACTCGTGCTGTTTGGAGCCGCAGCCGCGCTCACCACCGTATCGCACAATCCGGGTTATGTGATGCTGGTGTACCCGCCTTATCGCGTTGAGTTGTCGCTTACGCTGTTCATCGTTCTGTTGTTGCTCACTTTCGTTTCCGGCTATGGGCTGGTACGGCTGACACTGGCGGCCTTGCAACTGCCGGCATATGTGCGGCAATTCCGCCTGGGGCGCGCGCAGGCGCGTTCCCGCGAACTGCTGGACGAGGTGCTCGGCGCATTTTTCGAGGGGCGTTATGCGGATGCGGAAAAGGCCGCAGCGCGCGCGATGGAAGCGGGCGAAACTTCCGCATTGCATCCCATCATCGCCGCGCGATCCGCGCATGAATTGCGCGAATACAACAAACGCGATGCTTACCTGGCCGCCGCCAAAGGGAGGGCGATCGGCGATTCCACGATGCGCTTGATGGCGACCACCAAATTCATGCTCGACCAGCGCGATCCGCGCGCCGCACTGGATGCTCTGCATGAATTGCGCGACAGCGGCGTCAAAGGGCATCCCGGCGCGATGTCCCTTGAACTCAAGGCGCAGCAACAGGCGGGTAATTGGGATGAAGTGCTGGGCTTGCTCGATCAGTTGGAAAAGGGTGAAGCCATCGATGCGCTGGCTGCAGAACAATTGCGCCAGCAGGCATGGATGGAAAAGGTACGCCGGCAGGAGGATCTGGCCGGCCTGACTGCGTGCCTGAAAAACGTCCCCGCCGGTATCAAGCGACGCGGCAAGTTTGTCGCGGACGCAGTGCCCGCGCTGATCCGGCACGGCGGCTGCTCGCTTGCCCAGCAAATGCTCTCCGGCAGCCTGAATGCGCAATGGGATAGTGACCTGGTTGCGCTGTATGGCGACTGTCAATCCGGTGACGTGGTTGCACAGATCGAGCAGGCCGAAAAATGGCTCAGTCATCACAAGCAGGATGCCGGGTTGCTGCTGGCGCTCGGCAAATTGTGCATGCACCAGAAATTATGGGGCAAGGCGCAAAGCTATCTGAATGCCAGCATCAGTCTCGCGCCAAGTCATGCCGCCTATACCGCGCTGGGGCAGCTTGCTGAGCGGCTGGGCAAACCTGATGAGGCATCAAGGTATTACCAGAACGCGATGGGTTTGACGAAGGTGCAGGAGAGCGATAAATCGTTCCCCTGCAAAATTGATTATGCATAAAAATATCGTTGCAATATTGTCCGCCGTCATTCTGGCCATACCCGGCGCGGGCGCATGGGCGGCCTCTGTTTATAAATGCAAGAATCTGCAAGGCGAGATGATCTACCAGGAATCTCCGTGCAAACAGGATGTGCAGGCGATCTCAGCATGGGGCGCGGCGGAAATGCAGCAACTGGACGGCATGCTTGTTCTCAAGCAGCGCGGCAACGGCCATTATTTCCTTGAGGCAACGGTTAATGACAAGGTGCTGACGTTTCTCGTTGATACCGGTGCGACCGGCGTTGCGTTGCCCATGCACTTTGCGCGTTCGGCAAAGATCAATTGCAGGAACAAGGTTTATTTGAACACGGCTAACGGCGTTTCAGAGGCATGCACCACCATCATTCCAAAGCTGACTATCGGGCCGTTTATTCTTACGGATGTCCCGGCGGTGATTTCCAAAAACCTCGATCAGCCCTTGCTTGGCATGAACGTCCTGCAGAAATTCAAGGTGGAACAACACGACGGCGAAATGCGCATCTCGACGCGGTAATCAGTTCCTGGGCGCAAACCTGAACGCATCCGAGAAGAACGCTTCATTCGGCAGCCCGCGCATGGTAGTGAAATCGCGTCTGGCGGCTTCCACGACTGCCGGCGCGCCGCAGGCGTAGACTTCATGGCCTGCCAGATCGCCGTAATCGTCGAGCGCCGCCTGATGCACGAAACCCATGCGACCAGTCCATGAATCTTCAACCAGAGCTTCCGAGAGCACCGGCGTGAATTTGACGCCGCTGCGCTCCCATTGCCTGGCTTTATCCAGCATATACAGATCAGCCAGCTTGCGCCCGCCCCAATAGAAGTGCATCGGGCGTTTTATGCCGGCATGCAGCGCGTGCTCGATCATCGCCTTGATCGGGGCGAAGCCGGTGCCGCTGGCGACGAAGATGACCGGTCTGGTTGAATCATCACGCAGGAAGAAAGTGCCGAGCGGGCCATTGAAGCGCAGGATGTCGCGCTCTTTCATGGTTTCAAAGACGTGCCGGGTAAAAGCGCCGCCGGTGATGTTGCGGATGTGCAGCTGCAAAAATTCGTCATCGTGCGGCGCATTGGCCAGCGAAAAACTGCGCGGTTTCTGGTCCTTCAGCAGAATGTCGATGTACTGCCCGGCCAGAAATTGCAGGCGTTCATTGGCGGGCAGCTTCAGAGAGAGCGCCATCACATCCGGCGCGAGACGCTGCATCTTTTGCACGCGGCACGGCAGGGTTCTCACCGGGATGTACTTGATCGCATCCACCTCGCGGCATTCGATGATCAGGTCCGAAAGCGGCCTGGCGCAGCAGAACAATGCCATGCCCGCAGATTTCTCCTCGCCGGTCAATGCGCCTGGCTGATGCTTGCCATAATCCACCTTCCCCGTCGCCACCTTGCCTTTGCAAGTACCGCAGACCCCGTCGCGGCAACTGTATGGCAGCGTGTAGCCGTGCTTGAGCGCGGCTTCGAGGATGGTCTCGTGAGCCTCGATGGGAAAGCTGTGGCCGCTGGGTTGAATTACTATTTTGAACGTCATGATGAATGCTGCAGGTTGCGCAAAGGCGCGGATTTTAACGCATAATCATGGCATGAGAAGCATTCTTATTATCGGTTGCGGCGATGTTGCGTTGCGCGCCATACCTTTGCTGACGCGCCGTTCCCGGGTGTTCGCCTTGGTGCGCAATCCGGCCGGCTGCGCGAGATTGCGCGCGATGGGTGTGATGCCGATACTGGGTGATCTGGATGATAGAGCCAGTCTGTCGCGCATCGCCGGACTGGCTGATGCGGTGCTGCACTTTGCACCGCCGCCGAGTGCATTTGCCGACACACGCATGCGCAATTTGCTTGGCACGTTGTCTCAGGGGAAATTGCCGAAGCGGTTGGTGTATATCAGTACCAGCGGAGTATATGGTGATTGCGGTGGTGCATGGGTGAGCGAAACTCATCCGCTTAAGGCAACATCGCCACGTGCGCAACGTCGCGTGGATGCCGAGCGCCAGGTCCGCAACTGGGCAAAACGCAACCGGGTAAATGCCGGCATCCTGCGCGTGCCCGGCATCTACGCCGCAGACCGCCTGCCGCTAAGCCGCCTGAAGCAGGGCACGCCTGCCATCATCGCCAGCGAGGACAGCTACACCAACCACATCCACGCCGATGATCTGGCGCGCATCAGCATTGCGGCGTTGCGCTACGGGAAACCCTGCCGCGTGTATCACGCCAGCGACGACAGCCGGTTGAAGATGGGCGAATATTTTGATCTTATGGCGGATGCATATCACCTGCCGCAGTTGCCGCGCATCGGCCGCGCCGAGGCGCAGCGCGTGTTGCCGGAAACGCTGCTGTCGTTCATGAATGAATCAAGACGGCTGACCAATCAGCGCATGAAACGGGAGTTGAAGGTGAAGCTGTGCTATCCGACGGTGGCGGGTATGCTGGCTACAATCGAACATTCCTGAAATCCCCCTAACTGTACTTTAGTACAATGGTGTTTATTGTTTAAAACCGCTTAAATGCGACACCAGAGGCTAAAGGAACGAATTCGGGGTTTAACACACGAAGAAGCGAAAGAGGGGATGGTCATGACAAAAAATTTCAGATTTCGCGGGTTGACCGCAGCAGCGCTCACTTTAACGGCGCTATTCGCGTCCCAGCCGGCAGCGGCGGATACGATTGAGTTGAACAGCTTTTGGGCGGGCAGCGGTACCGTTACCATCGATTTCACCGGGACAAACTGGCATGATGGAAGCACCGTTACCGGTTTGCATGAAGTTGGCGGGTCAGGAGGATTCGAAACTTACAATTTGACAACAGACCCTGGAAAGCAGAACGGCTTTCAATCATTTTGCGTGGATATTTTCCACAGTTTCAGTTTTGTCACTAGATCTCTCGATGTGCTGAAACCTGCCGACGTGGCTTTGGCCGGTTCCACGGCCACACTCCCCACGGTTATCAGCTCAAGCGCGGCGGCTGATTTGGGCCGCCTGTACACGAATCACCATGCGGCCATAGACTCGACCAGCAGCAGTGGCGCCAATGAGGCAGCTTTTCAGTTGGCGGTTTGGGAAATTGTAAATGAGCGTTCCGGCACCTATAGTCTTGACGGTGGCGATTTCGAGGCGACCGGAACTGGCAGCAGTACCGCCAGTTTGTGGCTGAGCGAGTTGAGCACTGCCTCGGCCAGTACATACAGCGCCAATATCTGGGCTGTGCAATCCATGGTGTCCGGAAAGGGTTATGCCCAGGATGTCGTGGTCTTTACCCAGGTTCCCGAACCCGAGGCCTACGCTATGATGCTGGCCGGGCTTGGTTTGCTGGGCTTTGCGTTGCGCCGCAGGAACCAGAACCCAGGCTGAATAGCTGCATCCCGGACAACCCCGTCCTGGTGGCGGGGTTTGTGTTTTTGGTCGGGTGAATTCGCCATTGGCACATTTGCGACGTTCAGACAACCGGCTCAAATCAATCCGAAACAGTCATTCGTTCCACAAGCGCGCAGCGGCGGTTGTTCACGGCCTTATCGGTTGAATTCAACGGGCGATAAAAATTAAGTAGTGAAACTGTTATTCCATTTCTCGATCAATAGAGCAATATCGTAGATACTCTGTTCGGAGGCAAGCATATTTTCCGTTTTTTTCGCACTTTCAACCT
>Ga0154718_1139_pt1 | contig 32923 bp, 29 predicted proteins | sample Rifle2008BG16ft_FD_105726 | JGI IMG/M metagenome (GOLD analysis project Ga0154718, IMG submission 105726) | Betaproteobacteria bacterium RBG_16_56_24
GGGCGTGTTGCGCAAACGGCACACTTCGAGCAGCTTGATGGTCTGCGCTTCCACGCCCTTGGCAGCATCCACCACCATCACCGCCGCATCTACTGCGGTCAGCACGCGATAGGTATCCTCGGAAAAATCCTGGTGGCCGGGGGTGTCGAGCAGGTTGATCACGCAATCGTCGTAAGTGAACTGCATCACCGAACTGGCCACCGAGATGCCGCGCTGCTTCTCGATCTCCAGCCAGTCGGAAGTCGCATGGCGGCCGCTCTTGCGCGCCTTCACCGTGCCCGCCATCTGGATCGCGCCGCCGAACAGCAACAGCTTTTCGGTGAGCGTGGTCTTGCCCGCATCGGGATGCGAGATGATCGCGAAAGTGCGGCGACGTCCGACTTCCCGGACTACCTGGGCTTCGCGCGCCACTCCCTCAGAACTGACTGATGGGGTGCTGTTCTCTTCCAATGCTTGATTCATATATTTTCCATAGGCCTGTTCACCGCAAAACAAAAAAGGCTCGCTAGAACCTAGCAAGCCTTTTGGCATTTGGTGGCCGGGGCAAAAACTTCGTTGCTTCACTCGTCTGACTTCAGCGCAATATTACCAGAAACCCATCCGATGTTTCCAATGAGGAATCTTCTGCGGGAGCTATTTGCGCATTTACCAACCCTGTTCAATCCTGAACCCAGTATAATCAAACGCATAGGCCTGTTGTACGGCCTGCACTGGGGGGAAAACATGGGCTTGAACGCGCAGAACGGGACCGTTTCAATATCGGCTGGCTTAAGTTTGGTTTTTTTGTTTTCCGGTTTTGTCGCGCAAAGCGCGTGGGCCGCTGACTCATCAAGCGAAAAAGACTACCTCCAGGATTTCCCTGTCGTGCTCAGCGCTTCACGCTTGGCCCAGCCTATCTCGGAGACACCCAACGCGATGACGGTGATCGATCGAAAGATGATCGATGCTTCCGGCGCCCGCAATGTTGCCGAGATATTCAGACTGGTGCCCGGCATGTACGTAGGATATGCGGACGGGCATACGCCCATCGTGTCATATCGCGGAACCACCGATACCTATGCGCGCAGAATGCAGGTGTTGATCGATGGCCGCACGGTATATCTGCCTCCGTATGGTCATGTGAACTGGGCGGAATTACCGCTGGATATCGGCGATATAGAGCGGATCGAGGTGGTACGCGGTCCCTCCGCTGCTTCGCATGGCTCAAATTCCGTGCAGGGAGTGATCAATATCCTTACGCGACCGGCTTCCGCCGTGCCCAACGCCCAAGTGTCTGTCAATCGCGGCGGCGGCGGTATCTCCGATTTTTCTGCTCGCCTGGGCAGCACGGGAACAGATTGGGACTATCGGATGACCATTGCTTCGCGAGCCGATCATGGTTTTGATAATCATGATTTTGAGGAAATAAATGACGACAATTCCTTGAAACTGCTGAACTTCAGGACTGCCTACCGCCCGACCGGCAGCGACAGCGTTGATTTTCAATTTGGGTACGGGGACAGCACTAACTTGAATGGCAAGTCAGCCAATGCAGTTCAACCGGGTGACTTCGACACGCTGAGGGAAGCGAAGACCATATCAAACTTTCAGCATATAACCTGGCTGCACACGGCCCATGAAAACAGCGATGTTCAGCTCAGCTATTACCACATCGGCCAAAGCATGAAAGACGATCGCTACACTGCGCCCTTCCCCCTTCCCGGTAGCCCGCAATTCTGGATCACTGACGAGATATTCTTGCATCGTCATGAACTGGAATTGCAACATACGCTGAATACCTCTTCCGCCAACCGGCTCGTATGGGGATTGGGGATGCGCTATGACTCGGTGAATTCGCCCAGCAATCTATTGGCCCCGGTGACCTGGCGGGAATACCGCATTTTTGCGCATGACGAATGGCGCATGACGTCAAACGCCTTGCTGAATATCGGCGCGATGGTGGAAAAAAATGCGCTGGGAATAACGCGGGTCTCGCCGCGCATCGCCTACAATCATCATCTATCCGCGCGGCACACGCTGCGAGCCGGCATTTCGCGCGCTTATCGCAATCCGGAAATGCTGGAAGAACTAGGCGACCGCCGTTTCATACTGGGGGGAATGCTGTTTCAGGAATTCAAGGCGAATGGCGGTGCAGTTCCGGAAAGTACGCTTTCCCGTGAAATCGGCTATATCGGGCAATTGGACGATGCAGGCTCGACCCTCGACATCAGGGCTTATCATGACCGGCTCGACAATGTAATCTGGGTGGATCCCATTATTGTTCCCGGTTCGGTCATTCTTTCACAAAGCTTCAGGAATGATCTTTCCGCCACTTACAACGGCCTGGAGAGCACACTCAATTACAAGTTTGGCGAGCGCAGCAACCTGACCGCGAATTATGCGCATCAACTTGTCAGGGCGGCGCCGATCGGCTCCTTGACCCTCGTTCCTGATGACGTGTTCTACCAGTATGTCGACAAGTACAGTAAAACCGTGCCGCTTAACAGCGCCAGCTTGCTGCTTGCGCATGACGTTTCATACGGGATACGGCTTGGGGTTGGCTACTACTATCAGGACAAGGTTAATGTGCTGGACAGGACAACCGGACAGCCGATCATGCGCCGCCTTGACCTGAAGGTGGCCAAACGTTTCGGCTCATCGCATGACAAGAACGGCGGGGCTGGAGGCGGTGAAATTGCATTGGTGGCCCAGAACGCGCTGGATGACAACAGTTATACCGAATACAGGCCGGCCGCCATGGCAAAGCGGCGCATTTACCTTGTCGCCGCGTTGGAATTTTGAGAATACACTCCCGGTGCTCCGCTTAGCCACTTCGCTGTTGTTTTGTACAACTGTGTTGCTGACCACTGCGTCTCAGGCAGGAACATTGAATGTCCGCTTGATCCTGAGCGACAGCAGCCCGCCTTACCAGCAATTCGCGGCCTCGTTCAACAAAGCGCTTGCCGCCGGCAATGCCGATGTGATCGTTACCGAATCACAGACCATCAGTGACTCAATAACAGATTTGATCGTCACTGTCGGGATGAAAGCCGCGGAATTGGCCGTTAACCAAACCGGCGCGCCGGTGTTGGCGGTGATGATTCCCAGGATGGGCTATGAAGAGTTGCTGGCCCAGGTTGCGCCGCAAAGTCCTGCTCGGGCGATTTCGGCGATTTATCTCGATCAGCCCTGGAATCGGCAGCTTGATTTCCTGCATGCCGCGCTTCCCAATCGGCATAGAATCGGCTTGCTGCACTCCCCGAACACACACATCGATGTCGCGCACTTGCGCCGTGATATTGCCGATCGCGGCGGCTCACTGGTTGCCCAACCGGTTCGCTCAACTGAAAGATTGCATTCCATCCTGGAAAACGTCCTGGATGGCAGCGATGTTCTGCTTGCGATACCGGATGGCATGATCTACAGCAGCAGCAACATCCGCAACATCCTGCTGACCAGCTATCGCCGTGGCATTCCGCTCATCGGCTTATCACTATCCTATGTCAATGCCGGTGCGCTGTGTGCGATCTTCTCGACACCTGAGCAACTGGCTGAACAGGCAGGTTCAACCGCGATTTTGTTTTCTCGGACCAGGCAGCTGCCCGGTTCGCAATATCCTGCTGCTTTCACCATTGCGGCGAATCAGCAGGTAGCTCGATCCTTGGGTATTGAATTGCCGTCTCCGGAAGCGATTCGCAGCCAGATGGACAGGGCGAAGGAGAATGGACGATGAAGCAATATACTATCCGCCAGTATGTCGCATGGCTGACGCTGATTCCGCTGCTGATCATGGCGGCCGGTCTGGAGACGTTTTTCCTGCATGATCGTTCTTCAGGTCTGGATCATGACCTGCTGGAGCGCGGCAAACTCATTTCCCGCCAGCTTGCTTCCAGCAGCGAATATGGCGTGTTCTCCAACAATCAGCCATTCCTGCAAAACATTGCGCAAGGTGTCTTGCAGCAACCGGATGTGCGCGGGGTGATTATCCTGAATGCTGCTTCCGAAAGCCTGATTGAAGCGGGAGTATTTTCCAATACGCCGGGAAATGCAAAAGCCGATGCAACTCAGGCAACATCAGGGCTGGCTGACCAATCAGGATTACCCGGCCAAATCAAGCCGACGCGCACCGGCAAGGTCAAGGAATCGGTCAATTTGCTCACACCCATTTACAGCGATGGGGAGAGCTTGTGGATTTTCCAGCCCATCATTTCGGCACAAGTGCCGCTTGATGAACTTGCAGCCAGTTCCTCCGCCCACCAAGTGGGCGCAGTGATTATTGAAATGGGCTGGGCGCGCACGAATAAACTGAAGTCACAGATGTTTTGGTTGACGATAGGCGCGACGTTGCTGTTTCTGATGATTTCCCTTTATCTGATATATCTTGCCGGTCGCAGCATCACCTCTCCCATCCGCAAGCTGAGTGAAGCCGTGCGGTTGATAGGTGAAGGCAATCTTGAAACGCACGTTTCCGTGCCCACCCGCGTTGCCGAACTGAGCAACCTGATACACGGAATAAATTCAATGGCCGCACAGCTGCAGCAAGAAAGCGCAATTCTGCATCAACGCATGGAAGAAGAGACTCGCATTGCCGCGATCGCCTTCGAATCACAGGAAGGCATGGTGGTTACCGACGTCAAAGGCGTGATCCTGCGGATCAACAGCGCCTTCACCAGAATTACCGGCTACGCGGCGCAGGAAGCCGTTGGCCAACAGGTGCGTCTGCTTAAGTCGGGCCACCATGACGTGAATTTTTATACCGCGATGTTGAAGAGCATCAAGCAAACCGGGATATGGCAGGGCGAAATCTGGAATTTGCGCAAGAACGGTGAAACGTATCCGTCACGAGTCACCGTCACTGCAGTGGAGAAAGAAGATGGCGCAATTACTTACTACGTCGTCACATTGTCCGACATCACTTTGCACAAAGCAGCCGAAAATGAGATCAAGAATCTGGCTTTCTATGACACATTGACCCAACTACCCAATCGCCGCATGTTGATGGATCGCTTAAACCATGCGATAGCTGCGAGCAAGCGAAGCGGGCGTTATGGCGCGTTGATGTTTCTGGACCTGGATAACTTTAAATCACTTAATGACAAGTATGGGCATGCTGTAGGCGATTTTCTTTTGATCGAAGCGTCGCGCCGCATCAACAGTTGTGTGCGCGAAGCGGACACCGTTGCACGTTTTGGCGGCGATGAATTTGTGGTGATGTTGAACGAACTTGATGTCAATAAAGCGGCGTCCGTCGCACAAGCCGGCATCGTTGCCGAGAAAATACGCGCCGTCCTGGCCGAGCCTTATATGTTGACACTTCCACAACAGGACGATACGAGCACGGCAGAGGTGCACCATTGCACATCAAGCATCGGGGTGGCACTGTTTGCCAATCACGATGGCAGCCTGGAAGACATCATCAAGTGGGCTGATATGGCCATGTATAAGGCCAAAAGGGAGGGACGGAATTTGATTCGTTTTTATGACTAGTGTTTTTATTCCAGCAATCGCACGCGGAATTTGGTGGCCCGGGGCGGAATCGAACCACCGACACAAGGATTTTCAGTCCTCTGCTCTACCGACTGAGCTACCAGGCCATTTTCCGTTAGCCAAGCCCAATGAACTAAACAAGTTCAGCCAACTTCGGAAGCCGCGCATTATACCGATACCACACCAAATAACAAACCCCGCCGAAGCGGGGTTTGTCAGTTTGCTGCAATACATTTTGTGGCGATTACATCATGCCTTCCATGCCGCCCATACCGCCGCCGCCCATGCCGCCGCCAGCAGCAGGTTTGTCTTCCGGAAGTTCAGCCACCATGCATGCAGTGGTCAGCATCAAACCGGCGATTGATGCCGCATTTTGCAAAGCGACGCGCGTCACCTTGGTCGGGTCAACCACACCCATGACCAGCATGTCGCCATATTCGCTGGTAGCCGCGTTGTAACCGAAGCTACCCTTGCCTTCCATCACTTTGTTAGCCACCACTGAAGGCTCGTCTCCCGCGTTGGCCACGATGGCGCGCAACGGAGATTCCATGGCGCGCAATACGATGGTGATGCCGGCATCCTGGTCATGGTTGTCGCCCTTCAGCTTGGCTACCGCGGCCTTGGCGCGCAGCAATGCAACACCGCCGCCGGGAACAATGCCTTCTTCAACCGCAGCACGGGTGGCGTGCAATGCATCTTCCACACGCGCTTTCTTTTCCTTCATTTCGACTTCAGTCGCCGCACCGACTTTGATCACTGCGACACCGCCGGCCAGCTTGGCCTTGCGTTCCTGCAGTTTTTCCTTGTCATAATCGCTGGTGGATTCTTCGGCTTGTTTGTTGATCTGGCCGATACGACCCTTGATCGCTTCTTCCTTGCCTGCGCCGTCGATGATGATGGTGTTGTCTTTGCCAACTTCGACGCGCTTGGCTTGTCCCAACTCGGCCAGAGTGGCTTTCTCCAGAGACAGGCCGACTTCTTCAGCGATCACGGTGCCGCCGGTCAAAGTGGCGATGTCTTCCAGCATCGCCTTGCGGCGGTCGCCAAAGCCGGGCGCCTTGACGGCAACGGTCTTCAGGATGCCGCGAATGTTGTTCACCACCAGTGTGGCCAGCGCTTCACCGTCCACGTCCTCGGCGATGATCAGCAACGGACGTCCGGCCTTGGCGACTTGTTCCAGTACCGGCAGCAGGTCGCGGATGTTGGAAACCTTTTTGTCGTGCAGCAGGATGTAGGGATTTTCCATCAATGCCAGTTGACGATCATGGTTGTTGATGAAGTAGGGCGACAGGTAACCGCGATCGAACTGCATGCCTTCGACGATGTCCAGCTCATCTTCCAGGCCGGTGCCGTCTTCAATGGTGATCACGCCTTCTTTGCCGACCTTTTCCATCGCGGCGGCGATCTTCTCGCCGATCACAGTGTCGGAGTTGGCGGAAATGCTGCCCACCTGCGCGATTTCCTTGCTGGTGGTGCATGGCTTGGAAATCTTCTTCAGTTCCGCAACGGCTGCGATGACCGCATGGTCGATACCGCGCTTCAGATCCATCGGGTTCATGCCGGCAGCGACGAACTTCATGCCTTCCTGCACGATGGATTGCGCCAGCACGGTCGCGGTAGTTGTGCCGTCGCCGGCCACATCGGAAGTCTTGGAAGCGACTTCCTTCACCATTTGCGCGCCCATGTTTTCGAATTTATCCTTCAGTTCGATCTCTTTAGCGACAGATACGCCATCTTTAGTGATAGTTGGCGATCCATACGAGCGATCCAATACAACATTACGTCCCTTGGGACCGAGCGTGACCTTGACCGCGTCGGCCAGAATATTCACGCCTATCACCATCTTGTTGCGTGCGGCGTCGTGGAATTTTACGTCTTTAGCTGCCATGTTTATTCTCCTAGATATCAATAATTACGTGCCGAATCAGGCTTCAACGATGCCGATGATGTCGTCTTCGCGCATCGTCATATATTCCTGACCGTCCATCTTAAAAGTTTGACCGGCATACTTGCCGAACAGCACACGGTCGCCCACCTTGACACTCATGACCTGCAATTTGCCGTCGTCGCCTACCTTGCCCTTGCCTGCGGCGATGATCTCGCCTTGGTCCGGTTTTTCGGTGGCAGCATCCGGAATCACGATTCCGGAGGCGGTTTTACGTTCTTCTTCCATACGTTTAACGATCACGCGATCGTTCAAAGGACGAATTTTCATGCTGAGGTCTCCTAAAACAAGGGGTTAAAAAATGCGGAGGCGAAGTCTAGCACTCTCTGCCTGCGAGTGCCAACAATCGGGGCGACCCCGCCCGTTTTCAAGGGCAGGGCAGTATTATTTATATTTCAGGGGCGGGGGGGAAGGGCGATCTTGTTGTCGGTGCTGAACTGATAGTCTTTGAATATATGTTCGGCGGTCAGAAGCTGGTAAGTGCCATCTGCATTGCGGTGGGTCGTATCCTTGAGGCGGTATGTGTAATGGCCGCAGGTCCAGCAGTCATAGTTGCGCATGTGGGTGCACAGGCAGGTCTTGTCCCTCACGGATATCTTTTTGGCATGGGGATGCAACGCCACTTCGCGGTTGTACGCATCAATGTAATCACAATGGCCATTCGCATCAAGGAGGTAACCGAATGCTTCACAGTTGGGGCGTATTCCTGCCCCGATGGCAGGTGATTTCTTGATCATGCGCATCGGGTAACCGGTCGGCGATATCATGTTCACTTCGATATCATCTTCGCTGGCCTTGAAATATTCCTGCTGCACCTTTTCGGGGATGCCGCACTCATTGGCAACAGTGAAGCGGGTCGCCACTTGTACTGCCGCCGAACCGGTTTCCAGATAGCTCACCGCGTCGCTGCCGGTGAAAATGCCGCCCGCCGGAATCAGCGGAATGTTCAGTTGCTCGGCCTGCAGATGTTGCTGGATCTCGGTGACGATGGTGCGCAAATCATATTTCGCCCAGTCCATGCCGAAACCCAGGTGGCCACCCGCCAGCGGGCCTTCCACCACAATGAAATCCGGCAACCGGTTCAGTCTGGCATTTTTGCGCAGGAAGAGCTGCAAGGCGCGCAGCGAAGAAACGATGATGCCCAGCTTGGCGTCGCGAAATCGCGGGTGGTCTTCCATCAAGGCGAACGAGCCGAGGTGCAATCCGGCGGCAAGGGTGATGCCGTCGATACCTTCATCCAGCGCGCCGCATAGCCGCACGCGCAATGTTTCGCGCGGGGCGTTCATGGTCAATTTTTCCATGCAGTTGACGAAGATCATGCCATCGCCGCGTTTGGCTTCCATGGTCTTGCTGACATGCAATCGGGTCGATTCCGCCACTTGTCCAAGATCGAATTTCACGATCGATTTGTCGGTTTTCTCGACGTTGAGCTTGTACTGTTTTTGCTTGGTGCTGACGAATTTCGTTTTGTCGTGGCGATCCGTGACAGTCGGCAACATCGCATCGGAGATATGGCCGATACCACCGAGCCGGGCGGCCTCCAGAGCTAATTCACGACTGGAAATATCCACGCCCATTCCGCCTATTATGATCGGCACCAGCTCGCGTTTGCCGAAGAGCAGGCGGTAATCATCAACACGTTTCATTACTTTCATCCTTCCGCGGCACCTCGTATTTGACGAGGGAGCCGAAATATCCAATTGCACACACCCACAAGGCGCGAAGGATGACACAAATGGGGTAATACGGAAAGCAAAGCCGTTTTAAACGGCATGAATTTCGACTGCCAAACCACTTGTCCGAATGGTTGCAGTCAATGAACGACATGGATTTTTCCGCAATATGGCCGGGAAACCCGTTATGATTTCGCGCATGACGAATCATCAGGACAACGCAAGCCTTCTTGCCCGCAGCCTCGCTGCCGTTTGGCACCCCTGCTCGCAGATGAAGCATTATGAAAATTTTCCGCTGCTGCCGGTTGCGCGCGGCAGCGGGGTCTGGCTGTATGACTTCGAGGAGAAACGCTATCTGGACGCGGTGAGCTCGTGGTGGGTGAACCTGTTCGGGCATTGCAACCCGCGCATCAACGCCGCTTTGCGGGAACAGCTCGAAAAACTGGAGCATGTGATGCTGGTCGGCTTTACCCACGAGCCGGCGGTGCAACTTTCGGAACGGCTGGGTGCGCTTGCCCCCAAGGGACTGGGACACTGCTTCTATGCCTCGGACGGCGCATCGGCCACGGAAATCGCGCTGAAAATGAGCGCGCATTACTGGCGCAACAGCGGCAAGCCGGACAAGTCCCGATTCATCAGCCTGGAAAACAGTTATCACGGTGAGACATTGGGCGCGTTGTCCGTCACGGATGTCTCGCTGTTCCGCTCCGCTTATGGCGCGCTGATCCGGCAACATGCTACCGTGCCCAGCCCCGATTGGCGCAAAGCCGCTGCCGGGGAGCGCGCCGAGGAATTTGCGTTGCGCTGCGCGGATGCGCTGGAACAGCATTTGCAACGCCATCATGCGCAGCTCTCCGCCTTCATCATCGAGCCTCTGGTACAAGGCGCAACCGGCATGGCGATGTATCACCCGGTCTACCTGCGGCGCGCGCGGCAGCTTTGTGATGAGTACGGCGTGCATCTGATCGCCGACGAGATCGCCGTCGGCATGGGACGCACCGGCACCCTGTTCGCCTGCGAGCAGGCTCCCAGCCTTTCTGGTTTAGCAGAGGGGGTGGGGGTGAGGGGTGCGGGAGAGGAAATGAAGAATGGAATTACTCCTGACTTCCTGTGTCTATCCAAAGGTATTACCGGCGGTTATTTGCCGCTTTCCGTGGTGATGACGCGCGATGAGATTTATCAGGGTTTTTATTCGGATGAGACGGCGCGTGGATTTCTTCATTCACATTCATACAGCGGCAATCCATTGGCCTGCCGGGCAGCGCTCGCCACGCTGGATATTTTTCAGCAGGATGATGTGCTTGCAGCAAACCGCGGCAAGGCGGCATACATGAACAATATCTCGCGGCCTTTGCGCGAACATCCTGCGGTACATAACTGGCGCAACATTGGTATGATATGGGGGTTCGAGGTGGACAGTCCGCATCGCGATTTCTCGCAACGCTGTTTCGCGCTGGCGCTCAAAAACGAATTGCTGTTGCGCCCCATCGGCAGCACGGTATATTTCATGCCGCCCTATGTGATCAACAATGAAGAAATGGATCTGCTGGTGAACAAAACACTGGGTATCATTAACCAACTGTGCAGGCAGAATTGAACGCCCCTCTAAAAATATTTTCCGCATTTCTGTTGGGTGCGAGCCTGACCGGACAGGCTGCGTCGGCAACGCTGCCCGAGTCAGTGCGCGATGCTCTCAGACGCGCCAACATTCCGTTGTCAAGCGTCGGTATCGTTGTGCAACAGACAGATGCGCGCACGCCGTTGCTCAGCCTGAATGCCGATCAGGCGATGAACCCGGCTTCCACCATCAAGCTGCTCACCACCTTTGCCTCGCTGGAAACGCTGGGCCCGGCATATCAATGGAAGACCGAGGCCTATCTCGACGGCAAGCTGGAAAACGGCGTGTTGCAGGGCAATCTGGTATTCAAGGGTTACGGCGACCCGAAGTTGACTATCGAACAATTCTGGCTGTGGCTGCGCGAAATGCGCCAGCGCGGGCTGCGCGAGATACGAGGCGACATTGTGCTGGATCGCAGTTTTTTTGAGCCTGCCAGCCACGATCCGGCGGAGTTCGACAACGATCCGACTCGCGCATACAACGTCGGTCCGAACGCGTTATTGCTCAACTTCAATGCGCTGCGTTTGCGGCTGACCCCCGATGCTGCGGGAACAGGCACTGCCCAAACCAGTGCAATGCTCGAACCGAACCTTTCCGGCTACCTGGTCAGCAACCGCATCACGACATCCGCCATAAAACCATGCAGTGGCGGCGATACCTACAAAGCCCGCCTGGAAGAGCGCAGCATCGTGCTGGAGGGCACCATTCCCGTTGACTGCGGCGAGGTGGAGGATTATTTCTCGCTGCTGCCGCACAGCGATTATTTCTTTGCGGTGTTCAGCTCATTATGGAACGAGATGGGCGGCACGCTGCAAGGCGGACTGCGTGAAGGCAGCGCGCCAGCCGAGCAGGCAGCTTTTTCAACGCACCACTCGCCGCCGTTGTCGGAAGTGATACGCGACATCAACAAATTCAGCAACAACACCATGGCGCGGCAATTGTTCCTGACGCTGGGGACGGCAGCGCACGCTTCGAAGATCGCGCCTGCGGCGCCCGATGCAGAAACGGAAACGCCGGGAGGCGCAGTTATTCCCGTGAATGGCATACCACCGCCTGATACTCTTCCTTCGGGCAATCCTGGCGCAGGCAGCGACCCTCCCGCAGCGCCCGCAAGGAGTACGCCGGTGGGTGCCCCGCCGCTACGCGACGACCCTCCCGCAGCCAGCATCGAGCGCAGCACTGAAGCTGTGCGGCAATGGCTGAACAAACAGCAACTGCATTTCCCCGAATTGGTGCTGGAAAATGGCGCTGGCCTGTCGCGCAAGGAACGCATCAGCCCGCAGCATCTTGCCGAACTATTAAAACACGCCACACATAGTCCGTTTGCCGCCGAGCTTGAAGCCTCTCTGCCGATACTCGGCATGGATGGCTCGGTGAAGAAGCGCCTCAAAGACAGCGAGGCCGCGGGATATGCCCATCTCAAGACAGGCACGCTGGAAGGCGTGAAATCCATCGCCGGTTACGTGAAAGCGCAAAGCGGCAAACAGTGGATTGCGGTGTTCATTATCAATCACCCGAATGCCGCCGCCGGACAAGGCGCGCAGGATGCGTTGATAGATTGGTTACAGAAAAAACACTAGCAATTGTTACACGGCTACTGCATTTCGTCCCCTTGATTCTCATCATCGTGCCCGATAGGATGCGCCCCGCGATTTGCCGTGCACAAGCGCGCCCTTTAATTTAACAAAGGAACTACTCATGAAAAAAATTGTTATCGCCGCCATGCTTTCCGCTTTCGTGGCTGCTCCTGCCGTTGCCGCCGACACTGCCGGTAATATAGGCTTCAATTACAGTGTGGACAACGCATTTGGCTTTCATGGGGAGTTCGATATCTCTTCCATGACCAATAAAACGCCTGTCTCGGTTCAAGTGTTCCTGAAAAACTATACGCAATATATCGCGCCAGGCATTTCATGGAGTACGACCGGCATCGGTGTTGCGGGGATTTTCGATTTCCATTCCATGGCCAAGCTGGGTAAAAAAATCCATCCTTATGCGGGTATGGGCTTGATATCGGTATCCCACAAATGGAGGGGAGCGGGTCCGGCCTGGACATATTCCGGGGTCGGCGGAGGCCTGTATTTTACCGGCGGGGTCAGATATGCCCTCACCCCGCAAACTGCGGCGGATTTTAACTACAACAATTTTGGCAGCCTGACCGCCGGGATAAACTTCAGCTTCTAATTGGGAATACGCCGTCGCAGGAACCGCTCCTGCGGGTGACCGGCCAAAAGATTTCCGGAGCGCAAGGCGTGTTCCTACAGCCCCAATTCGTTCCACATCTCATCTACATGCCGCTTCACCGCTTCGTCCATCACGATAGGCGTTCCCCATGCGCGTTGCGTCTCACCCGGCCATTTGCTGGTTGCATCCAGTCCCATCTTGCCGCCCAGCCCTGACACCGGGCTGGCGAAATCCAGATAATCGATAGGCGTGTTGCCCGCCAGCAGCGTGTCGCGCACCGGATCGACCCGGGTAGTGATCGCCCAGATCACTTCTTTCCAGTCGCGGATGTTTATATCATCGTCCACCACGATGATGAATTTGGTGTACATGAACTGGCGCAAATAAGACCAGATGCCGAACATCACGCGCTTGGCGTGCCCGGCGTATTGTTTTCTGATACTCACCACCGCCATGCGATATGAACACCCTTCCGGCGGCAGATAAAAATCCGTGATTTCCGGAAACTGCTTTTGCAGCAGCGGCACGAATACCTCGTTGAGCGCCGCGCCCAGCATGGCCGGTTCATCCGGCGGTTTGCCGGTGTAGGTAGAGTGATAGATGGGATCACGGCGCATGGTGATGCGCTCTATCGTGAATACCGGAAATTTTTCCTGTTCGTTGTAATAGCCGGTGTGGTCGCCGAACGGACCTTCCAGCGCCATCTCATCGGGATGAATCACGCCCTCCAGCACGATCTCGGCGGAGGCGGGCACTTGCAAATCGCTGCCGAGACACTTCACCAATTCGGTCTTGCTGCCGCGCAGCAGGCCGGCGAATTGATATTCGGAAAGGCTGTCCGGCACGGGCGTGACGGCCCCCAAAATGGTCGCTGGGTCGGCGCCGATTACCACCGCAACGGGAAACGGTTCGCCCGGATGAACTTTGCGCCAGTCCTGAAAATCCAGCGCGCCACCGCGATGCGCCAGCCAGCGCATGATGGTCTTGTTCCGGCCGATCACCTGCTGCCGGTAGATGCCCAGATTCTGGCGCGGTTTGCTCGGCCCGCGCGTGACCGTCAGCCCCCAGGTGATAAGCGGCGCGACATCACCGGGCCAGCAGGTCTGGACCGGCAGTTTGCCCAGATCTATGTCATCTCCTTCCCACACCACTTCCTGGCAAGGCGCGCTGGACAGGACTTTGGGCGACATGTTCAGCACCTGTTTCAATGCAGGCCACTTTTCCCAGGCATCCTTCAAACCTTTGGGTGGATCGGGTTCCTTGAGATAGGCCAGCAGCTTGCCCACCTCGCGCAACGCCGCAGTGGATTCTTCGCCCATACCCAAGGCCACACGGCGCGGCGTGCCGAACAGATTCGCCAGCACCAGCATGTTATGTCCTATGGGATTTTCAAATAGTATGGCGGGGCCTTGCGCACGCAACACCCGGTCGCAGATCTCCGTCATTTCCAGGTTCGGCGAAACCGGTGCAATGACGCGCTTGAGTTCGCCGAGTTTTTCCAGTTGTGCGATGAAGTCGCGCAGGTCATGATATTTCATCTGAATTTTCTCCAACCTAAAAACAACTATCCGCAGATTACGCAGATTAACGCAGATTCCTTACTCGATCTAATCTGCGTGCGTAATCTGCGGACACAGTCTAATAAAACCTCTTTTCGCCTTCCGGCCTCGTCTTGAAGCGCTTGTGCAGCCAGAAATATTGTTCCGGCATTTCCAGTATGCGCTGTTCAATGAATTCGTTCATGTGCCGCGTATCGGCGATGTCATCACCGGTCGGATAATTCTCCCATGCCGGATAAAATGTCAGCACATAGCCTGCCGCGCCGGGCAAAAAGCGCGTGATGCATGGCACGACTTTCGCGCCCGTCATCTGCGCGATGCGCGGCACCGAGGTCATGGTCGCGGCGGGCACACCGAAAAACGGAATGAACGCGCCGTCCCTGACGCCCTGATCCTGGTCCGGCGGATAGATGAAAGGCATGCCTTCGCGCATCCCCTTGAGAATGGGGCGCAAGCCCTGCTGACGCGAGTACTGGCGCTGCTTGCCGAAGCGGATGCGTTTTTGCAGAAGCAATTCGGTCAGGTAGCGGCTTTTCTGGTTCGCGTACATGCATACTGTGCCGGTATGCTGGGCGACCCACTGTCCGCCGGCGTCCATGCCGACGAAATGCGGCGTGAGCAGAATGGCGGGTTTGCCGCTGATCGCCTCGAAATGTTCCACACCTTCGACACGGATCAAACTGCGTATGCGTGCTGCACTCGACCACCACAGGATGCTGCGCTCGATGAGGCCGCGACCGAACATCTTGAAGTGATCGCGCAGAAGTTTGTTGCGCTCCTCATCGCTCATGCCGGGGAAGCAGAGTTTCAGGTTGATATCGCCTACCCTGCGGCGTTCTGCCGCCAATAGATAAAGCAAATATCCAAGGCCGTTGCCGATGGCGACGATGACGCGGAACGGCAGAAAATGAATCGACCACAAAATGAAAACGCCAATGCGCGCCAGCATCACTGCTCCCTGCCCAGGTCAGGCGGCAGCGCGCCGCGCGGGACCTTGTAACGGTTATAACTCCACAGATATTGATCGGGGCGGGCGCGCACCACCGCTTCCAGGGCAGCGTTCATCTGGCTTGGGACGGATGAGCCTGTATCGAAAGACAAGGGCGAGAAATGCAGCGCATAGCCCGCTCCCCTGGGCAGGCGCTCGACGTAACTCATCACCACCGCCGCACCGCTCGCTTCCAGCATCCGTCCGATCAGCGTCATGGTGTAAGCAGGGCGTCCGAAGAACGCCGCCCACTCGCCCTCGCCGTTGCCGGGCACCTGGTCCGGCAACACGCCGATGATCTCGCCGCGCTTGAGCGCCTTGAGCAACTGACGCACACCGCCCAGATCGGTCGGCGCCAATTTCATCTGCCCGCGCTCGCGGCCTTCATGCATCAGGGTATCCAGAAACTTCCAGCGCGGCGGACGGTACATGCAGGTCATCGGCAGGCGCGCGGCGATGTACAGGCCGATAACCTCGAAACAACCAATATGCGGAGTCAATACGATCACGCCCTTGCCGCGCGCGCGCGCTGCTTCGACATGCTCCCAGCCGTGGCATTGCCTGACACTGGCAACCACCTTTTCCAGCGGACGCCGCCATACCCAGGGCAGTTCCATCACGCCCTTGCCCGCCTCGCGGATGTTGGCGTGCAGCAATTGGCGCAGCCCGGCTTCCGAACGCCCCAGCCCGGCACGCCGCAAGTTCTCCCGCAGGCGGCGGGCATACCGGCCGGAAAGCAGATAGGTCGCCCAGCCAAGGATCGCGCCCAGCCGGTGCAATACCGCCAAGGGCAGGCGCGCCAACAGATCAAATAGTGCAACCATTCAAGAAGAATCCATTCAGGGCACCTCTAATAATCCACATTTCATCCCAACTGCTGCGTTGCGGAAAAAATTTCTTGCTTACATATCATACATATGCGGCGCTGCGAAATTTTTTCCGCGCCTTGCATTTGGGCGAACTCTGAATTTTTAGAGGTGCCCTTTAATCGGCAAACCAGGTGAATCATCAATGTGGATATTTTGTTATACTGCGCGCCCATTTAATCATTAGAAACAGTAAACGGAGAGCCATGAGCGATTACTTATTTACATCCGAATCCGTGTCCGAGGGCCATCCGGACAAGGTGGCAGACCAGATTTCCGACGCTATCGTGGACGCGATTCTAGCGCAGGACAAACATTCACGCATCGCCGCCGAGACGCTGTGCAATACCGGACTGGTGGTATTGGCCGGCGAGATCACCACCGGCGCCAACGTCGATTACATCCAGGTGGCGCGCGACACCATCAAGCGCATCGGCTATGACAACACCGAATATGGCATTGACTACAAGGGCTGCGCCGTGCTGGTGGCTTACGACAAGCAAAGCCCGGACATCGCGCAAGGGGTGAACCAGGCTTATGACGACGGCATGGACCAGGGCGCCGGCGACCAGGGGCTGATGTTCGGCTATGCCTGCGATGAAACGCCGACGCTGATGCCGCTGCCGATCTACCTGGCACACCGCGTGGTGGAACGCCAGGCGCAATTGCGCCGCGATGGCCGTTTGAGCTGGTTGCGCCCGGATGCCAAATCGCAGGTGACGATACGCTATGTAGACGGAAAGCCGCACTCCATCGACACTGTGGTGCTGTCTACGCAGCATTCACCGGACATGAAAATGGAAGCGATACGCGAGGCGGCGATCGAAGAAATCATCAAGCCGGTGCTGCCGAGGGAACTGATCAAGGGCAACATCAACTTTCTGGTCAACCCGACCGGGCGCTTTGTCGTCGGCGGTCCGCAAGGTGATTGCGGCCTGACCGGGCGCAAGATCATCGTTGACACCTACGGCGGCGCCGCGCCGCACGGCGGTGGCGCGTTCTCCGGCAAGGATCCGTCCAAGGTGGATCGCTCTGCCGCATATGCGGGACGCTATGTCGCCAAGAACATCGTCGCCGCCGGATTGGCCAGCAAATGCCTGGTACAGGTCTCTTACGCGATCGGCGTAGCCAAGCCGACCAGCGTGATGGTGGACACCTACGGCACCGGAAAAATCTCCAATGAAAAAATGACCGAACTGGTGTTGCGCCATTTCGATTTGCGTCCCAAGGGCATCGTGCAGATGCTTGACCTGCTGCGCCCGATATACCAGAAGACAGCGGCATATGGTCATTTCGGCCGCGAAGAACCAGAATTCACCTGGGAAAAGACGGACAAGGCTACGTCTCTGCGGGTAGATGCCGGCATCTAACTGGAATTACCCGCTACTGTTCAAGCGTGGGGCGGGTCACACCCGCCATTTCAAATGGTGAGGCGGCGGGTGTAATCCGCCCTACGGGTTTCATGTATCACCCACCCTCCGAGGGGTGCTGCAGCGGGGCTGGTCACAGTCCCCCGTCAGGCTCGGAGTCAGTGGTTCAAAGTTTCAACTGCACCCATTCATTAACTTTCAGATGAATGGAGCAACTTATGAACGCCACCGCAACACAATTCACCGACTATAAAGTCGCCGATATATCCCTAGCCGCATGGGGACGCAAGGAACTCGCCATCGCAGAAATTGAAATGCCCGGCCTGATGGCGATCCGCAAGGAATTCGCCAGTACCCGGCCCCTGCAAGGCGCTCGCATCACAGGCAGTCTGCACATGACCATTCAGACCGGCGTGCTGATCGAGACATTAAAGGCTCTTGGCGCGGAAGTGCGCTGGGCGTCCTGCAACATCTATTCGACACAGGACCACGCTGCCGCAGCGATCGCCGCGACCGGCACGCCGGTATTCGCCGTCAAGGGCGAAACGCTGACCGAATACTGGGACTATACGCATCGTATTTTCGAATGGGCGGATGGCACTAAGGGAGAAAAAAATTTTTCCAACATGATCCTGGATGATGGCGGCGACGCCACCTTGTTGCTGCATCTGGGTGCGCGCGCCGAGAAAGATGCATCGCTGATCAGCAAGCCGACCTCTGAAGAAGAGACCTGCCTGTTCGCATCCATCAAGGCCAGGCTGGCTGTAGACAAAACCTGGTACTCCACACGGCTCGCCGCAGTGAAAGGCGTGACCGAGGAGACGACCACCGGAGTGCATCGCCTGTACCAGATGCATGAGCGCGGTGAACTGAAGTTCCCTGCGATCAACGTGAACGATTCCGTCACCAAATCCAAGTTTGACAATCTGTATGGCTGCCGCGAATCGCTGGTGGACGGCATCAAGCGCGCCACCGACGTGATGGTGGCCGGCAAGATCGCTGTCATCGCAGGTTACGGCGATGTTGGCAAGGGCTCGGCACAGGCCATGCGCGCTCTTTCAGCCCAGGTGTGGGTAACCGAGATCGACCCGATCTGCGCGCTGCAAGCCGCGATGGAAGGCTATCGCGTCGTCACGATGGACTATGCCTGCGAGCACGGAGATATTTTTGTCACGGCCACCGGCAACTATCATGTGATCACGCACGAGCACATGAAGAAGATGAAGAACCAGGCCATCGTGTGCAACATCGGACACTTCGACAACGAGATCGACGTCGCTTCGCTCAAGCAATACAAGTGGGAGAACATCAAGCCGCAGGTCGATCATGTGATCTTCCCTGCCATGAACGGAAAACCGGAAAAGCGCATCCTGTTGCTGGCCGAAGGCCGTTTGGTGAACCTGGGTTGCGGAACCGGCCACCCGTCCTATGTGATGTCATCCTCGTTTGCAAACCAGACCATCGCGCAGATTGAACTATTTACCCGCAACAAGGACTATCCTGTCGGTGTGTACACCTTGCCCAAGCACCTGGACGAAAAAGTCGCGCGCCTGCAATTGACCACGCTGAACGCGCAACTGAGCATGTTGACCGACCAGCAGGCCGCCTATATCGGCGTTCCCAGGGAAGGCCCGTACAAGGCAAACCACTACCGTTATTAACGGCAACATGCATTCCGGCCGCAAAGGTGAACGCCAATGAAACCGCAATTTGAGCTGCTGTTGATCTGGATACTCAATGCGCTTGCCTTGCTCGCGGTGGCGAACTTCGTGCCGGGCATTCATGTTGACGGATTCGGCTCGGCATTGATCGCGGCGTTTTTCCTGGGACTGGTCAATACGCTGATCCGCCCGTTGTTGTTATTGCTCACCCTGCCGGTGACGATGCTCACATTGGGGCTGTTCATATTTGTCATCAACGGACTGCTGTTCTGGTTCGTCGGCTCGGTGCTGCGGGGCTTCGTCGTGGACAGTTTCTGGCATGGCGTACTGGGCGCGGTGCTATACAGTATCTTTTCCTGGGCGCTGACCGCAGCGGCCGCGCAATTGATGAGAAAACATGAGACCTCCGATGACTAGGCAACTTTTCAGTTTCGAATTTTTTCCGCCGCAAACGCCGGAAGGCGCGGAAAAACTCGCTGCCACGCGCAAGCAACTGGCGTCGCTCAAGCCGGAATATTTCTCCGTCACCTTCGGCGCAGGCGGCTCGACGCAAAACCGCACGCTGGAAACCATACGGCAGATTCATGCCGAGGGGCACAGCGCCGCGCCACACTTGTCCTGTGTCGGATCCACGCGCGAGAACATCCGGAACATGCTGAACACATACAGGGACATGGGCATCAAGCGCATCGTGGCACTACGCGGCGATTTGCCTTCCGGCATGGCGAGCATCGGCGAGTTTCAATACGCCAGCGAACTTGTGGCGTTCATTCGCGCGGAAACCGGAACTCATTTTCACATTGAAGTTGCGGCGTATCCGGAATTCCACCCGCAAGCCAGATCCGCGCAGGACGACATCCACAACTTCAAGCGAAAAGTCTCTGCCGGGGCGGATTCCGCCATTACCCAGTATTTCTACAACGCCGATGCCTACTTTCGCTTCGTTGAAGAATGCCGCAAGCTGGGCATCACCTTGCCGATCGTGCCGGGCATCATGCCGATCGTGAGGTTCGCTCAACTTGCGCGGTTCTCCGATGCCTGTGGCGCAGAGATCCCGCGCTGGATGCGCAAGACACTGGAAAGTTTTGGCGACGACAATGAGTCGGTGCAGGCCTTCGGCCTTGATGTAGTCACGCAACTGTGCGAGCGCTTGCTTGCCGGTGGTGCGCCGGGACTGCATTTCTACACGCTGAACCAGGCCGGGCCGTCGCTTGAAATCTGGAAGCGATTGGGGTTATGACCAGGCTGCGCGCACCTGAACTTTTATTGCCAGCAGGGACGCTGGAAAAAATGCGAACCGCTTACGCCTTCGGCGCGGATGCGGTGTATGCCGGGCAGCCGCGCTACAGCTTGCGCGCGCGCAACAATGAATTCCAACTGGAAGAGTTGCAAACCGGCATTCAGGAAGCGCACGCGCTGGGCAGGAAACTGTTCGTCGCCAGCAATCTGATGCCGCACAACGCCAAGGTAAAGACTTACATGGCGGACATGGAGCCCGTCATCGCGATGCGGCCGGATGCGCTAATCATGGCCGACCCCGGACTGATCGCGATGGTGCGCGAACGCTGGCCGGGGATGCAGATTCATCTTTCCGTGCAGGCCAACACCGTCAATTACGCAGCGGTGAAATTCTGGAAATCGCTCGGCCTGTCGCGAGTAATTTTATCGCGCGAACTTTCGCTGGATGAGATCGAAGAAATCCGCCAGCAATGTCCGGACATCGAACTCGAGGTGTTCATCCATGGCGCGTTGTGCATCGCCTATTCCGGCCGATGTCTGCTCTCAGGCTACTTCAACCACCGCGACGCCAACCAGGGCACCTGCACCAACTCCTGCCGCTGGGATTACAAGGTGGGCAGCGCAGAAGAGGACGGCACCGGCGATATACAGCCGCTTTTGTCATCAATGAAAAAGATTGATTTTGATTTCGACAAGGCGTTGAGCGAATCCGCGCTGTCGGATTGCGGCTCGCAGGCGCGCCATCCGTCCGCCGACAGGGTATACCTCATCTCGCGCCAGGATCATCCGGATGAATCTATGCCGGTGCTGGAAGATGAGCACGGCACCTATATCATGAACTCGAAGGATCTGCGCGCCGTCGAGCACGTCGAGCGCTTGGTGAAGATCGGCATAGATTCGCTGAAAGTCGAAGGCCGCACCAAATCCATCTACTACGTGGCGCGCACCGCACAGGTGTACCGGCAGGCCATCGACGATGCAGCAGCCGATCGGCCTTTCAATCCGAGTCTGCTAGGCGCGCTGGATGCGCTGGCGAGCCGCGGTTATACCGATGGCTTCTACGAACGCCACCACACCCACGAACAGCAGAACTACCTGCGCGGCCATTCTGAAAACAGCCGCCAGCAATACGTCGGCGACATCGTCGCGTGCGTGAACGGCATCGCCGAGATCGACGTGAAGAATAAATTCCAGGTTGGCGACAGGCTCGAAATCATCCATCCCTCCGGCAACCACATCATCGACCTCACCGAGATGCGTAATCTCGAAGGCGAAGCGCTCACCATTGCCCCGGGCAGCGGGCATCGCGTAAGAATCCCGCTGAACGGCAATGTAGCAAACGGAATGCTGGCGCGATTTTTGTAACCTGCAAGTTGAATATCACCTTTCGCCACTGAAGATTGACTGTAATGATTCTTTCCACCCTCTCCCAATCCAGCCGCTACGCCGCACTGCATCCGCTGTTCCCGCGCACGTTCGAATACATACGCAACACCGACCTGCTGTCGCTCGCGCCGGGTCGCTATCCCATCGCCGACGATGATCTGTTCGCGATCGTGGAGCATGTGCCGGGACGCACGCGCGCAGAGGCAAAACTGGAATGCCATCGGCGTTACATCGACATACAGTTGGTGCTGGAAGGCGAGGACGAAATGGGCTGGAGGGCGCTGGCGGATTGCAGCAACCCGGTGAGTGATTACAGCGCGGAGAAAGATATCAGGTTTTTTCACGATGCGCCCGTTTCGTGGATTGTCACGCCACCCGGCGCTTTTTGCATCTTCTTCCCGGAAGATACGCACGCGCCGCTGGTCAGCAAGGAAAACATCCGCAAGGTGATTTTCAAGATTGCGGTATAAAAGGCTGATCTAGTACCATGACCTATTAATTACGAAACATACGCCGCAGACGTGTAGGGCGGGTCACACCCGCCATTGCAACATTCGGTGTTGCGGCGGGTACGAAAAACTTTTGTCCCGGCACCGGTGTGACCCGCCCTACAGCCTGATTTTTCATCATACAAGACAGGGTTACGCAATAAAGCCGCTAACCCAACCCACATGATTGCAGGTAAGCACCAAACAAAATGTTTCGTTATTTACGATTTACGATACTAGCTGCCGGTCTACCCCCGGCGAAGTTGTCTTTGGTCATTCATGTTTCGACAGGCTCAACACGAACGGCCTGATAAGAATGAGGCTTCTTTGAACACCCCAATTGAAAAAACCAAGCTCGTCGAAGTCGCCGCTGCCGTGCTGCAACACCCCAACGGCTCCTTCCTGCTGGCCCAACGTCCAGCCGGCAAAATCTGGGCCGGCTATTGGGAATTTCCCGGCGGCAAGATCGAACCCGGCGAAACGCCCTACCATGCGCTGGTGCGCGAGCTGCGCGAGGAGCTGGGCATCACAGTGACAACCGCTTATCCGTGGGTGACGCGCGTGTTCGCTTATCCGCACGCGACAGTGCGGCTGAATTTTTTTCGCGTGACGGCCTGGAGCGGCGAGTTGCACCCGCACGAGGGGCAGGAGCTTGCATGGCAGAGCCCACCCTCACTCGCGGCGAAAAGGGGACAGGGTGCGGTTTCACCCATGTTGCCCGCCAATGCGCCCGTCCTGCGCGCGCTGGAGTTGCCCGTGTTGTATGCGATCAGCAATGTGCAGGAGCTGGGTGAGCAGGAATTCATGCGACGCCTGGAAACCGCTCTGCAGAATGGTTTGCGGCTGGTGCAGTTGCGCGAAAAAGGTTATTCGCGCGAGGCGTTGGCGGCGCTGGCGCAGAAGATGTTGCCGCTGATCCGGCAACACGGTGCGCGATTGATCATCAATGCCGACATCGAGTTGGCAAGAGAAGTCGGCGCGGACGGAGTGCAGCTGACCGCTGCTCAGCTGGCCGGGTTGAGTGTTCGTCCCGATGCGGAATGGTGTGCGGCCTCTTGCCACAACGCGGAGGAGTTGCGCCGAGCCGAGGCGTTGGGTTGCGATTTCGTGCTGCTGAGTCCGGTGCTGGCTACACAGTCGCATCCGGGCGCACCGCATCTGGGCTGGGAGAATTTTGCGGCCATCGCGTCTGGTTCATCCATTCCGGTGTATGCGCTGGGCGGTTTGACGGTGGCGGATTTGCACACCGCGCAACAACATGGCGCGCACGGAGTCGGTTTATTGCGTCAGGCCTGGTGATGCGGCTCAGTGAAATCCTGCTCGGTTTCAGGCAATTCGACCCGATAGTCTTCGCTGGCCCATTTCCCCAGATCAATCAGCTTGCAGCGTTCGCTGCAGAACGGGCGAAAGCGGTTGCCGGTGTCCCATGGGTGTTCCTTGCCGCAGTGCGGGCAGGTCACGATAGTCGGCGATTTGTTTTGCATCAGGAACCTTGAAGGACTTCGGAGTCTCGGACTTCGGGGTCTGGTCTGGCAAAGATGCACGCGCATCCACACGCATCATCCACCATTTAAATTATTCCATTTCCAGATCGTCCTGTACCGCCGCAAGACCTGCTTTTGCGCATGCTTCATCAGTCGCCCCGGAAGGCGCGCCGCTGACCCCGATCCCACCCATGATATTGCCGCCGATGTTGATGGGAATGCCGCCTGCCGAGATCAATAACTCGTCGATCTTGGGCACACTGTAAGCACCTTTGAAACGATCTTCCATTGCAGAGGTCGGGGAGTTGAATGCCATCGCTGTGTAGGCTTTTTTCAGGCTGATCGAAACCGAGATATCCATCGCCAGTGTATCGCGCAATACGACTTGCACATCCCCGCCGCGGTCGACAACGGTTACGGTGATCTGGACGCCTTCCTTGCGGCACTTGTCAATCGCCGCATTGCCGATTCGCAACGCGGTATCCAGGGACAGGCGCTTGATATTCACCGTCAACGGCTGTTTTGTACCTGACGCAGCAAATACTGAATTGCTGACAGCAACTGAAAGCACGCTCATTACCGCTATTGCTATCATTCTGGTTTTCATTTGTAAGCCTCCTTATAAAGTTCAATCAATAAAGTGATGCAAATCTTGTTTGAGCATTGCCAAAAATGATTATCTGTCCCCGCTATTTAATCAATTATCAATCAAGTCTGAACATCGATTTTGACCCCATCGATTCTGCATCGATTCTGGGTAAGCGTGCCATCTTCCACTCTCCTGCGTCATGATGATGTGATGCTGCAAAAGGTCAGCTCGAACGGAACATCCTGCTCGAACAGGGTGGACTTGGAGGCGTAATCGGCAGCGATGAAACGGATGTTGATGGCGTACTTGTTTGCTCCCACCTCGGGTATGCAGGCCAGATCACTGCTCAGGCTGACACGCAGCATCTGTGCAATGCGCCCGCCCTGCATTTGTTGAAAAGTGCCCCGGTTTGCGGTGAATTGAAAAGCCTTGCCGCTTTCGCGCAACAAACGCAGGATGATTCTGAAACCGGAATGCAAAGGCAATAACGGAGCAGTCCATGTGCGAAAATTTTCGCGCCGCAAGTTGAAATCCTGTTCTTGCCAGTAGTGATAGGAAGGCAGATCGAACTCGCATGTGCCGCCGGGCATGCCGATGCGTTGCTTGATGCCCATCAGCCATTCGTTTTCCCGCAGGTGCTGGCCGGTCTTGCCGGTTATGGCAAGCAGGTTTGCGGAAGCATCGTCAATCTCCGCAAGGATGGTATTCAGCGCATATTCGGAGATCGCCGGGTTGTTATGCAGTGAGGAGAGATTGCGTTTCTGGCGCTCCATTTCCTGCAGCAATTCGGATTTCAGGTCGCCGCGGCTGACTACTTCGAGGATTTCGAATAGAGTGCACAGCGCCGCATGGTGGTCCCCGCTGTTATCGCGCTCGGCGAAATGCGCCATGCGCGCAAAAAGATCCTCAAGGCGCAACAGGGTGCGCACCTTTTCATTGAGAGGAAATTCATAACTGATCACTTCGCTATTGTCCGGTGCTCTGTCAAAAAATATTATGTTGCCAAAGATATAGTGAATAGCCTCATACCGTCAATTGTTGTTAAATGATCGCCGAATAGCCCTCATGCAGAATGGCAACCTGTTTGGCGATATTTCCCAGACTGGACTCATTGTGTATGACATCGTCGGCAAACTGCAGGCGCTTGGCACGTTGCGTTTGCTGTGCGATGACAGCGCGTACTTCCGCTTCTGTCATGCGGCTGCGTCCGGTGACCCGTGCGATTTGCGTGTTTTCATCGCAATCCACTACCAGCACGCGCTGGATCATCTCTTGAAGCGCAGGGCTCTCCGGCAGTAGCGGAGCGACCAGAATGATGTAGGGACTGGCTTGCAATTCATGAATTTTCGTCCTGGCCAGGTCGAGTATCATCGGATGCAAAATTGCCTCCAGCCGTTTCTTGGCGGCAGTATCGGAAAAAATCAACCTGCGCATCATCTCGCGGTTCAACGCGCCGTCGTCCGTGATGAAATCATCGCCAAAGTCCGCGCGAATCGCAGCCATTGCGGCGCCATCGGCTTGCGTCAGACGATGGGCTATCTCGTCCGTGTCGATGATGCCGGCGCCATGTTCCAGAAACAGGCTTGCCACGGTGCTTTTCCCGCTACCTATGCCGCCGGTAAGTCCAACGATGAGGCTCATCGGGCGGAAAGCAGCAGCAGATACTCTTGCGTCAGCGCCTGCCCCCAGAACAGGGCGATCAGCCCGCCGCCCGCCAGGTAGGGGCCAAACGGGATGGGAATGTTGCGGCCATGCTTGAATGCCACAATCATGGTGATGCCGACTATTGCGCCCACCAGCGAGGACAACAGGATGATCAGCGGCAGCATTTGCCAGCCCAGCCATGCGCCAAGCGCCGCAAGCAATTTGAAATCGCCATAGCCCATGCCTTCCTTGCCGGTGGCGAACTTGAACATCCAGTAAACGCTCCACAGCGCGAGATAACCGATCACCGCGCCCAGCACCGCACTGGGCAAATCGGTAAAGTCCCCGAACAGGTTGAACAACAAACCTGTCCAGAGCAACGGCAGGGTGATGTTGTCCGGCAGCAATTGTGTGTCGAGGTCGATTGCCGTCAGCGCCAGCAGAGCCCAGATGAGCAGCATTGCGCCGAGGGCAGCCCAGCCAAATCCAAAGTGAAAAGCCGCAAAAGCACACAACACGCCGCTGATCGCTTCAATGACCGGATAGCGCGGCGAGATGGCTGTACCACAGCTTTTGCACTTGCCGCGCAACAGCAGATAACTGACGATGGGAATATTTTCCCATGCGCTGATGGGATGATCGCAATGCGGGCAGATTGAGCGCGGAACAATTAGATTGTAGCGAGGATGGGGAGCATGTTCATCCCCCGTATGCATAAGCGAAGCTTCATCGCTTAGTTCGGCGCATTGTTGCTGCCACGCCAGTTCCATCATCCTTGGCAAACGGTGTATCACCACATTGAGAAAACTGCCGACCATCAAACCCAGCATGCCGCACATGCTGGTGAACAGGAGCGGCGAAGATTGCAGGAGATGGAACAAATCAATCATGTAAATATAGCGTGCCGCATCGCGGCACACAGCGATCTGTCTTCTGTTTTCTGTCCTCTGTCTTCTGATGCATTAAACCACTTGACCCATCTTGAAGATCGGCAGGTACATCGCGATCACCATGCCGCCGATCAGAACACCGAGCACCGCCATGATGACAGGTTCCATCAGGCTGGACAGCCCTTCCACCGCATCGTCCACTTCGGCCTCATAAAAGTCGGCCACCTTGCTGAGCATGGCATCCAGCGCGCCGGATTCTTCGCCGATCGCCACCATTTGCAGCACCATGCTCGGAAACAGCTCAGTCCCCTGCATGGAAACGGTCAGGCTGGAGCCGGTGCTGACCTCGCGCTGAATACGCTTGGTGGCGTCAAAATATACGACGTTGCCAGATGCGCCGGCCACCGAGTCGAAGGCTTCTACCAGGGGCACCCCGGCGGCGAACATGGTGGCGAGTGTGCGTGCCCAGCGGGCGATACAGGCCTTGCGGATCAGCTCGCCAAAAATGGGTAGTTTCAGCGACAGTTTATCCATGACATCCTGCATCTTCTTGCTGCGTTTCCAGGTATAGAAAAAAAAGTAGCCGCCGCCGCCGACTACGCTAAAAATCGCCCACCAATAGGACACAAAAAAATCGGAAAGAGCCATAACGATTAACGTCGGGGTGGGCAAGTCTGCGCCAAAACCCTCGAATAATTCCTTGAACGCGGGAATCACGAAAAGCATGATCACAGTGGTGATGATGAACGCCATCACGACAATGGAAGTAGGGTAGAACAAAGCCGATTTGATCTTGCTCTTGATGGCCTGGATCTTTTCCTGATAGGTCGCCAGGCGGTCCAACAGGGTATCCAGAATACCCGCCGCCTCGCCTGCCCCAATCAGGTTGCAATACAACGCGTCGAAATACAGCGGGTATTTCAGGAAAGCCTGCTGCAAGCTGCTGCCGGTTTCCACGTCGGTTTTAATGTCCAGCAGCAACCGTGCCACCGAAGCGTTGCTGTTTCCTTTGCCCACAATATCGAAAGCCTGCAACAGGGGCACGCCCGCCTTCATCATGGTGGCAAGCTGGCGGGTGAACAACGAAATGTCTTTTGCGGTGACGGCCTTGCCGCTGGCGCGCAAGCGCTTGATCTTTGTGACATTGATCCCCTGGCGGCGCAGATAAGCGGAAACCCCGGCTTCGCCGGGCGCTCGCATTTCACCTTTGACCACCTTGCCGGTTTTGTCCTTGCCTTCCCAAACGAAGGAAAATTCCTTCGGTTTTGAAACTTTTGGTGCTTTCGCCGCGACTGCCATTGCGCCCCCCTGGTCACGCCCGGAATGCCTGCGGGCTGATGCTGACGGGCATGATGCCGAGCTTTATGCCACTTGTAAAGCTTAAGTAAAACATAGGGAGTGGGGAGTGGGAAGTAGGAAGTGGGGAGTAGGGAATGGTTTTCCCACTTTCCACTGAGGTGCGCAGCACCGCTCTACTGCCCAATCCCTACTGTGGTCTCGTCTGAGAAGGAAAAATCCGCGCTACCTTCACGATGCGATCTTGAGTTTGAATGATCTCTATCGGATAACCGGCGATCTTCAGGCTGGTTCCGGTTTCCGGAATGTCCTCGAGATGATCCAGGATCAGACCGTTCAGTGTTTTGGCGCCCTCCAGCGGGAAGTGCAGTCCCAGTTTGCGATTCAGTTCGCGCAAGCTGCTGCTGCCTTCCAGCAGGAAACTGCCGTCCTCGTGGCGCAAAAATTTGCCGGATTGCGATGGGGATTGGGTGGTGAACTCACCGACGATTTCTTCAAGGATGTTTTCCAGAGTAACCAGACCGAGCAATTCACCATATTCATCGACCACCAGCCCCAAGCGAGTATGACGTTCCTGAAACTGTTGCAGTTGCTTGAGCAGCGGTGTGTCGGAAGGGATGAAATAGGGTTCATGCAGTACCTCGCGTAAATGCACCAGATCAAGAGCGTCTTCCTGCAACAAGGCCGGTGCGCGCTTGATATGCAGGATGCCGATGATGTTGCTGGGCGTTTCGGCATAAACCGGCAGAAGGGTGTGGTGGCAGGTAATGATCTGCTGACGCAGATCGCTTGAGTCAATATCCAGCGCTTCGATCTGGTTGCGTGGAATCATCACATCGTTAACGGTGATGCGCTCGAGATCGACCAGATTCAGCAGCATCTTCTGGTGTTTGCGCGGCAGGAAATGCTCCGCATCCAATACCAGTCCGCGCAATTCCTCCAGCGTCATTTTTTGCTTGCTCTGGTCGGTTTCTATCCTGATACGCAACAAGCGCAGTATGCCTTTCACCAAGGCAGTGGCCACTGAAACGACCGGATGAAACAACGTGATCAGGGGAGCAAGCAAGTATGATGAGGGCAGAGCTATCCGTTCCGGGTGGCTTGCTGCGATGATCTTGGGCATGATTTCGCTGAATACCAGCAAGGCGAAAGTGATGGCCAGCGTGCCCAGCAAGATCGGCAGATCGTCCTGGCCGAACAGTCGCAGGATGATGATGTTGGTCACCGCTGCCGCGGCGACGTTGACCAGCGTGTTGCCCAGCAGTATGGACCCGAGCAGTTTGTCCACTTTACCGAGCAACTTGTTGACCAGTTTTGCGCTGCGGTTCCCCTTGCGGACCAGCGTGTTCAGGCGATAGCGGTTAATCGCCATCATGCTGGTTTCGGAGCCTGAGAAGAACGCACTGCACAACAGCAGCACCAGCAAGATGCCAAACAGTGTGCCTAGAGAGATGTCGTCCAAGGTGGTGTTTCGGTTGTTTTGATGTCAAGAATAGTGTGCGAGCGGTCGGCGAGTGTCAAGCGGCGCAAGGATTAAGAATTGCCTTTCTCGTTTGCCTCCTCTCCCGCTGGCGGGAGAGGATTGAGGTGAGGGTGAAGTGTGCTGTAACGCATCAACAGCACTCCGGCTATCACCATCGGCAGACTCAGCCATTGTCCCATGCTCATGCCCAAGGACAGCAGGCCGAGAAAATCGTCCGGCTCGCGCGTGAATTCGACCAGAAAACGGAAACTGCCGTAACCGGCGAGGAACAGGCCGGATACCATGCCGACCGGACGCGGCTTGCGCGCATATAGCCAGAGCAGCGCGAACAGCAGCAAACCTTCCAGCGCGAATTCGTACAGCTGCGAGGGGTGGCGCGGCAGGTTATCCACCATGGGGAAGACCATCGCCCACGGCACATCGGTGGGGCGTCCCCATAATTCGCCGTTGATGAAATTGCCGAGACGCCCGAAGGCCAGACCGGGAGGAACCAGCGGGGCGATGAAATCGGTAAGTTGCAACCAGCGCAATTGCTGTTTGCGCGCCAACCAGGCCATCGCGACCAGCACACCGAGAAAGCCGCCATGAAATGACATGCCACCCTGCCAGACCGCAAATATCTCCAGAGGATGAGCGGAGTAGTAAGGCGCTTTGTAAAACAACACATAGCCCAACCGTCCGCCGAGTATCACCCCGAGTACGCCATAGAACAACAGGTCGTCGAGCAGTTTGGTATTGAATTGCGGGCTTTTTAATGTGGCGATGCGTTTGCGCCCCAGCCATAGAAAAGTGATGAAACCCGCGAGGTACATCAACCCATACCAATGAATCGCCAGCGGGCCGAGATGGATGGCGACAGGGTCGAATTGCGGATGAACGAGCATGGGGGAATCGGGTAGAATCGGGACGCCGATTATACGGACATCTCTGCATATCGCTCAAATATACGCTGCATTCCGGAAATCGAAGAGGATATAAATGACAACCGCACAGCAGTTGAATACACAATTCGGCATCAATAAACAACTGAGCTTCCGCGAGGATGCCCCCGCAAAGGGGACGCCGCCAGACACTCGTCCTGCGGGCGGTCTTGGCGCAGCCAGCGGCCTGGTCATCGCAGAGATCAACAACGCGCAGGCAACCGCATCGCTCTGTTTGCAGGGCGCGCACCTGATGAACTGGCGACCAAAGAATCAGGCCGTGCCGGTGGTGTGGCTGTCACGCGATACAAAGCTGGCAGCGGGCAAGTCGATACGCGGCGGCGCGCCGGTGTGCTGGCCGTGGTTCGGCGCGCATGCCACCGAATCCGGTTTCCCCGGACATGGTTTCGCGCGTACCGTTCCATGGCAAGTGATCGAGTCCGGCAGTGAGCCGGGCGGCGCTACGCGCCTGACGCTGCGGCTGGCGGAAAACGAGAAAACGCGCGCGCAGTGGCCGCATGCCTCAAAGCTTGATCTGACCGTGATCGCCGGCGAGACATTACGCATGGAGCTGACCACCGAGAATACCGGAGCTACAGATATTGTGATCGGCGAAGCCCTGCACACTTATCTACAGATCGGCGACATCGGCGCAGTGCGCGTGACCGGACTGGAGGGTTGTGATTATTGGGACAAGGTTGGCGCCTCCGCGCTCAGGAAGCAAGAGGGCGCAATCAGCTTCTCGGGCGAAACCGACCGCGTATACATCAACACCGCTGGCGAATGCGTGATCGAAGACGGCAAGCTGAAGCGCCGTATTCATGTCGCCAAGTCCGGCAGTCTTTCCACCGTGGTGTGGACGCCGTGGACTGAAAAAGCCGGCAAGATGGGCGACATGGGACAGCCGGATGGATGGCGCGAAATGCTGTGCGTGGAATCGGCGAATGCGCTCGAGAATGTGGTGAAAGTCCCGGCTGGGGCCATGCATACGCTGATAGTCGAGTATCGGGCCGAGCCGGTATAACCGTATTCCCGGTAAGTTTCCCGATATTCAGGATTGGTCAAACTCGCGCTGTCTCCGGAACAAACTGTTACCATTATGGCAGCGTGCCGGTGCATCGGGGCATTGTCGAAAGACCGGTAGTAATCCCGGATAATGGGCGGTTACGCCGCAGATAACGGCGAATAACTATTGCGGCGGTGTGGAGATCAGGCACTAGCCGATTTTGCCAGCATGGATTATGTTATCAACTATATGCTGGGCTGTGAGGTTATAAAATGGGCAGTTCAGAGTCAATGCGAAAAATAATACCTTTGCACCGTATTGAGTTTCTTAATCATGAATCGGGGAGCTAATCAATGAAATCCATTTTTGCATGTATGGTTGCAGCTGGTTTAACGTTTGCAGGTAGCGCATTGGCGGCGGATATGCCGGAGTTGGTAAAGAAGTTGAACTGCACTGCTTGCCACGCGTTGGACAAGAGAAAACTTGGCCCGAGTTTTCAGGAGGTGGCCAACAAGTACAAGGGTGACGCAAACGCGGCAGCAAAGCTGCAAGTCAAGATATCCAGGGGTGGCAGCGGTTCATGGGGCACGATGCCCATGCCGGCTAACGACGCAGCCGGCACCAAGCAAGCCGAAATCAAGGAAATTGTCGCATTCATTCTGGGCCTCGCCAAGTAAGCCTGCCTCGAAGTCATCGAGCATCGGGAGCGATCCATAAAGAACCGGCGCAAGCCGGTTTTTTTCGCCGGTATTTTTTGTGGTATTTAAAATTGACAAGCAGCGCGCCGTCTCTGCATAATCAACAAGCACTCTTTCAGGGGTCAAACATGTCATCACGTTTCGTTCACTCGCTGCTGCTTGCCGCCATCGCGCTGACCCTGCCGGGTTGTGAAAAATCATCCACCACCGAGCCAGGCGCATCCGGCGAACTGGTCGTCCGCATCGGAGCGTCGGCGCCGTTGACCGGACCGCAGGCGCACATCGGCAAGGACAACGAAAGCGGCACGCGCATGGCGATAGATGACGCAAACGCCAAAGGCATCGTCATAGGCGGGCGCAAGGCGCGCTTCGATCTGATCAGCGAGGACGATCAGGCCGACCCCAAGACTGCGACCATCGTCGCGCAGAAGCTGGTGGACAACAGAGTCAGCGGCGTGATCGGACATCTT
>Ga0154718_1016_pt2 | contig 30027 bp, 28 predicted proteins | sample Rifle2008BG16ft_FD_105726 | JGI IMG/M metagenome (GOLD analysis project Ga0154718, IMG submission 105726) | Betaproteobacteria bacterium RBG_16_56_24
AATGATGCTGAAATGGCGGGTACGAAAAACTTTTGTCCCGGCACCGGTGTGACCCGCCCTACAAAAGTCACGTTTGATGTAGAAATGGAATAAGAGATAAAATCTCTTGGGAAACGCGGATTTAATCTCTTCGGGTTAATTCCCCGCCGCTTGCGGCGAATGATTGAACCGGATTCTGGTTTGATCCCGGAAAAAACAATAGGCCAAGAACCCCCTGTAGGAGCGAGCTTGCTCGCGAAAAACTTCGCCAGCAAGCTGGCTCCTACGAGGAAAAAATGCCTAATGGACAACTCCGGTTGATACCTCGCGGCTTGCCGCGAGGTTTTTCATTACGACAATAACCCTGCCGGTTGTAGGAGCGGCTTTAGCCGCGATGTACTTGGGTTTCGCGGCTAAAGCCGCTCCACAATTAGTGCTGTTTCTAATGCGAATTGGAATTATTTAATCCGCGTTTCCCTTGATCAACGCGGCATCGCGTCGAAGTCTGGATCAATAGAGGTTCCCAATATGAATATGGAAATCAGGGTTCTCTTTGTTTGCATGGGGAATATCTGCCGTTCTCCCACGGCGGAGGCGGTGTTCCGCCATTATGTCGAGAACGCCGGTCTGTCCGAACATATTTTTATCGATTCGGCAGGGACGCATGATTATCACATCGGCGATCCGCCGGATTCGCGCGCGCTGCGCGCTGCACAGCAACGCGGTTATGACATGAGCAAACTTCGCGGGCGCCAGGTTGGGGAAGCCGACTTCAGCCGCTTTGATTATGTGCTGGCAATGGACAAGGCGAATCTCGCCATTCTGAAACGCATAGCTCCGCCAGGCAGCGACAAGAAAGCGAAGCTGTTCCTGGAATACGCGCGCAATCATGCGGAGCGCGAAGTGCCGGATCCTTACTATGGGGGTTCTGACGGATTCGAGCGCGTGCTGGATATGGTCGAAGATGCGGCTGAAGGGTTGTTGCAGGAGATTCGTCAAAGGCATCTGCAAAAATAATCGCGCCAAAAAGAAAAAGCCGCACGATTTTCATCGTGCGGCTTAATTTTTTTCAAAACGGCTTTATCCCTGGGGATGCTGCGTCTCGATCTGCTCCAGCGGCTCATTTTCCACAAACACTTCACGCTGACGTTCGCGGCGGCGCGGGGTGTGTCTTTCCGCTGAGGTGGCGGCGACATGCGCAACGGTGCTCAGTTTGACCGGATCGGTCTCGATCTGGATCAGGCTGGGACCGCTGCTGGCAATGGTGGCTATCGGTGCGGGTTTCACCACAGCCGGCATACTCGGTTCCACAACCGCAGGCAGATCGGGAATCACAACTGCCGGCAAGTTCGGCTCCACAACTGCCGGCAGGCTCGATGTGAATACCGTCGGCATGGCAATGTACTCGCTTGGCCTGACGAACCCTTCCGGGTAGGCGATATATTCCGTCGGAGTCACACTGGGGCGCGAAATATCCATCTGCTCGAAAGATTGCTGCACGATCACGGCTTCGCCATTTGTTGTCGAGGATGCAGCGTTCAGCGCCGCATTTTCGCGATGTTCACGTTCCTTGCGGCCACCGCGGCGTCCGCGGCGGCGCCCACCTTCGCGCGTGCCTCCTTCTCCGGCTGATACCGCATCTGCAGCGCCAACTGCGCTTTCCAGCACCGGTTTCTCTTCGGCACCCGCAAGGAGTAAGCCGGCGGGTACCCCGCCGCGTTGCGGCGACCCTTCCGCAGCCACGCGAGGCGGGCGTTGCGGCCTGGGCGGACGCGGTTCGCGCGACTCTTTTGTCTGGACTGCGGCTTCAGTTTGGCCGGTGGCCAGTTTATCCTGAGCTTGTCGAAGGGCCGGCTTGCCGCGCGGTTCGCCGCGGTCACGGCCTTCGCCTTGTTCACCACGCCCGCCGCGCCCGCCGCGATCACGACGCTTGCCGCCGCCTTCGGGACGTTCGCCGCGTTCCGGGCGCTTGCCGCGTGGTCTGCTTGCAGCCGTTCTGGTTTTGGATTGTTCTTCCTCACCCGATGAAAAAAGCCAACCGAACAACTTGCCGAAGATCGAAGGTTTGGCTGATTCAGCCTTCTTCGGTGCGGGTTGTGCAGGAGTGACGCCTTGCACCACAGCCTGGGCGCGCACGCCTTTTTGCTGCTCCTGCGCGGCGGTCAGCGGCTTTTCTTCAAGCGGCTTTTCTACCAGCTTGTAGCTGGCCTGCAGCGCTTCGATGGTCATGTCATCGAGACGCAGGCGGCTGATGCTGTAGTTGGGCGTTTCCAGATGCGGGTTGGGGATGATCGTGACCGCCACTTTAAGGCGCGCTTCGATGCGGTGGATGTCGGCACGCTTTTCGTTGAGCAGGAAAGTGGCGACATCCACCGGCACCTGGACATGGATCGCAGTGCTGCTTTCCTTCATCGCCTCTTCCTGGATGATGCGCAGGATGTGCAGCGCGGAAGACTCGGTGCCGCGGATGTGGCCGATGCCGCTGCAGCGAGGACATGCGATGTAGTTGCTTTCGCCCAGGCTGGGCGCCAATCGTTGACGGGACAGTTCCAGCAGGCCGAAGCGCGAGATCTTGCTGGTCTGCACACGCGCACGATCAAAGTGCAGCGAATCGCGCAAACGGTTCTCCACATCGCGCTGGTTGCGGCTGCTTTCCATGTCGATGAAGTCGATCACGATCAGCCCGCCCAGGTCGCGCAAACGCAGCTGGCGGGCGATCTCTTCCGCTGCCTCAAGGTTGGTGTTGAACGCAGTGGCTTCGATGTCCGAGCCTTTGGTGGCGCGCGCCGAGTTGATGTCGATCGCGGTCAGGGCTTCGGTGTGGTCAATAACGATCGCGCCGCCGGAGGGCAGACGCACTTCGCGGGCATGCGCGGATTCGATCTGATGTTCGATCTGGAAACGCGAGAACAGCGGCACGTCGTCCACATAGCGTTTGATGCGGTCCACGTTGTTCGGCATCACCGTGCTCATGAACGCCAACGCTTGCTGATAGACATCTTCAGTGTCGATCAGTATCTCGCCGATCTCAGGGTTGAAGTAGTCGCGGATGGCGCGCACCACCAGGCTGCTTTCCAGGTAGATCAGCGATGGCGCTTTTTCCGATTCGGCTGCGCCTTCGATCGCATCCCACAATTGCTTGAGGTAATCGAGGTCCCATTGCAGCTCTTCTTCGTTGCGCCCGATGCCTGCGGTGCGCGCGATGATGCTCATGCCTTGCGGCACGGCGACATGCGCCAGCACTTCGCGCAACTCGTCGCGCTCTTCACCCTCGATGCGGCGCGATACGCCGCCGCCGCTCGGGTTGTTCGGCATCAGCACGATGTAACGGCCGGCCAGGCTGATGTAGGTGGTCAGCGCGGCGCCCTTGTTGCCGCGCTCGTCCTTTTCCACCTGCACCAGCAATTCCTGGCCTTCGCGCAGCGCTTCCTTGATCGATGGACGGCTGCCGCTGCCGGGCTGGAAAAATTGCGGGGAAACTTCCTTGAACGGGAGGAAACCGTGCCGGTTGCCGCCGTATTCGACGAAACAGGCTTCGAGGCTGGGCTCGAGGCGGGTGATGACGGCTTTGTAGATGTTGCTCTTGCGTTGCTCTTTGCCGGCGGTTTCAATGTCGAGGTCTATCAGTTTCTGACCGTCGACAATGGCGACACGGAGTTCTTCCGGTTGTGTCGCATTGAATAACATGCGTTTCATTTTATCGTCTCCCGCGCTCTGACACGGGCGAGACCAAGCTACACGCGGTTAGGCGCGAGAGAAGAGCAAACGTGCAAACAGTCTTGTAATGTGCAAACGGTTGGTCAATTAAGTTCTCTAATCGGTAGCTGGTCTAAAAAATTTGTTTACCGGGACTTTTGTATCGTGGTTGCGGGTGCAATGCATCCGCTATGCCGACTGTTGCAAAAGTTCCTCGGGGTGTGAGGCAGCCCCGTTCAAAATTGCCGGGGCTGCCTCACGGAAAATCCTCAGGTGCTTTGAGCGCGTAAATCAATTACTATCACTGCTGGTACCGGTGAGTGATATTAACCGGGCTGCGGCTGGAAGGGTGGCGGCGCAATGCACCGTCGCTTGTGCCAAAAGATATTTGGCGGGGAATAAATTCCCAAACTTACCCAATCCAAAACGCGCGAGCGGTGAAGTATAAGCAAAATGAACGGTTTAAGCAAAGAATCTGTCACTTTCCTGACAATCGACGAAAGTGGCGAGGGCCAGCGCATCGACAACTTTTTGTTCAAACATCTGAAAGGCGTGCCCAAAAGCCATATTTACCGCATCCTGCGCGGTGAAGTGCGGGTGAACAAGAAACGCATCGACCAGACCTACCGCCTGAAGCCGGGCGACCTGCTGCGCATCCCGCCGATCCGTGTGGCGGAAAAGCACGAGGTCGAGCAGGTGCACATCCCGGCGGTGGAATTTCCGATCCTGTATGAAGACGACGCGCTGGTGGTGGTGAACAAGCCTTCGGGCGTGGCGGTGCATGGCGGCAGCGGGGTGAGCTTCGGGGTCATCGAGCAGATGCGTCAAGCTCGTCCGCAAGCCAAGTTTCTGGAGCTGGTGCATAGACTCGACCGCGAAACCTCCGGCGTGCTGCTGCTGGCGAAAAAGCGTTCCGCGCTCACCGCGATGCACGAGATCATGCGCGAAGGCAACAGCGACAAGCGTTATTTCGCGCTGGTGCTGGGGCAATGGAAGAACGCCAAACAACACGTCAAACTGCCGCTGCACAAGTTCGACACCCCGCAAGGCGAGAAGCGCGTGATGGTCAGGGAAGACGGGCAGGCCTCGCACACCATCTTTGCGCTGCAAAAAAGCTGGCCGGAATTCAGCCTTCTTGAAGCGCAACTCAAGACCGGGCGCACCCACCAGATTCGTGTGCATCTCTCACACCTCGGCTTTCCGATCGCCGGTGACGACAAATACGGCGACTTCGCGCGCAACAAGGTGTTGATGAAACGGGGGCTGAAGCGCATGTTCCTGCATGCATACAGCATCGCGTTCGCGCATCCGTTGACGGGCGAGGCGATGCGGCTGGTTGCGCCATTGCCGAAAGAGTTGGAGGGTTTTATTGCGAGGTTGGATGCTGCGGGTATCCATTAACCCGTAGGATGGGTTGAGCGCAGCGATACCCATCAATCGATACCCATCGCTATCATGCGCACATGACAAATTACCGCCGCAGCAACATTGCCGGAGCCAGCTATTTCTTCACGGTCAATCTTGCCGACCGTTCGCAAGCCCTGCTGACCGAGCATATTGGGTTGTTGCGCAGTGCTTTTGAATATACCCGTGAGCGCCATCCCTTCATTGTGGATGCCATTGTGGTTTTGCCTGAGCACATCCATGCCATCTGGACGTTACCTGACGGAGACAGCGATTTCGCGCTACGTTGGAGGTTGATCAAAACGGTCTTCTCGCGTGGCTTGCCGCATGACGAGCACCGCTCCAACAGCCGACAACGCAAAGGCGAGCGTGGAATATGGCAGCGGCGTTATTGGGAGCACCTCATCCGCGATGAGGCGGATTTTTCGCGGCATGTTGATTACATTCACATCAACCCGGTCAAGCACGGTTTGGTGTCGAGTGTGGCAGATTGGCCGCATTCGTCATTCCATCGTTACGTGCAAGCCGGTATTTTGCCGACGGATTGGGCGGGCGATGCGGGTGTAGAATTGGATTACGGAGAGCGGGAAGGTGTGTTTGATTGATGGGTATCGCTACGCTCAACCCATCCTACGCGGGCTGTGATGGTGGATTGGACACTAGAGGAGTTACAACCATGAAAATGCAATATGACGCAGAAGACGACATTCTTGTGATTGAATTCAACAAGGACAAAATTGTTCGCGACGTATCCGTGGGTTGGAACGTCAATGTCGGTATGACTGAAAATGGCGTGGGCGAGATCGTTGTGCTTGATGCAAAAGCAGCAGGCTTATTTCCACTGGAATTGAGCAAGGAATTCAAGGCGGCGTAGGGTGGGCACGGCCTTACCGTGCCCACGCGGGGGTTATACAGCGTGGGCACAAAATCTGCCCACCCTACTCGGCTACGCGGGCTTAGGCGGTCTTGGCGCGTAAAGGTGGTAATGACGGCAATTGGGTTTGCACTAGAACCCGATCCATCGCCCAACCATGAGGACAGCCTCCATCCAAACGGCAACGGCTTTGCCAGAGGATCCGACGCTTAGCTTTGGGGAATTCACATTGTCGATCCCGCCCCAAGTCTCCGGTAGAAGGATCCATCCATTCACAGAATCGTAGTGAGCGACCTGCAGTCGGTAGGTCGGGTAGGTCGGGGTCTGCCATGTAGCGATCGCTCGCCCCTGCATGTCTGATCGCAAGCTCAAATGTATAGGGCCTCCACTTAAATACGACTTCAAGATCACCGGGGTGCTCCAGCCAACTCCCGCTTGGTACGTCGTGGCCGCGATCGCCCCACTCACTCCCGTGTACACGAGCGGGTACGTCACGACAGCATTTCCATTTGCATCCATCGTTATCGCTGGTCTGCCAACCATCAGACGGGTGTCCAACACTGATGGGGATTCCCAGCCGCCGACTATGGTGTAGCGCGCCGAGTAAAATGGGGAATCGGCTGCTCCGCCAGCCTGCCAAATCACCATTACATCACCGTTGTCGTTGGTGGCTACGGCATATTTTCCAACCGCAAGTGGAGATGTTGTCATGAACGGTAGCACCTCATCGAACTGCCATCCGCTGGCTTTGCTGAACCGATCAAGACAGAAAAGGTCGCCAGACAACGAACTCCCGCAGGGATCTCGCATTCTGAGCACCGCCGCATTTCCCGCGGATGTGCCATATGAAGAACCACTCACATCCCCTCCCACCTGTTGGTGCAATAGCTGTGGGGCGCTCCATCCGACGTTGCGCGTGTATCGGCTGCTGTATGTGTCGCTCCCCAAGGGCTGGGTCCATACCAGTAGACCATCTCCGGCAGAGTCGATGTTGAAGTGGGTTACGTCCCCGAAACTCAAGTAGGGCGAAGACCCGGACTGCACGACAGTCTGTGCCTCCCAGCCTGTTCCCGGTACGTATCGCGTCGTATAGATTCCTTGCGGGTCGCTACCCACGAGCAACGCTTCGCCGCTATCATTCATTACCATGTCTGTAAGAATGACTGGGTTGAGAAACGGGAAATCAACTGCTGTCACATTGCCCCAACCGGATTGCGAATCGAATAGAAGTGAGAAGAACTTCTGCGGTTGATCGAACATGCTCCATACAACCAACACATCCCCGCTGGCATCGGTGGTTGCCCGAAAATCCCAGGCTTGATCAATGGTGGCTAACTCGTTGGCATTCACGTTGACAGTTACACTAGCCGTTAAGTTGGTCGCCGAATCCACTGCGGAGATGGTGGCATCCCCCACCGAAATTGTGCTGATCATCCCACGGGTGCCCGCAACATTTGACACATCAGCAATGGCCGCATCGGACGTAGACCAAACCACGCTTTCGGTCACGTCTTGGGACGTGGTATCCGACAGGTACTCCTGGGCAGACAATGGGAGTTGCACCGTGAAGTGGACACCCAGTGGCAAGGTGGGATTGTCTGGAAATATTGCAATCGAATTCGCTTTCACCAACGTAGAGAACTTCCATGAATAGACCTGTGTAAGGGGGTTCCCGGCTATGTCTTTGGCCGCAGTGGAGACAGTGGCGGTGTATTGGGTTCCGGCCTGCAATGGGTAGAATGGAGTCAAGGTGACGGAATCGCTGGTCGTACTGACGGTTCCCGGCACGTTTGCGCCTCCAGAACTCCACGCGACTGTAAGCGCGCCCGAAAGGCTGCTGGCCTGCATTGCTTCGGAGAAGTTGGCGGTAATCGCGGTATTGACCGCTGCTCCACTGACATTTTTACCAGGCGAAGTGGATATGACTGTTGGCGGAGTCGTGTCAATGGTTGGCGGAGTCGTGTCAATGGTTGGCGGAGTCGTGGCGACGCTACCACCCCCACCGCCACCACAACCAGCGAGAAACATGGGGATGACAACAATCAGGCAGATACTGAATTTAGTTGCCTGACATAGTACGGTGGGAAGTTTCATGATGCCTCCTTTTCTGCTCTAGAGCACAAAGGAAGCGAACAACCAACACTTCCACGCAATCATCGTACTCCTTAAATATAGTGGGGACAATGATGCAACGATGATTGACGATAAGGGTGCGTTTTTTAATCTCACCCCTTAGTCTTCGTCAAAAACACCGTCACTTCCTCGCGGTCGTGATAAAGCTGTTTCGCGATCATCCGGTAATTGATGCCTTCTTCATCCAGCCGCTTGCGGATGCCACCAAGAGCGCTGTCGAGTGCAGCGACGCGCTGTTTCATCGGCAGTTTCAGATTAAAGATCGCGTGCTTGCACCAGCCTGCCGCGAACCATGATCCGATCAGCATTACAATGTGGACAGAGGTGGGCTGATATGCCAGACTCCGCTGCCATACTTAATGACCTAATGGAGGCATCATGTACGCTTACAAGGAAATCCTCACAATCAATGACCCAAGCATTCTGAAGCTCGCGCGACCACTCCCTTTGGTTAAAGGGCAGCAGGTTGAGGTGCTCATCATCGCTACCGGCAAGGATCAGGAACTGGAAAATGTCCATGATGCCATTGCTGCCCGTGGCATTTCTGAGTCTGATGTGGTCGAGGCCGTGTCCTGGGCGCGCGCGTCATCCTGATGCGGGTTGTATTCGACACCAACACAATCATTTCCGCATTGCTGTTTCGCGGCGCTGCATCCTGGCTGGTAGAGCACTCTGGCAGAGCGGTGAAGTAACGCTCATGGTGAGTCGTGAAACTGCTCGCGAGCTGTTGCATGTTCTGGCTTATCCGAAATTCGGATTGTCACCCGCCCAGGTGGAGGCTGTTGCCACACGCTATCTGCGCCACGCGGAACGAGTGGAATGCGCTGGGGAAGACACCAGCCTGCCACTTTGCCGCGATCCCAACGATCAGATGTTTATCCGCCTGGCACTCACTGGGCGAGCCGATCTTCTGGCGAGCGGTGATAAGGATTTGCCGAGTTTGCGTGGGACGACACCCTTTGTCATCGAATCACTGATTGAATATCGCCGCCGGTTTGTTGATGAGTGAAGTTGGGCGGATTATGTTACTCCAGCTTGCCGGGCGGACATATTCGTCCTCAGCCATGTCTGATTTTCTGAATGGCGATCATGGAATTGACCACGCATTCCATCATGTGCCGGTCTGCTTCTTCATGGGATTTGTAGTTAAGGTAGGGTGCGTTCCACGCACCATGGTGCGCACAGCGCACCCTACATGATTACCCTTTAGTCTTCGTCAAAAACACCGTCACTTCCTCGCGGTCATGGTAGAGCTGTTTCGCCATCATCCGGTAATTGATGCCTTCTTCATCCAGCCGTTTGCGGATTCCTTCCAGCGCGCTGTCGAGTGCGGCGATGCGTTGCTTCATCGGTAGCTTCAGATTGAAGATGGCATGTTTGCACCAGCCTGCCGCAAACCATGTGCCGATCAGCGTGGCGACTTTGGAGGGCTGCTCGACCATGTCGCATACCAGCCAGTCCACCGCTTTGCGCGGCGCGTATTTGAAGCCGTCCTGCCGAAGATGTTGTACAAGGGGATGTTGCGCCAGCGGATGATTGTCCAGCGCGCCCTTCATCGGGCCGTTGTCCACTGCGGTCACACGGATGCCGCGCTTCAACAGTTGCCAGGTCCACCCGCCGGGTGCCGCGCCCAGGTCCACCGCCTGCATACCCTGCCGCAACAATCGCGTCTGTTCGCTGCGATCCATGAACACTTCAATCGCCTCGGCCAGCTTCATCGTGGAGCGGCTCGGGGCTTCGGGTGGCATGGATTGGCGAACGATGCCCATGATGGCAGCCGCGCTGTTGTGCGGATCGCTGGTGCCGATCAGCACGGAAGATTTATCGGGGAAAAAGATATGCAGGCGCGGAAGATGATTGTTCCAGTGAGGTGAAATCCCTTCCGTTCGCCCTGAGCCTGTCGAAGGGTATAAGGAAGGGGCTTCGACAGGCTCAGCCCGAACGGTGTTTTTGGGGTTATCTAGCAACCTTCCCTGTTCGCGCAATGCAGTCTCCAGCAAAGGCTGGAAGCGGCGCGTAAAGGTAGATAGCAGCTTGCCCTCGTTGGTATCCGGCGCTTCCAGCCACAGAATGCCAAATGTGCCGGGCAGGGTAGCGATGGCGTCAAGGATCGGCGTCAGGCGGTCGCGTTCCGGCAATGTTGCGATGCTGTGATGCAAGCGGATCATCTGGCGTGTGAAGATCAGTTCGCGGTAGGACAGAGTTTGATCGTTGAGCGCTACGATGACATAGCCGCTATCTTGAATGATGGCGGGTTGCTCTGTACCAATGACGGGCTTTTGTTGCTTCGCCTGACGCAGCGCTTCCTGCGCGCAGTCCTGTTCGAAGCCGGGGCGGCAATACAGCAGCCAATGAGTGTGTGGATGTTTTCGCATGCGTGCATTGTGGCATAGGTTTTGGGTGAGTAGCCCGAAGGTGGTAATATCCGCGCCTTGATTTTTTGGCGGTGGGCATGGCAAAACGCTACGATTTGATCGTGTTTGACTGGGACGGCACGGTGATGGATTCAACGGCGGTGATCTCCGGTTCGATACAGGCCGCGTGCCGCGATCTTGGTTTGAAAGTTCCCGATGACGAAACAGCGCGGCATGTGATCGGTCTGGGTTTGGAACAGGCATTGCGCTATGCTGTGCCCGACCTGCCGGTGGCGATGTACCCCGATCTGGTGGCGCGCTATCGCCATCATTTTCTGGCGCAGGATGAGAATATCCCCTTGTTCGAGGGCGCCAGGGAGACGATAGCGGTACTGCACGGTGCCGGTTACTGGCTGGGTGTAGCGACCGGCAAGAGCAATGCGGGATTGAGCCGGGCGATGGAATCCTCCGGCATGAAAAGTTTTTTTCATGCGACGCGCACCGCGGACCAGACTTTTTCCAAACCCGATCCGGCGATGTTGTTTGAACTGATGGACGAGCTGGGTGTCAGTGCCGGACGCACCCTGATGGTTGGCGATACCACGCACGATGTGCAGATGGCGCAGAATGCCAAGGTGGATGTGGTGGCGGTGGGGCACGGCGCGCATCCGCCGGCTCAGTTGCAGGAATCGAACCCGCTCGCGCTGGTAAGGGATTTTGCGGAATTGCGCGCGTGGTTCAGAACGAATGCATAAGGCTGTGAAAATTTCGAAGGAGTCATGATGTCAGACCAAAACAACAACTGGGAACGCGGCGTGCTGGAAAAGCTGGCCTTGTCGGCCTTGCAGGAGCAACGCCGCGCGCGGCACTGGGGGATATTCTTCAAGGCGCTGACGTTCGGTTATCTGTTCATCCTCCTGTTCATCTTCATGGGCTGGATGGGAAAGAACGAGACCCTGGGTGGCGGCAAGCACACCGCGCTGGTGGATATGCAGGGCGTGATCGCGGCGGATAGCCCGGCGAGTGCCGACAATCTCATTCCCAGTCTGCAGGATGCGTTCAAGGACAAAGGTACGCAGGGCGTGATCCTGCGCATCAACAGCCCCGGCGGCAGCCCGGTACAGGCCGGTCAGATCAACGACGAGATCCGCCGTCTGCGCGTCCAGTATCCGAAGATTCCGCTGTATGTGGTGGTGGATGACATCTGCGCCTCCGGCGGCTATTACGTCGCAGCAGCGGCGGACAAGATCTTTGTGGACAAGGCCAGTTTGATCGGTTCCATCGGCGTGCTGATGGACGGCTTCGGTTTTACCGGAACTATGTCCAAGCTCGGCGTGGAACGCCGTCTGATCACGGCTGGTGAAAACAAGGGCTTTCTCGATCCGTTCTCGCCGGCCAATCCGGCGCAAACGGAATACGTCAAGCTGATGCTCACGCAAATCCATCAGCAATTCATTGAGGTGGTCAGGCAGGGGCGCGGCAAGCGCCTGAAGGAGACGACTGATACTTTCAGCGGTCTGATCTGGAACGGTCAGAATAGCGTGGAGATGGGTCTTGCGGATGGATATGGCACACTGGAATCAGTGGCGCGCGATGTCATCAAGGTAGAGAAGATAGTGGATTTCACCGCCAGGGAAAACTTTGCGGATCGCCTGGCAAAAAAACTTGGCGCGGGAGTGATGAGCGCGATAGGTTATTCGACTCAGAGCGGAGTTTCGCTGCGCTGATTTTTCCCTAAGCGAGACAAGGCGCGAAATAAATTTTAGCGCGCAGCATGTTTGACATGTAAGCGATAAAATTTTTTGAGCAACACAGTATCGCGACGGAGTTTGGATTTTATAGAGGCGTTTTTTAACGCAGCAGAGGTTTGATTCTATTTCTCCTTCAAACGGGAAATAATCCTACGATATTGCTCTATTGATCGAGAAATGGAATGAGCGCCTGCATCACGTTAAGCATGATGCGCGGCTGGGCATCGGCAACGGGATGCAGATTGTCGGGCTGGAATTGATCTGCGGCTACACCCTCCAGCAGGAACGGCAACAGCTTGACTCGATGTTTTTCCGCAAGGCGCTGATAAAGATCGCGGAATTTCCCGGTGTAGCTTGCGCCGTAATTCGGCGGAAGCTCCATGCCGATCAGCAGCACCCTGGCGTCGGCGCGCTGCGCCTGTGTGATGATTGCGCCGAGGTTGGCCTCGATATCCGCAGGCTTGTAACCGCGCAGCCCATCGTTCGCGCCGAGCGCCACGATCACGATAGCCGGGCGGCGCTGTTTCAATGTCTTTGCGATACGCTGCCTGCCGCCCACCGTCGTCTCTCCGCTGATGCTGGCGTTCACGATGCTGAACGCGGATTGTGTGCGCGCCAGTTCCTGTTGCAGCAGATTCACCCAGCTTTTTTCCATTGCGATGCCATATCCGGCTGATAGACTGTCGCCGAACACAAGGATGTTTTTTGCAGCATGGGCATTAAGCGGAAGCCACAGTGTGGCAAGCAATATAATGATTCTTGAGAAAAATGTTTTCATGACAGCGATTGTGCAGGCAGTTGAACTTACTAAGCAAGTGCTTAGCGGAGACCAGCCGTTGACCATCTTGCACCAGGCAAGTTTCGCGGTCGAGGCGGGCGAGAGCCTGGCGATCCTCGGCGCATCCGGTTCCGGCAAGTCTACCCTGCTCGGCTTGCTCGCCGGGCTGGACGTGCCGAGCAGCGGCAGCGTGCTGCTGAACGGCATGGACCTGTTCGCGCTGGACGAAGACGGGCGCGCCAGGCTGCGCGGTGAACTGGCGGGCTTCGTATTTCAGTCGTTCCAGTTGCTGCCCGCGCTTTCCGCGCTGGAAAACGTGATGCTGCCGCTGGAATTGCGCGGCGCTTCCGATGCGCAGTCCCGCGCCGCCGAATCGTTGCGCCAGGTCGGCCTGAGCGCCCGTGCCCACCACCTGCCCAAGCACCTCTCCGGCGGAGAACAGCAGCGCGTAGCGCTGGCACGCGCCTTTGTCACCCAGCCGAAGATCCTGTTCGCCGACGAACCCACCGGCAACCTTGATGCCGCCACCGGCAGCCAGATCATCGAGCTGATGCTGGAGCTGAACCGCGCGCAGGGCACGACGCTGATATTGGTTACTCACGACGAAGCGCTGGCGCGAAGATGCGGAAAGCAGTTGCGCCTTGTGGCAGGGCGGGTGATGTAGTGGATTTACTTGCCTCCATACCCATTCCCGTCCATATATGACGATGGCTGGTGTGCCCGAGAGTGCCCCGGATTTCATTGCATTTCATCCGGGCTACGCTCGCTGATGAACTCAGCTTCAAACACAGCTTGTCAATCATCCACCGCAAACTTCCCGCCAGCGGTGCCATTCCCCACAGAGCACTTCCAAAAGTGGTGGTTGGCATTGATTAAAGAGGCATCCAGCGGCATACTGACCAGCTCAAGAGGACGCTCTAATCCTCGCGTGGTGAAGAGATGATCAAAACAGTACCTGCCTCGCAAGGGCAATGAGATTTTAAATATCCGTCAGGATTGGACACCGAGGATTGTTAAGTGAACAGCATTGGGTACGTCCCCGATTACTAAATAACAGGCGCATACATGTTTGACTTTATCTCGAAAAAAGGGACTGACAGTAAAACTGACGGGGTTGGGGAGACACCCTATCCATGGGAGCCGCTACCGCCTGACGAAGCAGAGCGATCTGCCGAAAAGGTTAAACGCATATTTGAAGAGAACGCTAAACGAAGAGATGCGTTACGTCGGACACAGCTTTACAAAGATTGTGGGATGGCAATTGCTGGCATCGTATCGCTCGCTATTCTCTTTGTTACAAGTGTCATGGCTTTTGAAGCTGAAGATTGGCGTATCGCTTTGATCGGTGTGGCATCTGTTACTTTGATAATGCCCTGCATAGTTGCCCTTATTTCGTTTCATAATGATCACGGGGGTATTTCCATACCGTTTAGCTCCGAACACCCTAGCGCGCGGATAGCTCGGCTAGAACTGTTGTTACGAGCAGGAAGTTTTGCGGCTCTGCTCGCGTTGTTTTTCGGAATCTTATATCTTTTCATAGCATTTTTTGGCTTCGAATCGCTTGGATGGAGTTCCGTTCTCACCTTCAGTTTTGCCTTAATGGTTTTTTGGTCTTTTCGAAATATAGATGATGCGCTTGACGCATTCCTGATCAGCGAAATTCTCTGGCATTTAAACCATGTTAGCGAAGTACCTAGGCCGCTGGAAAATCATCAAGGCGCCACACACGACACAGTCACTTGGAATAAGGTCGTCGTAGAACAATTTACATATTATCTGACTTCATGGAACGTATCTCGGGAAGCTGACAATGTTATTTACCATGCGAGCTTTGTCCCTCCGCAAGCCCTCTCTGGCCGGAACTTCGAACTAACGATGAATTTTTATTACCAACCTAACGGTAACTGGACTACGTAAAAAAATCGGGGGCAAGTTTCGTAGGGTGGATAAGCGCAGCGCATCCACCAACCTTTTTATGAAAAAGGAACCAGCGTGAGCAACTATCGCAGATCTTATCTTCCTGGCGGCGTTTACTTCTTTACCGTCGTCACCCTCAATCGAGTTCCGATTTTCACCAATGAAAATCGCGTCGAGGTGCTGAGACAAGCATTCCGCAAAGTGATGGCGGCTCGTCCTTTTCAGATCGATGCAATGGTCATTCTGCCCGAACACCTGCATTGCATCTGGCGTATGCCGGAAAGCGATGCCGACTATTCTTCACGTTGGCGTGAAATAAAGAAGGCCGCCTCGCGCCAAATCAGCATAGCGACCAACGCGCGCAACGAGCGCATGGTTTGGCAGCGCAGATTTTGGGAGCATGCCATTCGCGATGAAGAGGACTGGCGCAAACATGTGGATTACATCCATTACAACCCGGTGAAACATGGGTTGGCGAGCCGTCCTGGCGAATGGGCATGGTCGTCATTCGGTGATGCCGTGAGCAAGGGTTGGTACGAAGAATCATGGGGGGCCAGCGAGCCGACAATCATCACAGGGATGGATTGCGAATGATGAATGTCAAATATCTACACGGAAAGTTAAATGGTGGATGCGCTACGCTTATCCACCCTACATGATATACAGAGTCAATCCGCGTTTTTCACTGTGAAAAAATGAACCTCCTCCGCCTCTCCCTCAATCTCCTGCGCCGCGACTGGCGCGCCGGTGAGTGGCGCGTGTTGCTGCTGGCGCTGGTGCTGGCGGTGGGCAGCCTCGCCACGGTCGGGTTATTCGCCGACCGGGTGCGGCAGGCGTTGCAGCAGGAGGCGACCAGCCTGATCGGGGCGGATTTGCGCATCACTTCGACGCGCCCGTTGCCGTCTGTTTACCGCAACAGCGCACAGGCGCGCGGCTTGCGCACGGTCGAAAGCCGCAGCTTCCCGAGCATGGTGGCGTTCCGCGAGCAGACGCTGCTCTCCGAGATTCAGGCGGTGGAGGCGGGGTATCCGTTGCGCGGGAAGATTGTGATCGATGATGGTAACGGAGGGGACGTGCGTTCAACGCTTTCACCCCCACCCCAGCCCTCCCCCTTTGAGGGGGAGGGAGAAAGCCATTCTATCCCCGCGCTCGGCACTGTATGGGCGGATGATCGCTTGCTGCGTCGTCTCGAAGTGCGTATTGGCGACGAGGTGAGTATCGGCGCGCAGCGCTTCAAAGTTGCGGCGCGCATCGTGAAGGACATCGACCAGTCCATCGGTTTCTCCAGTTTCGCGCCGCGCGTGCTGATGAACGAGGACGACCTCGCCGCGACAGGCTTGCAGCAGGAAGGCAGCCGCATCACTTACCGCCTGATGGTCGCGGGCGAGGCGGCGCAGGTCGCCGCGTTGCGCGACGAGTTGAAGGCGAAGCTGTCCGGCAATGAGAGGCTGGAGGATGTGCGCGATGCGCGACCGGAGATACGCAGCGCGCTGGAACGCGCCGGGCATTTTCTCGGCCTTGCCGCGCTGACCGCTGCGATCCTCGCGGGCGCGGCGATCCTGCTGGCGGCGCGGCGTTTCGTGCAGCGCCACCTGGATAGCTGCGCGGTGATGCGCTGCCTCGGCGCGCAGCAGGGGCAGGTGCTGCGCCTGTTCCTGTACCAGTTTTTGCTGCTCGGCCTGTTCGCGGTGCTGCTGGGCTGCGCGCTGGGCTATGCCACGCAGGCAGTCTTGATCTCTTTCGTCGAAGCCATGCGCGACGCGGCGTTGCCACAGCCCGGCGTGTTGCCCGCGATCAAGGCGGCTGCCAGCGGATTTGCGCTGCTGCTCGGCTTCGCGTTCCTGCCGCTGCTGCAACTGCGCAAGGTGTCGCCGCTGCGCGTGTTGCGCCGCGAGCTTGGTGCTCCGCAGCCGAACATCCTGCTGGCCTATGGCCTGGCCGTGCTGGTGCTGGCGGTGCTGTTCCTGTGGCATGCGGGCTCGCTGGAACTGGGTTTTGCGGTGCTGGGCGGATTACTGGCCGGGCTGACCGTGTTCGGCGGATTGGCCTGGCTGATATTGCGCGGACTGGGACGTTGCGTTCCCAATCTGGCGTCACACTGGCGGCATGCGCTTAATAATCTGGTAAGACATGTGCGCAACAATGCGCTGCAGGTCGTCGCATTGGCGCTGGGTGGTATGGCCTTGCTGCTGCTGACGCTGGTGCGCGGCGATCTGCTGCAGGGCTGGCAGGACAGGTTGCCGCCTGATGCGCCTAACCGCTTTATCGTGAACATCCAGCCCGATCAGCGGCAGCCGGTGCTGGATTTCTTTGCGCGCGAAAAGTTGCCGGAGCCACAGTTGTTGCCTACGGTGCGCGGCAGATTGGCTGCAATCAACGACCAACCCGTCAATGGCGACAGTTATCCGGAGCCGCGGGCGCGCGGGCTGGTGGAGCGCGAGTTCAATCTTTCCTACATGGAGCAGATGCCGGAGTGGAACGAGCTGGTCAGCGGAAAGTGGTGGGACATCAGAGGACAGAAGACAGAGGGCAGAGGACAGAAACGAGACGGGCAGTTGTCGGTAGAAGAGGGCATCGCCCAGACACTGGGCATCTATCTCGGCGATATGCTCACCTACGATGTGGCGGGCAGCCGCTTTACCGCGCGCGTGACCAGCCTGCGCAAGGTGCAGTGGGATTCGATGCGGGTGAATTTCTTCGTGATCGCCACGCCGGAGTTGCTCCGCGACTTTCCGGCCAGCTATCTCACCAGTTTTTACCTGCCGCCGGAACGGGTGCGCGCGGGCGACGAACTGGCGCGGGAGTTCCCTAACCTGCTGGTGATCGACACCGGCGCGATCATCGCCCAGGTGCGTCACATCATGGACCAGATTACGCAGGTGATGGGCGCGATATTTTTGTTCACGCTGTTATCGGGCTTCGCGGTGCTGTACGCCGCGCTGCTCGCCACTCAAGACGAGCGCACCTTCGAGGCGGCGGTGCTGCGCACGCTGGGGGCGGACGGGCGCTATCTGCGGCGGCTGCACCTTGCCGAATTCACCGTGCTGGGCGGCTTGAGCGGACTGTTCGCGGCGGCGGGCGCAGTGCTGCTCGGCTGGGTGCTGGCGCGTTTCGTTCTGGAGATACCGTATCAGTCCAGCGCCGTGATCTGGCCGATCGGCGTGCTGGGCGGCATCGCAACGGTGGCGCTGGCCGGGTGGCTGGGCACGCGCCGGTTGACCGTGCTGCCGCCGCTGGCGATATTGCGCGAGTAGGATAGTGGTAAGTCAGTTTGAGCACTTGTCGTGAAACCGGATATAGCGTTTAATCCAATTGTTATCAACTTGTTCTGAGAAATTTTTAAGTATTTTATTGGGATCTGCTTTACGTCAGGCCACAGGAGCGACACATGTATTTGTTCTTCGACACAGAAACGACCGGGATACCAAAGAACTATAAGGCGCCGGTTTCGGATCTTAAAAACTGGCCGCGGCTTGTACAAATTGCATGGTTAGTCACTGACAAGAGTGGAAATGAAATCAAGAGCGCAGAGTATATTATCAAGCCAAACGGTTTTTCGATTCCCGAAGAAGCGGCCAAGATTCACGGAATCACTAACGAGCTTGCCAGCCGATCTGGCGTTGACTTGAAGCCTGTTCTTGAAGAAATCACGGTAGATGTTTCTACAGCCGTGGTCTTGGTTGCGCACAATATGCAGTTTGATGAAAAGATACTCGGCGCAGAGTTTTTACGCATGGGCTACCTCAACCATATTGACGGAAAATCCAAAAAATGCACGATGCAATCAGCAACAAACTTCTGTCAGATTCCTGGCCATTATGGCAATAAGTGGCCAAAATTACAGGAACTATACAAGAAGCTTTTTCGAGAAGGATTTGATAATGCTCACAACGCCCTTGCTGATGTCAGAGCTTGTTCGAAATGCTACTTCGAACTTAGGCGAATTGGCGTTATGGCCTAATATTTTATCCGGCGGATTCACTAAAGCGGGCCGCTGATTTCAGAAGTTGGGCATCTGCATGCTCGCCTACTAATTCTATTTCTCCTTCAAACGGGAAATAATCCGTAGGGCGGGTCACACCCGCCGCTGAACAGCTGTAATGGCGGGTACGAAAAACTTTTGTCCCGGCACCGGTGTGACCCGCCCTACGATATTGCTCTATTGATCGAGAAATGGAATAAGCACCACCCTAAGGAAGTCTGATGGCGAAAGCAATAACGAAGAAGAACAGCGACACCGGCGCCAATCTTGGCTTTGAAGCCAAGCTCTGGCAGATGGCCGATGGTCTGCGCAACAACATGGACGCCGCCGAGTACAAACACGTCGTTCTGGGACTGATCTTTCTGAAGTACATCTCCGACGCTTTCGAGGCCAAGCACGCCGAACTCGACGCACAAAAAGCCAAAGGCGCCGACCCGGAAGACCCGGACGAGTATCGCGCCGTCAGTATCTTTTGGGTGCCGCCCGAGGTGCGCTGGAAATATCTGAAGTCGATGGCGCCGCAGCCGACCATCGGCCAGTTGGTCGATGACGCGATGAGCGCGATCGAGCGCGACAACCCTTCTCTGAAGGGTGTGCTGCCCAAGGATTTCGCCCGCCCCGGTCTAGATAAACAGCGGCTCGGCCAGATCATCAATCTGGTCAGCGACATCGCATTTTCCTCCCCTCGCCCGCTTGCGGTAACCAGCGACTTGGCTGCCGTTTCTGGGCAGCCTAGTCGAATGGCTAGTGGTTCCATCAGAGAGGGCACATTTTCTCCCCCTCTCCCTCAGGGAGAGGGCAGGGGTGAGGGTGGGGTAGACCGCGCCAAAGACACGCTAGGCCGCGTTTACGAATATTTTCTCGCGCGCTTCGCCAGCGCCGAGGGCAAGAGCGGCGGCCAGTTCTACACGCCCTCGCGCGTGGTGCGCGTGCTGGTCGAGATGCTCGCCCCCTACAAGGGGCGCGTCTACGACCCCTGCTGCGGCTCGGGTGGCATGTTTGTGAGCAGCGAAAAGTTCATCGAAGCGCACAGCGGCAAGCTCGGCGACATCAGCATCTACGGCCAGGAATCCAACTACACCACTTGGCGCCTGGCCAAGATGAACCTTGCCATCCGTGGCATCGACGCACAGATCGGCCACGGTGACGCCTTCCACAACGACGCGCATCCCGACCTCAAAGCCGACTATGTGCTCGCTAATCCGCCCTTCAACGACAGCGACTGGCGCGGTGAGCTGCTCAAGAACGACAAACGATGGGCCTATGGTGTGCCGCCCGCAGGCAACGCCAACTACGCTTGGGTGCAGCATTTCATTTACCACCTTGCGCCGACCGGGCTCGCGGGCTTCGTGCTCGCCAACGGCTCGATGTCCTCCAACCAGTCGGGCGAAGGCGAGATACGCAAGGCCATCATCGAGGCCGACCTCGTGGACTGCATGGTCGCGCTGCCGGGCCAGCTCTTCTACTCGACGCAGATTCCGGTGTGCTTATGGTTCCTGCGCCGCGACAAGCGCCGTCTCTCCTCTCCCGCAAGCGGGAGAGGGGCTGGGGGAGAGGGTGTCCACGACCGGCGCGGCGAGACGCTGTTCATTGACGCGCGCAAGATGGGCACGCTGGTCGACCGTGTGCATCGCGAATTGACCGACGAAGATGTCGCCAAGATCGCCGGCACCTATCACCTCTGGCGAGGTGACCCTCACCCGGCCTTCGGCCACCCTCTCCCAGAGGTAGAGGGTCACTACAGAGGAGGTTTCGATTTCTCGGGGATGGTCGAAACGGCAAGAGAGTTGCGAAAGAAGCAGACCCCCGCCGAAACAATCATGTGGGAACTGCTTCGTGACCGGCGTTGCGCGGACCTCAAGTTCCGACGGCAACACCAGATCGGCGAATATGTAGCCGATTTTTATTGCGACGAGGAAAAACTGGTTGTCGAACTAGATGGTCCAGTCCATGCCAAGCCGGAACAGGCCAAGAAAGACAAAACACGCGATGCGTATCTCCAATCCCTCGGCCTGACGGTGATTCGGCTCCGCAACGAAGAATTTCTGTCCGATCCAGAATCAGCACTCAACAAGATTGCAGCCCGACTCCCATCTCCCACCTCCTCTCCCTCTGGGAGAGGCACGGGTGAGGGTGCGCAGCATGGGAGAGGGGCTGGGGGTGAGGGTGTCGCGGTTTACCGCGACATACCCGGTTTCTGCAAAGCCGCGAAGCTCGATGACATTCGCAAGCACGGCCACGTCCTCACGCCGGGTCGTTACGTCGGCGCAGAAGAAGTCGAAGACGACGGCGAACCCTTCGAGGAAAAAATGGCACGGCTCACCTCGCAATTGAATGAGCAGTTTGGCGAGAGCGCAAAGCTGGAAACCGCGATCCGCGAAAATCTGGCGAGGCTGGGATATGGTCTCTAGCAAAAAAACCACCCCACCCGCCCAGCGTCCCCAAGCGAACGAACGCAAGCAGCGCGGTCGCACCGACCGCAGCGCCATGTTCCCCGTAGCGCCCGGCACCGTTGAAATGCCTGCCGGCTATGCTGACTGGCTGACCGACATCAAAACCCGGATTCATCGGGAACGCCTGCGCGTCGTGCTGGCCAGCAACGCCGCCATGGTGTTACTGTATTGGGACATCGGCCAGAGCATTATTGCCAAGCAGGCCGCGCAGGGTTACGGCACACGCGTAATCGACCGCCTGGCCGCAGATATGGGAGCAGCCTTTCCGGAGATGAAAGGCTTCTCACCGCGTAACCTCAAATACATGCGCGCCTTCGCCGCCGCTTGGCCGGATCGGGAGGTTGTGCAACGGATCATTGCACAACTTACTTGGGGGCAAAACATCACCCTGCTGGAAAAACTGGATACTCCCGAAGATCGCCTCTGGTACGCCGCACGAACCGTTGAGCACGGCTGGTCGCGCAACATTCTGGCCATGCAGATCGAAACCCGCGCCCGCCTGCGCCATGGCAAGGCGCAGAACAACTTCCCCGCCACCCTGCCGCCGGAAGACTCGGACATGGCGGCGCAAATCTTCAAAGACCCTTACCTGTTCGACTTTCTCGGCACCGATGCACCACGCCGGGAAAAACAACTCGAACAAGGATTAACAGACCACATCCAGAAATTCCTGCTCGAACTCGGCCAGGGCTTCGCCTTTGTCGGACGGCAAGTGCACCTGGAACTGGGCGACGAAGACTTCTACCTCGACCTGCTTTTTTATCATCTCAAGCTGCGCTGCTACATCGTCATCGAACTCAAGGCGCGCAAATTCGAGCCCGGCGACGGCGCGCAACTCGGCATGTACATGACCGCCGTGGATCGCCTGCTGGCCCATCCCGACGACAAACCCACCCTCGGCCTGCTGCTGGTGCGCGAAAAAAACCGCGTGCTGGTGGAATACGCCCTCGGCGGCAGCACCCAACCGATCAGCGTCGCCGAATGGGAAACCCAGCTCACCCGCGCCTTGCCCAAGGAATTGCAGGGCAGTCTGCCGACGATAGAAGAAATCGAAGCCGAACTGGCCGGTGATCTGGGGACAATGGAAGGAGAGCAAAATGATTGAACTTGATAGCAGCCTCGCCATTGTTGATGCGCCTTTTGAAGTGGAAGAAACCGACCAGCCTTTTGGCAAACGCTGGGGTGGTGAAATCATGACCCTGGCCAAAGAACACTTGGCAGCTTTGCATGAGGGCAAGCTGGTGGCTGTGGATGTGATGAATGAGTATGTCGTGTTCTTGCGGTTGCAGGCCGAACGTGAGCATGAGTGAGCGCCCAAAAACCGTAGGTCGGGTTTCAACCCGACAAGCGACTCCGGCGCATGGCGCGCCGCTGACGTTGGGCGACGTTGTGACGCTACAGCGTGGCACAACCTATAAGGGCGGCCTTTTAGGACAGCCCGGTCCTGTTCTGCTGGGACTCGCATCCATTCAACGCAATGGTGGCTTTCGGGACGATTCACTGAAAACCTACGGAGGCGAATCCCCCGAAAAGCTGACTCTTCGTCCCGGAGACATATACGTGTCATTGAAGGATGTTACGCAGTCTGCGGACTTGCTTGGAGCTATCGCCCGCGTCCCTCCACACGTTCATGCAGGACGAGTGACACAGGACACCGTCAAGCTCTCATTCACTCGGAAAGATGTGCCCTCGTGCTATATCTACTGGTTGCTGCGAACACCGTCTTATCGCGAATACTGCCGAGCACATGCAATCGGAACAACGAATCTCTCGCTGGCTCGCCAAGACTTCCTTGCCTTTCCAGTCCCAAGACCAAAAGATCAAGAGTTAATCATCGTCAAAACTCTCGATACGTTGGATGACAAAATCGAGTTGAACCGGCGCATGAACGCGACGCTGGAGGCGATGGCGCGGGCGCTGTTCCAGAGCTGGTTCGTGGATTTCGACCCCGTCCGCGCCAAACTCGATGGATGCAAACCCGCAGGTCTCGACGCCGCCACCTCCGCGCTCTTCCCTGCACACTTTCAAGACTCTTCCCTCGGTCATATCCCTCAGGGGTGGGAAGTTTGCCCACTTGCTGACAAGATCGAACTCCTCAGCGGCGGCACCCCGAAGACAGGGGAACCCGATTATTGGGACGGTGACATCCCGTGGTTTTCCGTGAAGGATGCACCTACAGAAACGGATGTCTGGGTAATTCACACTGAGAAGAGTGTCACCGAGCTCGGCATCAGCAACAGTGCGGCACAAATATTTCCAGAAAAGACCACGATCATTACCGCACGCGGCACAGTCGGAAAGCTCGCCCTCACCGGCACACCGATGGCGATGAATCAGTCTTGCTATGGTGTGCGTGGCATCCCAGGTTACGGCAACTACTTTACCTACTACACGCTCCGTGCCGCTACGGCTCAACTCAAACAGCACACGCATGGCACCGTCTTTGACACGATCACGCGCCAAACTTTTGAGACGCTCAATTGTATTTTTGCACCACCAAAACTTACTGCCGCTTTCGATCTTACTGTTGAGCCATTGCTCGAACAAATTCGTGCCAACCTTCAACAATCCCGCACCCTCGCCACCATCCGCGACGCGCTGTTGCCTAAGCTGTTGAGCGGGGAGTTGAGCGTGGCAAAAAATTCTAAATTAAGAGAAGGAATCGTCCAATGAGCACCATCAAATCCTTCTCGGTGGGGGATGGTGACATGTTCTATATCAACCACGGCTCTGATAATTTCACGATGATCGATTGTTGTTTGAGCGACGAGAACTCAGATGAAATCCTCGGTGAACTTAAATTGCTACGTGGTCAAAAGACGATCGCCCGTTTTATCTCAACCCATCCAGATGACGACCATCTCCGTGGAATCGAGTCACTGGTAGCCGAGGTTGGAATAGAAAATTTTTACGTCGTAAAGAACGTGACAACGAAGGAAGATGAAACCGACAGTTTTAAGAAATACTGTGAGTTGCGCGATTCCGACAAGGCATTCCACATTACAAAAGGGTGCAAGCGAAAATGGATGAATGATGATGACGATGTGAGAAAATCGTCTGGCATTCAAATCCTTTGGCCTGATCCAAACAACCAACACTTCAAGGCTGCTCTGAAAGACGCCGAGAATGGGGAAAGCCCAAACAATATTTCAGCGGTAATCCAATACTCATTGGATGCTGGGGCCAACGCGCTGTGGATGGGTGATCTAGAATCGGAATTCATGGAGTTGATTGAGAAGGACATTCAACTCCCGGAGGTGACACTTCTTTTTGCGCCGCATCATGGCCGCGACAGTGGCAGGATTCCAGTTTCGATGCTGGAGAAGATGGCACCAAAAATTATCATCGTTGGAGAAGCACCAAGCAAACATCTTCACTATTATCCAGACTACAACACAATCACCCAGAACACAGCGGGTGACATAATCTTCGCCTGCGAAAGCGGCAAGGTTCATGTGTTTACCTCGAACGAATACGAAGTGGATTTTCTCGAAGACGAATCTATGACCTTCGGCAACTACCACTATGTCGGAACCTTGAACCTTTGAGACCATGAACCCACTCAACTTGATAACTGACGCATACGACAGGCAAGCGCGCCTTTACCCAGCTTTACTTTTGATTGCACCGGTTGTTTTCACAGGAGTTGCAATGTTCTCCGCGGAGCTAACCGGTCTTCAGTCGCTCGGTGTATCGCTCGCGGGTTTCGGGGGCGCATTTTTACTTGCGCAACTTGCACGAGATGCCGGCAAGCAGGGTGAAAAAGCGCTGTTTGAAATGTGGGGAGGAATACCGTCAGTCACAATTTTTCGGCATCGTGACACACGCCTCGATGCTATCACCAAAGCCCGTTATCACAAGAAGCTCGCTGGACTGGTAAAGGAAGCCAAAGCCCCAACTGTTGAACAAGAGAAAGCTGATCCAGCTTCCGCTGACTTGGTGTATTCGGCTTGGTCTAACTATCTTCGTGTCAGCACACGTGACACAAAGAAGTTCGGCCTGCTTTTCCATGAGAATGTGAGCTACGGATACCGCCGAAACGTTTGGGGCCTTCGATCCTTCGGCATCGCTGTATCTCTCTTTAGCGGGATCGCGTGCGGAATACGTCTCTACTTCACTTACCAATCTAGCGGCATACTCGACGAGACTCTTGTCGGCGGGGCAACCTTAGCTGCCGTTCTGCTCCTTCTTTGGGTATTCCGCTTCACATCTCGATGGGTTCGCATGTCAGCCGACGCATACGCTGAGCGACTTGCTGAGAGCGCAGAGATTCTGGGAGTGAAGACTACAGCGGCTAAGGACACTGGGAAGAAATGAGTTTCAACGAATCCATCGTAGGAGACGCAGCCCTGACCTGGTTCGGGGCACTGGGACAACATCGGGTTGAAAGGAGGCAGCATGGCGCGTGGAAAAAATAATCCCGAGGTATTTGGCACTCTATTTGAAGAAGACTATCTACTGAGAACCCTCGGACGAATCGCTCACGACCCCGACGTGGCGCTGACGGAGCTGGTCGCAAACGCTTGGGATGCAGGTGCTTCATTTGTTGATATCACGATCCCTCCTGAAAAGCAGAACACGCTTGTCGTCTCAGATGATGGGCACGGGATGAGTACAGAGCAATTCAAGAGCCGTTGGATGACGCTGGCCTATGATCGAGTCAAGCATCAGAGCCAGAATGTGGAATTTCCGCTGGAGCGCAAAGATTGGAGGCGCAGAGCCTACGGTCGTAATGGAGTGGGCCGTCATGGCATGCTTTGTTTCGCGGATCGTTATGAGGTAGAAACATGGCGCGAGGCGAAGGGGGCAAAGTTTGTCGTGAGCACCCATAGTCAGCAAACGCCTTTTAAAATCGAGAGCGAGAGCAACTTCCAGAAAAGCGGCCATGGCACGCGGCTATCGGTAGTGGTGGAACGGCATGTTCCGGATGCTGACCGCATACGCGAGATCATTTCAGCTCGATTTCTTCACGATCCGCAGTTCGTGGTACGTGTAAACGGACAATCAATATCTTTGCCTGAACACTCCGGCCTAATTGAGCGGACTGTGTTGAAAATATCTGGAACACTTGAGGTCGAAGCTTTTGTGGTGGACTCTACAAAGGCTGCCAAGTCGACGATCTATCAGGGAATTGCGTTCTGGGTAAATAACCGCTTGGTCGGTACTCCTGGGTGGATCGTTGGTAACACCGCCATCCTCGACGGGCGAAGCCGTTTTGCGAAGCGGTATGCCGTTGTTATTCGAGCGGGTGCGGACTGGATTCCAGAAGTGGAGGAAGATTGGGCACGGTTTAGACAGACCGATACCGTAAAAGCACTTAATGAGGCTGTCTGCCGTTACGCACTGGAAATGTTCGAAAAGCTTTCTGCCAACTTTGTTGAAGAAAGTTCGGAAGATGCGCTTGTGCGCAATCGGGAACAGTTCAAGGAGCTTTCCACGCTTGGCAGGATTGAAGTTGCCAGTTTCACGCAAGACTTGGTAAAGCAACACCCGACAATCAACCCAGAGACATTGGCAATTGCTGTTCAGGCAGTCATTAATCTAGAAAAATCCAGGAGCGGCGCCGCCTTACTTGAAAAACTCACGAAGCTTGATGAATCCGATATTGATGGCTTGGATCGATTGCTTAGCCAGTGGACGGTGAGAGATGCGCTATCAGTGCTTGATGAAATCGACCACAGGCTAGCAGTAATCGTGGCAATCGAGAAACTCTGCGGAGATCCAAATACCGATGAGCTTCACACGCTGCACCCACTAGTTACCCAAGCACGTTGGCTGTTTGGTCCCGAGTTTGACAGCCATGAGTATGCGTCGAATGTCACTCTGAGAACTGCCGCAGAAAAAGTTTTTGGCAAAAATCCAGATGCCTCTGCATTCAATAACGCGCGCCAGCGTCCCGACTTGGTGATCATGGCTGATGCGACCTATTCGGTTGTCGGCACAGAGGTCTTCGATAGCTACGACCAGAACCTGACTAAAATTCAGGACGTGCTTATTATCGAGTTGAAGAAGGGAAAGTCAGCGATTGGGCGCGATGAAATGAACCAAGCAGACGGTTACGTTCAAGATTTCTTAGGCAGTGGCGCTATGGACGGAACGCCGATGTTTCGTGCGTATGTCGTTGGTTATGAGATTCAGTCCAAAACAAGCAGGGAGAAAGAGATCAAGGAAGAAGGAGTTGTTCGCGGACGTGTGACTGCAACCACCTATGGGCAGCTTACCCGCTCAGCGCACCAACGGCTTTTCAAGCTCAAGGAGAAGATTCCAACACGCTACGATGATGTTTCAGGAGTTGATCTAATGACCAAAGTAATGCAAACGCCAACCCAAGCTCCACTTATCCCGTGATTCTTCGCAGTCTCAACGAATCCATCGTCGAAGACGCCGCGCTGGCTTGGTTCGAGGAATTGGGCTATCCCATCGACTATGGGCGACAAATAGTAACTCTGCGCGACGCACTTCTGCCAAAACTGCTGAGCGAAAAGCTGCGAACAGCGGGTGTCCCAATAGCTAACGCGGAGGTAATATGCCGCAGCGCGTAAAAGAGCTTCATTGCATTATGCCCATCGCCAATACGACTTCAATAATGCAGCACGGCATTCTTTCTCATGAACGTGCGGCCAAGCTGAAGCATTATTCTGTGGCAATGGAGGAAATTCAGGATCGACGAGACAAGGTGCAAGTGCCGGGTGGTATGCGGTTGCATCATTATGCGAACCTGTATTTTCATGCCCGCAATCCGATGATGTTCAAGCGCAAGGATCAGGCAGACTCCTTGTGCGTCTTGCGGGTTTCTCGAGACGTGCTGGCTTTGGAGCGCGTCGTGTTGGCTGACCAGAATGCTTCTAGCGACTATGTGCGTTTTCTGAGTCCAGCCCAAATTCGGCTTATCAATCTTGATCAAGTTTATGCCGACGATTGGCGGCACCCGGATGATAGAATTGCGTACTTCCGCCATAAGGCAACCATGTGCGCAGAGGTGTTGGTTCCGAACGTGGTTGCACCCGAATTGATAGTCGGGGCGTATGTCGTAAACCAGCAGGCAAGGCAAGCCTTGCTTGCAACCGGGTTTAATCGTGCAGTGCAGATCAACGCGCATCTTTTTTTTCAGTGAGGTATCTATGATCAAAGCTCTGATTGGCGACATGTTCCAGAGTAATGCAGAGACTATCGTCAATACCGTAAATTGCGTCGGTGTGATGGGCAAAGGTGTTGCTGCTGAATTCAAAAAACGCTACCCGAAAATGTTTGCCGACTATTCCGCACGCTGTGCGGCTAAACAAGTAAAACTTGGCGAGCCTTATCTCTACAGGGATGTCTTAGGTACGACGGTCATCAATTTTCCGACCAAGGATCATTGGCGATCGCCGTCACGGCTGGCAGACATCGAGCATGGTTTGAATTATTTTGTTCAGCACTACGCTGACTGGGGTATCACCAGCATCGCGTTCCCGCCGCTCGGTTGTGGCAATGGCGGGCTGGAGTGGTCAGAGGTCGGGCCGCTCATCTATGACAAACTGCACCGGCTGCCAATCAACATCGAAGTCTATGCGCCCTATGGCACGCCAAAGCATGAGCTAACCGAGGAATTTCTGGCCGGATCATCTCAAATGTCTCTGGAGGGGAAGGGGCGTAAGCACGAGAAGCTGAATCACGAATGGGTGGTGCTGGTGGAGGTGCTACGTGAGCTGGGACAGCAGCCGTATGCGAATCCCGTTGGGCGGACGATCTTCCAGAAGATTTGTTATGTGCTGACGGAGATGGGCGTGCAAACAGGTTTCCATTTTGACAAGGGCAGCTATGGGCCCTTTGCCGATGAAGTGAAGTTAGCCCTTCATGAGTTTGCCAATCGTAACTGGCTACAGGAGGAACAGCTCGGCAAAATGATGGCGTTACGGGTCGGGCCGCAATATGAGAAAGATCGAACCAAGTTTGTCGATGTTCTCAAGCATCACGAGCGAAAGATCGCGAAAGCAGTGGATCTCTTTAGCCGGATTAAAAACACGGTGCAGGCGGAAGAGGTTTTGACAGTGCTTTTTGCCAGCCGCCAACTGAAAATGGTTAATCCGCAGCGCGAGGTCGCCGAACAGGAACTCTACAACTACATCATTGACTGGAAGAAGGCTTGGGCTACTGACGAGAAGAGGGGCGCAGTGGCCAGCGCCATCCGGAATCTGGTCTTGCTTGGCTGGATGAAGCTGAACATCAGCGAATCGTTGCCCGAGGCCGTGTAACTCAATGCCTGGTCTCAACGAATCTATCGTTGAAGAGGCCGCTCTCGCTTGGCTGGCGGTACTCGGCTATACCGTCCTTCATGGCCCGGACATCGCCGTCGGCATGTTGGGCGCCGAGCGCAGTGACCCGAACTATCGCGACGTGGTGCTGGAAGGCCGCTTGCGCCAAGCGCTCGATCGTCTGAATCGCGACCTGCCTGCCGATGCGCTGGAAGACGCCTTTCGCAAGCTGACGCGCACCGATGCACCGTCGCTCGTCGAGCGCAATCGCGCCGTGCATCGGATGTTGGTGGATGGCGTGACGGTTGAGTATCGCCGCAAGGATGGTTCCATCGCGGGTGCGCAGGTAAAGGTGATCGAATTCGATTTGCCCGACAACAATGACTGGCTGGCCGTGAATCAGTTTACCGTGGCCGACGGGCAGCACACGCGCCGCCCGGACGTGGTGCTGTTTGTAAATGGTTTGCCGCTC
>Ga0154718_1009_pt1 | contig 29595 bp, 25 predicted proteins | sample Rifle2008BG16ft_FD_105726 | JGI IMG/M metagenome (GOLD analysis project Ga0154718, IMG submission 105726) | Betaproteobacteria bacterium RBG_16_56_24
GCTGCACATCCGGCGCGGCGAGATCTACGGCCTGATCGGCCCGAACGGCGCCGGCAAGACCACGCTGTTCAACGTCATCACCGGACTGTATCAACCGGGCGCGGGCGAATTTCAATTCGATGGAAAAAGGTATCAGGCATGCAAACCGCATGTGTTGGCGCAGTCCGGTATCGCGCGCACTTTCCAGAATATCCGCCTGTTCGCCAACCTCACCGCGCTGGAAAACGTGATGATAGGCCGCCATCTGCGCACCCGCGCCGGCGTGTTCGGCGCCTTGCTGCGCAACCGCGCAACGCGCAATGAAGAGCGCGCGATCACCGAACGCGCGCGTGAACTCTTGCGTTATGTCGGCATCGAAAAACCTGCGCAGACCCTGGCCAAGCATCTGTCCTATGGAGAGCAACGCCGCCTCGAGATCGCCCGTGCACTGGCCACTGATCCGCTATTGCTTGCCCTCGACGAACCCGCCGCCGGCATGAATGCCACCGAAACGGCAAACCTGAAAACATTGTTGCAGACCATACGCGCCAGCGGCATCACCGTGCTGCTGATCGAGCACGACGTCAAACTCATCATGGGCTTGTGCGACCGTGTCGCGGTGCTCGATTACGGCAAGAAGATTGCCGAAGGCGCGCCGGAGCAAGTGCGCAAAGACCCCGCCGTGATCGCCGCGTATTTGGGTAGCCCCTCTCCCACCGGGGGAGGGGTTGGTGAGGGGGTGTTGGCATGATTGAAACTCTTGCACCACTACTCGAAATCCGCGCCCTCCAAGTCTCCTACGGCGGCATCCATGCCGTGAAGGGAATCGACCTGCACATCGCCCCCGGTGAACTGGTCGCGCTGATCGGCAGCAACGGCGCAGGGAAAACCACCACGCTGAAAACGCTGGCAGGGCTGCTCCATCCGTCCAAAGGGCATATCCAATACGACGGCAAGAATCTGCACAACATCGCGGCGCATCAGCGCGTGTCCATGGGCATCGCCCTGGTGCCGGAAGGTCGCGGCGTTTTCGCGCGCCTTACCGTGCAGGAGAATCTGCAAATGGGCGCATACAGCCGCAGCGATCAACATGAGATCGCAGCAGACTTGGCACGCATGTACGAACTCTTCCCGCGCCTCGCCGAACGCAAAGCCCAGTTGGCTGGAACCCTCTCCGGCGGCGAACAGCAGATGGTCGCGATGGCGCGCGCGTTGATGAGCCGCCCGCGGTTGCTGATGCTGGATGAACCAAGCATGGGACTTGCACCGCTGATGGTGCAAAAGATCTTCGAGACCATCCGCGACATCGCCGCGCTCGGCATGAGCATCCTGCTGGTCGAACAAAATGCCAGGCTAGCCCTGCAAGTTGCCCGGCGCAGCTATGTGATGGAAAGCGGTGTGATCACCATGTCGGGTGCGGCCAGCGATCTGTTAGGGAGCGATGCCGTGCAGCGGGCGTATCTGGGGGGTTAACTACGCAGAGAGATACACATCTCAGGCTGTTCAAAATCAATTCGACTCAGGAACCCTTGGTTTATCACATTTACGAAAACACACCATACTGCATAGAACCGCTTTTAGCTTCGTGCCTCGGATAAGGTCTATTTCTGTATTTTTGCGAAGTGGATCAATTTTCTTTTCAAAGAGCCCCATCACTTTCTTGCTAGTGTCATCCCATGTTTCTGCTTTTGCCCGGAATAGCAAAAGTGCGGCATCTGTTAGATTAGTTCTCAACTTGTTGAAGCTATCAAGTTCCTTACTTTTTTCACCGTAAGTCAGCGCTACGCGCGCATGTACCCGAGATGAGGTAAGCAAGAAATCTATTTTGTCGCAGAGTTCCACGTATCTCTCAGAGGAGAAAGCCTCGCGATTTTCTTTGTAATTCTTTTCCTTGTATTGCTGAATATGGCGAGACAAATAATACAGTTCATCGAAATAATCTACGGCAAGAAACATCACTTCAGATCGTCGCTGCATTATCAGACTTACGTGCTGATAAACAACGGCCAAGCCACTCCCGACAAGGGCACCGATAAGACCAGATAGTAGCGAGTCGACAGTTATGCTCATAGTTTTTTGTCTAATGTAAAGGTTACGTTCCGGTTGGACGCAGGGTTAGCGTAGTAATCGGCCCCGTGCCGCAAATCGCGCCGAAGAAACACGCCGTTCTCCGGATGTGGCAAAGTGGAATGCGGTGCCACGGAAGACCGGAATAGCAATGGTGCATATTGCCCGAGGGTTAGCTCGCGTAGGGCGCAATAACCAACGGGCATTGCGCCGCATGTTAGCACCAAACCACAGTGTGCAAGCTAATCGCCGTACCCTAACTCACCCTCGTTTCCACCCGCCCAATTCGCCGGATAAATGCCTTCCGCAGCCATGCGGTGAAACGTGGAATAAGGCCAATCTGCGACACACTCGACCAGGCCGTGTTTCGCCGGATTGATATGCACATAATCCATGTGTGCCCGATAGTCGCGCTCATCCCGAATCAAGTGTTCCCAATAGCGCCGTTGCCGGATGCCCCGCTCTCCGCCCGGGTTCGCACCGCCGATAATCTTTCGGTGCACGGCAATGCCTTGCCGTTGCAGCAGGTTGACAGTGAAGAAGTAATTCCATTTCTCGATCAATAGAGCAATATCGTAGGGCGGGTCACACCCGCCATTACAGCTGTTCAGCGGCGGGTGTGACCCGCCCTACGAATTATTTCCCGCTTGAAGGAGAAATAGAATAAGTTCCGCCCGGATGCCAGGCGCGTCGGTAATCAGGCATGGCAGCAGTATCGCGGAGGGAATCATCCGGCGCAATGCCCGTTGGTTATTGCGCCCTACGGCTGCTCAACATTGGCGATGGGTATCGCTTCGCTCCACCCATCCTACAAAACCTAATGCGCCTCGTCCCAATTCTTTCCCTCCCCCAATTCAACCCGCAGCGGCACTTGCAGTTCGGCGACACCGCACATCAGCCCGGGTAGCATTTCCTCGACCAGGCGCAACTCGGTCTCCGGCACTTCAAGCACCAGTTCGTCATGCACTTGCATGATCAATCGGCTGTGCAATCTTTCAGTTTCCAGCCAGTTCTGCACCGCGATCATCGCCAGTTTGATCAGGTCCGCCGCGGTGCCCTGCATCGGCGCGTTGATCGCGGCGCGTTCCGCGCCCTGGCGGCGCATGCCGTTGCTGCTGTTGATCTCCGGCAGCCACAGGCGGCGGCCGAACACGGTCTCGACATACCCTTGTTGTTTGGCCAGTTCGCGCGTGCTGTCCATATAGTTCTTGACGCCCGGATAGCGCGCGAAATAGCGGTCGATGTAGGCAGTTGCAGCACTGCGTTCGATGCCGAGCTGCTTGGCCAGACCGAACGCGGACATGCCGTAGATCAGTCCGAAGTTGATCACCTTGGCATAGCGGCGCTGCTCGCTGGACACTTCGGCAGGCGCCGCCATGAAGATCTCGGCGGCGGTGGCGCGGTGGATGTCCTCGTTGTTGGCGAATGCCGCCAGCAACCCCGCATCGCCGGACAGGTGCGCCATGATGCGCAATTCGATCTGCGAATAGTCCGCCGACACGATGCGGCTGCCGGGGGGCGCGATGAATGCTTCGCGGATACGCCGGCCTTCCGCGGTGCGTATCGGAATGTTCTGCAGATTGGGGTCGCTGGAGGCGAGCCGCCCGGTCACCGCGACCGCTTGCGAATAGTTGGTGTGCACGCGCCCGGTCTTTCTGTCCACCATCTGCGGCAATTTGTCGGTGTAGGTGGATTTGAGTTTCGCCATGCCGCGATATTCCAGCAGTATCTTCGGCAGCGGGTAATCGAGCGCCAGCTCCTGCAATACTTCTTCGTCTGTGGACGGATCGCCGCTGGGCGTCTTTTTCTTTACTGGCAAACCCAGTTTTTCGAACAGAATTTCTCTCAGTTGCTTCGGCGAATTCAGGTTGAACGGCTGCCCGGCAGCTTCGTGCGCCCCGGCTTCCAGCGCGATCAGTTTCTCGCCCAGCTCACGGCTCTGTATTTGCAGCAGCGCACTGTCGAGCAGTACGCCGTTGCGCTCCATCATATAGAGCACATGCATGCTCGGCATCTCGATGTCGCGATACACATGCCGCAAACCGCTTTGCGCCTCGATTTGCGGAAGCAGGTTCTGGTGCAATTGCAGCGTGATGTCGGCATCCTCTGCGGCGTAGTGCGTGGCAGTGCCGATATCCACCTGGTCGAAGCATATCTGTTTCGCACCCTTGCCCGCCACATCGGCGAAGCTGATGGTTTTCACGTTGAGATGGCGCAACGCGAGGTTGTCCATGTCGTGCGGCTTGTGGCTTTCCAGTACGTAGGATTCCAGCAGCGTGTCGTCGTGAATACCTTTCAGCACGATGCCGTGATTAGCGAAGATATGCATGTCGTACTTGAGGTTCTGGCCAAGTATCCTGTGCCCTGCGCTTTCCAGCCAGGGTTTGAGTTTTTGCAATACGGTATTGCGGTTCAGTTGATCGGGCGCGCCGGGGTAGACGTGCGCGAGCGGCAGGTAGGCAGCCTGATGCGGCGTGATCGCGAACGACATGCCAACCAGTTGCGCGTTCATCATGTCCAGCCCGGTGGTTTCGGTATCCACGCAGACCAGTTCGGCGGCAAGTATCTTTTCCAGCCACGCATCGAGTTGCGCTTCGGTCAATATCGTTTCGTATTGGCCACTACCTGTGCGGGTGGGTTCGGTGCTGAACAAGTCGTTACCGGGAGAATTTCTACCCTCTCCCCCGCCCTCTCCCTGCAAGGGAGAGGGAGTTTGTTGTGGGGCGTTCACCTCGCGCAACCATGATTTGAACCCAAAACGCTCATACAGGCTGCGCAGTCGTTCCATGTCCGCAGGCGGCGCAACAAGCGCATTGTAGGCCTGCGGCAAAGCCACATCGCATTTCACCGTGAGCAAACGGCGCGCCTGCGGCAGCCAGTCGAGCGCCTTGCGCAGATTCTCGCCGACCACGCCGCCGACATCGTCTGCGTGCCGCATCACGTTGTCCAGCGTGCCGTATTGAGCGAGCCATTTCACCGCAGTCTTCGGTCCGACCTTCTCAACGCCGGGCACATTGTCCACCGCATCCCCGGTCAGCGTCAGGTAATCCACCATGCGCTCGGGCGGGATGCCGAATTTTGCGTTCACGCCCGGCACATCCAGCGTCTCGTTGCTCATGGTATTGACCAGCGTGACATGAGTGTTGACCAGTTGCGCCAGGTCCTTGTCGCCGGTCGCGACGATGCTGTTCGCGCCATCCTGCGCGGCTTGCTGCACCAATGTGCCGATCACGTCGTCCGCCTCCACGCCTTCCAGCATCAGCAGGTTCCAGCCGGAAGCGGCGATGGCCTGATGCAATGGTTCTATCTGTTGCGCAAGGTCATCCGGCATGGGGGGGCGATGCGCCTTGTAAAGCGGATACCATTCTTCGCGAAAGGTTTTACCTTTTGCGTCGAATACGCACAGGTTATAATCAGCCGGGTAATCGTGGCGCAACTTGCGCAGCATGTTGAGCACGCCATAGATCGCGCCTGTGGGTGCGCCTTCGCGATTGCGCAGATCGGGCATGGCGTGAAATGCGCGGTACAGGAACGATGAACCGTCGACCAGCAACAATGTTTTATCGAAGCCCGCTTTATTCATTTTGATTTTCTGATCTGTTTATTATTTGGGGATATCCGCATGAGCACACCGTCCAAGCTGCCTGTACCTGTCATACCCGAAGCGTGGAATTCCAAAGAGTCATGGCGCGTGTTCGGCATTATGTCAGAGTTTGTTTCCGCCACCGAACGGCTTAACCAGATCCATCCCGCCATCAGCATCTTTGGCAGCGCGCGCACCAAACCGGGCCAGCCCTACTACAAACTTACCGAGGAGATCGCTCGTCTGCTTTCCGATGCGGGATTTTCGGTCATTTCCGGCGGAGGTCCCGGCATCATGGAGGCCGCCAACAAGGGGGCGTTCTACGGCAAATCTCCCAGCGTCGGACTGAACATCCAGCTGCCACACGAACAGGTCGGCAACCTGTATCAGAACATCAGCCAGAGCTTCCAGCATTTCTTCACGCGTAAAGTGATGTTCGTGAGATTCGCCAGCGCTTATGTGGTGATGCCCGGCGGCTTCGGCACGCTGGACGAGCTGATGGAGGCCTTGACGCTGGTGCAGACCGGCAAAACGCGCAAGATGCCGATCATCCTGGTAGGCAGTAAATTCTGGGGCGGTATGCTGGACTGGTTCCGAACCACGTTGCTGGATGAGGAAGTCATCAGCCCGGAAGACATGTATCTTATCCAGCTCATCGATGATCCCAGGGAAGTGGTCAGCGCGATCTTCAAGTACTACGAAACGCGCGGCTTTGAGCCTTCCGCAGCGGAACGCGAACGGCAGCTGTATTTGTAACAGTTCAGGGCTTGCGGCTTCGCATTATTGATAGAGGAGGTGGAAATGCAGGATATTGCGCAACTGCCGGAGACCGATGGAGAGGGCTACCTGATCGATCCCCATGACTGGAATGAGGATATCGCCAGGCGATTTGCCGCCGGGGAAAACATCAGCCTCACGGAAGACCACTGGGATGCGCTTCGTTTCATGCGCGATTATTATGCCGATCAGCAGATCGCTCCCGATGTCCGTCATGTGATGAAACACCTCGCGGAACGGTTGGGACCGGGATCGCGCAACAGGATTTTCGAATTGTTTCCCTACGGTTATGTGAAGCAGGCCTGCAAGATCGCCGGCATGAAACGTCCCCGTGGCTGGAGCACCGGCTGATCAAGTCAGCGCACGCGATACAGCAACGCGATACAGCAACGCGATATAGCAACGCGATATAGCAACCTGGGCAGACTCCGCGCGCATCGGCTAAAATGCGATCATTCCAATTCATAGAGGCCGACGCGATGCGCATCCTGTTATTTCTGCTGCTGAGCTGCCTGTCCGCTTCTGTCTTCGCCGCTCAGCCGGCACCCGCGGAACTCGAACCACTGCCTCCGCCACCCGTATTCGATGCCGGTCCGGATACCGGAAATCCCGAAGACGAAACGCCGGTGACTATCACCAAAGAAGCCGGGCAAACAGTCGAGGAATATCGCGCGAATGGCAAGGTATACATGATCAAGATCACGCCCAAGCACGGCGTACCCTATTACCTTGTGGACGACCAGGGTGACGGAAAATTCGTCCGGCAGGAAAGCCTTGATTCCGGTTTCCGCCCCCCGCGCTGGGTTATCCGCCGCTTTTAGCCATGGCGGTTTTCACTAAGGTTTCCGAGGCGGAACTCACCGCATGGCTGTCTGATTATTCCCTGGGGAAGCTGCTGGAATTGCAGGGCATCGCCTCCGGCATCGAGAACACCAACTATTTCGTGACCACAACCAATGGCCGTTTCGTGCTCACGCTGTTCGAGAAACTCACCGCCGGCAAGTTGCCGTTTTATCTCAATCTGATGGCGCACCTTGCGCGCCACGGCATTCCCTGCCCTAATCCGGTGGCGAATCGTTCCAATCAATTTCTGGGGACGCTCAAAGGCAAACCCGCCTGCATCGTCAGCCGCCTGAGCGGCAAGTCCACCAGCGCACCGAACAATGCGCAGTGTGCGGCGATAGGCGCAATGCTCGGGCAGATGCACATCGCCGGCCAGAGTTTCTCCCAGATCATGCCCAATCCGTGCGGCGCCGCATGGCGCGCGGCAACGGCTCCGCAGGTGCGGCCATTTCTGGATGCGGCGCAGACAACCTTGCTGGATAGTGAAGTTGCGCTGCACGAACGGCAATACCCGGCCTCACTACCGCAAGGCGTGATCCATGCCGACCTGTTCCGCGATAATGTATTGATGGAGGATGGCTGCGTCGGCGGATTGATCGATTTTTATTTTGCCTGCACCGATGCACTGCTGCATGATGTGGCGATTACTGTCAACGACTGGTGCATGGGCAACAGCGGCAGGCTGGATGAGCAACGCGCCCGGGCTCTGCTGCGCGCCTATCATGCGGTGCGCCCGCTGCTGGATTGCGAGCGCGATGCATTGCCGCTGATGCTGCGCCGGGCCGCGCTGCGCTTCTGGCTGTCGCGGCTGTATGACATGCATCTGCCCCGCGACGGTGAGTTGATCCATGCGCATGACCCGCGCCGGTTTGAACTTATCCTGAAGAATCACATCGCAAACCCGCAAGCCGTCTGGCTGTAATTCCAATTCGCATTAGAAACAGCACTAATTGCAGGAGCGGCTTTAGCCGCGAAACCCAGGCACATCGCGGCGAAAGCCGCTCCTGCAACCGGCAGGATTATTGTCGTATTAAACGAGAATTTGGAATAAGGAGGCAACATGGAACCGCAACGCTTAAAAGCCGGCCAAGGCTGGCAATGGATAAAACAGGGCTATGCGCTGTTTATGAAAGCACCGCTGCTATGGATAGTTTTACCGTTGATTTGCGTGATCGCAGCGGTGGCAATTTCCAGCGTGCCCGTGGTAGGCGAACCGCTGGTGAGCTTGCTGATGCCGGTAATTCTGGTTGGACTGATGGCCGGCTGCCGGGCATTGCAACAGGGTGATGAACTGGAACTGGCGCATCTGTTCACCGGTTTCCAGCAGCACATGGCACAACTCGTCACGCTGGGTGGCATCGCGCTGGTCGGCCAGTTCCTGATATTCGGTTTGATGATGCTGGCCGGCGGCGCGGAACTGGTCAGCATTCTGATGAGCGGCACTCCGGCTGAAGACTCTGAAGTTATCCGGCAGGCCATCGCAGGAGCCGGGCTGGCGATATTACTCGGCATTACGCTATTCAGCGTACTCCTCATGGCCATGCAATTCGCGCCGCTGCTGGTATTTTTCAACAACATAGCCCCACTGATGGCAATGAAACTCAGCCTGCGCGCCTTTCTTCACAACGTCGGACCGATGCTGGTGTATGGCGTGACGTTCATGTTCTTCGGGATACTCGCCAGCATTCCGATGATGCTCGGCTGGCTGGTATTGTTGCCTGTCGTGTTCACTTCGCTGTATGCCAGCTATTGCGACATCTTCCCGGCTGAAAAGGAAGCAGGCTCCTCACCATCGCAAGGCGATATATTTGGTCGCGACGATCAGACTTTCCCGTAGGGGCGCGATACCCACAAGGGTACAAACCTCTTCGAGGTAAATCTCGCCCCTACACTGCCGTCAGCTTGGCATACTCCAGCGCCAGCCACTTCACTCCGGCCTTGCGGAAATTCACCTGCACGCGCGCATCCGCGCCGCTGCCTTCGAGATTGACGATCACTCCTTCGCCGAATTTGGCGTGAAGCACGGCCTGGCCGGTGCGCCATAAACCTTCTCCTGCGCTGACGCGCCCCCCTCTTCTGCTTAAAGACGAAACGCCAGGAGTTAGGGACGCCGAATTCCATGCAGCTGAAAAACGACTGCGTTCTGCAACGCGCGGCGTAATCCAATGCAACAAATTATCCGGCAACTCGCGCAGGAATTGTGAAGAAAATCCAGGATGAGTCTGCCCGTGCAGCATGCGGCTTTGCGCGAAGCTCAGATACAGCCTGCGCCGCGCGCGGGTGAGCGCCACATACATCAGGCGGCGCTCCTCATCCAGCCCACCATCGGTATTAATACTGTTCTGGTGCGGGAACAAACCCTCTTCCAGGCCGGTGATGAACACGGTGTGGAACTCCAGACCCTTCGCTGAATGCACGGTCATCAGGTGCAATGCATCGTCCTGATCGCCCGCCTGATGTTCGCCCGCTTCCAGCGATGCATGGCTGAGAAAAGCAGTCAGGCTATCGTCTTCGTTCTCGTGAACGAACAGCATAGCCGCGTTGACCAGTTCGTTCAGATTCTCCAGCCGCTCCTCGGCCTCGCGCTTCTTCGCGCCGGCCTCATTTTTATAATGCGCGATCAGGCCGCTGTGCTCCAGCACATGATCGATGATCTCGGGCAGCGGCAGCTCGCGGGTTGCGCTGCGCAACGATTCGACCAGCCCAACGAATGCAGGCACTTTGCCGCCCGCCCGCGCTGCCGCGTCCCACAAGGTCGTATGGTTCTGCTTCGCCGCCTCCTGTAACTGCTCGATGCTGCGCGCGCCGATACCGCGCGCCGGGAAATTGATGATGCGCAACAGCGCGTTGTCGTCATCGGTGTTTTCCATCAGGCGCAGATAGGCCAGCGCGTGCTTGATCTCCAGGCGCTCGAAAAAACGCAGCCCGCCATACACGCGATACGACAATCCTGCTGAAACCAGCGCGTGCTCCAGCACCCGCGACTGCGCGTTGGAGCGATACAACAACGCGATCTCCCTGAGATTGACTCCCTCAGATTTCAATTGCTGAACTTCGCTGACAATGAAGCCTGCCTCTTCCACATCGGTCGGCGCTTCATAAACGCGCAGCGGCTCGCCGCCGTTCTCCGCCGTCCACAGATTCTTGCCGAGGCGGTTGCGGTTGCGGCTGATCAGCGCGTTCGCGGCGTCGAGGATGTTGCCGTGCGAGCGGTAGTTCTGCTCCAGCTTGATAACGTTCTCGACGTGAAAATCGCGCAGCAGTTCCTGCATGTTGCCCACATTCGCGCCGCGGAACGCATAGATGGACTGGTCATCGTCCCCTACGGCAAAAAGCGCCGCAGGTGCGGCGTTTGCCCCCTCTCCCTCCGGGGGAGGGTTGGGGTGGGGGAAGCGCGCCCTATTTTCGCCAACCCCGGCCAATAATTTCAGCCAGCGGTACTGCAAAGGATTGGTATCCTGGAACTCGTCCACCAGAATGTGCCTGAAACGCTCCTGGTAATGCTCGCGAATGGCAGCATTACGCGACAGCAATTCGTAGCAGCGCAGCAGAAGCTCGGAGAAATCCACTACGCCCTCGCGCTGGCATTGCGCATCATATTCGGCGAATATTTCCACCTTGCGCCGCGTGTACGGATCGTAGGCTTCGACCTCGTTTGCACGCAGCCCCTGTTCCTTGTTGCCGCTGATGAAGAACTGCATCTCGCGCGGCGGATATTTTTCGTCGTCCGCATTCATCGCCTTCATCAGTCGCTTGATCGCGGAAAGCTGGTCGCCGCTATCCAGAATCTGGAAGGTCTGCGGCAGATTCGCCTCGCGGTGATGCGCGCGCAACATGCGATTGCACAACCCATGAAACGTGCCGAACCACAGGCCGCGCGTGTTGATCGGCAGCATCGCCGACAGGCGCGTGAGCATTTCCTTCGCCGCCTTGTTGGTGAAAGTCACTGCCAATATGCTATGCGGACTGGCAGCGCCGGTGCTGATCAGATAAGCGATGCGCGTGGTCAGCACGCGCGTTTTGCCGCTGCCCGCCCCGGCCAGGATCAATGCGGACTGATGCGGCGGCAGGGTGACGGCTTGCAATTGGGGGGGGTTTAGGCCGGAAAGGATCGAGGAAGTCATCGTGGAATTATGCCACAGCGTTTGTTCAAGCCATTGCCGTGGAATCCGGGAACCCGTATCCCGCACTTGCCTTTTCGCAAAACAAAAATAAAACCCGGCAGGTTCGCTGCCAGACGGATACGTTCAAGTCTTTCGACCTTCATTTATTCAGAATCGTTCATCATTTCCCATCCTTGCAAATACGAGGTCATGACACAATACGTGCATGCCATCAAACAACTGTTCGGGCTACGGACAAACGGTTGATACTGCATGCCAAAAGCTTCTCTACGGGATCGGTGTCCCAAAGGGCTGACAGGCTATGCAGACCTTCCGAAAACTAACTACTTGCGCACTATAAACTTACTACGAATCGAAATATACAAGGGTTGGGGAGAGTATAGCGAGGGGGGCGGAGCCGGGTCTGTGCGATAAAAAAACGTGATTTCCGCTCTACGTCCCTCACCCTGGCACTTTCCCGCTTGCGGGAAAGGGGATTCGTGCGGCAATCATCACTCAACGATCAATGAGTAAACATACGAAAGTGATTTTGCAGCTTAAGCTGACCGGATAAAGCCGGTGGTTTAAACCTTGTGATTGATAATTACACACACCCTTATGCCGATTTGCGTTACAGACGACAATAACACCATAGGGTGCGTTTGCGCACCAATTGATAATGGTGCGTAAACGCACCCTTGTTTCTGTTTATATTGCGAATTGGAATTACACGTCCAGATTCTTGACTCCCAGTGCGTTCTTCTCGATGAACGCGCGGCGCGGCTCGACGATATCGCCCATCAGTGTGGTGAAAATCTCGTCGGCGGAAATCGCGTCTTCAATGCGCACTCTGAGCAATATGCGGTTCTTCACGTCCATGGTGGTTTCCCAGAGTTGTGAGGGATTCATTTCGCCTAGACCTTTGTAGCGCTGGATGTTCACACCTTTCTTGGCTTCTTCCAGCAGCCATTCGATGGCTTGTTTGAAGCTGCTTACAGCACGCTTTACTTCGCCCCGGGCAATGTACGCGCTGGAGCTAATGAGGCCGTTCAGGACTTCCGCAGTCTGGCGGATTTGCACGTAGTCGCTGCCTTTTAAAAAGTCTCTATCCATGTAGCTGACCGAGTAGTTGCCGTGATACAGTTTTTCCAGACGCATGCGATGTTCGCCGGCTTCGTCGGTTTCCACCACGACTTTGATGCTGCCGCCGCAGGCTGCTTCGAGCTGCTTTGCGCTGCTTTGCGCTTGCTTTGCGTCATCCAGCGACAGTGTAGGAAGGAGGAGCAGGGCATGACTGGCTTCGGGAGCCGTAAAGCGCGATAGCCGTTCAATGACCGCTTCAGCCAAAAAGTATTGCTTGGATATTTGCTCCAGCGCGTCGGTCTGGATCGGGCTGGCATCGGCGGACGGATACAACGCTGCGTTATTAAGCGCGGATTTGAGCATGTAGATTTTCATCTCCTGATCGTCCTTGAGATAACGCTCGTCTTTGCCTTGTTTGATCTTGTACAGCGGCGGTTGCGCGATGTAGATGTGGCCGCGCTCGACCAGCTCGGGCATTTGCCGGTAGAAGAAGGTGAGCAGCAGGGTGCGTATGTGAGAGCCATCCACGTCCGCGTCGGTCATGATGATGATGCGGTGATAGCGCAGCTTGTCGGCGTTGTACTCATCCTTGCCGATGCCGGTGCCCAGCACGGTGATCAGGGTGGCGATTTCCTGCGAGGCGATGAGCTTTTCAAAACGGGCTTTTTCCACGTTCAGAATCTTGCCCTTGAGCGGCAGGATCGCCTGGAACTTGCGATCTCTTCCTTGCTTGGCCGAGCCTCCCGCCGAGTCGCCTTCGACCAGATAAAGCTCGGACAAGGCGGGATCTTTTTCCTGACAATCGGCCAGCTTGCCAGGCAAGCCCATGCCGTCCAGCACGCCCTTGCGGCGCGTCAGGTCACGCGCTTTGCGCGCCGCTTCGCGGGCACGGGCGGCATCAATGATCTTGTTGACGATTATTTTCGCATCACCGGGTTTTTCCAGCAGGAACGCGCTCATTTGCTGGGCGACCAGGTCCTCGATAACCGGGCGTACTTCTGAAGAAACCAGTTTGTCTTTGGTCTGCGACGAGAACTTCGGGTCGGGTAATTTTACCGATAGTACTGCGGTCAATCCTTCGCGCATGTCATCGCCGGTGGTTTCCACCTTGGCCTTTTTCGCCAGTTGTTCGGCTTCGATGTATTGATTCAGGGTGCGTGTCATTGCGGCGCGCAGAGCGGTCAAGTGCGTGCCGCCATCGCGTTGCGGAATGTTGTTGGTAAAGCATTGCACGCTCTCCTGGTAGGAGTCGTTCCACTGCATAGCGATCTCGGCGGTGATGCCGTCTTTTTCGCCGATCGCATAGAACACCGTCGGGTGCAGCGCCACCTTGTTGCGATTCATGTATTCGACAAAACCCTTGATTCCGCCGGTAAACGCGAATTTTTCTTCCTTTCCATCACGATGATCGATCAATGCAATCTTTACGCCGTGGTTCAGGAATGACAGTTCGCGCAGGCGTTTTGCCAAAATATCAAAGTGGAACTCGACCAGACCAAAAGTTTCTTTGGCCGCCAGGAAATGAACGATGGTTCCTCTCCTGTTCGATTCGCCCACAACCTTGAGCGGTGCGACCGGATCGCCGTGGCGGAATTCCATGAAATGCTCTTTGCCGTCGCGGTAGATGGTCAGTTTCAACCATTCGGATAATGCATTCACCACCGATACGCCCACGCCGTGCAAGCCGCCGGAAACCTTGTAGGAGTTATTGTCGAATTTGCCCCCGGCATGCAGGATGGTCATGATCACTTCAGCGGCCGAGCGGTTTTCTTCTTTGTGTATGTCAGTCGGAATGCCGCGCCCGTTGTCGCTTACGCTGATCGAGTTATCGGCATGAATGGTGATGTTGATTTCATCACAATACCCTGCCAGCGCCTCATCTACCGCATTGTCCACCGCTTCGAACACCATATGATGCAGGCCGGTGCCATCGTTGGTGTCGCCGATGTACATGCCGGGACGCTTGCGAACTGCTTCCAGGCCTTTAAGTACTTTGATGCTTGTAGATGTATATTCAGTCATTGATTGTTTCTTTCCAGATATTGATTTTATGTGACGAAAAAAATTTAAATGCGCATCGGCATGACCACGTAGCGAAATTCCTGGTTCTCCGCAGTCGTGATCAAAATGCTGCTGTTCGGATCGCCAAACGAAAACGTGGCTATTTTACCGCTGATGTTATTCAATCCATCCATCAGATAATTGACGTTAAAGCCGATATCAAGCGCTTCGCCGTGATAATCGGTTTCGATTTCTTCCTGTGCCTCTTCCTGTTCGCTGTTGCTGCTGATGATGCTGAGATTTTTTTCTGTCAGAACAAAACGAACGCCGCGGAATTTCTCATTGGATAATATTGCGGCTCGTTGCAGGGCTTGTTGAATGAGCGTGCGATCCATACTCAGATGGTTGTCATATTTTGGAATGACGCGTTCATAATCCGGAAATTTTCCTTCAATCACTTTCGTAATCAAAGTAATACCGGAAAAATTTGCTTTCACTTGTTGTTGTGAAAACTCAATCTCGATTTCATCCTCGCTTTCGCTCAATAATTTGCATAGCTCCACCACCGCTTTGCGCGGTAGGATGATTTCATGTTTTTCGTGTGTTCCTTTGATATTTGCCGCATTGTAGGCAAGCCGATGTCCATCTGTGGCTACTGCTTTTACTTTGGTTCCTTCGACGATCAGCAATACGCCGTTCAGATAGTAACGCACATCCTGTTGTGCCATCGCGTACTGCACGGAAAGCAGCAATGCCTTTAATGTGTTTTGGCTCAGAACGATTTTTTTCGCATCAGTCAATTGATCGCTTAATTTTGGAAAATCCTGCGCCGGAAGGATTTGCAAACTGAAACGGCTTTTGTTGGTTTTAATCTGTGCCTTGTTTTCTTTGGCTTCAATGGAGATTTTGCTCTGCTCAGGAAGGATGCGAAGAATTTCCTGTAATTTTTTCCCACCCACAGTGATAGCCGCTTTTTCACCATCACTTGCTTTCATGTCTATGGTGGTGGTGATTTGGATTTCCAGATCAGTAGCGGTAAAGCGTATTTTGCCGTTCTCTTTTTCTATCAATACATTGGATAAAATAGGCAAAGTTTGTTTTCGTTCCACAATACCGATAACAACTTGCAGCGGCTTGAGAATGGTTTCTTTGTCTGTATTTTTAATAAACATAATATGAATTCCTAATAATACTAATAATGTTCCCGTTTTAAGCTTGCAAGTTTGATATTTTTTTTAAAATCATTACGATATGTTCAATTTTTTACAACTGTTTGACTGTTGATTGAGTACATTAGAAATGTGGATAACTTTTGTATTTGTTTTTATTAGTGATTTATTCGCATTTGATACACAAGAATTGCACTATTTTATCCCTTTAACGTTTGCAGCAGGATTTTGTAGTCAGCATCAATAGTTGTATTGCTGTTTCTCAGGTCTACCATTGTTTTGCATGCATGTATGACTGTCGAATGATCTTTGCCGCCAAATGAATGTCCTATCTCCGGTAGGCTCATCGTGGTTAACTCTCTTGCCAGGGCCATGGCCATTTGTCTTGGTCGAGTCAGGTTACGTGTGCGTTTTTTTGAGAGTAATTCCGCCATCTTGAGACGGTAATAATCCGCTACGGTTTTTTGGATGTTATCAATTGAAACTTGTCGGCTCTGTGCGACCAGAATATCTTTTAAGGCTTCTTTCGCGGTATCCACGGAAATGTTGCGCTTGTGAAATTTGGCATACGCTTCGACCCGTTTTAACGCGCCCTCGAGTTCACGGACATTGGAGTTGACATGCTTTGCTATAAAAAAAGCAACGACCTCGTCCAGTGAATACCCGCTTAACGCAGCTTTTTTCAAAAGTATTGCCACACGCATTTCCAATTCGGGCGGTTCTATTGCGACGGTCAGTCCCCAACCGAAGCGAGAAACCAGGCGGCTTTCCAAACCCACTATCTCTTTTGGAAAGGTATCGCTGGTCAGAATAACCTGTTTGTGCGAGTCCAGCAGCGTATTGAATGCGTAAAAGAATTCTTCCTGTGTTTTGGCTTTGCCGGCGAAGAATTGAATATCATCAATGAGCAGGACATCCAGGGAGTGGTAGAAATGTTTGAACTCTTCGAATTTGTTCGTTTGATAAGCGCGAACGACGTCTGCCACATATCTTTCTGCATGCATGTAGCATATTTTAGCATGGGGGTGGGTGAGTCGAATTTGATTGCCGATAGCTTGTAGCAAGTGTGTTTTACCCAAACCTACACCGCCGTAAACAAACAACGGATTGTAGGAAACGCCAGGAAGTTCCGCTACCTGGGTTGCAGCGGCAAAAGCCAATTGGTTGGCTTTACCTATGACGAAATTTTCGAACGTTAGGCTGGGATTAAGTTTTCCATAACCCCGAAAAGAGGTTTCAATTCTGGGTTTGTTTTCTATATTGGCACCCGCTTTTCCAGCGGGAGGCGTCCGAGGTGGTTCGTTCGGTTGAAGTGATTTGTGTGGCTGCGCAGTTTCGGTTACACGAAATTCGAAGGTAGGAACCCGCGAATAAGCCAGCTCCGCATGTCTGCAAATTTCAGGCAGGAATCTTTCCTGGACCAGCTTCAAGGTAAAACTGTTTGGAGCGGTAAGGATCAGCGCGCCATTTTCGCTTTTGAGCAGCAGCGGCTTTATCCAGGAGTTGTATTGTTGCGGCGGCAGGCTCTTTTCGAACGAGCGAAGGCATGAGTCCCAAAAAGAAATATCCTGCATGTGCGTAGAGTGGAAATGGTTCAGCAGCAATAAACCCAAATAATCCATTAACCCATTTTGATTTTTCATTGGGACACGGAAACCGTATAGGAGCGCAAATTATTGCGCGATTGATTGTTGTGAAGGTCAATCGCCCGATGAATCGGGCTTCTACGCCGTAATGATGGGTTTTGTGAACCTAATGGACAATTCGGGATAAATAGATTTCGCATTCTACAGTCCAAAAGCAAACTTATCCACAAGCGAAGAAGTAAATTAAACTTGACACCTGTGCCTTAAGGCTTTGTAATAGCGCGCTTTACGAATTTGCCAGGGATATAGACATGAAACGCACCTACCAACCCTCTGTAACCAGAAGAAAACGCACCCATGGCTTTTTGGTGCGCATGAAAACACGCGGAGGCCGTGCTGTTATTAATGCACGGCGCGCCAGAGGCCGTGCAAGACTCTCAGTTTAATATTGTCACATCGGCCAAACTTTCCGCTGCGCATAGATTGTTGAGCGAAGATGGATTTGATCGCACGGTTCAAGCAGAGAATATAGCGGACAAACACTTCAGGATTTTTTTTGCTCGCAACAATAAGAGCAATGCCAGGCTTGGAATCATAGCAAGCAAGAAAATCTTGCCCGGTGCAGTAGATCGGAATCGCATCAAAAGGGTCATTCGGGAAGCGTTTCGTCAACACAGCATCAAGGCCCAAAAGTTGGATATCGTTGTGATGGTGAGGCGCGCCTGCGCTCAAGAGACTGGGGTGAGAAACGTCAATTTGGAAATCCTGTTAACCCGGGTGGAAAACAGATGCGCAGAATCGTGATCAAGCTGATTCATGGCTATCAATATCTAATCAGTCCGCTTACCCCGCCAACATGCAGATTTACTCCCAGTTGCTCTCATTACACCTGTGAAGCTTTGGCTAAGCACGGCGTGGTAAAAGGCGGTTGGCTCGGCATCAAGCGATTGCTGCGCTGCAATCCCTGGAATCCCGGGGGATACGACCCCGCACCTTAACATTCAGGTTTGATCATGGATCTACAAAGACTATTTTTGTTTTTAATTTTTGCATTTTCAATAATGCTGGTATGGGATGGGTGGCGCCGCCATCAGCATCCGGACATTCAACAAAGCGCGACAGCCGGCACAGAATCGCCCAAGCAGCAGGCTGCCCCGTTCGACCCAGGTGTGCCTGCCTTTGTTACAAGCCCGGCGCAGCCGGCAATTGCCCAGAAAAGCACGCAACCGGCAACCGGTAAAACGATACGCGTCAAGACTGATTTTCTTGAGGCCGAAATCAGCACGATCGGTGGCGATATCAGCCGCCTGGCGCTGCTTAAGCATCCGGACGGGCAGGACAGAAATAAGTCGCTGGTGCTTTTCCAGCGCGGTGAAGGCACGCATAATTATATAGCGCAAACCGGCTTGTTAGGCGCCGGTCTGCCCAACCACAACACTCCTTTTGTTTCGGAAAAAGATGAATATGAGCTTTACGGAAATGCGGAGCAAGTACAGGTAAGGCTGAAGGCTGTCGGTGAATCCAAATTGAAAGCAACCAAGGTGATTACCTTTCATAAGGGCAGTTATTTGGTGGATGTTGGCTATGAACTTGAAAATACAGGTCAACAGCCCGTGACAGCAAGCAGTTATTACCAATTGGTTCGCGATAGCGTCGCGCCAGCAGGAAGCTCGCGCTTTTTGCCCACCTTCACTGGTGCGGCGGTATATACCGACAAGGAAAAATTCAAGAAGGTTCAATTTACTGACATTGACAAGGGAAAAATCGAATATCCCAAGCAGGCGGACGATGGCTGGATAGGAATTTTGCAACATTACTTTGTTGCGGCTTGGTTGCCCAAGGAAAAGACCAGCCGCGAGAACTTCACGCGCAAACTGGACGGCGGGTTGTATGCAGCGGGGATGGTCATACCGGGGCAGGCCATTGATCCAGGCCAAAAAGCGGTTGTGAGTTCTACGCTCTATGCTGGTCCTGCCCAGTCCAATCTGAATAAAATCGCTCCCGGCCTTGGGCTGACGGTGGATTACGGATGGCTGACCATTATCGCAACCCCGTTGTTCTGGGTAATGACGCTGCTCAATGACTGGACGCACAACTGGGGTGTTGCAATCATTTTGCTTACCTTTCTGATTAAGTTGATGTTTTTTCCGCTTTCGGCGGCAAGTTATCGTTCTATGGCAAAGATGCGCGTGGTCGCGCCCAAGCTTGAGAAAATCAAGCAGCAGTATTCTGACGACCGAGAGCAGCTAAATCGCGCCATGATGGAATTGTACAAAACCGAGAAGATCAATCCACTGGGCGGTTGTTTGCCGGTAATAGTTCAAATCCCGGTTTTTATTGCCTTGTATTGGTCAATATTGTCGAGTGTCGAGATGCGCTATGCGCCCTTTTTCGGCTGGATAACCGACCTGTCGGCAGCGGATCCGTACTACATTTTGCCGTTGATCATGGGGACGAGCATGATCGTGCAGATGCGCCTTAATCCGAAGCCGCCGGATCCCCTGCAGGCCAAAATCATGCAAATCATGCCTGTCGCATTCAGCGTGGTCTTCTTTTTCTTTCCCGCCGGGCTGGTATTGTATTCCGTCGTGAACAACCTTCTTTCTATCGCGCAGCAGTGGCACATCACCCGATCAGCCGAGAGGGAGAGCAAGGGTGTCGTCGCCAAACGTTGATACCATCGCCGCTATCGCCACGGCGCAGGGGCGCGGCGGCATCGGGGTAATACGGATCTCCGGGCGCGGCATAGCGGCGCTGGCAAGCGGGATTCTGGGCAAACTGCCCGCTGCACGATATGCCGCCTATGGCAATTTCCTCGACGAAAATGGCGATGCCCTGGATCAGGGCATCGCTTTGTTTTTCCCAGCCCCACATTCCTATACCGGTGAAGATGTGCTCGAGTTGCATGGACACGGCAGCCCTGCCGTGCAGCAACTGCTGTTGCAGCGTTGCCTCGACCTGGGTGCGCGACTGGCTCAACCCGGCGAATTTACGCGGCGCGCTTTCCTGAATGGCAAGCTCGATCTGGCACAGGCAGAAAGCGTTGCGGATCTGATCGATGCCAATACCTCTGAGGCTGCCCGAAGCGCGATGCGTTCATTGCGCGGGGAGTTTTCCGAAGCCATTCATGAATTGGTTGATGAGCTGATTAATTTGCGCATGCTGGTCGAGGCGATGCTGGATTTCCCGGAGGAGGAGGTGGATGTCATCGACATCGAACGGCGCAATACTTTATTAGACAACATTCAGTTGAAGTTGCGGCATACGCTGAACGCCGCCAAACAGGGCAGCCTGCTGCGCGAAGGCGCGTATGTTGTCATTGCCGGGCAGCCGAACGTGGGCAAATCCAGCCTGCTGAATCGATTGAGCGGTGAAGAGGTGGCGCTGGTCAGCGAAATTCCGGGAACCACCCGCGATGTGATCCGGCAGGCGATCCAGATTCGCGGGGTGCCGCTACACATCCTGGACACAGCGGGCCTGCGGGAATCCCGGGATGCAGTCGAAACCATGGGCATAGCGCGCACCCACCAGACCTTGCAGCGCGCTGATTTGATATTGTTGCTGCTGGATGCCAGCCAGGGAATGACAGCACAGGACAAGACTATTCTTGCGGGCTTGCCGGCAGACATACCGCGGCTGCTGGTATTCAATAAAGCAGACCTGTTGACCGGGAATATCTCTCCTGAAATGCAAGGGCGAGACCCGATCGTGTATGTATCGGCCAAAACCGGGACGGGTTTGGAAGATTTGCGTGTCACGCTCCTGAAAGCGGTTGGCTGGCGCGACCAGGAAAGCGGTGCATTCATGGCGCGTGAAAGGCACTTGCGCGCGTTGACGCTGGCGCAAACCCATCTGACCCAGGCACACGGGGTGCTGGCCAGGGCGGAGTTGTTTGCCGAGGAATTGCGTCTGGCGCAGCGCGCGCTGAATGAAATCACCGGGGAATTCACTTCGGATGACCTGCTGGGCGAGATTTTCAGCCGGTTCTGCATCGGAAAATAGCCGCTATTGTTTCACGTGAAACATGGTTTTTGTGGTTTCGAACATCCCGGATTGTTTCACGTGAAACAACGCACCTGACGCGAAATTTGCGCAGCAAAACGTTTGCGCCCTCGCCAAGGAATTGAACATTGCTTTTCTCGTTTGCCCTTTCCCCCGTAGGCGGGAGAAAGTTGGATAGGGGGGTAACGCGGGAGAGGGTTGGGGAGAGGGGCAGGTATGGCGTTATCTTATTCATGCCTGTTGGGATTCCGGATGCTCTGGGGTATGATGCGCGTCCTTCCGGTGCCTGGACAAAAGTTTTTCGTATCAAAAACAGCGTCATTATGAATTTTCCCAATGTATTCGATGTAATCGTGGTGGGCGGAGGGCATGCCGGTACCGAGGCGGCGCTGGCCGGCGCGCGCGCGGGTTGCAAGACCTTGCTGCTCAGCCACAACATCGAAACGCTGGGGCAGATGTCCTGCAACCCGTCCATCGGCGGGATAGGCAAGGGGCATCTGGTCAAGGAGGTGGATGCGCTCGGTGGCGCGATGGCGGCCGCTACCGACGAAGGCGGCATCCAGTTCCGCATTCTGAATTCAAGCAAAGGCCCGGCGGTGCGCGCCACGCGCGCGCAGGCCGACCGGCTGCTCTACAAACAGGCTATACGTGCGCGGCTGGAAAGCCAGCCCAACCTCTGGTTGTTCCAGCAGGCGGTTGACGACCTGATGATCGAACAGGACAGGGTAAGCGGGGTGGTCACCCAGCTCGGTTTGCGCTTCAATGCGAAAACCGTGGTGCTGACTACTGGTACGTTCCTGTCCGGACTGATTCATGTCGGTCAGGCAAATTACCAGGCAGGCCGTGCAGGCGACCCTCCTTCCATCAGCCTGGCGCATCGCTTGCGCGAATTGAACCTCCCGGTAGGGCGGTTGAAGACCGGCACACCGCCGCGCATCGACGGGCGATCCATCGATTATTCTGTCCTGCAGGAGCAACCGGGCGACGACCCGGCGCCGGTGTTCTCCTTCATGGGCAATGCCGCGCAGCATCCAAGGCAAATGCCCTGCTGGATCACCGGGACCAATCAGCGCACTCATGACATCATCCGCGGCGGACTGGATCGCTCGCCTTTGTTTACCGGGGTAATCGAGGGAGTGGGGCCGCGCTACTGTCCGTCCATCGAAGACAAGATTACGCGCTTTGCCGGCAAGACCTCTCACCAGATATTCCTGGAGCCGGAGGGGTTGACCACCCATGAGGTTTATCCGAACGGCATTTCCACCAGCCTGCCGTTCGATGTGCAATTGGAAATGGTGCGCTCCATCAAGGGTCTGGAAAATGCGCACATACTGCGCCCCGGCTATGCGATCGAATACGACTATTTCAATCCCTGCGGACTGAAAAGCTCGCTGGAAACCAAGGCGATCAGTGGGCTGTTCTTTGCCGGGCAGATCAATGGCACGACCGGATATGAGGAGGCCGCCGCGCAGGGTTTATTGGCCGGACTCAATGCCGCGCAGCAAGCGCGCGAACAGGAAGCCTGGTGCCCGCGCCGCGACGAAGCTTATCTGGGCGTGCTGGTGGATGATTTGGTCACGCAGGGTGTTTCCGAGCCGTATCGCATGTTCACCAGCCGGGCTGAATATCGCCTGCAATTGCGCGAGGACAACGCAGATTTGAGATTGACTGAAATCGGCCGCAAGCTCGGCATCGTGGATGACGTTCGCTGGCAGGCGTTCGAACGAAAGAGAGAGGCTATTGCCCGCGAGCAGGAAAGGTTGCGCAGTACCTGGGTGAGCCCGCGCAACCTGCCGGAAGAGGACGCGATACGTGTGCTGGGCAAGCCTGTTGAGCGCGAGTATGCGCTGCTGGAGTTATTGCGCCGTCCGGATGTGAGCTATGCCAGCCTGCTGACTTTGCCCGGCGCGGGTGCCGGCGTTGATGATGCAAAAGTCGCCGAGCAGGTGGAAACCCAGGCGAAATATCACGGTTATATCGAACGGCAGCATGATGAGATCGACCGCAACGGACAATATGAAACATTGGGTTTGCCTGATGTTCTGGACTATCGCGAGGTGCGCGGGCTATCGATCGAAGTGCAGCAAAAACTCAACCAGCATAAACCTGAAACCATAGGGCAGGCCGCGCGCATTTCCGGCATCACTCCTGCGGCGATTTCCCTGTTGCTGGTGCACCTCAAGCGCGGGTTTCGTGACGAGCCGAAAACCCAAAAACGCGCATGACGCCAAGTGAAGAACTGCGCCGTGGCATTGCAACGCTAGGGATTACACTGAGCGCAGAAGCGCAAAGCAAGCTGCTGGATTATTTGGCGCTGCTGTCCAAATGGAACAAAGTCTACAACTTGACGGCGATCCGCGACCCGCAGCAAATGGTGAGTATTCACTTACTTGATAGCCTTGCAGTTATGCCATATTTGTGGCCTACGCGATGGCTGGATGCAGGGTGCGGCGCGGGATTGCCCGGTGTGGTTTTGGCGGTTGTGCAGCCGGACTGGCAGTTTGCTTTGCTGGACAGCAACAGCAAAAAGACCAGTTTTGTGCAACAGGCAGTCATCGAGCTGGGACTGCGCAATGTGAGCGTTCATTGCGCACGCGCAGAGGAATGGCAGCCTGCAGAAAGGTTTGATGGAATCATCTCGCGGGCATTTGCCAATCTGGGCGATTTTTTGCGCAGCACCAGACACCTTATCGCACCTCTGGGGCGCTGGGCGGCGATGAAGGGCGAGCCGGAACAGGAACTGGCGGGTGTACCGGACGAATGCAGGGTGGAGAGCGTCATTCGAATACAGGTTCCGGGGTTGCATGCGGCACGCAGTCTGGTCATTGCCACATGCCCAGAGATCAAGAGCCAAGAAAAGGGATGCGAAGTTACATGACGAAGATACTGGCCATAACCAATCAAAAGGGCGGCGTGGGAAAAACCACGACCACTGTGAATCTTGCGGCCAGCCTTGCGGCAGCCAAACAGCGCGTATTGCTGATCGATCTTGACCCGCAGGGCAATGCCACGATGGGCAGCGGAATAGACAAACGCGATTTGCAGGCAAGCGTCTATGAAGTATTGCTGGGCAGCAAATCGATCGTTGATGCGCGGGTCTACTCAGAGGCCGGAAAGTATGATCTGCTGCCCGCCAACCGGGATTTGGCCGGTGCGGAAATCGAACTGGTGGATATGGTTCACCGCGAAACACGGCTGCGTGATGCGGTACAACTGATTGCTCCGGAATATGACTTTGTGCTGATTGATTGTCCTCCGGCGCTCAATTTGCTGACCCTGAACGGCTTGTGCGCGGCCAAGTCAGTGATGATCCCGATGCAATGCGAATACTATGCGCTGGAAGGATTGAGCGACCTGGTGAACACCATCCGCAAAGTGCGCGTCAGTTTGAATCCGGAGCTGGAGATCGAAGGATTGCTGCGCACCATGTTCGACCCGCGCAACGCGCTGGCGCTACAAGTCTCGGAACAATTGCTGGAGCATTTCGGCGACAAAGTCTATCGCACCATGATTCCGCGCAATGTGCGTCTGGCGGAAGCGCCCAGCTATGGCGTGCCGGTGCTGGTTCACGACAAGCTATCAAAGGGAACGCAGGCATATCTGGCTTTGGCCGGAGAATTATTGAATAACGCGGCGCTATCCGCCGCAACGGCATAAAGGAACGACAGATGGCAAAGCTGCACAAGGGGTTGGGACGCGGACTGGATGCGCTATTGTCGGGCGGTAAAAACGAAAAAGACGAGATGATGCGCGACCTGAATGTCACGCAGTTGAAGCCGGGCAAATATCAGCCGCGATCGCATATGGATGATGCATCGTTGAATGACCTTGCGGCTTCGATCAAAGTACAAGGAATCATGCAGCCGATTTTAGTGCGGCAGCTTGCCGATAACAGCTATGAAATCATTGCCGGCGAAAGACGCTGGCGCGCCGCCAGGCTGGCGGGACTGACCCACGTGCCGGTGCTGGTGCGCAGCGTACCCGATAATGCCGCGCTGGCGATGGCGTTGATCGAAAACATCCAGCGCGAAAATCTCAATCCGCTGGAAGAAGCGACTGGCATCCAGCGATTGATCGACGAATTCAAGATGACCCACCAAACTGCCGCAGACGCGGTGGGGCGTTCGCGCAGTGCGGCCAGCAATTTGTTGCGTCTGTTAAAGCTGCCAAAAGCCGTGCAGAACATGATGATGGAAAACAAGCTGGACATGGGCCATGCCCGCGCTTTGCTGGCGCTGGATAGCGCACGGCAAATTACCGCCGCCAATAAAATTATGGCGAGCGGTCTGTCAGTGCGTGAAGCTGAGAAGTTGGTTCAGAACTTATTGAGCCCCGTGTCCAGGCACAAGAAAGTAAAGCCTGGCCGCGATATTATCCGGTTGCAGGAAAAAATCGCTGACCGGCTTGGCGCAACAGTTGAAATACGGCATGGCGCAAAAGGAGCTGGTAAGTTGGTAATAGAATATAAAACGCTCGATCAACTCGACGGCATCCTGTCAAAAATAGGTGTAAGGGGGAATGAATAACTGTGAGCAACTTACAAGTGCTGCGCTGCTTCATGTAGCGCCGTTTGACGGCATTTTGGCGTAATTACGCTTGACTTGCCGCAAGTGAATAGTAGAGAATGCGCGGGCTTTTTGTTGCCCTTGACCAACAAGTAACGACCAAGGGCACATGATGGATAAAGTAACAAACACAAAAATAAGCCGCGCATTCAGCAAAGCGGCGCGCTGGCAAATCTTTATAACGGTGCTCATCTCGGGTATCTCCCTGTCGGTTGCGGGTATGAACGCAGCGATTTCAGCTATTGCGGGCGGGGGGGCTGTTATTGTTGGCGGGTTTGCCGGAATGATGATGGCGCGGAGACCAAACGGCGGAACGCCGGGCGCCATCCTGTTTTCATTGCTGAAAGCTGAAGCGATCAAGGTGATAGTGATAGCAATGCTGTTGCTGGTGACCTTCAAGTATTACCGGGGGCTGGTTTCTTTGCCCCTGATAGGTGGGTTGGCAGGCTCTGCGCTGACATCTGGCGCGGGCCTGCGGGCCGTGAATAACGAGAATGATGAGTAGGGTCTGTGATGTCCATTGAACAAGAACTGACGCCATCCAGTTACATCGGGCATCATTTAAGCTTCAATGTTAAACAGGTAGCCGAGGGCGGATTCTGGTCTGTGAATTTCGACTCGCTGTCCGTGTCTGTTTTTCTTGGTTTGATCATCTTCGCGTTTCTTTGGTGGGTTGTGCGTGGCGCGACAGCGGGTGTTCCCGGCAAGCGCCAGGCTTTCATCGAACTTCTATTCGAGTTCATCGATGACCAGGTCAAAAGCACCTTCCACGGCGATCGCCATAAATTTGTAGCCCCGGCAGCGCTGACTGTTTTCGTATGGGTGTTCGCCATGAACGCGATGGACTTCTTGCCAATCGATATACTGGCGTGGATATTCCACCATGTATTCGGCCAGGATCATTTCCGTCCACTCCCCACCGCTGACATCAACACAACATTCGCCCTCGCGCTGTCAGTGTGGCTGTTGATGATCGCTTTTAGCATCAAGGTCAAAGGGTTGGGTGGCTGGATACATGAATTGTTCTGCGCGCCTTTCGGCGCCAATCCGTTGGTTTGGCCATTTAACCTGCTGTTCAATCTGGTCGAGTACGTCTCCAAGCCGCTGTCCCATTCGATGCGTTTGTTCGGCAACATGTACGCTGGCGAAGTCATCTTTCTGTTGATCGGGATGTGGGCTGCGACCGGCTTTGCCGGAACGATCTTTGGGGCGTTGCTCGGCGGGGTCTGGGCGATATTCCATATCCTGATCGTGACGTTGCAAGCGTACATCTTCATGATGCTTACGGTCGTTTACATCTCGATGGCGCATGAAAGCCACTAACCCTTTTTGTAACTATTAACTTTAATCAACTTTGTAAATCGAAAGGAAGTAAAAATGGAAAACACAGTACAATATTTGGCAATGATCCAATCTTACACCATCATTGGTATCAGTCTGATCATCGGCCTGGGCGCTGTTAGTGCTTGTATCGGTATCAGTCTAATGTGTTGCAGCTTTCTGAATGGTGCGGCACGTCAACCCGAGTTGATTCCTACGCTGCAAGGCAAAGTGTTCCTGTTGATGGGTCTGATCGACGCCCCCTTCATTATCGGCGTTGGCTTGGCAATGATGTTCGCGTTCGCTAACCCGCTGCTCGCTGTAATCAAATAACTGACCATTGCGGATAGCACAATCCAGCGTAAGGGATCAAAATGAACATTAACCTGACACTGTTCTCGCAGGCGCTGACGTTCGCCATCTTGATATGGTTCACCGTGAAGTTCGTCTGGCCGCCTTTGTTGGCGGCGGTTGAATCGCGCCAAAAAACTATAGCTGATGGCCTGGCCTATGCAGAGCGCGCCAAGCACGATTTGGATCTGGCTGCCAAGCGTTCTGCGGATATTTTGCGGGAAGCAAAAGAAAAGGCTGGCGAAATTGTCAACCATGGCGAAAAACGCGCCAGCGAAATTATTGAAGCAGCCAAGGTACAGGCCAAGATAGAAGGCGATCGCATCATCATTGGCGCCAAGGCTGAAATCGATCAGGAGGTATTTCGCGCCAGGGAGCAATTGCGTACCCAGGTATCGGTCATCGCACTGGCCGGCGCGAGCAAAATTCTCGGTCGTGAAATTGATGTCAAGGCGCACAACGATTTGCTCGACAAATTGGTTGCGGAAATCTAACGGGCATGGCAAATATGACGCACCTGATAATGAAAACCGCCATGCCCGTTTTCCCCCGCCCCATCCCTCCCCCGCAAGCGGGAGAGGGAGCGAACGAATCGCTACGCGAGGTTCACGTTAAACGCCATGTCTGAAACCATCACCATTGCCCGGCCATATGCACAGGCTGCATTTGAAGAAGCGCAAAAACAGTCAGACTTGAAAGGCTGGGCGGAGGCATTGCGCGCTCTCGCCGAGGCGGTTGGCTATTCGGAGATTCGTACCGTGATCAACAGCCCGCGTGTTGAAAAAAAGCAGCTCGCTGGATTGTTGGGCGATATGCTGGGCGGACGGGCTAAGCCACAACAGTTGAACTTCATCCGGGTGCTGGTCGAGAACCAGCGCCTTTTGCTGTTGCCCGAGATTGCGGTCATCTTCGAAACGCTCAAGGCAGAAGCGGAAAAAACCGTGAATGTAGCAGTGGACTCCGCGTTTGAGCTGTCTGCCATGCAACAAGAAAAAATCATTGGTTTGCTGAAAGCGCGCATGGGTCGCGAAATAAAGCTGGTCTGTAAAGTCAATAAAGAATTGCTGGGCGGCGTGGTGATTCGCACCGGAGACAAGGTGATCGATGGTTCAGCGCGCACCCGTCTTGGCGAGATGGCAACCGCACTGGCCTGAAAAAGATTTATCAAGATAAGGAAATCCAGATGAAGCTCAACCCTTCTGAAATAAGCAGTTTGATTCGCAGCCGCATCGAAAATTTCGAGGCGTTGGTACAGGAGCGCACCGAAGGCACAGTAGTCAGCGTGACCGACGGTATCGTTCGTGTACATGGGCTCTCCGATGTAATGCAGGGTGAAATGCTGGAGTTCCCCGGCAACACCTTTGGTTTGGCGCTGAATCTTGAGCGTGACTCCGTGGGTGCGGTGGTGCTTGGCGAATATGAGCACATCACCGAAGGCGATACGGTCAAGTGCACCGGACGCATTCTGGAAGTGCCGGTCGGCCCGGAATTGTGCGGCCGCGTGGTAAACGCGCTGGGTCAGCCGATTGATGGCAAGGGCCCGATCAACGCCAGGATGACCGACAAGATTGAAAAAGTGGCGCCGGGCGTGATCGCACGCAAGTCGGTTGACCAACCGGTACAAACCGGCTTGAAGTCAATCGACTCAATGGTTCCGATCGGTCGCGGTCAACGCGAGTTGATCATTGGCGACCGTCAAACCGGCAAGACCGCCGTGGCGGTGGATGCCATCATCAACCAAAAGGGTCAGAACATGACCTGTGTATATGTGGCAATCGGTCAAAAAGCTTCGACCATCGCCAACGTGGTGCGCAAGCTGGAAGAGCACGGTGCACTGGGCTATACCATCGTGGTCGCGGCAACCGCTTCGGATTCCGCCGCGATGCAGTTCCTGGCGCCGTATGCAGGTTGCACCATGGGCGAGTATTTCCGCGATCGCGGACAGGACGCGCTGATTGTATACGATGACCTGACCAAGCAAGCCTGGGCATACCGTCAAATCTCCCTGCTGTTGCGCCGTCCGCCGGGCCGCGAGGCTTACCCCGGCGACGTGTTCTATCTGCACTCCCGTCTGCTGGAACGCGCAGCACGCGTGAATGCCGACTATGTGGAAGCGTTCACCAAGGGCGAAGTCAAGGGCAAGACCGGTTCGCTGACCGCATTGCC
>Ga0154718_1153_pt1 | contig 27435 bp, 15 predicted proteins | sample Rifle2008BG16ft_FD_105726 | JGI IMG/M metagenome (GOLD analysis project Ga0154718, IMG submission 105726) | Betaproteobacteria bacterium RBG_16_56_24
CACACCGGTGCCGGGACAAAAGTTTTTCGTACCCGCCATTACATCTGTTCAGCGGCGGGTGTGACCCGCCCTACGGATTATTTTCAGTTTGAAGGAAAAATGGAATCACACCCACGGTGTGCAAGAACCTCTGCGAGGCCACGAACGGATTAAATCCGCGTTTCCCTAACTGTTCATTTATTCCGTCTCAAAAAGTATCTTCCAGAGTTGCCGGCTCGCGCCCGTGTCGATTTCGCCTTGCGCCACACGGCATGGCGACAGGTTATTAAGACGCATGCGATGTTGCATCTGGCGTAAGGATCGATATAAGCCGCAAGTCTGCCGGGCTGCATCGGCCGGGATCAGACCCAGTTCGCCCGCCAATTTCAGCAGAGCCAGGTTGCCGATATTTGCGGCCAGTTGCGGATGTTGATGGGCGTAAGCCAACACCAGATATTGCACCATGAATTCGATGTCCACCATGCCGCCGCTGTCGTGCTTGATGTCGAACAGGCCGCTGTCGTTCTGGTGGCCGTCGTGCATCTTCTTGCGCATCTCCAGAATTTCCTTGCGCAAGGATGCCAGGTCGCGCCGTTGGCAAAGCACCTGCTTGCGGATTTGCTCAAATTTCTCGCCGACCTGGCTATCTCCCGCGCTGAAGCGGGCGCGTGTCAACGCCTGATGCTCCCAGACCCAGGCATGATCGCGCTGATACTCGGCAAACGCCGCAACGGAACTCACCAGCAAGCCGCTCGCGCCATTCGGGCGCAGGCGCAAATCGGTTTCATACAGTCTCCCTGCCGCAGTGTAGCTGCTCAACATGGAGTTGATGCGTTGCGCGAGACGCGCATAGTTTTCCTGAGCATCGGGGTGATCGTCGTCGTATAAAAATATCAGATCAAGATCGGAAGCATAACCAAGCTCTTTTCCGCCCAGTTTGCCATAGGCGATGACGGCGAATTTCGCGTCTTCGCGATGCCGCTTACGCGCAGTCGCCCAGCTCAGCCTCAGCACATGGCGCAGCAGCAGATCGGCCAAGGCGCTCAGGTGGTCGCTGAGTGTTTCAAGCGGCAGCAATCCGGACAGATCCATGGCCAGAAGCTGAAAAGTCTGCTCCTGCTGGACATGGCGCAGCACATCCAGTTGACGTTCGGTGTCCCCCGCGTTGTCATCAAGACGGCTTTGCAGATTGTGGTCCAGCTGCTCCCACTGCGGCGGCTGATAAATTTCGCGCGCATCCAGCAATTCGTCGAGCAATGCCGGATGCCGAGTCATATAGTCGCTCGCCCAACTGCTGGCGGCGACCAGCGCGATCAGGCGCTGCAGCGCCTGCGGATATTCGGCGAGAAAGGCCAGATAGGAGGCACGGCGGCTTATACCATCAAGCAAATCCAGCAATCTGGACAGCGTTGTATCGGGATCGTTGCTCTGCGCGCTTAAGCGAAGGAGTTGCGGGATCAATTTATCCAGTCGCTGCCTGCTGAGTTCGGGCAATTGCCGATAGCGATTTCCGGAGCGCAGTTGCAGCAGGCGTTGTGCGCTGTCCGGTGCGGCGGGATAACCCATGTTTTTCAGAGTAGAGCTCAATTCCTCGGCGGTGATGTCTTCCCGCCATAGCTGAGCTTCGTTTTGAGCTTCATGTTGCTCGCCGAATATCTGCTCGAACTGCAGACTGACCAGCGCGCGGTGGCGGTCAAGTTCTTCAAGAAAAGCAGCGTAATCCGGATAACCCATGACATCGGCAATGATTTCCCGATCTTCGGGTTTTTCAGGCAATTCCTGAGTTTGCTGATCATCCAGATATTGCAGGCGATGCTCGAGATTGCGTAAAAACACATAGGCTGCGTCGAGATCGGCAGCCACTTGAACGGATAGCTGCCCGATTTCGCGGAGTTGACGCAGCACTTTTTGTGTGGGGCGCAGGCGCAGTCCGGCATCCTGTCCGCCGCGTATCAGTTGGAATACCTGCGCGGTGAATTCGATCTCGCGTATGCCGCCCGGGCCGAGCTTGATGTTGTTGAGGCGATCGCGGCGTTGCACTTCCTGGCGGATCTGCGCGTGTAATTTGCGCATCGAATCGATGGCTCCGAAGTCGAGGTATTTGCGAAACACGAACGGCTGCGCAAGTTGCATCAATTCCGCGATCTGCGGGCTCTCGGCAGGCGCGATTACGCGCGCCTTGATCCATGCATAGCGTTCCCATTCGCGCCCCTGGGTAAGCAGATATTCCTCAAGTGCGGCAAAGCTCGTCACCAGCGGGCCGCTTTCGCCGTAGGGGCGCAACCTCATGTCCACGCGGAACACATAACCATCGGAAGTTTGCTCGTTGATGATATTGATCAGGCGACGACCGGCTCTGGTAAAGAATTCACTGTTGCCAAGTTTGCGCGGACCTTCGGTTTCACCGTCTTCCGCGTATACGAAGATCAAGTCGATATCCGACGAGACATTCAGTTCGCCGCCGCCCAGTTTGCCCATGCCGATGACCAGCAATTCCTGCGGCTTGAAGCCTGATTCGCCAAGCGGGCGGCCGAATTGTTCCCGCAATGCCGGCATTAAACAGCTTAGCGCCTGCCGCACGCACACTTCCGCCAGCGCGGTCATGGCTTGCATCACTTCATTCAAGTCAGCCAGGCCATTGAGATCGCGCAGAATCAGCTTGACCATCACCTGCTTGCGCAATATGCGCAAGGCGCGCGTCAATTCGGCCTCATCGTCCAGATTCAGGCCGGTTTGTTGCAACAAAGCCAGCATTTCCAAGCGACTGCACGCTGTGGTGTAATTTTTCTGCAACCAATTCAGCAGGGAGGGGTCTGTTTCGAGCACCCGTCTGGCATAACGACTGCAATGCAGCGTCTTTTGTAGCAAGGGGGTCAAGGTCGTGGCCGGTGAGTTTGCGGTATTCATGGGTGGAGCTTCAAGTTAGAATGCATATTGTCTTCCGATTAGACGTTAGTCGCTAGTGCGGCAGGGTGGGCAGACAGGGCTTTCGTCTGATGTAACTACTAGCCATTCGACTAGGCTGTCAAAAGACGACAGCCAAGTCGCTGGTTATGCCCACGCTGTTTTCCCGCGTGGGCACAAACACGTGCCCACCCTACCCAACTAGCGTCTAACGACTAGCCACTAATAACTGAACTCATGTTGAACTCTTTCCCCGTCCGATTGCTATGGCAAAGCTTTAACTGGCTGGCGCGATTTATCATTGCCGTGTCGTCGATTGCCGCTGCGATGATCGCCATTGCGATCATCATGCTGCGCTATTGGATATTGCCCGATATCGGACAATATCACGACAGGATCGCCGGCTCTTTGGCGGGTGCGATCGGCAGCCCTGTTACCATTGGCAAGATCGAGTGCGACTGGACGGGGCTTCAACCGCGCCTGGATTTTACCGATGTGCGTATTCTGGATGAGCAGCGGCAACCCGTCCTGGTTCTGCCGCGTATTGACACCAGCGTATCGTGGATGTCGTTGTTTGCGGCGGAGTTGCGGCTGGCCAGCCTGGAGATCGACAGCCCGGAGTTGCTTATACGCCGCGATGTGACGGGAGGATTTTTTGTCGGCGGCATGTCATTGTCCAGGCATGGCGGCGATGGTAATTTGTCTGACTGGCTGTTGCATCAATCAAGCATAGTGGTGCGCAACGCGCTCATTGTATGGGTGGATGAGCAACGCAATGCTCCACCGCTGGTGTTGCAACAAGTAAATTTGCGCGTTGACAATTTGTTCAGCCGGCACAACTTTGCCTTTCACGCAATCCCGCCGGACGAGCTGTCTGCCCCGCTGGATGTGCGCGGCGATTTTCACGGTGAAAGTTTCGATAACTTGGGCGGATGGCGCGGGCAAATTTATGCCCGGCTTGATTACACCGATGTAGCTGCCTGGCGTCCCTGGGTGGACTTGCCCGCCCAATTCAGCAGCGGCCGTGGGGCATTGCGCGGCTGGCTGGGTGTAGAAGGCGGCAGGATGATAGGCGTCACCGCAGATATGGAGTTGCATGACGTGGCAACCAGGCTGGGCGAAGACGTACCGGAGATGAAGGTGCTCAATTTGCGCGGTCGCGCCGCATGGCATGAGATATCAGGCGGTTTTGAGGTTTCTTCCAGGCAATTGGCGATGCGATTGCAGAACGGCTTCGAATTTCAACCCATGGATTTCTATTTTCTCACCGCAAAGGCAAGCGACCGGCAACCTGCAAGAGGTGTGGTACGCGTCAATCTGTTGCAATTGGGCGGTCTCGCCGGCCTGGCCAAATTCCTGCCGCTGGAAGCAGGATTGCGCGCCCGGCTGGAGGCGTATGCGCCAAAAGGAAAGGTGTCCAATCTGAACGCGCAATGGCAAGGCGCGCCTGAAAAGCCGGATAGCTACAAACTCAAGGGGCATTTTGAGAATCTTGCGGTGAATCAGGCCGGCAAGATGCCCGGTTTTTCCGGTCTGACAGTGGATGTGGATGGCAATGAAGAGAGCGGCAAGCTGAGCATCAATTCACGCCGGCTGGTCGTGGATGCGCCGGGTGTGATGCGGGAACCGTTGTTTTTCGCTACCTTGACCGGTCAGGCCGGATGGCGGCGCAAAGGGGGAGAGCTGTCTATCGATGTCGATAACGTCGCAGTCGTCAACGACGATCTGGCGGGCAATCTTTCTGGAAGTTATCAGACTCAGGCCGGCACGCTGGGCGTGCTGGATCTGACCGGCAGATTGACCCGTGGCGATGTCAGGCGCGCTGCCCGTTATACACCGCTGGTCGCGCTGGACAAGGCGGGAAATGATTGGCTGAACGATGCTTTGCTTGCCGGACACACCGAAGATTTTCGCATCCGTATCAAGGGAAATTTGAGTGATTTTCCGGTGGATGGCACCAAAGACACGCTGTTCAAGATCGGTGGACATGCGCAGGATGTGATACTGGAATTCGATAAGGAGTGGCCTCGTATCGAAAAGATATCAGGGGAATTTTCGATACGAGGCAACAAACTGGAAGTGAATTCTCCGGCTGCGATGATGGCCGGCGCTCGTTTGCAGAACGTGATCGTCACTTTGCCGGACATGATGAGCAAGGATTTGTCTCTGGAAATAAAGGGGGATGCAACCGCTTCGAACAATGAGTTCCTGCAATTCATCCAGCAGAGTCCGGTGCGCGGTTATATAGACGGTTTTACTGACGGTATGCGAGCCGGCGGCAACGGCCATCTGGAATTGTCGTTGCATATTCCATTATCCGGCCAGAACGATGTTCAGGCGGAGGCTGGCATGGGTGATGCTGATGTTGCGCAAGGCGGCACTAACCGGAAGCAGGTGCATGTGTCGGGAATCTTCAGAGTTCAGGATAGCGATATCGATCTTGGCGGAGGTGTGCCTGTATTGCGCAAGACGCGCGGTTCGCTGTATTTCACCGAATCCGGCATGAAGGCCAGCGATGTTCGTGCGGAAGTGCTGGGCGGAACAGCCAGTATTGATATTCAGAGCGGCGAGGGCGGGTTGATGCATGCAAGCGTGCGGGGACATAGCAACCTTGATGAGATGCGCAAGAGCGCCCCGCATCCGCTGCTGGACTATTTACACGGCGATGCGGCATGGGATGCCGATATCCGTGTGGTGAAAAAATCAGCGCAGGTGGTCATAAATTCCGATCTGAAGGGAATAAGCTCGGATCTCCCGCAACCCTTTGCCAAGCGCGCAGACGAAGCGATGACGCTACGGGTGGAAAAGAGCCATGTCACCGGCGGGAAGGATGTCATCACCGCCGAATACGGCAAGTTGCTCAGCATGCGATTGGCGCGGCGGGAGGAAAACGGAGAGATGGCCGTCAAGCGCGGCGCGATCAATTTTTACAGCCAGGACACTTTCGGTGACAAGATAAAATGGCCAGCCAGAGATGGGGTGTGGATTGCGGGCACCCTGCCGATCCTGGCTGTTCAGGGCTGGGAAGGTTTGACCGGGCAACCAAAGGATGCCGGTCAGGCCGCAGGTTACGATCCGGCATTGCAGATCGCGGGAGCGAGTCTGCTCATCGAAGAGCTTACCGGCTTCGGCCAGTCCATCAAAGGGGTGCGCGTCAACGTGACCAGACGAGGCGAGAGATTGGCTGCGCGATTGTCCGGCAGCATGCTGAGTGGGGAAATTGCCTGGCTGCCGCACGGGTATGAGAACGGCGGCAAGGTCAATGTGCACTTGAAAAATCTTCAATGGATGAATGGCGGCCAGACCGTGCCGCCTGCGTCGCAGTCCCGGCCGGGTAAGCCCGTATCCCCAGGCAATCTGCCCGCGATGGAAATCACGATCGATGATCTGCAATTAAAAGGCAGGCAAATCGGCCGTTTCGAATTGGTCGGTTATCCGGACGGGCAGGACTGGCGAATGCGCAGGTTGCGCATCACCAACCCGGACGGTGCGCTGATGGGCGACGGGATCTGGCATGGAAGCGCTCAAAGCGAGGTCAATCTGATGCTGGATATCAGCGATGCGGGGAAGATTCTGGAGCGCTCAAGCTACCCGGATACGGTCAAAGGCGGCAGTGGAAGGCTGGCAGCGAATTTGTCATGGATTGGCTCGCCGGACGAGTTCAACTATGCCACCTTGAGCGGCACGCTCAAGCTGGATGCCGGCAAGGGCAGGTTTCTCAAAATGGATCCGGGCGCCGGCAAGCTGCTCAGCATACTCAGTCTGCAATCCCTGCCCAAGCGCATCACGCTGGATTTCACCGACGTGTTCAGCGAGGGTTTTCAGTTCGACAACATCAGTGGCAATGCGCAGGTCAAAAATGGCGTGATCGACACGCAGGATTTCCACATCGACGGTTCATCCGCCAAAGTGACCATGAAAGGCAGCGTGGATTTGAATGACGAAACCCAGAATCTGCGGGTGAGGGTGCTGCCTACCATAGGGAGCAGCGTCTCGTTGATCGGGGCGTTTGCCGCAGGGCCTGCGGTAGGTGTCGGCGCGCTCATCCTGAATAAGGTATTGGGCGATCCGCTCGATAAGTTGGTGTCATTTGAATACAATGTGAGCGGGACATGGACTGATCCCAATGTAGTCAAGGTTGAGCGGGCGCCGGTCACGCCGACAGAAAATAATTAACACAGGTAGAATGAAAATCATGTCTCAAAGCGATTCAACACAGCAGCGAATAGCCGCGCAGGCCAACGCATTCAAGGTCGCTGCCATTCAGATGGCCTCCGGCCCGAATGTCGCGGGCAATCTCGGCGAGGCGCGCCGCCTCATTGCCAAAGCCGTAGAGCAGGGCGCGCGTCTGGTGGTGTTGCCGGAGTTTTTCGCCATCATGGGAATGACCGACCAGGACAAGGTCGCGGTGCGCGAGCAGCCGGGTCAGGGACCGATCCAGTCGTTCCTCAGTGAAACTGCGCGCCAACACAAGATATGGCTGGTAGGCGGGTCGATCCCGCTGGTAGCCAAAACGCCGGACAAGGTGCTGAACAGCTGTCTGGTGTTCGATGAGCATGGCGAGCAAGTGGCGCGCTATGACAAGATCCATTTATTCAATCTGGAGTTGGGCAACGAAAGTTTTCACGAAGCTAAAACCATACAGCCCGGCAATCAGGTGGTGGTGGTGGATAGCCCGTTCGGGCGCATCGGATTGGCGATCTGCTATGACTTGCGCTTCCCCGAGTTGTTCCGCTCGATGAAGAATGTGGACATCATCGTGCTGCCTTCCGCATTCACCGAGACCACCGGCAAGATGCACTGGGAAGTGCTGGTGCGCGCGCGCGCCGTGGAAAATCTGGCTTATGTGATCGCCGCCGCACAGGGCGGGTATCACGTCAGCGGGCGCGAGACGCACGGCAACAGCATGATCGTCGATCCGTGGGGGCGTGTGCTGGACAGGCTGCCGCGCGGCTCGGGCGTGGTGACAGGCGAGGTTAATCCCTCCTATCAGGCCAGCTTGCGCAAGAGCCTGCCGGCACTGACGCATCGTGTTTTGTACAGTTGTGCCTGATAAAGGGAGAAATGGGATGAACCGCGTGCAGCATAACGAGTCCTTCGACACGCTGTTTGCCACCGCGCAGCAATCGCTGCTCGCACCTTATGCGATCGAAGCGGGACACATCGAACAGGTGTTCGCCCGCATGATGGCGCATCGTCTTGACTACGCCGACCTGTATTTTCAGTACACCCGCGCCGAGAGCTGGTCGCTGGAAGAAGGCATCGTCAAGTCCGGCAGCTTCAACATCGATCAGGGCGTCGGGGTGCGCGCGGTGAGCGGCGAGAAGACCGCCTTCGCCTATTCCGACGACATCAGCCTGAACGCGCTGGACAGCGCGGCACAGGCGACTCGCGCGATCGCCAGGCAGGGCGGCACGCAGTCTGTTCCGGTTTTGTACCATGGTTCGCGGCGTCAGATATATCTGCCGGATGATCCGATCGCCAGTCTCAAGGATGCGGATAAAGTCGCGCTGCTGGAACGCATCGAAGGCTATGCGCGCGCGCTCGATCCGCGCGTGACACAAGTCATGGCAAGCCTCGCCGGCGAATACGAAGTGGTGATGGTGGCGCGCAGCGACGGCTTGATGAACGCCGACATACGTCCGCTGGTTCGCCTGTCGGTGCAGGTCATCATCGAGAGCAACGGTAAACGCGAACAAGGCTCGGCGGGCGGCGGCGGGCGTTTCGACTACGCTTATTTCGACGATGCGTTGTTGCGCAAATATGCCGCGCAGGCGGTGCATCAGGCGGTGATCAATCTGGACGCCGCGCCCGCTCCCGCAGGCAACATGACCGTGGTGCTGGGCAACGGCTGGCCGGGCATCCTGCTGCATGAAGCGATCGGGCACGGTCTGGAAGGCGATTTCAACCGCAAAGGCAGCTCGGCGTTTTCCGGACGAGTCGGCGAGCGCGTCGCGGCTACTGGCGTGACCGTGGTGGACGACGGCACACTGGCAAGGCGGCGCGGCTCGATGCAGATGGACGACGAAGGCAATGCCGCGCAATGCACCACGCTGATCGAGAACGGCATCCTCAAAGGCTATTTGCAGGACACGCTCAACGCGCGCCTGATGGGCGTGCCGATCACCGGCAACGCCCGGCGCGAATCCTATGCGCACATCCCGATGCCGCGCATGACCAACACCTACATGCTCAACGGCGACAAAGACCCGAAAGAGATCATCGCTTCGGTGAAGCATGGCCTGTATGCGGTGAATTTCGGCGGCGGCCAGGTGGACATCACCAGCGGCAAATTCGTGTTCTCCACGTCAGAGGCCTACATGATCGAGGACGGCAAGATCACTCATCCGGTCAAAGGCGCGACGCTGATCGGCAACGGTCCCGACGTGCTGACGCGCATCTCGATGATAGGCAACGACATGGCGCTCGACCCCGGCGTCGGCACCTGCGGCAAGGAAGGCCAGAGCGTTCCGGTCGGCGTGGGGCAGCCGACGGTAAGGATAGACGGGTTGACGGTGGGCGGGACGGGTTGAGGTATTGTGCCGCTGCTTTGGCTGCTTCACTCCCATGCGCGCAGGTTGGGTTATTCCATTTCTCGATCAATAGAGCAATATCGTAGGGCGGGTCACACCGGTGCCGGGACAAAAGTTTTTCGTACCCGCCATTACAGCAGAATCTAGCAAATCACATCTCTTTTTCACATTCAGCGGCGGGTACGAAAAACTTTTGTCCCGGCACCGGTGTGACCCGCCCTACGGATTATTTCCCGTTTGAAGGAGAAATAGGGTTAGCGGCATTTTCGCGTAACCCAACAACCTGACGATCAGCGATTCATTTGAGGGCGCCTCTAAAAATTCAAAATCCTAAGCCAGGCAAGGCGCGAAATAAATTTTAGCGCGCCGCATATGTTTGGTATGTAAGCGTTAAAATTTATTGAGCAACGCAGCATCGCGACGGAGTTTGGATTTTTAGAGGTGCCCTTGATTCTCACACAAATCCCCTCTCCCGCAAGCGGGAGAGAGCCAGGTTGGGGGACGTTGAGCAGAAATCACGTTTCCTGCATCGCACAGACCCTTATTCCGCCTGCCTTACCGGAAACGCGCTGTTCCCGGATTTCGGTGCAGACAAAACAATCAGTGCAGACGATCGCTCAGAACTCTTTCCACTCATCGTTATTGCTGCCGCTGGCGGCGCCCAGTTTCTTCGGACGCGCGACCGATCTGGATATTGTCTTGGGCTCGGCCTGCGGCGACTGCGCCACGGAATCGCTCAATACGGGAAGCGCCGCCTGCGGGCTGTAGGCTGCCCCGTCCAGCTTGAACACGCTCACCATCTCGGCAAGCTTGCCGGCCTGAACATGCAGGCTTTCGGCCGAGCCTGCCGCCTCTTCTACCAGCGCGGCGTTCTGCTGGGTTACGCTGTCCATCTGCGTGATGGCGTGGTTGACCTGCTCGATGCCGGCGCTCTGTTCCTGGCTGGCTGCTGCAATCTCGCTCATGATGTCGGTGACGCGCTTGACCGAGCTGACGATCTCGTCCATGGTCCTGCCGGCTTCGTCAACCAGCTTGCCGCCGGCGTCGACCTTGTCGACCGAGTCTCCTATTAGCGTCTTGATCTCCTTGGCCGCGCTCGCGCTGCGCTGCGCCAGGTTGCGCACTTCGGATGCGACGACGGCAAAGCCGCGTCCCTGCTCACCGGCACGCGCGGCTTCCACCGCAGCGTTCAGCGCCAGGATGTTGGTCTGGAAGGCAATGCTGTCGATGACGCCGATGATGTCGGCAATCTTGCGCGAGCTTTCCTTGATCGAGGCCATGGTGTCGACGACCCGGCCGACGACCTCGCCGCCCTTGACCGCGATGCCGGCGGTGGAAACGACAAGCTGGTTGGCCTGGCGCGCATTCTCGGCGCTCTGCTTGATGGTGCTGGTGAGTTCTTCCATCGAGCTGGCGGTCTCTTCCAGACTGGAGGCCTGCGACTCGGTGCGGCTCGACAGGTCGGCGTTGCCGGTGGCAATCGCGCGCGAGGCGACGGCAATGGTCTCGGTGCCGCTTCGCACCTGGCCAACGATGTTGACCAGGCTGTCGTTCATGTTCTTCATGGCCTTCATCAACTGGCCGGTTTCGTCCTGGCTGCGCACCACGATGGTTTGTGTCAGGTCGCCGGACGCCACGCACCCGGCAATCCGCACGGCTGTATTGAGCGGGACGGAAATCGCGCGAATCAGCCAGAAGCCAATCAGAGCGGCCAGCAGCACGCCTGCCACAATCACGATGATGGAGATGTTACGCACCATGGCATAGCGGGATTGCGCGGTCTCAAATTCGTTTCTGGCCACATCCAGTTGAAACTGTATGAGCGCCACCGCACTGGCGCGCATGGGCGGATAGAGTTCTTTCAACGGCCCCTGAAGGATTTCGCTTGCCTGCTGGAAATCACGGCCGGCCAACGCGGCAAGCACAGGCAGCATGGCTTGCTGTCCATATTTCATGCGGTTGGCCTTGAGTTCATCGACCAGCCTGGTTTCTTCGTCCATCAGTTTGGCGGATGTGTAGACTTTCAGCAGGGTGTTGATCTCCTCTATCTCTTTCCGGATTTCGGCCACGTTTTTGTCGACCAGTGCAACATCTTCCGGAAACGCCGACAACTGGCCGGAAACCGATTCGCCGATAAGAATCTGGTTCTTGTTGATCAGCGTGGAAATGCGCTCCAGATGCCCCAATGCAATCACCCGGTCTTCATAGACCGATTTCAATGAGGCATTGGTGGTGTTCAGGCTGAACAGTCCCATGACCCCGATGCCCACCAGCAGCACTGAAAGGAAGGCAATCACAAAAACCAGTCGCGCCCTGATGCTCAGATTGTTCAACATTTTGCTGCCCTCACTCTTGCCTGCAAACAGACTTCAGAAATTGACCAGGATTGACGCCACACCAAGTCACTCCACAACTACGCTGCGAAAGGATGGGAAATTCAAGTGACCCATGCGGTGTCAAGTATCCATGACCGCCGCACCCCGGTCAATGCCGATTTTTGCCGTCAGATCCACGGGAAAATCCGAATTCCGCCTCACCCAAACGCGTCAGGGCAAGGATTTTTGTGTGACCTTGATTTGAACGCGTGGGCTGCGCCCACCCTACGAAACTGTCCGGACTTGTTCCCGATAGAGGGAGCTAAATGAATCGAAGTAAGGGCGGACGCGCGATACAGCGCCGCATTCGGCTGCCAGTTGGCCGGTTGTCGCACATGCGCCCCGGTGATTTTTTGCCGCCGTAATTGCGCAACACCGTTTCCGGCACGATGCGGATCGAAACCGGCAGGCGCGAAATTTTTTTGCTATGCCTGCGGCTTCCGGCGCGTGCAACGAATACAGCGTGCCTGTTTTGCCGTCGGCGAGGCTGAACGACTGCCGGGTGTCGAACAGGTTCTGTGATGCAATGCCGGGCGGCATGGCGGAGGCTCCGGATACGCGGGACGTTGTGAGGGCGGGGTTATAACCAGAAGACAGCGGGCAGCAATCCGACATCCATGCTGTCTCTGCCGATCACACGGCTGTGTTGGCATGGCGACACCCAACGAAACGTCATTCAGGCGCACGGATTTTCGGGTAAGATAAACCCGGATTATTCATTAGGTCGTTCGTGCTTTGTAGGAGTCCGGCTTGCCTCGGAGAGGTTCTTGTGCCCTTTGGGTATCGGGCGATTCGGAGTCATTGCGCAACAAGTTGCGCTCCTAATAACGGCGTTTCCTCTATAAAATGGATTATCCCGGATAATTAAAGAACCATTAACAATAATGGCCAATCTACTGCCAACAGGAAGCACAGGTTACCAGTCCCCCTCGCGGATCGCCGCCAGACTGCTGTTCGTGGCGCTGGCCTACTTTGTCAGCGGCAGGCTGGGACTGGCGACCCCTTACGTTGGTTCTCACATCACGCTGATCTGGCTGCCCACAGGCATCGCCGTGGCGGCTTTGCTGCGCTGGGGTTATATCTGCTGGCCGGGGATATTTCTTGGCGCGCTGGCCACCGATTATTCCGTTGACTCCTCTCCGATGCTGGGCGCCAGCATCGCGCTGGGCAGCACGCTAGCCCCAGTGCTGGCTGCCTGGTTGCTGCGCCGGCTGAAATTTCAAACCACGCTCGATCGTGCCTATGACATCCTGTTGCTTGTCGTGGCTGCCGCCATCGGGATGCTGGTCAGCGCCGGCTTCGGGGTGAGCAGTCTGGTGATATTCAAGGCGCTGCCCACGGAGGATATCGGTGTAGCCTGGCTGTCCTGGTGGGCGGGCGATTTCGTCGGCGTGTTGCTGGCGGCGCCGCTGTTGCTCAATATTTCCCGCGCCGAATGGGCAAGATTATGGGAACAGAGGCTGGAGTTCCTGGTTTGGTGCATGGTCATGCTTGCGGCGGGGCTGGGGATTTTCATTCTCAACAACGATGCCAACGGGCATTCCTTGCCGCTGGTTTTCATGATGCTGCCGCTGGTCGTTTGGTCGGCGATGCGCTTTGGGGTGGTGGGTTCATCACTGAGCATGCTGCTGCCGGTTATTATTGCCGTATTGGCGACCAGTCTTGGACTGGGGCCGTTTCATACCCCGGATGTCGGGCAAGGTCTGCTCCTGCTATGGTTGTTTCTTGCCACTGTGCTACTGATCGGATTGATGGTGCTGGCCATGCAGGCGGGACGCAGGCGTGCCGAGGAGCAACTCAAAGCCGCGCAGCGGCACGAGGCCGAGGCGCTCGGTGAATTGCGGACGATGTTGAATACCTCGGGCGAAGGATTCTGGAAGATGGATCAGTCAGGTCGCATCATCGAAGTCAATGACGCCTATTGTCGCATCACCGGTTATGCAAGAGATGAGATTACTGGCGCGCATGCCTCCAAATTCGAAGCCATTGAACAAACACCTGAAGCTATTGCAGCGCATATTCAGCGTATTGTCGAGCGGGGATATGACCGTTTTGAAACCAAACACCGCCATCATGACGGGCATCTGGTCGATATTGAGGTGACCGCTTCTTTCATTGCGGAAACAAATTGTCTTGTTGCGTTCCTGCACGACGTGACCGAGCGCAAGCGGACTGAGGAAACATTGCGCGTTGCCGCCGCCACTTTTGAGGCGCAGGATGCCATCATGATTGCCGACACGAAAGGAAACATCCTGCGCGTCAACCATGCCTTCGAAGCTCTTTCCGGCTACAGCGCGGAAGAGTTGATCGGGAAAAATCCGCGCACCATGCAGTCCGGACGACACGACAAGGCTTTCTATCAGGCCATGTGGTCGGAGTTGCTCGATACCGGCAAGTGGTCTGGCGAAATCTGGGACAGGCGCAAGAATGGCGAAATCTATCCGAAGCATATGACCATCACGGCGATTTACGACGGCAACTATCAGGTGACGCACTATGTCGCCGTGTCCAGCGACATCAGCCAACGCAAGCAAGCCGAAGAAAATATTCATCGCCTGGCCTTCTTTGATCCGCTGACCCAGCTTCCGAACCGCCGCTTGTTGATGGACCGTTTGCAGCAGGCAATGGCGGTCAGCACGCGCAGCGGACGGCAAGGCGCATTGCTGTTTCTGGATCTGGATCATTTCAAGAAGATCAATGACACGCAAGGCCACGACATGGGCGACCTGCTGCTGATTGAGGTGGCGCGCCGGCTGCAGGCCTGTGTGCGCGAGGGTGACAGCGTGGCGCGACCGGGCGGCGATGAATTCGTGGTGCTGCTCGAAGGTCTGAGCAGCGATGCGAATGAGGCAGCCAGCCAGACCGAATTAATCGCGGAAAAAATCCGCAACGAATTGGGCCAGCCTTATGTGCTGAAAAATTACGAGTGCCGCACCACGCCGAGCATCGGCATCAGCCTGTTCCGCGGTCATCTGGAAAATGTGGAAAATTTATTCAAGCACGCCGATATTGCCATGTATCAGGCCAAGACGGCAGGGCGTAACACCATCCGCTTTTTTGATCCGCAGATGCAAAAGGTATTGGATAAGCGAGCCGGCATGGAAGCGGATCTGCGTCACGCTCTGGAAAAGCGCCAATTCCGCCTGCATTACCAGGTGCAAGTTGGCAGTCGCGGCAAAGCGACCGGCGCGGAGGTTCTGCTTCGATGGGAACATCCGGAAAGCGGTTTTGTGTTTCCCGATCAGTTCATCCCGCTGGCCGAGGAAACCGGACTGATTGTGCCGATTGGCTTGTGGGTGCTGCAAACCGCCTGCGCCCGGCTCAATGCATGGCAACACGATACGCTGACCCGCGACCTGACGCTGGCGGTGAACGTCAGCGCCAAACAATTCCACCAGGCTGATTTTGTCGCGCAGGTGCAGCGCGTGTTGCTGGAAAGCGGCGCTAAACCCTCACGCCTCAAACTGGAATTGACGGAAAGCACCGTGCTGGAGAACGTCCAGGACACCATCGCCAAGATGCGCGAAATAAAGCTGCTTGGCGTGAGCTTTTCGATGGATGACTTCGGTACCGGTTATTCATCGCTGTCCTATCTGAAACGCCTGCCGCTGGATCAAATCAAGATCGACAAATCCTTTGTGCTTGACATCGCCAACGACCCCAACGATGCCGCCATCGTGCAGGCCATCATCGCGATGACCGGGGCGCTGGGACTGAACGTGATCGCGGAAGGCGTCGAAACGGAGACGCAACGCGAGTTCCTCGACAAACACGGCTGCCACGCCTTTCAAGGTTATCTGTTCAGCAAGCCGATACCGGTTGAGCAGTTTGAAGGAATGCTGCGAGAGGAAAGGGGGTTCACTTGAACCCAAAATCCTTCAATTTTGCGTTAGCATAATCACCCGGACTTGCGGAGGATCAAGCAGTGCAAATCACGTGGAATATCTTGCCGGTATTGTTATCCGTGCTGGTCGCAGTGATCGGTTCGTTCACTGCGCTTACCCATGTGCAACGGATGCGCGCAAGCACCGGGCGGGTCGCTACGCTGTGGATGGCCGCAGGAAGCGTCACTATGGGCATGGCGGTCTGGTCCATGCACTTCATCGGCATGTTGGCTTTTCATCTGCCAGTCCAGATATCCTATGACCTTGAATTGACTATTCTTTCCGTTTTGCCGGCCATAGCTGCGGCTCTGTTGGTTTCCTACGTGCTGCGCGAATCGGACATCAGCGCCGGGCGCATCGTTGCGAGCGGTTTATTGATGGGCACCGGCGTCAGCGCGATGCATTTCACCGGTATGGCGGCGCTCGAAATGTCGCCGGTGATCAGCTACGATCCGGCGATTGTTGCCCTGTCCGTGGCAATCGCAGTCATCGGTTCATGGGGCGCCCTGCTGACGATCTATCGCGGTGACCGCTTCAAGCTGCCGACCTTGCCGCGTTTCATGCTGGGTGCGGTGATCATGGGCATGGCGATTTCCGGGATGTATTACACCGCCATGCTCGGCACGCAATTTCACCCCGGCAACCTGGGCATCGCCGATGCCACGCGTATCGAGCCAAAAGTTCTTGCCGCACTGATTGTGATCATTTCCCTGTTCTGGTTTGCCGGCGGCATTCTCGCCAGCTGGTTCGACCACCACATGGCCAGCCTGAACGCGGCGGCATTGGCGGAACTCGAACGCGACCACATCGAACTGCGGGAGCGTGCCGAAGAGCATGCTGCGGAAATGACGCAGTCACTGCGCGAAAGTGAAGAGCAATTGCGCATGACCCTGAGATGCGCGCCCGACGCGGTGCTTATCTGCGAGGACGATGGGCGGATCGTGTATGCCAATCACAATTTCATCGACATGATGCTGTACGATCGCGGTGAGTTGTATGCCATGACGGTGGTTGACCTCGTGTCTGAGGATTGGCGCGAGCGTTACCGTCAGGAAGCCGAGAAAATACTGGCGGACGGCAGGCGCCATGTGTTCGAGATTCTTCTGGTCAAAAAATGCGGAGGCAAGGTACCGGTAGAGATGAATGCGGTAATGCTGCCGAACGGCCGGATATACGGTTCGTGCAGAGACATCAGCGAGCGAAAATTGGCCGAACACAGGATTCACCAGCTGGCTTTCTACGATGCGCTTACCAGCCTGCCCAATCGCCGCCTGCTGATGGACCGGATGCAACAGGCATTGACTGTCAGCATGCGCGGCGGGCAATTCGGCGCCGTGATGTTCCTGGATATCGATCATTTCAAGATCATCAATGACACCAAGGGGCATGACGTCGGCGATATGTTGTTGCTTGAAGTCGCCAAGCGGCTGGAATTCTGCCTGCGCGACGGCGACACGGTAGCGCGGCTGGGCGGCGATGAATTTGTTATCGTGCTGTTGCTCAGTGCCGATATCACCGAGGCTGTCACCCAGGCCGAACTTGTCGCCGAAAAAATACGTTCATCTGTGAATCAGTCCTACCGGTTGGGGAGTTACGCTTACCACACCACACCGAGCATCGGTATCGTGCTGTTCAAGGGATATGGCGAAGGCGCGGATGAGTTGCTGAAACATGCCGATGCAGCGATGTATCAGGCCAAGGCGGCGGGGCGCAACGCCATCCGTTTCTATGACCCGGACATGCAGGCCGCCATTGAAGCGCGTGTAGACCTGGGAGAAGAGTTGCATCGCGCGCTGGAGAGTCAGCAATTCAGGCTGCATTATCAGGTCCAGCTTGACAGCTTGCGCTATCCGGTTGGCGCTGAAGTGTTGTTGCGCTGGGAACACCCAGAGCGCGGTCTGATATACCCGGAACAATTCATCCCGCTGGCCGAGGAAGTCGGGCTGATTGTGCCGATCGGATTGTGGGTGCTGCAAACCGTCTGCGCCAAGCTCAAGGCATGGCAGCAAGACGAGATTACGCGCGACCTGATACTTTCGGTGAATGTCAGCGCCAAACAATTCCATCAGGACGACTTCGTTTCCAAGGTACAAGGCGTGTTGCTGGAAAGCGGAGCAAGGCCCTCGCGACTCAAGCTGGAGCTGACCGAAAGCACTGCCTTGAAAAACGTCGAAGATGTCATCGCCAAGATGCATGAACTCAAACCGCTGGGACTGGGTTTTTCAATGGATGATTTCGGCACCGGATACTCCTCTTTGCAATACCTCAAGCGGCTGCCGCTGGATCAGATCAAGATCGACCGGAGTTTCGTGCGCGACATCACCACCGATCCCAATGATGCAGCCATCGTCCAGACCATCATCGCGATGACCGAGGCATTGGGACTGGAAGTGATCGCGGAAGGCGTTGAAACCCAGGCGCAGCATGACTTCCTGGATATGCGCGGATGCCGGATATTCCAGGGATTTCTGTTCGGCAAACCGATGCCGATAGAACAATTCGAAATGATGCTTGGCGCCCCGGAAGGATACGGGGGAGATAGCGTAGGGGAGATGGTGTAGGGCGCGCGCGCCGGAGGCGCCGAGATCCAGGCCGAGGTGGCAGGTCATAGGGCAAGCGGCTGATGGAGTTTCGCGTTCAGTGCAGTGCTGACGGCGCGCCGCAACACTTCTTGAGCTTCTTGCCCGAACCGCAAGGGCAAGGATCGTTGCGCCCTGTTTTGAAACTGGCGCCAGGCATTTTCACCACTTCGGTCAATAGCCCGGAAGGGTTTCTGCCCGGTCGCGCCAGGCGTTCCTGCGTCGCCGCTTCTCGCTGTTCACGGAAATGGTCATAGAGCAACGACACTGCGCCCGCGATGGATTCATAAGTCTCCTGTGTGGCGCGCTTTTCATCGCCGCTTTTCGCCAATATCTCCCAGCCTCCTTCCGTGCCCAGCAACATCATGGGAGTGACTAATTCGGGGCATTCCTTGAATACTGCATCCCACGGCTCGTTAAACACGGACACACTCAGCAAGAACCCCTCGCACCATCCTTCCGCATCAAAGAACTCGCTGCCATCCTCCTGCGTCAAGGCATAAAACAGCGGCTCGTAACAGTCATTGCCTATTGCCTTCAACACACTGTTGTAATGGCGCATAATCAAGCCCATGATGCGATTCGCGCCATCCAGCGACGGAAACGCGGGACCTTCTTCACCCTGCTCCGCATCCCATATCCAGGGCAAATACTCGCTTGGCATGATGATCTGCGGATGCAACACCAGCGCGGCAAAGTAACCGTCCAGCATGGAAACATCCATCGCGTCTCCCGGCATATCATCCGACAACAGAAAATCATCCAGTTCCTCGATTTCATCGTCGTTCAGGGGTTGAGTGTGGTTCATAAGGTGTTCCTGTAAAATCAGTGAGAGCCATACAGCAGCGGATTTCCTGTCGCTTTGACAAGTTCAATCTCTTCTGGTTAATTCCCCGCCGCTTGCGGCGAATGATTGAACCAGATTCTGGTTTGATCCCGGAAAAAATAATAGGCCAGGAACCCCCTGTAGGAGCGAGCTTGCTCGCGAAAAACTTCGCCAGCAAGCTGGCTCCTACGAGGAAAAAATGCCTAATGGACAACTCCGGTTGAAACCTCGCGGCTTGCCGCGAGGTTTTTCAATACGTGGCATTGTACAGAATCGTCCAATGGTGGAGCGCCTAACGAGCTAAGGGGCTGCGCGCTTTTGCGCAGTCCCGCTTGAGATCGTTAGAGCTTGGGCGTCAACATAAGAGTCAATAAGCCGACGAATCATGCGTTGGTACTGGGTATGATGTTTCGAAGCTTCGGTCTTGAAAAACTCAATGCTTTTTTTGCTCAGAGCAAGCGTGACCTTCACCCCTTCCTCACGAAAAGCCAACTCGCTTGGAGAGGGAAGAAAGTCGGCAACTACCTGAGTCTTGCCTAGAGGTTCATCCGTGTATTTGATTTTAGTTGCGGCATAACGCTGGCTTGCGCCAGCATTAGCCTTCTTTGAGACTCCACTACGTTGCGTTTTCGCGCTCATAAATTGCCTTTCCTTTGCGCCAATAGCCAGCGCCGATAATTCGAATAATAGAAGCGCGATGTGTGAATCGCACCGTAAGAACGCCGCCATCAACCTCCCCGAAGCAATAGAATCGCTCTTCGGTTTGACTGTGGGTGATGTCCTTGGCAATTACGCGCTGCGGATCGGCGAAAGCATACTGGGCGCGGGAAAATGAAACGCCGTGTTTCTGCTGATTTTCAGCATCCTTGTCGGTGTCCCAATCAAAACGAGCAATTGCCATAGGGCACCTCTAAAAATCCAAACTCCGTCGCGATGCTGCGTTGCTCAATAAATTTTAACGCTTACATATCAAACATATGCGGCGCGCTAAAATTTATTTCGCGCCTTGCCTGGCTTAGGATTTTGAATTTTTAGAGGCGCCCATAGGCGAAGACTAGCACCTTGCCATATAAAAAGCCATACGGTGGTATGGAGGCTCTAACGAGGCTGTAGAAAAACTACTTGAGGGGTCGGCAAACCAGTTTCAGTGGGTCACCTGACCCTTCCCAATGTGACGAAAGTCGAATACAGCGCGAATGGATAGGTCTGTTTTTGTTCATCACGATTCCGTTTTTTGAAATTGAGTTTTTCTACAGCCTCAACGTTCGCCATAACCGGCAGCAAAAAGTGGCGCGACGAAGGAGTGACGCTTTTTGCTGTCCGCGTTGATGGCGTTGTTAGGCGGCATGTTTATTCACAAGAACCTGTATCTACGATGCTCTGGTTAAGGATTGGCGCCGTTAAGACAGAAAGTCGTGTCCGCTGCTTACCTCGTTCGTCGAAGTTGGATGGACTAAGCCACTGTAAGAACGCCTCTTTGATGGCAGGCCATTCACAGTCAATTACCGCATACCATGCCGTATCGCGGTTTCGCCCCTTGATGATAGTTGCTTGCCGGAAAATGCCCTCAAAAGACAAGCCCAGCCGCTGCGCGGCTGCGCGAGACGGGGTATTGAGTGCATTGCACTTCCACTCATAGCGCCGATAGCCAAGACCAAATGCTCGGGCCATCATGAGATACATGGCTTCGGTAGCCGCAGGCGTGCGCTGAAGCAGCGGTGAATAATTGATGTGCCCCACTTCAATAGAGCCGCTGCTCGGGTTGATTCGCAAATAGCTCGCGACACCCACCGCTGCACCTTTGGCAAGGTCAACAATTGCATAAAACAGCGGGTCGCTTCCGCAACAATATTGTTCGATCCAAGTGCGGTAGCTGGCCAAGGTTTCGAATGGTCCATACGGAAGATAGGTCCAGGTCTTTCCCCCAACATCCAGGGCATTGGCGGCATAAAGGCTTTCGGCATGACGCATTGGGTCAAGTGGTTCAAGGCGGCAGAAACGCCCATCCATGGGCTCGCGCATCGGGTGAGGCGGAGTTTTCCAATCGCGGACGATTGGGCCAACTGGCTGGTTCAGATGATTCAACTCATATTCCATGGGTGCCGCCTAACGTTAGTAGACACCTGAAAAAATACCTGCAAATGCACCTTCGAGGTGAATAAACTGGCGCTTGTTTGGTGATGCCTTGATTCTATTCAAGGTGAATGTTGTTGCGCACCTTAAAACGCCGGACAAAAGCACCAGAAAATCATCGGGCTTTTATCCGGAATGCCGGACGCACCGTACCTGCTCCCATGCCGTTGGTCAATACGTTGTGCCAAGCGACCTATCTCGCGTAAGGCGTAATTCCATTTCTCGATCAATAGAGCAATATCGTAGGGCGCCAATAAGCTTGTCCTGAGCGCAGCCGAAGGGCGGAGCGCATTGCCCAGATATTTATTCGGCGCAATAACGATTGCGCCCTGCACGGGCCTGGATTTGATTCACCCGCGCGTGTTCGACTGCGTATCGAACCGGCTTAATTCAACGGGCGGCTGTGCCTGCCAGCCCGGCTTGCGGTGTTCCGCGATTACGTTGGTGAAGATGCCGCCGCGCACATAGAACCTGGCGGTGAGGCGCATGAAGCGCGGCTGGGCGGCTGCGACCAGATCGTCCATGATGCGGTTGGTCACGTCTTCATGGAAGTGGCCTTCATTGCGGAACGACCAGATATACAGCTTGAGGCTTTTCAGTTCCACGCATTTTTCGTCGGCGATGTAGTCGAGGATCAGCGTGGCGAAATCCGGCTGGCCGGTCTTGGGGCACAGACAGGTGAATTCCGGGATTTCCATGTGGATATGGTAGTCCCGTGCGGGTTTGGGGTTGGGAAAGGTCTCCAGCGTCTTGTCCGGTTGGGTTGCCATTTGGTATGCCTGCTCGGTTCGGTTAGAATAGGCGGATTATATCGTTTCGCTGCTCAACTTGCGGATGCCTCTGGAAATACAGCTTTTCGGGATGCAGCGCAAGGCGCACGGAGCGCAGAGCCATCGACAGTACACGAAGTACGGCGATGGATCGAGCACCGCGCAACGAAGCGATGCGCCCAAAAAATGGATTTACAGAGGTATCCTTGCGTCTTTCCCAAATCAAGCTATCCGGTTTCAAATCCTTCGTCGATCCCACGCATATTTCGCTGCCGGGGCAGATCGTGGGCGTGGTCGGGCCGAACGGTTGCGGCAAATCGAACGTCATTGACGCACTGCGCTGGGTGCTGGGCGAATCGAAAGCCTCCGCATTGCGCGGCGAGACCATGCAGGACGTGATCTTCAACGGCTCCAGCCAGCGCAAGCCGGTTTCGCGCGCCAGCGTGGAATTGATCTTCGACAACTCGCTGGGCAAGGCCGCCGGGCAGTGGTCGAGCTACGCGGAGATCTCCATCAAGCGCGTGTTGCAGCGCGACGGCGATTCAAGTTACCACATCAACAACCAGCACGTGCGGCGCAAGGACATCACCGATATTTTCCTCGGCACCGGTCTGGGTCCGCGCGCCTACGCCATCATCGAGCAGGGCATGATTTCGCGCATCATCGAGGCCAAACCGGAGGAGTTGCGCGTGTTCCTCGAAGAAGCGGCGGGCGTTTCCAAATATCGCGACCGCCGCCGCGAGACCGAATTGCGCCTGGGCGATACCCGCGACAATCTGGTGCGCGTCAACGACATTTTGCAGGAGCTTGAGAAGCAACTGGTGCACCTGGGCGAGCAGGCAGAAGTGGCGAAACAGTATCGCGCCCTGGAAACGCAGCGAGACACCACCCAGCGTTTGTTCTGGCTGGTTAAAAAGCAGGAAGCAGAAGCCCAGCGCGCAAGATATTCCAATGCCGGTGAAAAGACGCGCAACGAACTGGAAGCGGAAACCGCGCGGCTGCGCGACACGGAAAGCCAGCTGGAGACCGTCCGGAGCGAACATTACCGGCTTTCCGATGCGCTGCACGCCAAGCAGGGCGAGCTGTACACGGCGAATGCCGAGATCGCCAGGCTGGAGCAGCAGATCAAGCACGTCGCCGAGCAACGCCAGCGATTGACCCAGCAGATCGCCAATACCGGGCGGCAGATCGAACAGCAACAGCATCAGCGTCAGGGCGTGCATTCCCTGCTGGAGCATTGGCAGCGCCAGCAGGAAGGCGCGGTCGTCAAGTTGGCGGAAGCGGAGCAACGCGCGCAACTTGAAGGGCAGAATCTGCCGCAGGCGGAAGAAGCGGCGCGCATCGCCCAGGAAAGCCACAACGCGCTGCAACGGGAACAACTGAAACTCGAGCAGCAGATGCAACTGGCAGAGACACAGCGCGCCAATCTGCAACGCAACATCCAGCAGCTTGAGTCGAGGCGTTCGCGCCTGCTGCTGGAAAAAGACAATCTGCCGGGGACGGATAGCGGCGCATTGCACCAGGCGCAGCAGCAATTTTCCGAACTTGAGATGGAGCGTGCCGGGCAGGCGCACAAACTGGCGAGCCTGCAAGAGCAGTTGCCCGATGCCGATATCCAGCGGCAGAATCAGCGCGACTCCCTGCAACAGCAGGAACGCCTGCTGGCGCAGACCGAAGCACGCTTGCATGCCTTGCGGCAATTGCAGGGGCTGATTGATAACGACAAGAATCTGAACGCATGGCTGGAACAGCACCAGTTGGAAAAGTTGCCGCGCCTGTGGCAGTCCATCCGCATCGAGAACGGCTGGGAAGACGCGCTGGAAGCCGTGTTGCGCGAGCGGCTGAATGCGATCTCGATGCCTGTTCTGGGCGAGGCGTCCGCCTGGAGCGACGCGCCGCCGGCGAAACTCGCACTGCTTGGGGCGGAAGCATCCTCTTCTACCGTTCGGGCTGAGCCTGATGCAACTACTAGCCATCCGACAAGGCTGTCAGAAAACGCCAGCCAAGTCGTTGGTTATGTCGAAGCACATTCTGAATCTGCGAAAAGCCCTTCGACAAGCTCGGGGCGAACGGATGGTGTGGAGCAACTGACGCCATTGCTGAGTTATGTGGAGTGCCAGGACACACAGGCGCTCCCGGCGATGCGCGACTGGCTGACGCATGTCTATGCCGTGGCAGATCTGGCGCAAGGCTATGCGCAGCGCGCGCAGTTGCCGGCGGGCGGCTGGTTCGTCACTCCGCAAGGCCATCTTGTCGGCGCGCACAGCGTGTTGTTCCACGCGCCTGACAGCCAGTTGCACGGCGTGCTGGCGAGACAGCGCGAGATCGAGAAACTGGAGCAGGAACTGGCCGAACAGAATCGCAATGCGGAATATTCCAGGCAACAGGCCGCGCAAGCCGAGCAGCACTATCAGTCCATCGAATCCCAGATCGCGCCGTTGCGCACCGCCGGCAATGAATTGCAGCAACGCCTGCATGGCCTGCAAATGAACATACTCAAACTCAATCAGGCGGTTGAACGCAGTGTCGAGCGCACTGCGCAGATCGAGAAGGAGATGCAGGAAATGGCCGAGCAGCTGGGCGTGGAGCAACGCCAGCAGCATGGCATTGATGAGCAGATGGCCATGCTGCGCGAGCAGAGCGCCGCTTTCCACGGGCAGGTGGACGAAGCCCAGCGCAATGCCAATGCGCTGGATGGCGCGCTGCGCGAGCAGCGCGAGCGGGCGCAGCAGGCGCAACATGCCTTGCAGGAGGCGCATTTCTTTTCCAAGACTTGCACCGAGAAAATCGCCGACCTGCAACACAACACCCGGCAGATCACCGATGCGCTGGCGCAATTCGAACAGAATCTGACGCAGTTGCGCGCGGACCTTTCCGGCAGCGAGGATGAAACGGCCAGGCAACAATTGCAGGATGCGCTGTCAGTCCGCCAGGCCTGCGAGCAGTCCCTGGCGGAGGCGCGCAACATCCTCGAAAACGCCACGGTTAATCTGCAAAAACTCGAACAGGATCGCATGGCCTGCGAACACAAGCTCGAACCGCTGCGCGAAAAACTCAACGAGCTGACGCTAAAGGAGCAGGAAGCGCGCCTGCATCATGAACAATGGTCCGAACAGTTGCAGGGGGTAGATGAACAGGCTTTGCTGCCGCTGCTGGAGACAGGCAACAACAGGCCAAATGCCTTGCAGGGCGAATTGAATCGCTTGAATGAGGCTATTGAGACATTGGGCGCGGTGAATCTTGCTGCGCTTGAGGAATTGCAGGCCGCGTCCGAGCGCAAGGCTTATCTGGATGCGCAAGCCCTGGATCTGAACGAGGCGATGGCGACGCTGGAAGAAGCGATACGCCGCATTGACAAGGAATCCCGCGAGCTATTGATGGACACCTACAACCAGGTCAACCAGCACCTTTCGGAATTGTTCCCGATCCTGTTTGCCGGCGGCGAAGCGCGCCTGGTGCTGACCGGCGAAGAGATACTCGACAGCGGTGTGCAGGTGATGGCGCAGCCGCCGGGCAAGAAGAACAGCTCGATACACCTGCTGTCCGGCGGGGAAAAGGCGTTGACCGCGATCGCGCTGGTATTCTCATTATTCCAGCTCAATCCCGCGCCGTTCTGCCTGCTCGACGAGGTGGATGCCCCGCTGGACGATACCAACACCGAGCGGCTATGCGCGCTGATCAGGAAGATGGCGCAAAACACCCAGTTCGTGTTCATCAGCCACAACAAGATCACCATGGAGCTGGCGCAACAGCTGGTCGGCGTGACGATGCAGGAGAAGGGCGTGTCCAAAGTGGTGGCGGTGGACATCGAGGAAGCTTTGCGGATGCGCGAGGAGCAGCTGGTTGCCTGAGGGAAGCTCTCACCACGAACGGACTTGTTCAGACGTGCAGGGTGTGCCACACCGGCGCCGGGACAAAAGTTTTTCGTACCCGCTATTGCAACATTCGGTGTTGCGGCGGGGGTGACACGCTGTTGAAATATTCGGTGTTGCGGCGGGTGTGACCCGCCCTACAGCAGGTAAGCACCAAACAAAATGTTTCGTTATTTACAATAAGTGCTGACGTCCTGTTGGGCTTTTACGATGCGTTGCTGGCGTTGGTTGTCGTCCAAATAGGAGCGCTCGCCGCTGGCATCAATTTCCACTATGCGGATGTCTTCCTTCAGACCTCTCAGATTTTGTTGTGCGGCGGCGCAGTTGGCTTTAATAGTCTTTTCTTCAGCCTGCTTCCGAGCGGCTTTGTCGGCGGTTTCTTGCTTGGCCTTTTGTGCCTTTTTCAGTTCTGCCTCGCGTTCCGCAATGGTTTTTGGCGCGGCAGGTGCGCTGGCCGGGGCCGTGACATTATCGTCCGCAGAATCTTCGGCATCGGAAGCCGAACGCGAAGTTTTGGATTTTTCGGAGATTGAGACCTTCGCATCGGATGGGGGCGGCTGATCCGAATAATGGACCTGGTTGTTTTTATCCACCCATTTGTTGACCTCGGCAAAGACGTTTGCGCAGGCCAACATTAGAAAGATCAGCAGGTATTTGTTCATGGCGAGCATTCCTGAGGTTAATGGTTCTGAAAAAATCAAGTTCAGCCGAAAAAGTCCAGCCTAATATGTACACAAGTCTAGCATGTGGAGGTATGATTGCAATGATGTATGAAATGATCAAACCAACAGAGTGTGGGGAGGAGTGTTATGTCGGACGGTAATGCTGGAACTGCCGCCAATAAAAGCTATTACGACGTGGAAAAAAATGCCGGTCTGGTATTGAAGCTTTTCAACGCCTATTATCGTGAGCACACTCATTCGGGGAAACTATACGATGACTTTCCAGACTTCTTCCTGGTCAAGCCGGAGGTGCTGGCAGGCAAGGATATCGCCACACGCGGTTCGGAGAAATTGTTGCTTGAGGACTGCATTCAGCGAGCCAAGGCGCGCAATGGCTACATAGGCGTGTCCAGGCATCGCAACCCGAAGCTGGGCTATTACTGGCTGGAATTGTCGGCGATGCCGTTCATGATGGGCGATGCGGTGAGCAAGGATAACAAAGGTGAATTCTTTTATATCCTCACGAAATTTATCGAATACACCAAACAGCACCCCAAGATGTATGGGGACCTGACTGCAGAGATTGATTCCGACAAGGATACTGCGCTCATGCTCGATGGGATCGGAAAAATGGCCAGCCGCCTTAATACGGCGCTCAAGACGTACCCGGAGAAGATGCTGGTTTCCTACAATCCCAATTGGCCTGTGGCGGAAGTTCAAAAGCTGCTCCACTCGCTCAAGGAAAATGACCAGGACTGGTGCCAGGTGTTCTTTGAATACCTGATATATGTGATGGGCAAAAAGTCAAAAACGTAGAAGGACACCTCTAAGGAAACGCGGATTTAATCCGTTCGTGGCCTCGCAGAGGTTCTTGCACCCCGTGGGTGTGAGCCTGTCGAACCATGATCGGATTAAATC
>Ga0154718_1165_pt4 | contig 26199 bp, 24 predicted proteins | sample Rifle2008BG16ft_FD_105726 | JGI IMG/M metagenome (GOLD analysis project Ga0154718, IMG submission 105726) | Betaproteobacteria bacterium RBG_16_56_24
CCGGCGCAATTCCCGCGCATTTTGTCCAGCGCAACATGATCCTCCAGCAGGCGTTGCAATTCCGCAATCAGTCCGGCGGCATCCCCCACCTGTGATGCGGCTCCGGCATTCACTGCCAGGCGCGTCGCCTCGGCAAAATTGCTGGTATGCGGACCCACCAGCACCGGTGTCCCGGCTGCGCAGGCTTCGATCAAATTCTGACCGCCGTAGGGCAGCAGGCTGCCTCCGATGAAGGCAAGATCGGCGGCGGCGTAGTAGGCAAACATCTCCCCCATACTGTCGCCCAGCACAACCCGGACTTCCGGAGTGACTGCACAGTCTGCGCTCCTGCGCTGGAATGCGATGCCGCGTTGCTCCAGCAAGCCGGCCACCTCGTTGAAGCGTTGCGGATGGCGCGGCACGATCACCAGCAGCAAGTCCGGGATATACAAATCTTTCATCGCATCGAGCAGCAAGGCTTCCTCGCCTTCGCGGGTGCTGGCTGCGATGAGAATCTTGCGCGCAGCGCCGAACTGTACGCGCAGGCGCTTTCCCAGCTCGATCATGTCTGGCGGCGGCTCGATATCAAACTTGAGATTGCCCATCACGGTTACATTCAGCGCGCCAAGATCGCTCAAGCGCGCGGCATCGCCGGCAGTTTGTGCCGCGACAGCGGCGAGCTGGTTCAGCGCGTTGCGGGTCAGCCGCGCAAAGCGCGCATATCCCCGCGCGGATTTTTCCGACATGCGCGCATTCAACAACAGCAGCGGTGCGCCGGTTTCGCGGCAGGCATGGATCAGGTTGAACCAGATCTCGGTTTCCATCAGGATGCCAAGTTGCGGGCGAAAGTGGCGCAGGAATCCGTTTACCGCAAACGGATAGTCGTAGGGCAGATATGCGCGCAGCACGCTGTCCCCATACAGTTGCTCGCTTGCGGCGCGGCCGGTGGGCGTGGTGTGGGTAAGCAGTATCTGACGGTCAGGGTAAGCCGCGCGCAGCCGGGCGACGAGACTTTGCGTGGCGCGGGTCTCTCCAACCGAAACGGCATGCAGCCAGATGAGCGGCTTGCCGGAGTGCACGGGATACGATCCGAAGCGCTCGCCGATGTGGCGCAGATATTCCGGCTGCCTGCGCGCGCGCAAGATCAGGCGCATAAAAATATACGGCAGCAGCAGCCACAGAAAAAACGTGTAGGGCAGTCTCGGGTTCAGCACGGCGCAATCCTTTGCAGCGCATCAACCACTTCGGCAACATCCGGAGCGCGCGCCATGTTGCCCAGATTGACTGCATGCGCGCCCGCATGCAGGCCGGTCAGCGCCGGATCGGTCGCGGTGTAGATGCCGAGGGTGGGCACGTTCAGCGCCGCTGCGAGATGGTTGAGTCCGGTATCCACGCCGATCACGGCATGCGCCGAACCGAGCAGGCAAGCCGCCTCATTGAGGCTCAGGCGCGGCGGAACGATGGCATCGGGTATGGCATCAGCAAGACGCCAGCTGCGCAGTTCTTCGGCCTCGTTTCCCCAGGGCAGTACGCTACGGATTCTTTTTCCGGCAAGGTAGAGTCCCAGCGCGATCCAGTTCGCCTCGTCCCACAGTTTGTCGTCGCGGCTGGTTGCGTGCAGCAGCACGATATATGGCCTGTCCGGAAGCCAGCCAGAACGGGCGATCATGGGGGGCCGAATGCCGTAATCGGCGAGTCCATCCAGCTCATACCCGAGTGCAAGGGCAGTCAGCTGGCGATTGCGTTCAACAGCGTGTTGTTGTGCCGGGACAGAAAAAGTGCGCTGATAGAAAACTGCTGCAAGCGGCTCGCGCGCGCTGCGCCTGTCAAAGCCGCAGCGCAGTCCGTGCGCGCCGCGCATCAGCAAGGCGCTCTTGAGCAAGCCTTGTGTATCAATCGCGATGTCATAGTGTTCTTCCGATAATGCGCTTCGGAAAGCGGCGATCTCGCGCCAGGTGCCCGCTTTGAACAGCTTTCCGCGCCAGCGGCGTATCGCAACCGGGATGACGTTGCGCACCGCCGGGTGCAGCCTGGGCAGAGAGGCAAAACTATCTTCCACCAGCCAATCGATTAGCGCGTCCGGATAATGACGCGCGATGTCGCTGACCACCGGCAAATTGTGCAGCACATCGCCTAGCGACGATGTCTTGACCAGCAGGATGCGCGGCGGGTAGCTATCGGCGAAGGGATGCGCCATATGGAAGAGCAATAATGTCCGGAGTGATGGGGCGCATCTTAATGGACAGGGTGGAACTTAGAAAGTGGTAAGTAGTAAGTGGGGAGTGGGCGGCGGCTTCACTTCCCACTTCCCACTTCCCACTTCCCGCTCACCACTCACCATATCGAATGCTAAAATGCGCCACCTCACTACAGGTAGCCCGCATGACGCACTACGCCCCGATGATCTCGGCATTGGTCACACTGCTGCTGACCCTGCTTCTGACACTGAGCAAGACCGGCCTGATCCAGGATGTTCCAAACGAGCGTTCCCTGCATACCGAGCCTGTCCCGCGCACCGGCGGCATCGCGTTGATGGCCGGAATCCTGTCCGGCTGGATGATGCTGATCCGGGTCTGGCCATGGTGGGTCGTGCTGCCAGCGCTGGGCTTGTTCATTCTGTCGCTGGTGGATGATATGCGCGGTCTGTCGCCCGGGGCGCGGCTGGCTGGACACTTCATTGCGGCCCTGCTCGTATTGTGGGGCGCGGGAGTCGGCTGGCTATGGCTGTTACCGGTGTTGTTGTTCATCGTGTGGATGACCAATCTGTATAACTTCATGGACGGTTCGGATGGGCTGGCGGGCGGCATGACGTTTTTCGGTTTCAGTTTTTACGGGGTCGCAGGATTTATGGCTGGCGATGACGCATTGGCGATGATGAGCTTCGCGGTAAGTTCGGCTGCGCTGGCGTTCCTGTTTTTCAATTCTCATCCGGCAAAGATATTCATGGGTGATGCGGGCTCGATTCCGCTGGGTTTTCTCGCGGCGGCATTCGGCGTGTGGGGCTGGCAACAGGGATTTTGGCCTTTCTGGTTTCCGCTGCTGGTGTTCTCGCCGTTCGTGGTTGACGCTACCGCAACGCTGCTCAAGCGCATGCGCCGCGGCGAAAAACTTACGCAGGCGCATCGCAGCCACTATTACCAGCGGCTGGTGCAAATGGGCTGGGGACATCGCAATACCGCGCTGGCCGAATATGTGTTGATGTTCTTCGCCGGCATTTCCGCGTTGCGGGGTATCGGGATGGATGTCCAGGGGCAAGGCAATCTGCTGGCCTGGTGGGGCGCAATCTATCTGGGTCTGTCGATGTGGGTTGACCGCTGCTGGGGTCAGCATGAGGCTGCCAAAGAAAAATCCGCAGGAAATTCCGGCGATGCTTAAATTCAATGTTCGTACTGTTCTGGCCGTGCTGCATGATGCGATTGCGGCGGCATTGGCGTGGATCTTTGCTTATTTGCTGCGCTTCAACTTCGAATTGCCCGGCGAATTTGCCGCCGAGATGTGGAATACCCTGGTCTGGGTCATCCCGCTGCAGGTCGTGATTTTCTGGAGATTCAATCTGTATCGCGGCATCTGGCGTTATGCCAGCACTACCGATCTGCGCCGCATCTTTCTGGCGGTGATGATGTCCGCCGCAGCCATACCCTTGCTGTTCTGGATGTTGCAACTGGGCCTTGTGATTCCGCGTTCGGTATTGGTCATTGATCCGCTGCTGCTGGTGCTGATGATGGGTGGCAGCCGGTTCGTCTACCGGCTCTGGAAAGAGCATGGGCTGTATAGCGGGATCAAGCTGTACGGCGAACCGGTGCTGATAATGGGGGCGGGCGATGCGGCGGCGAGTCTGGCCAAGGAATTAAGCGCAAGCCATGAATGGCGATTGGTGGGATTCCTCGACGATGATGCCGGCAAGCACGGACGCACGCTGAATGGCGTGAGGGTGCTGGGCGCCCTGGACAGCCTGCCCGAATGGTCGCAAAGGCTGGGCGTGCAGCAAGTGATCATTGCGATGCCGTCGAGTTCGCACCAGCAGCGCAAGCGTGCGATCCATTTGTGCAATCAGGCCAACCTGAAAGCGCTCACCGTGCCCTCGTTCGACGATCTGATCAGCGGCAAGGTGGCGGTGTCGCAGTTGCGCGCAATCGAACTGGACGACCTTCTGGGACGCGATCCGGTGATTCTGGACGATGCAGGCTTGCACGGGTTGTTGAGCGGCAGGACGGTGTTGGTCACCGGCGCGGGCGGTTCGATCGGTTCCGAAATATGCCGCCAGGTCGCGCGCTTTGCGCCCGCCAGGCTGGTGCTGTTCGAGCAGAGTGAATTTGCGCTGTACACCATCGAGCAGGAATTGAAACAGTCTTTCCCGGCATTGAATTTTGTCTGCCTGGTGGGTGACGTGCGCGATGCGGAGCGGGTCAATGAAGTCATGCATCTGCATAAACCGGAAGTGGTGTTCCATGCCGCCGCATACAAGCATGTGCCGCTGATGGAACAGCACAATGCCTGGCAGGCGATACGCAACAATGTGCTGGGCACATGGACGGTCGCGCGGGCGGCGCAACAGCATGGGGCGGGCAAGTTTGTGATGATCTCCACCGACAAGGCGGTGAATCCTACCAATGTGATGGGCGCTTCCAAACGTCTGGCCGAGATGGTGTGCCAGGCGTTACAGCCTTGCTCTACCCCCACCCCTCTATCGAATGAACGGACTACGCGTTTCGTGATGGTGCGCTTCGGCAATGTGCTGGGCAGCACCGGCAGCGTGATCCCAAAGTTCCGCGCGCAAATCGCGCAGGGCGGGCCGATCACGGTCACGCATCCCGAGATCACCCGCTACTTCATGTCCATACCCGAAGCGGCACAACTGGTGTTGCAGGCGGGACTGATGGGGCGGGGCGGCGAGATCTTCGTACTCGACATGGGCGAGCCGGTAAAAATCGTCGATCTGGCGAAAGACTTGATACGTTTGTCCGGATTCACGGAGGATGAAATAAAAATCGAATTCAGCGGCCTGCGTCCGGGCGAAAAACTCTACGAGGAACTGCTGGCGGACAGCGAACATACCCTGCCCACCCCGCATCCCAAACTGCGCATCGCGCAAGCGCGGCAGGCCGATGCGGCATGGCTGGTGAAATTGCTGGAGTGGACATCGGCAACGGCCATGGCTGACGATGAGGTGCGTGCATCGCTCGCGCAGTGGCTGCCGGAATATCAGCCGAATCCCCCGGCGGGGAATTGGCCGTGAAGGCTGCCTTGAGCCGGGTTGAAGAGCCAGCCGTTGTTTCAGGTTTGCTGCAACGCTACGCGCTCCCGCCGTTGCGTGCCGTTACGATATTGCTGGGTTTTTCCGTGGCGATCTCCGTGGCACTGGATAACGTGCTGCTGGCCCTGCTGTTGCCGGGTGTATTGTTCAATGCCCGCGCAATAGCGCAAATCTCCGCGCAAAATCCCGCAGCACGCGCTTCATGGTTATTGTTCGGGGTATTATTTCTCGCCATGTTTTACGGTGAGACCCCGCTGAGTGGAGCGGTGGATATTCTTGGCAAATACGCCGACCTGGCTTTTGTGCCTTTGTTCATGCTGATGCTCTCTGCCGGGGTTGACCGGCGCAGGGCGCAATATGCCTTTCTGGCTGCGATGGGTGTGACGCTGCTGCTGTCGTGGCTGGTCGGGCTGAAAATCCTGCCGGTCCAGCACTGGATGTGGAAGGGTATAACGGCCGAGAACCCGGCGATCTTTCGCAGCTATATCACGCATGGCAACATGATGGCGTTTGCCGCATTTCTTGCGCTGCTCAATTTACGCGAGGCCGCCTCCCGTGGCGCCCGGCTGGCATGGGGCTTGTTTGCCTTGCTCGGCGTAATCAACGTGCTGTTCATGGTGCAGGGCAGAACCGGATATATGATCATGATGGCACTGCTGGCATGGTTTGCATGGGCTACGCTGTCGCGCATTATGCGCAGGCGGGGCATGCCATGGGATTGGCGGCATGGCGTGGCAGTAGCGCTGATATTCGCGGGCGTCGCTGCCGCCGCCTACCATGCGTCGTCGCGCCTGCATGAGCGTATTAACCTGATGGCATCGGAATACCGGGTGTGGCAGCCGAATCAAGGCAGGGAAACTTCCACCGGGCAGCGCCTGGATTTTTATTACAACTCGTTGCAGATCGTGCGGCAGTATCCCGTGTTCGGCGTGGGCACCGGCGGTTACGCCGCCGCTTTCGCGCAACAGACACTGGGGACAGATGTGATAAAAACGACGAATCCCCATAATGAATATCTGCTCGTTGCGGTGCAAACCGGGATGATCGGGCTGGGATTGCTGTTGTATCTGTTTTACACCTTATGGCGATGCGCCCCTCTGTTGAACACCCCTTTCGAACAGGATGCCGCGCGCGGCCTGGTGCTGGCCTATCTGGTCAACTGCGCATTCAATTCTCCGCTGCACGACCACGCGGACGGTTTGCTTTTTGCGTTCATGACAGCGGTGCTGTTTGCGGGACTCAGGCGTGGGAAGCAGCATGTATAAACTTTCCGTCATCATCATCACCAGGAATGAAGAAGCAAACATTCGCGCCTGCCTCGAATCGGTCGCATGGGCGGATGAGATCATCGTGGTGGATGCCGGGAGCAGCGATGCGACTGCGGAGATATGCCGCGAGTCCGGCGCGAAGATTTTCGTGCATGACTGGCCGGGTTTCGGCCCGCAAAAGAATCGCGCGCTGAGTTATGCGTCCCATGATTGGGTGTTCTCCATCGACGCCGACGAGCGCGCCACTCCGGAACTGCGCGCCGCAATCGAAGCGGTGTTGCGCAACGATGCAGAAACTTGTGCGGCTTATCGCATCTCGCGCCTGTCCAGCTATTGCGGCCGTTTCATGCGCCATTCCGGCTGGCGTTCCGATTTCATTGTGCGGCTGTTCAAGCGCGACGCTGCGCATTTTTCCGATGACCTGGTGCATGAGCGCCTGCTGGTGGATGGGAAGATCGGTCAACTGGACGGTGAGCTGCTGCACTATGCTTTTGAGGATTTCGAGGAAGTGCTGAGCAAGATAAACAGCTATTCCACGGCAGGCGCTGAAATGCTGCATCGTCGCGGCAGGAGGGCTTCTTTATCCGGCGCGGTGCTGCGCGGGTTGTGGAGTTTCATCCGGACATATTTTTTGCGCGCCGGATTCCTGGATGGACGCGAAGGTTTCATGCTGGCGGTTTCCAACGCAGAAGGCACTTATTACCGTTACCTCAAGCTGATGATGCTGAATAGAAAAACGTGATGCACATCGCGCTGATCGTCACCACCTACAATCGTCCCGTCGCTCTGGCAGCAGTGCTGGAAGGCTGCATGGCGCAAACCGATACTGATTTCGAGGTAATCGTCGCGGATGACGGCTCTGCGCAGGACACGTTCGATCTGGTTGCGGCATATCAGGCGCGCGCGCCGTTCGCCATCAAGCATGTCTGGCAGGAAGATGCCGGCTTCCGCGCCGCCGCAATACGCAACCGCGCGCTGGCCGCTACAGACGCCGAATACATCATGTTCATCGACGGCGATTGCGTGCCGCCGCCGGAATTCGTCGCCGGCCACCGCCGTCTCGCGGAGCGCGGCTGGTTCCTGTCCGGCAATCGCATGATGCTGACGCAGGCGTTAACCGAAGAAGTGCTGCACGACAAACTTCCTGTTCACCTGTGGCGCGCAGGCGACTGGTTGAAGGCGCGCCGGCGAGGGCAGATCGAACGTCTGTTGCCGTTGCTGAGGTTGCCGGACATCGGATGGCTGCGCAAGAAATTCCCAAAACGCTGGCAGGGAGCCAAGACCTGCAATTTGTCGGCATGGCGTGATGATCTGCTGCGCGTGAACGGCCTGGACGAAAGCTATACCGGCTGGGGACTGGAAGATTCCGATCTGGTGATACGTTTGTTGCGTTCAGGAATTTACAACAAATCGGCACGTTTTTCCGCGCCGGTATTTCATCTCTGGCATCGCGAAAATGACCGCTCCGGACTGGAAGAGAATCACCGGCGCTTGCAGGAAGTGTTGCAGGCCACCCATGTCAGGGCAGCAAAAGGCGTGGACCAGTATTTATGAAAATCCTGCACGTGGTGCGCCGCTATGGACCGGTGGGAGGCATGGAGCGTTATGTCTGGGAAGTCACGCAACAACTGGCGGCGTTCGGCCATCAAGTCACGGTGATCTGCGAGCGCTGCCATGCGGACAAGCCGCCGGGCATTGCCGTGCACGAACTCGGCGAGATCGCACCGCGCCCGCGCTGGTTGTCGCTGTTGCGTTTCGGCAGGCGCGTGGCGCGCTGGCTGGAGCAGAATCCGCATCCCGGCTTCATCATCCACAGCAACGAGCGTTTGAGCGCGCACGATGTCACCACCTTCCACGGCCCGCCGTTCGCCACTATGCGAAGCAAACCGTTCTGGAAACGGTTTTCGTTGCGCGTGGCGATGCAGTTTTATCTGGAGCGCCGCGAACTGCGCGTCGCGCGCCTGATCGTGCCCAACTCCTTTTTTGTCCAAAGACAACTGGCGCATTACTACCCCGAATTCGCACACAAGCTGACCACCCCCATTGTGCCCGGCGTGACTGCGCTGCCGCCGCGCGATTGGCGGCAGGCTCCAGCCGATAGCGGCATCATCGGTTTCACCGGCAAGGAGTGGCAGCGCAAAGGCCTGCCGCTGGCAGTGGATATCGTCGCGCAATTGCGGCTTGAACGCCCTGATCTGGAGCTATGGGTGGCCGGCCCTGATCCGCAGGAAGTGCAACATCTTTTTGCGGGATGGCAGGGCGGCTACCGCCTGCTCGGCTGGCGCAGCGATCTGGAACATCTGCGCCGGATGGATGTGCTGCTGCACCCGGCGCGCGCCGAGCCCTACGGCATGGTCATCGCCGAGGCGATGGCGGCACAGGTATCGGTGGTGGTGTCGGATGTGTGCGGCGCAGCGGCGCAAGCCGGCGCTGACTCGGGCGCAGTCGTGCCGCTGGACGCGCCGCTGGAACAGTGGGTGAGCGCAGTGCGCAAGCAGCTGCAGCGTGAACTCGCACCGCCGCGCTACGCACACGGCTGGCGCGACGTGGCACAGGAGCATGAAGCGATCTACCGGCAGTTAATGAAGTGACTGACGAAGGAGCTTATTTTTTCAGCACGAAACGGCTGGTCAGAAAAGTGACCGGGACGGTCACGACGATCACGACGGCCATCGCCCATGCCGGGCCGATTCCCAACTGCCCGACCAGCAGCCACAGGATGGACGCACCGAGAAAGTATTGGGCGGCATAGACAAAGGGAAATTTGAGAAAGCTGCGCAGCGATACTTTTTTCCTGAACACGAAAAACACGCTCATGAAATAGGCATTCAGCACGCCAGCGCAATAGGCGATCGTGTAGGCGTAAAGGTAGGGCAGGAACGGCAGCAGCAGCAGATACACCACATAGGTCACCAGGGTGTTGCTGACCCCGGCCAGCAGGAAGCGGAAGAATTCGCTGTGTATGCTTTTTTTGATGAGAGTCTTCACCGGAGATTTCATTACGATACAAAGATGGGCGGATTATGCCGCAGGCGCTTAAAACCGGTAAGCTGTTTTACGAATGTCCGGTATTTTCCAACAAACCCGAATATTCCAATAGATCGTCATTTCGGCCTGCGCCGGAATGACGCAGCTCTTTACAAATGGATTCTTTGGGTTAAACCCATCACTCCCGAAAACCATTAGAATGCGCGCCATGAAACCGGACTCCCCGCTCATCTCCGTCGTTGTTCCTGTTTACAAGGCCGAGAACTGCCTCGATGAATTGTATCGCCGTCTGGCGCAGGCACTGGAGAGCATCACGCCGAACTTCGAGATCGTGCTGGTGGAAGATTGCGGCGGCGACCGGTCGTGGGAGATGATAACGCGCCTGGCCAAACAGGATGCGCGCGTCAAAGGCATCCAGTTCAGCCGCAATTTCGGCCAGCATTACGGCATCACCGCAGGATTGGATCATTGTGACGGCGACTGGGTGGTGGTGATGGATTGCGATTTGCAGGACCGCCCCGAAGAGATTCCGCACCTGTATGCCAGAGCGCAGGAAGGCTACGATGTGGTGCTGGCTCGGCGCGGGAAAAGACAGGACCCATTGTTCAAGCGCTTCACCTCGCGGTTGTTCTACAAGGTATTCAGTTATCTTGCCGATATCGAGTATGACGCGCAGACAGGCAATTTCCGCATCATGTCGCGCAAGGTGGTGGAGAACCTGCGCACCATGCGCGAGCAATTGCGTTTCTTTGGCGGCCTGGTACAGTGGATGGGTTTCCCGACCGCGAGCATCGAAGTGGAGCACGCGGGACGCCACGAAGGAAATTCCACCTACACTTTTGCCAAGCTATGGAAGCTTGCCTCGGAAACCATCATCGCCTATTCGGACAAACCGCTGCGGCTGGCGGTGCGCTTCGGTTTTCTGATGGCGTTCCTGGCATTTTGCTATGGCATGTATATTCTTGGTCATGCGTTGTTTTATGGCTCGCCGATTCCCGGCTGGAATAGTCTGATCGTCTCGCTGTATTTCATCGGCGGCGTCATCATCGCCATACTCGGCATCATCGGCATCTATCTGGGCAAGACCTTCGACGAAAGCAAGAAACGCCCTCTCTACATTATCAGGCGGGCGACCTTCGATGAACATGGCGCCTCTGATTAAGCACACACCATGGGACACGGCGGCATTCGGCATGCACACCGCCGAGATCGCCGAGTACAGCGCAGCGGCTTTGCGCCAGGCGGAAAAAACACCGGGACATTACACCATCAAGGTCGATCCGCTGGCGGACAAGCGCCTGCTGCACGAACACGGCTTCTACTATTGCGACACGCTGATAGAACCATACTGCACTGCGCAAAATCTGAAGCGTGTCGCGCACCCGGACGCTTCGATCTCCCGGCAGGCGGAGCGGGAAGCACTGCTGGCGATCTGCCACGGCGCATTCGCCCACGGGCGCTTCCACCGCGACTTCAACCTCGACAGTGCACGTGCCGACCTGCGCTACGACAACTGGCTGCGCCAGCTTTATGAAAAGGATGCGGTGTACGGATTGTATTGGCGCGACGAATTGGCGGGTTTCATCGCACACGCTGACAACAGCCTGGTGCTGCATGCCGTGGCCGAACCGCAGCGTGGAAAAGGCCGGGCCAAATACTGGTGGAGCGCGGTGAGCGGCGAACTATTGGCTTCAGGACATACAGAGGTGAAGAGCTCGATCTCCGCCGCAAATCTGGCCGCGCTTAATTTGTACGCTGCGCTGGGATTCTCGTTCCGCAATGCGGTGGATGTCTATCACCGATTGGTCGAGTGATTTGCTGGCTGCGGCATGTTATTCCATTTCTCGATCAATAGAGCAATATCGTAGGGCGGGTCACACCCGACATTACAGCTGTTCAGCGGCGGGTGTGACCCGCCCTACGGATTATTTCCCGTTTGAAGGAGAAATAGAATTATTCCATTTCCATTTCAAAAAATGGAGAACTTTTCGTGCGAACGGTCAGGCTCAATTGATCCTGAATGTTTCCGAAAAATAATTGAGGAAAGTATGAGATGCGCCTTCGGTAGGCGCGCGACGATTTCGTTTGTTTGCAGGAATGAATCAGCCGAATATCACCACGCGATTTCGCCCCTGTTTTTTTGCGCGGTAGAGCGCATGATCCGCTTCGCCGATGAGGCTCTCAAGTTTCTCTTCATTCTGGGTCGGCGTGATACCTATCGAGATGGTCACCTGAAATGAGAGGTCTCCGTGATTTATCGTTGTATCCTCAATGGCTTTACGCAGCCGTTCAGCCACCATCAGCGCATTAAATTTGTCAGTGTCGGGCAACAGCATTGCAAATTCCTCACCACCATAGCGGACGAACAGGTCGCTGGGACGCAGTTTTTCGGTTATTGTTCTGGCGACAGTTTTCAAGGTGATGTCGCCAACGAGATGCCCATGGGTGTCATTTACGCGCTTGAAATGATCGATGTCCGCCATCATGATGGTAAAAGCGCGCCGGTTGAGCGCGCAGCGGTGCATGGTGCGCGCGAAGGCATCCGCCATCCAGTGACGATTATGCACACCGGTCAATGCATCGACATAGGCCTGGTGTTCGAATTGCTTTCTTGTGTCATTAGAAGTGATCAGCGCGCGATTGTCGTTGCGCATCCGGCCGGCAACGATGCCGAGCAGGTTGCGGGCGATTTCATGGGAATGGTTGACCAGTGACCATACCGTGTCATGGGGTATCGACAAAATGCGGGTAGGCTCGGAGGCGACGACCAATGCCGAAGGGGGCTTGCCATCCACCAGAGATATTTCCCCCACACACTCTCCGGCGCCCAGCGTCGCATGTTCCAGCGACTCCTGCGCAGCCAGACGAACGCTCAGCTTGCCCGCAACTATCAGGTGAAGATGATGATTCGGGACATCCGGTTGCAACAAGCTTTCGCCTGCAACCAGGTTACGCTCGGAACAGCGCTCCAGCATGTATTCGACACTGGTGAAATCCATACCCCGGAACAACTGGTTTTGCTCGATTAAGGCGCGGTCTGTTGCATTCATGCCGTTCTGTCCTCCCTGTCCTCAAAGATTCAACGAAACACGATGGTCTTGCCGCCGCACACCAGCACGCGGTCCTCCACATGATAACGCAAGCCGCGCGAAAGCACAGTCTTCTCGATGTCGCGCCCGTAACGCACCAGGTCCTCCACCGTGTCGCCGTGGTCGATGCGCACCGTGTCCTGCTCGATGATCTGCCCCGCATCCAGTTCGCCGGTGACATAGTGACAGGTCGCGCCGATGAGTTTGACGCCGCGTTGATAGGCCTGATGATAAGGCTTCGCCCCGACAAAGGACGGCAAAAAACTGTGGTGGATGTTGATGATGCGCCCAGGATAACGCAGGCACAGCGCAGGTGGCAAAATCTGCATAAAGCGCGCCAGCACCATGCAATCGCCGCGATGCTGCTCGAACAGCGCGGTGATCTTGTCAAACGCGGCGGCCTTGCCGGTTTGCATGTCCACATGGATGAACGGGATGCCGTGCCACTCGACGAAACTGCGCAAGTCATCGTGGTTGGAGATCACGCAGGGAATGTCCACCGGCAATTCGCCGTTACGCCAGCGATGCAGCAGATCGTCCAGGCAATGATCCTGCCGGCTCACCAGAATCACCAGGCGCTTCCTGACGGCAGAATCGGAAAGCTGCCAGTTCATGCCGAATTCCTGCGCCAGCGGCGTAAAACGGCGGCGGAATTCGTCCGCATCGAACGGCAGCGAATCCGCGCGGAGCTCATGGCGCATGAAGAAGCGTTGTGCTTCCGGGTCGGTGTGGTAGCTGGCTTCCACGATCCAGCCGCCGTACTGCGCGACAAAGCCGCTCACCGCCGCGACGATGCCGGCCCGGTCAGGACAGGACAGTGTGAGCGTGTAACGGTGTTCTGTCATAACGCCATCCCCTGATCGCGCAGATATTCCTCATAGTTGCCATGGTAATCCGTGACGCCCTTCGCGGATATCTCGATGATGCGTGTCGCCAGCGAACTGACGAATTCGCGATCGTGGCTGACGAACACCAGCGTGCCCTTGTATTCCAGCAGCGCGGTGTTGAGCGATTCGATGGATTCCATGTCCATGTGGTTGGTCGGCTCATCCATCAGCAGCACGTTGGGGCGTTGCAGCATCAGTTTGCCGAACATCATGCGTCCCTTTTCGCCGCCGGACAGCACCTTTACATTTTTCTTTGCGTCGTCGCCGGAAAACAGCAAACGACCCAAAGTGGCGCGCACCGCCTGGTCATCGTCATTCGGGCCGCGCCAATAAGTCATCCAGTCGGTCATGATCTCGTCCCTGGCGAACTCATGCGCGGTGTCCTGCGCGTAGTAACCGGGCCTGGCCTTGTCCGCCCACCTGATGGTGCCGGTGTCGGGAGCGAGGTCGCCGGCCAGACAACGCAACAGCGAGGTCTTGCCGATGCCGTTCGGGCCGATGATGGCGACTTTCTCTCCGGCATCGATGCGGAAGTTGACGTTTGAGAAAAGCATCTTGTCGAAACCCTTCGCCATCTTCTGCACCTCGACTGCGACGCGGTGCAGTTTTTCGCGCTCGTCATATTCGAAGCGGATGAACGGATACTGGCGGCTGGACGGTTTGATGTCCTCGATCTTGATCTTGTCGATCTGGCGCGCGCGTGAAGTGGCCTGCTTGGCCTTGGATGCATTCGCCGAAAAACGCGCGACGAAAGCCTTCAGCTCGGCGACCTTTTCCCTGGCTTTTGCATTGTCCGCGGACTGCTGCTCGCGCGCCTGCGTGGATGCCAGCATGTACTCGTCGTAAGTGCCTGGGTAAACGGTGATCTTGCCGTAGTCCAGATCCGCCATGTGGGTGCATACGCTGTTCAGGAAGTGGCGGTCATGCGAGATGATTACCATGGTGCAATTGCGCGCGTTGAGGATATTCTCCAGCCAGCGGATGGTGTTGATGTCGAGGTTGTTGGTCGGCTCGTCCAGCAGCAGGATGTCCGGATTGGAGAACAATGCCTGCGCCAGCAGTACGCGCAGCTTGAAGCCTGGTGCGACTTCGCGCATCGGTCCCTGATGCAATTCCAGCGCGATGCCCACGCCGAGCAGCAATTCCCCGGCGCGCGGTTCGGCGGTGTAACCGTCGTATTCGGCGAACTCGGCTTCCAGATCCGCGGCGCGCATGTAATCTTCTTCGCTCGCGTCCGGATTGGCGTAGATCGCATCGCGTTCCGCCATCGCCGCCCACATCTCGGCATGCCCCATCATCACCACATCCAGCACGCGCATATCCTCATAAGCGAATTGGTCCTGGCGCAGTTTGCCGAGGCGTTCACCCTTGTCCAGCATCACCTCGCCCGAGCTTTGCTCCAGATCGCCGCCGAGGATCTTCATGAAAGTGGTCTTGCCGCAACCGTTCGCGCCGATCAGGCCATAGCGGTTGCCGTCACCGAATTTTACCGAGACGTTCTCAAACAGGGGTTTGGCCCCGAACTGCATGGTGATGTTGGCGGTGGAAAGCATGTAAAAAAGGAAAAAAAATTCTGGGTTGCGATTTTAACACCGTGCGCGGCTCAGGCTGAACTTATTAGCCGGAAAGTTACCCATTGGCTTGCAATCCAAATAGCTGATAGCATTGTCCATCGCGTGTTGTTTGAGACAACGGATGAATTACAAGCAAAAAATCTCATTATGGGCAGGGGCGTTCAATCTCGCCGTGCTATTGCTGTTCCCGCCGACTGATTCCTTCTCGTTTACCGATACCAAGGCGCTGGTCTTCGCGGGTTTCCATTTAATCTTTACGCTCAGCGCCAATGAAGTGATCAACGGCGATGTGCTTTTTCTTGAGAACGTAGTGCTGCTGGTGAATGTGGGCGTAGCCTGGCTGCTGTTGCGCGATGGCAGATATCCTCCGGGCGTCAAGCGGCGCTTTAATTTCCAGGACGCGATACTGCTGGTCGTCGCGGTCAACCTGACGGTGATCCTGTTGTTCCCCCCATTCGAGTATTATTACGCGATCACCAAGGCGCCATTGCCAACCTTTCAGGGGTTCTACTTCATTTTCATGGCAGGTCCGATGCTTGCCATTGTCACGTCGTTGCTTTATCTGGAAGTAATATTCGTGCTGTTTAACGGCTCCATGCTGTGGTTGTTATTCAAAAGGGATGAAGTAAAGGAACCCTCTCCGCGGGAAGCCATGGAACTCATGCGCAAAATCAGCGGTAAGAAATGACAGTGAGCCAAAGATGCCGCGCAGGGATGGGGGTCACAATGATATGGGCAGTTATAGGGGGGACGGTGACCAATTGGTTTATTGCGAAACGGCTTTTCGAAATCCAGTTGGCGGGCCAAGTTGACATAAAATCAATCCGGAACAAAGGGACTTGCTATCATAGCGAACCTTAACCCTCAATCGCATTTAACAGGATCGCAAATGGCCAAGACAAATTACACATTCGAGAAGCGTCAGAAAGAACTCGCCAAGAAAAAGAAGCAGGAAGAAAAACGGCTGAAGAAAACCGCTGCAAAGGAAGAACAACCCCAGGATGGGGCGTCACAGCCTCCCGCTGATGAGGCGGCTGTCAATTATACATAGCGACATAAATCTACTGCGCGACTCCGGGGCGGGGCCGGGCGGTGCTCGCGCTCCTCACATACTGATGTGTATGCTCCGGGCGCTTTGCTCCGGCCTCCCCCACCCCAAAGCCGCTCGCTACGATTTCTGTCGCTATGTATAGTCTATCATCTGAATGCGCTGATTTGATCAGCCGCAAAAAGCATCATGGTCCCTCACCTTACAACCGCGCTTACCGGCCCGCTGCTTGAACTGGAGCGGCGCTTTCTCGACGGCATGCCGACCATCGAGCATTGGTTTCGCGCGCAATGGCTGGAACATGCCGTCCCGTTTTACGCTTCGGTGGATTTGCGCAACAGCGGATTCAAGCTGGCTCCCGTGGACACCAATCTGTTTCCCGGCGGTTTCAATAATCTCAATCCGGATTTCCTGCCGCTGTGCGTGCAAGCCATGCAGAGCGCAGTGGAAAAGATCTGTCCCGAGGCGAAAGGGGTGTTGCTGATACCCGAGAACCACACGCGCAATCTGTTCTACCTGCAGAATGTTGCGCAGATCGTGACCATCCTCAAGCAGGCGGGAATGCGCGTGCGCATCGGCAGCCTGTTGCCCGATATCACTCAGGCCATGCCGATTCAATTGCCTGACGGCAGCACGCTGGTGCTGGAGCCGCTGGTGCGGCGCGGCAACCGGCTCGGGATCGAGGGCTTCGAACCCTGTGTGGTACTGCTCAACAATGATCTATCCAGAGGCGCTCCCGAGATCCTGAAAAATATCGAACAGGCAGTCTACCCGCCGCTTTCGGCAGGCTGGTACACGCGGCGCAAGTCGCGGCATTTCGCCGCATATGACCGTGTGGCAGGCGAGTTTGCAAAGTTGCTCGATATCGATCCGTGGCTGATCAACCCATATTTTGCCGTCTGCAATCAGATCAATTTCCATGCGCGTGTCGGTGAGGAGTGCCTGTCCATGCAAGTGGACGGCATCCTGGAAAAGATGCGCGTGAAATATGCCGAATATGGCGTGAAGAGCGATCCATTTGTCATCGTCAAAGCCGATGCGGGCACATATGGCATGGGCATCATGACGGTGAAAGACGCGGGCGAGATCACCGGGCTGAACCGCAAACAGCGCAACAAAATGGCAGTGGTGAAAGAAGGGCTGGAAGTCTCCGATGTGCTGGTGCAGGAGGGTATTTACACCTTCGAACATATCAACGACGCAGTGGCTGAACCGGTGGTGTACATGATCGATCACTATGTGGTCGGCGGTTTTTACCGGGTGCATACCGGACGCGGGGTCGATGAGAATCTCAATGCGCCGGGAATGCACTTCGTGCCGCTGGCGTTCGAAACGCATTGCAGCATGCCCAATCCGGAGGGCAAACCCGATGAGACGGCCAACCGGTTTTATGCCTACGGTGTGGTGGCGCGGCTGGCGTTGCTGGCCGCATCGCTGGAAATCAGATGACAGAAGACAGAAGACAGAGGACAGAGGTTTTGTCGCGGCTGCGCCGCGCTTTTAATTATTGTGCCGCGCAGCGGGCAACCATCTGTCTTCTGATGAAACTGCTAGCCATTCCACTAAGCCACCAAAGAACGGTGGCCAAGTGGCTGGTTATGTCTTCTGTCTTCTGTCTTCTGTCATGCGGCAAAGAGCCGCTGTACCAGGAGCAAGGCTATGTATTCGGCACGCTGGTGGAAGTCAGCGTGTATGGAGAAACGGAACTGCGGGCAAAACAGGCGGTGAGCGAAGTCTTTCAGGAATTCCAGAAGCTGCACGACATGCTGCATGCCTGGCAACCGGGCGAACTGGGCGAGCTGAACGATGCGTTCGCCAACGGCGATAGCGCTGCCATTTCGGCGGAACTTGTCGCCATACTGAAAGATGCGACGCAACTTTCGCAGCGGTCACAAGGACTGTTCAATCCGGCCATCGGCGGACTGGTGCGGCTATGGGGTTTCCATGCCGATGAATTCAAGTCCGTGCAACCGGATGAAAAGGAAATCATAAAACTGGTCCATGCCAACCCGCAGATGAGCGACATCTCCATAGAGCATGACAGGGCGCAGAGCAAAAATAAATTCGTGCAGGTTGATCTGGGCGGCTACGCCAAAGGCTACGCGCTGGACCGTGCCGCAGAATTGTTGCGCAAACAGGATATCCGCAACGCGCTGATCAACATCGGGGGTAACATACTGTCCATCGGACGGCATGGCGATCGTCCGTGGCGGGTCGGTATCCAGCATCCGCGCAAACCGGGAGCGCTGGCGACTATCGACCTGAACGATGGAGAGGCGATCGGCACATCGGGAGATTACCAGCGGTTCTTCATGGTGGGCAATGTGCGCTATTGTCATCTGATCAATCCGCGCACCGGCTATCCGATGCAGGGTGTGCAGGCAGTCACGGTACTGGTGCGCGGTGAACATGCAGGAGTTTTGTCCGATGCGGCTTCCAAGCCATTGTTCATCGCCGGAGCAGGCGGTTGGCGGGAGGCGGCCAGGCTGACGGGAGTGTCAGATGCGATGCTGGTGGATGCGCAAGGCAACATCCATGTCACAGCCGGGTTGCATAAACGGCTGGAATTCAGCGAGAAGAATTTTCGTTTGCAGGTCGAGCCATGAACCTGGAAAAAGCAGTTGTCCACGAAAGACACGAAACAGACCAATATGTAAATTGGCGTATTCATTTGGCTTAATCTAAGGGGGAGTGATTTGTGGTCGGTATTTTATTGGTGACACACAACGGTTTGGGCGACAGTTTTGTGGACTGCGTCAAACATGTGCTGGGCGGAGCCCCGAAAAATCTCAAAGTGTTGACGGTATTGGCGAGCGACGATCCGCAAAAAAAATTGGCCGAAGGACAGGCGCTTATCAAACAGCTGGATGCAGGCAGCGGGGTGTTGATTTTGGCGGATATATTCGGCGCAACGCCCAGCAACATCGCACGGCAACTGTGCCACGCCGAGCGCGTGATGGGCGTCGCGGGAGTGAACCTGCCGATGTTGTTGCGTGTGGTGTGTTGCCCCGCCATGACCCTTCCGGATCTGGCAAAGATCGCCATCGATGGCGGTCGTGAATGTATCGTTTGCATAAATCCGGAAAAATAAGATGCTGCTGCAGGACGTGCTGATCATCAACAAACTCGGTCTTCATGCGCGCGCCTCGGCCAAGCTGACGCAACTGGCATCAAGCTTCAATTGCGAGGTGATGCTGTCACGCAACAATCGCCATGTGAATGCCAAAAGCATCATGGGGGTGATGATGCTGGCTGCCGGCAAGGGCACGTCCATCAGCATCGAGACCAATGGAGAAGATGAGGCGGAAGCGATGCGGGCGATATCAAATCTTATCAATGATTATTTCGGTGAAGGCGAATGATCCTGAAAACGGCGGTTCAGCCACAGATTAACACGGATGTTCACGGATAATCAGCGGGTTGCACCGGGAAGGCAAGGCATCTGGAGGGTAGGGGTGATAATTTTTCAGTTATTTGTTTTATCGGCGCCAATCCGTGTTAATCGGTGGCAAATTGCTTTTTCCAGGATGAAGCGCGCCAGATATGTCTGGAGAAGCCCATGAGTTTTACCTTGCACGGCATAGCTGTCTCCAGCGGAATCGCCATCGGTTATGCGCACCTGATTTCGCATACCTCGCTGGAGGTCGCGCATTATGTATTGCCGAAGAAGTTCATCGGGGTGGAGATCGCACGTTTCGATGCCGCTCTGCTGGCAGCACGCAACGAGTTTGCCGGTCTGCGCAGCAATCGCCCGACACATGCCGCAGCCGAATTCGATGCCTTCCTCGAATTGCACCAGATGATACTGGACGACCCGCAGTTGAGCGTAGCGCCGCGCGACATGATCGCCAGCGAGCATTGCAACGCCGAGTGGGCTCTCAAGGTGCAGACGGATGCTTTGGCGGCTCAGTTCGATCAGTTTGAAGACGCGTACCTGAGGGAGCGGCAGCTTGACGTAAAACAAGTGGCCGAACGGTTGCTCAAGCAGTTGATCGGGCGGCCGGGGCATCAGCCGCCACCGGCGCGCCACGATGTCGAGACAATCCTGGTGGCGCACGACTTGAGTCCCGCCGACCTGATCCAGTTCAAGCCGCAGCAATATGCCGCCTTCGTTACCGATTCGGGCAGCGCGACTTCGCACACCGCGATCGTGGCGCGCGGGCTTAATACGCCGTGCGTGGTGGGGCTGCATCATGCACGCGAGCTGATCCGCGAAGATGACCTGCTGATCCTTGACGGTGAGCGGGGCGTGCTGATCGTCAATCCGGACAAATCGATACTTGCCGAATACAAGCTGCGCCAGAGCGAATGGGAATTGGAGCGCAAGAAACTCAAGCGCCTGCGCACCGCGCGCGCCAACACCCTGGACGGCAGTTTCATCGAGTTGCATGCCAACATCGAAAAGCCGGAGGATATCGCCGAAGTGAAAGAGAACGGCGCGACCGGAATCGGTTTGTTTCGCAGCGAATTTCTGTTTCTCAATCGCGGCGATTTGCCGGATGAAGAAGAGCAGTTCGAAGCTTATCGTGCCGTAGCCGAAGGTATGGAAGGCCAGCCCGTCACGATACGCACTTTCGATCTCGGCGCAGACAAGCAAATCAAGGGTGCGGAGCGGGTCGCCAACAATCCTGCATTGGGTCTGCGCGCGATTCGCCTGTGTCTGGCCGAACCGCAGTTGTTCCGCACCCAGTTGCGCGCGCTGCTGCGCGCCACGCATTACGGCAACGTCAAGATACTGGTGCCGATGCTGTCCGGCGTTTCCGAGATCAACCAGACCTTGCAATTCATCGCAGCAGCCAAGCAAAGCCTGGATGACGAAGGCATTCCTTACGACCATGAAGTGATGATCGGCGGCATGATCGAGATCCCCGCTGCCGCGCTGGCGCTGAATGTATTTGCAAAAAAGCTCGACTTTCTGTCTATCGGCACCAACGACCTGATTCAATACACGCTGGCGATAGATCGTACCGATGAGGAAGTCGCGCATCTCTATGACCCGTTGCATCCGGCCGTGCTGCAATTGCTTGCACATGTCATCGGCGCATCCAACCGGTTCGGCGTGCCTGTCTCGGTGTGCGGCGAAATGGCTGGTGAGATCGCATATACTCGCCTGCTGCTGGGCCTCGGCTTGCGCAGGTTTTCGATGTACTCGGCACAGGTCCCGAGCATTAAACAGCGCGTGCTCACCACCAGCCTTCCGGAAATAGCCGGGCTGACGCAGAAAATCCTGCGCGCCGATGACCCGATGAAAATCCGCGAGTTGCTGGATCGGCTCAACAAGATGTAATCCCAATTCGAATCAAAAGTGAAATATCAGGGCGCGATAAATCGCGCCCCTTCCGAGTTAATCTCTTCGGGTTAATTCCCCGCCGCTTGCGGCGAATGATTGAACCAGATTCTGGTTTGATCCCGGAAAAAACAATAGGCCAAGAACCCCCTGTAGGAGCGAGCTTGCTCGCGAAAAACTTTGCCAGCAAGCTGGCTCCTACGAGGAAAAAATGCCTGATGGACAACTCCGGTTGATACCTCGCGGCTTGCCGCGAGGTTTTTCATTTTGACCTTTGAAGGAATTGGAATAACGCATTGACAGTGGCTTACAAAACACGGAAACTGCGCGCCAGTGCCGATTTGACATCAGCTTGCGGGGCACTTAAAAAATACACGCTAAAGCGAGGCAACCCGTCCCGCGAAAGCTGAATGGGTTTTTGTTTTTTGGAGCGAATATTTTGGGCGCATCAGATAGCATCGGCATCGTCAGCGCGCAACGCGCAAAGTTCGACAACCCGCTGATTTTCCGCAGCGGTGCGGTACTGCCGCGCTATGAACTGGTTTATGAGACATACGGCGCGCTGAATGCCGACAGATCCAACGCGATCCTGATCTGCCATGCGCTGTCCGGCCATCATCATGTTGCGGGCTATTACGCCGACGATCCCAAGAACGTGGGTTGGTGGGACACGATGATCGGCCCCGGCAAGCCGATCGACACCGATAAATTCTTCGTCATCGGGGTGAACAATCTCGGCGGTTGTCATGGCTCGACCGGGCCGTCCACGGTCAACCCTGAAACGGGCCGGCCTTATGGCGCGAGCTTTCCGGTTATCACGGTGGAAGACTGGGTGGAGTCGCAGGCGCGCCTCGCCGGCTTGCTCGACATCCGGCAATTCGCGGCGGTGATCGGCGGCAGTCTGGGCGGGATGCAGGCCTTGCAGTGGTCGCTGGCTTATCCCGACCGGGTGCGCCACGTGTTTGCGATCGCAGCCGCGCCGCGCCTCACCGCGCAGAACATCGCGTTCAACGATGTGGCGCGTAGCGCGATATTGACCGACCCGGATTTCCATGGCGGCGATTTCTATCAGCACAACGTGGTGCCGGCGCGCGGTCTGCGCCTGGCGCGCATGTTGGGGCATATCACCTATTTGTCCGACGATGCGATGGCGGACAAGTTTGGCCGCGAGTTGCGTTCCGGCCGGTTCAGTTACAGCTACGACATTGAGTTCGAGATCGAATCCTATCTGCGCTATCAGGGCGACAAGTTCGCCGCTTATTTCGATGCCAACACCTATCTGCTGATGACCAAGGCGCTCGATTATTTCGATCCGGCGCATGAATTCGGCGGCGATTTGAATAAGGCGTTCTCCCGCGCCAAAGCGGATTTTCTGGTGGTGTCATTCACCACCGACTGGCGTTTTTCGCCGCAGCGCTCGCGCGAGATCGTGCGGCCCTTGCTGCATAACCGGCGCAATGTCAGCTATGCGGAAATCACCTCCGCGCACGGCCACGATTCGTTCCTGATGCAGGATACCTACTACTTTGACGTGATGCGCACTTACCTGGACAGGATTGCCAAGGAGATGGAGGCATGAGCCGGATCGATGACAGATTTATTCAGGAGCGGCCCGACTTTGCCGCGATCGCCGCATGGATACCGAGGGGCGCGACGGTGCTCGACCTCGGTTGCGGCGACGGCAGTCTGCTGCGCTATCTCAAGGAGACTCGTGAGGTAAAAGGTTACGGCGTGGAGATCAGCGATCCCGGCATCGTGTCCTGCATCAATAACGGCGTGAATGTGATCCAGAACGACCTGGACTCCGGCCTGGCGGATTTCGAGAGCAATTCGTTCGATTACGTGCTGTTATCGCAAACGCTGCAAGCCACGCGCCATACCGAGGAACTTATACAGGAAATGCTGCGTGTCGGACACGAGGGCATCGTCAGTTTCCCCAACTTCGGCCACTGGAAGAATCGTCTCAACGTGCTGCTCGGCAACATGCCGGTTTCCAGCGAGCTGCCTTATCAATGGTACGACACGCCGAACGTGCATCTGTGCACCTTGCATGACTTCGAGTCATTCTGCGGCAATCATCGCGTGGCCGTGATCGAGCGCCGCGTGATGGCCGGTGAGAGTGAGGTAAAAGTGTTGCCGAATCTGCTGGGCAGCACGGCGGTGTATCGCTTTCAACGTGGGATATAAGCCCGAAAGCACCCTCTCCCCTAGCCCCTCTCCCACAAGTGGGCGAGGGGAGATATTTACTCCCTCTCCCGCACGCGGGAGAGTGTTGGGGAGAGGGTAGCCGTGACCATCTGGCAACAACTCTTCACCCGCCGCATGCTCATCTGCATGTTCACCGGATTCGCCTCCGGTTTGCCGCTGTATCTGCTGTTCAACCTGGTTCCCGCCTGGCTGCGCAGCGAACACGTTGATCTTAAAACCATCGGTCTATTCGCGCTGATCCAGTTTCCCTATACCTGGAAGTTCCTGTGGTCACCGTTGCTGGATCGCTACGTCGCGCCGATGTTGGGCCGGCGTCGCGGCTGGATGTTGCTGACCCAGATCGGCTTGCTGTTGGTGATCGCCGTGATGGGCGCGTTCTCGCCGCAAAGTGATCTGTACACCATCGCCTGGATCGCCACGCTGCTCTCCTTTCTCAGCGCCACACAGGACATCGTGCTGGATGCCTATAGACGCGAGTTGTTGAGCGATGTCGAACTGGGGTTGGGCAATGCTGTGCACGTGAATGCCTACCGCATTGCCGGTCTGGTGCCGGGTTCGCTGTCGTTGATCCTCGCCGACTATCTGCCGTGGAGCATGGTGTTCATCATTACCGCGCTATTCATGCTGCCCGGCATCGTAATGACATTGATGGTGCAGGAACCGCACCGCGCCAGCCCTCCCAAGACCTTGCGCGAAGCGGTAGTCGAGCCGTTCCATGAATTCATCACACGCAAGGGTTGGCAAAGCGCGCTGTTGATCCTGGCTTTTTTGTTCTTCTACAAACTCGGCGACAGCATGTGCACCGCATTGGCTACTCCGTTCTATCTGGACATGGGTTTCAGCAAGACCCAGATCGGGTTGGTCGCCAAGAATGCCGGGCTGTGGCCCGCCGTCATCGGCGGCATGCTCGGCGGCCTGTGGATGGTGAAGATCGGCATCAACCGCGCGCTGTGGTTGTTCGGTGTGGTGCAGGTGGTCTCCATCTTCGGCTTCGCCTGGCTGGCCTCGGTGGGACATCACGCAGAGATCACAGCCGTAGAACTCACCCAGCTCGCCATCGTGATCGGTCTCGAAGCCCTGGGTGTCGGGCTGGGCACGGTCGCCTTCGTCGCCTTTATCGCGCGTTCCACCCACCCCGCCTACACCGCCACCCAGTTTGCGCTGTTCACCAGCCTGATGGCAGTGCCGCGCACCTTCGCCAATGCCGCGACCGGCTGGCTGGTGGAAACGATGGGCTGGACGGGATTCTTCCTGCTGTGCGTGCTGCTGGCGATACCGGGGATGTTGTTGCTGTTGAAGGTCGCGCCCTGGGGTGAAGAAACGAAATTTAAATCGTAGGGTGCGCATGGCGCATCCTGCGTGTACTCATCCGGTCTCCTGCCACCGATAAAATATCCGGTTGCGGCCTATTGCCGGTTCGGCAGCTATGCGGCGGTTTGCATTTGAATCTGGTTAGTCACTTATCGGTCAAGTCATCGCAATTTGTGACAAGAATATATCGTAAATCAAGCACTGGAGCGGCTTTCAGCGCGGCTTTTTTTGACAGGATTAACAGGATGTACGGGATGAAAAACGAAAGAGCATTTTGCTTGGTTTTTATCCTGTAAATCCTGTTCATCCTGTCAAATGTTTGGTTCCGGCTTGTCCGGCTTAGGGTAATACTGCATTGCATCTGTAATGCAAAGAGGGGTGAATGATGAAAACCGTGACTAAAACTTCCACCATTCCACCGCTGCGGGTAAACGAGCAGGTGCGTGCCGCCGCCGAGGCTGCGCTGACGGAAGGCGAGACGCTATCCGGTTTTGTGCTGGAAGCGATTCAATTCAACATCCTGCGCCGGACGATGCAGCAGGAATTCGTTGCACGCGGATTAGCGGCGCGGGACGAGGCGCGCCGGACGGGCAAGTATGTTTCGGTAGACGAGGTGCTGGCGGGACTGGATAAAACGCTGGCGCGGCCGCGCAAGGCGGCTGCCCGCAAGTGAGTTACACGGTCAGGTTTGCGCCTGCCGCCGCGAAGGACTTGCAACGTCTGTTCGATTTTCTCGCGGAGCGGGATGCGAAAGCCGTGGATGCGCTCATCCTCGCAGCATGAATGGTGCTGTTAGCCGACGGACTGCGCGGTTCCCTGACGATGTAAGCCACAAAACCACTCCGATAGTTCCGCTCCCGCTTCACCCATTGCCGCATTCTCTGGGCATGCAGTTGACGCCTAGCCCCAAAACCTTACAATCCCCATAGGTTCCGCTCTCCGGTGGTTCAGTCCAGTCCAATGAGGTTTATCCGCCGCCGATAGGTCGCGGATGTAACAAGTTTGGGGAGGGCGGCGGATAAACGCTATTCGTTAGGTGCTGATATGGAAGACGATGGTGGCGGACATCCAGAATTAGATTCTGAGCAAACGAGGGGGAGACATAATAACTCTCCCACTACGCTGATTGCCTTCTTGGTGATCTTTGGTTGGGAAGGCCCAATGGGTATTTGGATCGGTCTTAGAGACGGTGACATCGCAGTCATAATCGTTGGCATATTTATTACAGGGCACCTCTAAAAATCCAAACTCCGTCGCGATGCTGCGTTGCTCAATAAATTTTAACGCTTACATATCAAACATATGC
>Ga0154718_1036_pt1 | contig 26048 bp, 24 predicted proteins | sample Rifle2008BG16ft_FD_105726 | JGI IMG/M metagenome (GOLD analysis project Ga0154718, IMG submission 105726) | Betaproteobacteria bacterium RBG_16_56_24
CTTTGGCCGCTGATGATGCAGCTGCCTTTCGCGGCATGCTCTCCGTACCGTAAATCAAATTTCGTCTGGCTTGTTTTCATGCCCAGCAATCGGTAGAAAAATCGCTCAAGGCAGTGTTGGTGCTGCATGGCATTGAGCAGCGGCGAACGCACGACCTCAATTTGCTGGCGCAACTATTGGTCGATCAAGGCATCAAGCCGCCCTATTCGCCGGAAGAGTTGACCCGCCTCAATCCCTTTGCAGTCACTTTTAGATACGACGATTGCGACATTCCACTCATCACCGCTACAGAAGTGAACAACATCGTTACCCGCATCCACCGCTGGGCAACCGATCTCGTGCGCTAAATATTTTTCAGAAGTTTTCTGACCGGCGTAGGTATCGCCGCCCCCAACGCCTCTTCCACATTGTTGATTTCGTCGTGGCGCGGATACTCGATCATCTGGGGGTGGAGCAGGAATTGATGAAGAAGCGGGGAAAGCCCGGTTGAAATCCATTAACCTGCTGCCCGGCTCTGGGCGGGGCCGGGCGGCGCTTGCCGCAACGACATATTTCACGTATGTCCGCGACCCAACTCCAGCCAGTAAATGACAAACACAAACAGAAATACCACGAATTCCAGAACGGTAGTCCAGATGAGCAGGCGAGCGATGCGCCGATGGCGCGGCGCCATTCCAAGCCAGAATGAATCCTGAAGCCAGCCAAAGAAGGGTAGCCACCCCCACCGTGCGCGACGAGTGAAGTATTTGTGAATATCCGCGCCCCACGGCATCAGCGACTTGTCCACCTCGTTCAGACGCGCCTCCCGCTCAGCAGGGCTGATCCCGGACGGGTAGCGCTCCTTCACGATCAGCCGGCAGGAAACCGGAGTAATGCCCTCAACAGTGAAAACGGTGGCCTGTTTAAGTCCTCTATCGTAGTTCAATGAGTACGATATATCCGGCTGGACATCACTGACACTCAGAGTCATCGTCTGCGCCATGCCATTCATTTCATTTAATGAATCGAGGCGGATACGCTTGCCCGGATATATCCTTCCAGGCGCATCTTCCTGCCATGATTTGATTTCAAGGTATGGATTGAGCCTGAAAAGAAGTTCAGTTCTCTGGATAAATGTGCAGGCATCGCTCTGTGACAGCGGCAACTCCACGCTGATCCAGGCAGAATCCTCCCCGGCCTGAGCGGCAGTTGCATTCATCACGACGCGGCTCGTGCCGCCATCAACAGCGGTACACGCAGGCCGCGTGCAAGCTTTTCCAAATCCATGCGCGAACGATAGCCGGGTGCGCCCTTGGGCCGGGGCGGGCCAATCACAACCATGGAGACACTTTCCTGCACTGCCGTCTCCAGCAGGCACGCCGCCGGGTCACCCTGACGCATGACAGGCTTGTAGGCAAAGCCACGTTCGGCACAGCGGCCTTCAAGCGCGTTCAACTGCTCCTTGACGTCCGCCTCCAGTATGCCTTCGACATAGCTGCCGAAGGCATCACGGGTTGATGCGTTATTCAGCCAGTCGTCCCCCTGCATGCCATCCCAGAAATCCGGCACGACCAGCAGGTGCACGATCAGGGTTAAACCGGGAGTGGCAATATCCAAGGCCAGCGCCTCGGCCAGCAATGCCCCGGCGGTGCCGTGATGCGCCAATAACAGTGTTTGAGTATTTAACATTTGAGTGATCACAAAAAAAACGCGGGAGTCCCGTTCACACGGAACCCCCGCGCATAATGGTTAAGCGTTTAGACCGTGAACATTACGCCGAATGCAATGATGAATGCAAAAATCAGCGCAGTGAAATCCTCGCGCCGGTCGCTTACGAAAATCGACAGGCTGGTACCGCGTTCAAATTTTGGAGCTTCCATGATTTTCTCCCGTTAAATGAATTCTTTGACGAACATCAGCACCACGATCAGGGAGCCTACAGCCTTCGCCGTGCCGACTATGCCGCCGATGACCAATGGAGCGCCGCCCGCCTGCTTGAGCGCCTTGCCGGTGATCTGCATGCCCAGGCCGATGAGGCCGAAAGCGAACAGCCATGCAATCCAGTCGCGGTAAGCCTTGATGGTCTTGGAATCGTGAGTCGCCGCCTTGCCCGCCTTATCGATGGAGCCTGCAACCAGCGCGTCCAGGCCTTCCATCTTGGCCACGGATTTCAGAACATTATTCTGCTGGCGGGTCATCATCTTCTTGTTGGCGGCCAAATCGCCCAGGGACTGGTAGACCTCTTCCGGCGTTACCTTGTGACCCTCGAGCACCACGTTCTTGTCAACCAGGTACTTGCTCAGCGCCTGGGCGCCTTCCGCTTCGCGCAGACGTGTCAGCTCGCCCTCGATTGCACGCGCTTCCTTGCCCTTGAGCAGCTTGTCTTCCTTGACTTCGGCGCTGCTGAAGTATTTGCCCTGGTAGTGGCCGGCCGGCGCGAAGGTGCCGGCTGAACTCAAGGCAAACATGGCGATGAAGCCCAGCACGAATACCGGAAATTTGGCGATCACCACATGGGCAAGATTGACCTTGACTGCGCCTTCCTCATGTTTGACATACCATGCAGCCAGCCAGAGCACGATGATGGGCAGGAACAGCACGCGGGTGATGTTGAAAATCTCCGCTACCTTGAGCGTTTCGATGTTGGTCGGATCGAACGCCAGCGCAGCGCCTGCCACCTGCGCCGAATTCAGGATGCCGGTGCCGGCCCACGCGCCGAACTGCACCGGACCCATGTTGAGGATGTGCCCGATGGTGGGGAACAGAAACATGCAGCCCACGCCCCAGATCAGGATGGTGCCGATGGTGTAGGCAATCTCCTCGGCCTTGGCCTGCACTACCGGAGAAGCCGCTACGGTAGCCGACACGCCGCACACCCCCATACCCGCAGACAGAACCGCCGTCATGGAATTGGGCGTGCCCATGCGCTTGCCCATGAACAGCACGACGCCGACCGAGCCCAGCACGAAGATGCCGATCATGACCACGGAAAGGCCGCCCAACTGCGCCAGTTCCGCCGCGCTGTACAGGGTGCCGAGCAGAATCACGCCAGTCTTGAGGAAGAAGCGCGCAGTGCGCACGCCGTTCGCGGCCCACGCCGGAATCTTGAACACGTTGACGATGACCATGCCGATCACGATGCCCAGCACCACATAGTTGAGGTTGAAGATCTTGGCGAAGTCCCAGGTCAGGATGCCCGCACCCTTCACCGCCTTGCCCCAGTTACCGAAGATCGGATCCAGACCCCATCTCACGATATAGGCGATGAGCAAAATATAGGCGATGCCCGGCACCACCGAAACTAAGTAGTCGAGGTTGCCCTGTTTGGGTTTCCAGGCCAGGGTGAACAGGCCGATCAGGACAAAAGCGCCGCCGAAAATATTCGACAATGTCGCCTGCTTGGCTTTTGCCTCGTCGAACTTGGACTTCGGCATTTTCATTTCCGGCGCGGGTTTGTTCTCGGCGGCCGCCATTTCCGTGGCCACGCGCGACTCCGCGTCGAATTTTTCCTTGACCTTCTGGTAATCCTTGTAGGCGCTCGCCTGCAGGCTGGACTGCATGCCGTCAACAACTCCTGAATTGTTGAGTCCTCCCCATACCAGCATGAGAATACCGATAATCAGCAGCGCCGGTGACTTGACTGTATAAATCATTACGTTCCCCCTAAAGTTATCCCGCTTATTGATACGAGTCCGGCCTGTTTTCGCGGGCCGGTTTACCCGGTTTCAGGTAAGGGATTTATTCAATGGGCAGCTTGCGCGCTTTCCAGTCGGGGAAGCCGTCGCGGTACCAGTTGACATTCTTGTAGCCGTTCTTGGCCAGGACAACCGCTGACTTGTAGGATTTGAAGCAGGTGCCGGAATTGCAGAACACCACGATTGCGGCATTTTTATCGCTCAACTTGCCCATGTCGAATTTGTCCATACTGGCATCGAAATCGGCGGCCTTGGCGCTTTTCTCAGGGTCGTATGGAACGGAGATCGCGCCCTTGATGCTGCCTTCGCCAAATTCGGAGGCCTTGCGCGTATCAACGATGGTGGCGCCTTTCGCCTGTAGTTCCTGAACCGTCTTGGCATCTACCAGCTTGACGCCGGCAGGGGCAGCAGTAGGTGTTTCCGGATGCGCGTCTGCGGCGTAGGACGCCCCTGACGCGGCAATGAAACCCAGTGTGACAAAAGCGACGGATAACTGTTTAAAGCTTTTCATAATCCATTTCTCCTCAGATGATTGATATTGTTGGTATTAAAAGCGGCGTCTGATTCAGTCGCCTTCTCGCAAGAACAGCGAAAATCCGTGAGCGGTTCATAAGCAGGAACTCATATCCAATACTCCTGAACTTGCGCGATACTAAAACAATAAGTGTCTGGTCACGATAACCCTTACGGGTTACAGGTCAATAACCCATTACGGTTATAATCCCCTTAAGGGCGCCTCTAAAAATTCAAAATCCTAAGCCAGGCAAGGCGCGAAATAAATTTTAGCGCGCCGCATATGTTTGATATGTAAGCGTTAAAATTTATTAAGCAACGCAGCATCGCGACGGAGTTTGGATTTTTAGAGGCGCCCTTAATCCTCATACCCTGACATGGTCCTACTCCTTGTAACAGGCGCTTGTTAATTTCCTCTGCTGCGGAAGATACTATCCCGGTATTCGGCAATAGACGCAAGATTACACCATTTTTATCCTGAAACCCGCAGTTAACAGGAAATGCCACAGTTACCATGCTGTGCTTAGTGCCTGCTGTTCGGGCTCAGCCAGTACCGCCAACCGGTGCGCGATCTGCCGGTGACGCGGTCACAAGCGCCGCCGGCACGGCGGTCTGGGACTGTCCAGCGGGCAATACCCTCGCCTTTCTGCCAGCATTCTCCTGAATGACCATGATTGGGCATTTGATGGTTGTAAGGACCTTGTAGGCGGTACTGCCAAGCACGAAGCGGCTCAACGCGTTAAGTCTGCGCGCGCCGACCACCAGCAGGTCGGCATCGAGGTCGGTGACGCAACTGGAAATGGCATCGACAGGTTCGCCGCTGCGGATATTGATGCCTATCGGCAGATCGTCTCTGGCAAAGCCTGCGATGATGCGCTTCATCGCCTCACGCGCCTCCCGGTATGCGGCATTGCGATCCTTACGCTCACGCTCGGTAGAGGCAATCGCCACGTTGTGCTCGCGCAGTACGGTCAGCACGGTGATGATCGATGGTTGCAGCCCTGCCTGTCGGACGGCCTGGGCAAGAATCTCGCTGTTCAGCGAAGCAGCGCGCGCTCTGCTGTCGTTGTCCATGGCGGCCACGATACGGTAGCGCGGCGTCCGTCGCGCCAGATGCCCGGCGATCCATGCATTTATCTCGTCAAGTTTGCCCCCCTCGGCGGATCGTATTGCACTCAGGAATTGGCCGGTCAGACGTGCCAGCATCCTGCTGCCGCGCATGGCCGGCACCGGTGCATGGACAGCAGTGGCCGGCGGCGCTGTAGCCGCTGCAACGGCCGCCGGCTCGATCTGCTCCAGCGCCGCATAGAGGGCGTCCATCCCGGCAAAACGCCGGTCTGGCACATTCTGCAAACAGGTCATCACCAGTGCGGCGAAACCTTCGCTCAGTTCCGTCCGATAGCGGCGCGGCGACACAGCGTCGCCCTTGATGCGATTGATTACGCCGAGTTCGCTGTGCGCGTTGGGGAAGGGCAGCTTCGACGTGGTCATCTCATAGAGCATGGTGCCAATCGAAAATATATCGCTGCGTGGCTCGTCGCGCACGCCAAAGAACTGCTCGGGTGCGATGTAGGCCGGCGTGCCCTTCGGTTCCTGGAAGGACTCATAGATAAGATCGGGCAAATCGAGGTGGTTGGACAGGCCAAAATCGATAATCCGCACTTCGTCATCAGGCGTAATCATAATGTTGGACAGCTTGATGTCCAGATGTACGATACGGCGGCGGTGCAGTTCGGCCAGGGCATGCACGATTTTTTTTACCAGAGCAATCGCCTTTGCCTCGCTGAGGCATCCCTGTGCGCACAGTCTGGCCCACAGATTGGCGCCCGGTATGTAATCCATCACAAGATAACGGCACTCGCCGCCGCTCTGTGACACGGGCATATGGGCGTACGGAAAATCCTCAAGATAGCGCGCGAGCCGCAACTCGTTTTCGAAGGCAATCATGGCCACCGGGTCGACATCGAGCGTGCGGCGCGGCACCTTGAGCACGCACTGCCGGCCATTCTCATCGTGCGCAAGAAAGAGCCGCGCCATGCCGCCTTCACCAATCTGTTTTTCGATGGTGAAGCCGTCAAATTTGCTGCCCGGTTCAAGCGCCAGAAACTGTCCGTCTGTGTCAGTCATGGAAACTTCCTTTGTTATTGCAATTATTGATGGCTGCGCGGCGGACGTACCACGGTTACCGTGCAGGGCGCCTCGGCCACCACCCGCGCGGAAACGCTGCCCAGTATCCGGCGCAACGCTGAGCTGCCGCGTGCGCCCATGATGATCTGGTCCACATGATTCTGGCGCGCATATTCCACCAGGGTGGCGGCAGCGTCCGTCCCTTCCAGCACATGGAAACGCAAACGATGAGCCGGGAGATGCAGTTCGGCAGCCCAGTGGTGCAGTTCCACCAGCCGCTGGGTATACAGGCTGTTGACCAACTCATGGCCGGTCTCCTGCTCGGTCGAGATGTCCGGCTCAAGCACGGTCGCGCACATGATCCGGCAATTGGCGTCAGCAACAGTGGCGCGGCGCACTGCCGCCAGGATCTCCCGGCGCAATTCTTCCTGGCCGGAACCGGGATCAAACGCCACCAGAATCTGGGGCGCCTGCGCGAGATGCGCGGTGGGGACGGCGCTCATACCTGGTTTTGTCCGCAAGCTTCGCCACCAGCGCCGGACTATGACCGGCAGCCCTGCCCGCTTGAGCCTTGCAGCCCGCCCGGAGAGCGGCACATCATTCGGGTGGGTAAGGTCAAAAGCAACCTGGGCTGCGGTTGCATAGCGCTTCCCCGCCTCGATCTCCAGACAATGCAGAATGATTTCCTGCATCCATCCCGGCAAACCGGGCACCCAGACCCGCGGCGGCACCGGGTCAAGGAAAAGACGGCGGCGGAATCCGCCCAGAGTAGTGGGCTCGCCGAAGGGCAACCGCCCGGTGCAAAGTTGGTACAGAATCACCCCGAGCGCAAACAAATCGCTGCGCGGGTTGTCGCGATTCCCCATGACCTGCTCCGGCGAAATATACGCGGAAGTGCCCACTGGTTTGTGGAACTCCTCCTCCACCAGGTCGGGAAAATGGCCGTGACGCGCCAAACCGAAATCGACCAGCACCGCGCGCCCGTCCGGCCGGTAAAGCGCGTTGGCGGGCTTGATATCCAGATGGATTACTTCCTGCCGGTGCAGGTCGTGCACTGCGGTTGCCAGTGCCGCGACCAGGCGCGCCGCTTCTTCTGCCGGCAACGGGGCAGACTCGGCATATTCGTGCAACGATCTGCCCTCGACATATTCCATCACCAGATAGGGCGTGTCTTCCAGGCTGCCCCTGGTCACCCAGCGCGGCACGTGCGGGCCGGTCAGCGTCTCCAGAATCATCTGCTCCACCTCGAAACCGACATAACAACTGGGATGGCTGCCGAACTCCAGCCGGGGCACCTTCATCAGCATGGGAAACTCGCCGCCTTCGCGTTCCACACGATAAAGCGCAGCCATCCCGCCTTCATGGATTTTCTCGCCGACACGGAAACCATCGACTTCACTGCCAGGGTGTAGATTCGTCAGATCCATAAAATCAGTTTCCTGTCTCCAGCCGGCGCGCCAGCCTTTCGGGCAAACCGGCGGCGCGGATTTTACGGGCGGCACTCAAATAATCGTATGGAACCCGGAAAAAAGTCAGGGATTCGCGTTGTTGGTCGTGAAGCAGGTACGCCGCGGCGGTATTTCCATCGCGCGGCTGTCCCACCGATCCCGCGATGGCAAGCCACCGGCGGTGCGGCGAAACCGGAATCGCCGCGCCAATAACCGGATTGAAAATCTGCGCCGCGCCGTGCCCGGAGGTATAGTACAGGGACTGATGATGCACGTGCCCGACAAATGTAAGAGGGGTGCCGGATGCATCCATGCATTTCGCGGCAGCAACCGCATTGTCTATGTAAGTCCAGCGCTCGGGAGAAGCAGCGCTTGCATGAACATAAAATGCATTATCTTTATTCGCCACCATTGGCAAGCCCTGGATAAAATCGCGCTCCGGCTGCCGCAACTGTTTCCGTGTCCAATAAATCGCATCGCGCGCAACAAGCTCCAGGTTCTCGCACAATCCGCCAAGTACTGCCTCCTCATGATTGCCCCGCACCGCCGGGGCGCCAGCGCCCACCATCGGCGCAATCACTTCCAGGCAGGCCAGCGGGTCCGCGCCATAACCCAGCAAGTCACCGAGAAAGACATATTGCTCCGCCCCCTGCCGGCGGGCATGGTCGAGGCAGGCGAGCAGCGCCTCAAGGTTGCTGTGAATATCGGACAGAACGGCTATTTTCATGACAGCGCCACTATTTGGAATCCTCGTTCAATTTACACCGGATTTAATGCGTTGGTAAGTGTAGGACACCTCTAAAAATCCACATTTCATCCCAACTGATGGAACTACTAGCCATTCGACTAGGCTGTCAAAAGACGACAGCCAAGTCGCTGGTTATGCTGCGTTGCGGAAAAAATTTCTTGTTTACATATCATACATATGCGGCGCTGCGAAATTTTTTCCGCGCCTTGCATTTGGGCGAACTCTGAATTTTTTGAGGTGCCCTGTACGCAAAATAAATGTCGCGGGTTTTTAGAATTGTCCGGTTCTGCAGCACGCAATCTGTCCGGTTGTCCTATTGCCCGAGGAGGGCGATATGAAGCCGACAAAACCCGCGCAGGATGGGTTGAGCACAGCGATACCCATCAATCAAAACCCCGCCGTTCCCCACACTCCATCTCCACCCCGACATCGCCCGCCCAATCCATCGGCAACATGCCGGCTTTCACGTAACGATGGCCAGATCGCGTGCAAGTGATCCGGCAATATCACGATGGCATCGACGGTGAAGTGATGGCGCTTGCGTGTGTATTCAAAAGCATTTCGCAATAAAGCAATATGCCCGGTTAACGGGGCTTGCGAGCGAACGGCAAGATTCACCGTGAAGAAGTAGCTGGCTCCGGCGATGCCGCTGCGGCGGTAGTTGGTCATGCGGACATGATAGCGATGGGTATCGCTGCGCTCAACCCATCCTACGGTTGAGTTTTTTTAACAGGCTGCGCGCTGGCGCCGGTATCGCTGCCCCCAACGCCTCCTCCACATCCAGCCACAATCTGCCGGGTTGCGCGGCACGCAAAGGTTTGCGCGACAGTTGAATCTTCAGCGGCGTGATATGCAGTTTGAAATGGGTAAAGGTGTGGGTGAACATCTCCAGCCTTTCTCCATGGCTCGCATCCATTCCGTTGCGCACAAACCAATCTTTGGCCGCCGCTTCATCATCAAACTGCGGAGGACACCACAGCCCGCCCCAGATGCCGCTGCCGGGGCGCTTCTCCAGCAGGATGTCGTTGCCGTGCATCATCAATATAAACGTGGTGTGCTTTTTCGGCACGGCTCTGCGCGGGCGCGGGGTGGGCAACTCGCTGACTCGTCCACTTAGCAAGGCAACGCAATCACTGCGCACCGGACAATCATCGCACTTCGGTTTGCTGCGTGTGCACAGCGTTGCTCCCAGATCCATCAGTGACTGGGTGTAGGTGGCAACATTGTTACCCCCTCCCCGACCACCCCCCGGTGGGAGAGGGAGCAGGGCTTCGGCCTGTTGCCATAGCTGAGTTTCCACTGTTTTTTGGCTTGGTGATCCAGTTATGCCGCAGTAACGCGCCATTACGCGCTTGACGTTGCCATCGAGTATCGCGCGGCGTTCATGGTAAGCCAGCGCGCAGATCGCGGCGGCGGTGGAACGTCCGATGCCGGGCAATTCGAGGATCTGCTCGAACTCGCGCGGAAATTCGCCGTGATATTTTTCCACGATGATCCGTGCGGCGCGGTGCAGGTTGCGCCCGCGCGCGTAGTAGCCGAGCCCGCTCCAGTGCGTGAGCACTTGCTCTTCGTTCGCGGACGCGAGTGCCGCAACGGTTGGAAACGCAGCGATGAAGCGTTGGTAATAAGGAATGACGGTGGCGACCTGCGTCTGTTGCAGCATGATCTCGGACAGCCACACAAGGTAGGCATGCGTTCCTTGCCAGGGCAGGTCGTGTCGACCATGCTGGCGTTGCCAGGTGATCAGGCGTGAAGCGAAGCTATCCATTGCAAGGAGTAGTTGCGCAGGAGTCATTTACTCCCATTAAGGGCACCTCTAAAAATCCACATTTCATCCCAACTGCTGCGTTGCGGAAAAAATTTCTTGCTTACATATCATACATATGCGGCGCTGCGAAATTTTTTCCGCGCCTTGCATTTGGGCGAACTCTGAATTTTTAGAGGTGCCCATTACTTGAACAAACCCTTGAGACCCTTCTTCAACCCCTCCTGCACCTTGGTCTTGGCCTCTTCCTTGGCCTTGTCTTTCATCTCTTCCTTTTTGGATTCGACCTTCTGCTTGGCAACATCCGCCAGCATCGCACCGAAATCCACCTTGTATTTGAGGTCGGTGAACGGCCCGCTCAGTTGCACAGGTACCAACAGGCTGCCCCCGCCTTGCGATTTTTGCAGCGTAGCCTTGGTGGTGTAATTGATGCTGTCATTGCCGATGTCGATGTCGCCATTGCCGGCAATACGCAACATCGGCGCTTTCACCGCGAGGTCGTCGTTGTGCGCCACGCCGTTGGTCACCTTGAAGCTGGCCTTGAATTCACTGAACTCGGTCTTCTCGTCCTTGTTCACGCCCATGGTCTGCGCCGAACTGCTCTTGCCCAGCGACTGCACGCCCTGCACCAATTTCGGCAAGTTAATGCCCTTGATCGCGCCATCGGCCAGGTTCAGCGACAGGTTGCCATTCGCAGCCTTCTTCATCGCGCTGATGGTGTTGCCCTGCATGGTGAGATCGATGGCAACGTTGCCCTTGCCTTCCAGCATATCCAGTTCCAGCGCATCCTTGAGCAAGGATGCGACATTGATGCCGCTCAGATTCTGCTTGATGGCAATGCTGGGCGTGGCTTGCGCATTCACGCTCAGGCTGCCGTTCATGCTGCCCTGATACAGATTGGCGGACAGCGGATTGAGATTCACCAGCCCGTTATGCGCCTTGACATCCAGGCGAATCTGGCTGGATTTCACGTTCGCCACCTTGAGCGAACCGATGCGCAGGCTGCCGTCCAGATTGAGTGTACGCAGTGCGGATAGATCCAGCGGTTGCTCCGGTTCCTTGGCTTTCGGCTCGGCGGCTGCTGGCGGCTTCGGCAGATACAGATCGGCGTCGAACTGATCCACGTCCACATCAAAATCGATCGCCGGATTGGCAAAACCTTTCACGCCGACTTTGGCCTTGACCTTGCTTTGCAACAGCCCGCCGGCGAGGTTCGCCTGCACGCTTTCTTTTGCGGCATCAACCTGCACACTGCCCTTCATTTCGCTGCTCACCGATTTGTTCGGCAGCTTGTCGCCGGTGGCTTTCACCGCAATGACGAGATTGCTGAAATTAATTTGCTGCGCCTGAATGCTGCCGGACACCGGCGAGCTGAGTTTCACCTTGAAAGCCTGCTCGGGCTGCTTCACATCCAGGTCCAAAGCCAGAGCGCTGACCTTGAAGGATTTCTCATTGCCTTCCACGCCGGGCAGCGACATGCTGGCGACGATATTTCCGAAAGCGCCGTCCAGCTTGGCATTCAGCGTCAACCTGTCGCCGGAGAATATATTCTTGGTGAAACTAAGCTGCGGCGCATCCAGCGTGGCATCGAAACTGTCTTTTGCTTTCTTGCCCGTTGCCTGCAAGGAAAATCTCTGCGCGCCAAATTCCTTGGTAGTCAGATTTGCGTTCGCATCACCGCCGGCCTTGATCTTCAAATCGCTCATGTCGAAAGCCGATCCGCTGGCCTGCAAATCCAATCCTTTCAACTGGAAACTTTGTTTTTCAGGATCAACGGTCAATGTGGTCTTGAGTTGCGCGGCAATGTCCAGCTTGGGCTGGGGTAGCTTCATTTTCAAATCCAGGTTCAACCCGTCGGCCTTGAAAGATTTCAAGCTGCCTTCCAGGCTGGGCGCCGACAGGACTGCCGCGATATTGCCGGTAGCGCCGTCCAGCCTGGCATTCAGCGCCAGCTTGCCGCCGGCGAGCTTGTCTTTGGTGAGGCTCAATGCCGGCGCATTCAGCGCGACATCAAAATTGTCCTTGGCCTTCACGCCCGCTGCAACCAGCGTAAATTTCTGCACGGAGAATTCCTGTGCAGACAAATTGACACTTGCATCGCCGCCGGCTTTTGCCTTCAGATTACTTATGTCGAGGATCGCGCCGCTGAGCTGTAGATCCAAGCCTTCCAACTGGTACTTTTGCCTGTCCGGATCGAACGTCAGGGTGGCCTTCAGTTGGGTGGTGATGTCCAGTTTGGGCTGATTGGCCTGTACGCCGGCCGATAAATCGATTTTGCCCGGCGCGCCGATGGCGATGCGCCCGGTCTTGAGATTCAAATCCTTGATGACGTATTTCGCGCCGGTTCCCTCATCGCGATAAGTCAGGTTGGTGTTTGCTATGGACACCGAAGCGATGTCGAATTTGACCGGCGGACCGGCGGCACTCTTCTGCTCTGGCTGCTTCTGTTCGGCTTGGCCCAACAGGTCGTCGATGTTGGTCGTGCCGTCCTTGTGCTTGACCAGCGTTGCTTTCAGCCCGCCCACCGCCACCTCGTCCACTACTATCTGCTTGCGCAGCAATGGCAACAACGCGAGCGAGACACGAGCGGATGCTACCGCAGCGAATTCCTTGTCATTCTTGAACTCGGACAGCGACACCTTGCTCAGACTCGCGCCGATGCTGGGGTAGAACGACAGCTTGATGTCGCCGTCGAGGCGCAGATTGCGCTGTTTGCTATCCTTCACCGCCTGGATGATTTTGCCTTTGTAGTCGTTGGGATCGAAGGTCAGCGCCACATAGGCGAGACCCGCAGCGGCGATTCCGATTAACGCACCTGTGCCAAGCAAACTGTATTTAAGGACTTTGTTCATGTTCGCCACCAACGATGAAAGACAGGGAAAAATACAGGAGGGATTATAGCTGATGGGGGCGGGCGGGTTTGAAACCCGCCCCTTATTCCATTTCTCGATCAATAGAGCAATATCGTAGGGCGGGTCACACCGGTGCCGGGACAAAAGTTTTTCGTACCCGCCATTACAGCAGTTCAGCGGCGGGTGTGACCCGCCCTACGGATTATTTCCCGTTTGAAGGAGAAATAGTATTAGATCACCTTGGAATAAGTGGCGTGTTCCTTTCGCGTGCGCAGGTATTTGTCGAACACCATGCAGATGTTGCGTATCAGCATGCGCCCCTTGGGCGTCACGCTGATCGTTTGCGGCGAGATTACCAGCAGACCCTCGCGTTCATATTCGCGCAACTCCTTCATCTCGGTGGCGAAGTATTGATCAAAATCGATCAGGTAGGCGATGTTGAACGATTCCTTGGAAAGCTCGAAGTGGCACATTAACGCCTGGATGATGGCGCGGCGCACCAGATCGTCGGCATTCAATTCCATGCCGCGCATGATGGGCAACACGTCCCGGTCCAGCGCATCGTAATAATCTTCCAGTTCGCGGAAGTTCTGGCTGTAAGTCGGCCCGATCTTGCCGATGGCACTCAGGCCGAGCGCGACCAGATCGCAGTCGGAATGGGTCGAATAACCCTGAAAATTTCGGTGCAACCTGCCCTGGCGCTGCGCCACGGCCAGTTCGTCTTCCGGCTTGGCGAAGTGATCCATGCCTATGTAAACATAGCCTGCATTGGTCAGTTTGTTCACCGCCATGCTGAGAATGTCCAGCTTCACCTGCGGCGCAGGCAGATCCTCCTCATGGATACGCCGCTGCGGCTTGAACATGGTCGGCATGTGCGCGTAGTTGTAGATGGATAAACGATCCGGATCGGCGGCGATCACCTTGTCCAGCGTCACACCGAAGCCTTCCAGCGTCTGTTTGGGCAAGCCGTAGATCAAATCGATACTGACCGACTTGAAGCCGTTGGCGCGCGCCGCACGGATCACCCGCAGCGTCTCTTCTTCGCTCTGGATGCGGTTCACCGCGCGCTGTACGTCGGCATCGAAATCCTGCACACCCAGGCTGATGCGATTGAAGCCCACTTCGCCGAGCAGCGCGATGGTTTCATCGCTGACCTTGCGCGGATCGATTTCGATGGAATATTCGCCGTCTTTCACCAGCTTGAAGTGCTGACGGATCGCTGCCATCACCTGGCGAATCTCATCATCGCTGAGGAATGTCGGCGTGCCACCGCCGAAGTGCAGTTGCTCCACCACCTGATCCGGGCCGAGCAGCATCGCCTGCATGGCCATTTCCTTGATCAGATAACGCACGTACTCGGCGGCTTTGCTCTTGTCCTTGGTGATTACCTTGTTGCAGGCACAGTAGAAACACAGCGTGTTGCAGAACGGGATGTGGACATACAGCGACAAGGGACGCGCGATGCCGCCGATCTCCCGCTTGGCCACCCACTGCACGTAAGTCTCGGTGTTAAAGGCTTCAACGAAGCGGTCTGCAGTCGGGTAAGACGTGTAACGCGGGCCATTCTTATCCAGCCTGCGTATCAGTTCCAGGTCAACAACCAGTTGATTGGCAGCCTTACCCATTAAAGCCTCCTTGAGGTAACGGAGTACTGTGCCAGTTGTTTGACAACATCGATTTGATATATATCAAAATTCATGTCATATTTCAGCTTGGTGCAGCGATGAACAGGGACTGGATTCCCGGCTTTTCTTGTCTTCGTAGCGTTTTCCCTACTTTTACCAAGGTTATCAAAACGTGCAGCGAACCGTTTCACTCAATCAGCTCAAAATAGCCTGCTCTAACTGCAATCTGCGCGAGTTATGTCTGCCCGTCGACCTCAGCAATGATGAAATACTGCAACTGAATGATCTTTGCCACCTGAAGCGCAGGTTCGCCCACGGCGACTATCTATACCGTAGCGGTGACAAATTTCAGTCGCTGTTCGCCATTCGCAGCGGCTCGTTCAAGACCCAGGTGCTTCATGAGGACGGACGCGAGCAAGTGACCGGATTCCAGATGGCCGGTGAAATCATCGGCCTGGATGCAATCAGCACCGACCGCCACACTTGCGACGCGGTCGCACATGAAAGCAGCGAGGTATGCGAGTTGCCGTTCAGCAAGCTGGAGGCGTTGAGCCGCGAATTGCCCAGCCTGCAACGCCATTTGCACAGGATCATGAGCCGCGAGATTGTTCGCGACCAGGGTATCATGCTGCTGCTCGGCTCGATGCGTGCCGAACAACGGCTGGCGGCATTCCTGTTAAACCTGTCGCAGCGTTACGCGGCACGCGGGCTATCGCCGACACGATTCCAGTTGCGCATGTCGCGCCAGGAAATAGGCAGCTATCTTGGCCTGAAACTGGAAACCATCAGCCGCACTTTTTCGCTGCTTCAACAACGCGGCCTGATACACATTCACATCAAGTCTATAGAGATTCTCGACATGGAGGGTTTGCAGACTTGCCTTAAAGGCTCATGATGGTTTGACAACATGCAGTCTTGGACTGAATTATGCGCAACCTGAATTCCACCAACATCATTAAAGATGCAGACCATGACTGATATTAAAGCCGGTGAAGCGGAGAAAAAACGCGCACGCCATTTACACGCGATTTTGCTGTTCAACCTGGTCGTCAACCATATTTTTCTTTTTTTGATGGCGTTGACCCTCATCAAGCTGAGCAGCATCCCGATGATTTTGATGGTCGTCCTTTCTTTGACATTGCTCGGTTACATCCTGATCAGCGCTAAGCGTTCGCTTACCAGCGAACCATCCTGGTTTATTCGCTGTCACTGGCAATTCGCAGCCAAACGCGCCCGCCTGTTCCTCTTTCTGTTATTAGTGCTGGGGATTCTCAGCCTTGCACTCTATTATGGCGGACATGCGATGGGCATGAAGGCAGTCGCGACTTTGGCGCTCACCGGCGGTTTTGGCGTATTGCCCTTCATGGTGGCAGTATTGGGACTCATCATCATTGAATTCGACGCAGAGCACCAGGCGAAAATCGGCAAAGTACCTGCCGGTGCTATCGCTTGCCACCCGCCACCCAAATAAAACGAATGGCACATGGATAAAAGGATCATTTGGGGCGTTATCGCGCTCACCGTTGCGTCAATCTCCGTCCTCCTGATGCTGCCTGATTCTGCCAAGCATTCTCCTGGCACCCTGCCCTGGAATATCGCGCACCCGACTCCCGGTACGTCCCTGGTGTTCGGCATCACACTGGGACAGAGCCCCCTGAACGAGCTCGAGCGTGTATTCCATGAGCAAGCTGCGGTAAGCCTGTTCAAAACCGGCGACGGAAAATTGCTGATCGAAGCGTTCTTTGACGAACTCAACCTGAATGGCCTGAAAGCGAAATTTGTGCTGACTATCGCGGTGCCGCCGGAAGAGATGGAGGGAATATTTAACCGGGGGTTGCGCATGAACAGCACGCCCAGCGGCAAGCGCATCACCTTGACTGCGGATGACCTGGCACGCATTCGGCAAGCGCCTGTTGCCAGCCTTACCTATTTACCCAATGTGCGTTTGGAAGAGGACATCATTGCCAAGCGCTTCGGCGAGCCTGCACAGCGCGTACGTGAAAACAAAACCAATGTCATTCATTGGCTGTACCCCCAACACGGCCTCGATATCGCGCTGGGCGGCAAAGAAAAACCGTTGCTGCAATATGTTGCGCCAAAAGATTTTGAGCTATTAAGGGCGCCCTTACTGGCGAGTGGCGAAATCCTGAAATAAGGGCTTATTGCCCGGGCGCGGCAGGATCCTTTTCCTTCTGCGGCTTTTCTTTGGGCTGGCTGAGCAGCATCGCGTCCTCGTCGTCGTCCAGCAGGATGCGGCTGGCATTGCCTTCCATGTCTTCGTACTGCCCCTTGCGCACCGCCCAGATCAGGACGGCGACCATTACCAGCCCGAAGAATGTCATGCCCGGAATGAGGGAATAAATCACGTCCATCAGACTCCTACCTTTCTTGTCCCTTGAACAGGTTGCGGATACGCGCCGCGTTGCCGATTACCAGCAGAGAACTGACCGGCATGGTGATCGCCGCCACCAGCGGAGTCACCCTGGCCATCATCGCCAGCGGCACCATGATGGCGTTATACACAAACGACAGGCCGATGTTCTGCTTGATGGTGCGCAGTGTACGCCGCGACAGCAGCGTCGCCAAACGCACCTTGTCCAGCTCGCTGCGCATCAGCACGATGTCCGCGCTTTCCACCGAGACATCCGTGCCCGATCCCAGCGCAATGCCGACATCGGCGCGGATCAGCGCCGGCGCGTCGTTGATGCCGTCACCCACCATTGCCACACATTCACCGCGCTGCTGCAGCCGTTGAATCACCTGGTCCTTGTCTTGCGGCAGCACCTCGGCAATCACTTCCATGCCGCCCAGCTGACGCGCAATCGCCTCGGCCACCGGCCTGCGGTCGCCGCTCAGCAGCGTCATTCCGATGCCCGCTTCGCGCAATGTATCTATCAGCGCCTGTGCATCCGCACGCAGCGTGTCGGCCAGCACCAGCGCCGCGACATGCTCACCCGCTACCGCACAATGCACGCAGGTCATTGCCTGCGCTTCCTGTCCGGCCAATTGGCGCTGCAAATCCGCACACAGAACCACCTGGTTGCGTGCGAGCCATTCTGCCGTGCCAAGCAGCACACGCCGCCCCTCCAGCATAGCCTCCACACCCATTCCCGGTGCGGCATGAAAGCCCTGCACGGAGGCGGTCTTATAGGCCATCAACCGGCGATCATCGGCTGCATGCACGATAGCCTGCGCCACGCCATGTTCGGAATAGCGCTCTACCGCGGCCGCCTGCACCAGCACGCTATCCGCATCCCGTCCCGCTGCGACCAGCACGCGCTCCACGCGCATCTTGCCCTCGGTCAGCGTGCCGGTCTTGTCGAACACAAAGTGCGTGACCCTGGATAAGGTTTCCAGAACCACGCCATTCTTGATCAGAATGCCGTAGCGCGCGCCCAGCCCCGAGGCCACGGCGATGGACATCGGCGTGGCCATGCCCAGCGCGCACGGGCAGGTAATGATCAGCACCGAAGTCGCTGCCATCAGCGCGATTTCGAAATGCTCTCTCCATGCAAAGAATGTAACCGTGGCGCAGACCAGGGTTACCAGCACAAACCACGGCACGATGCGATCCGCCAGGCGCTGGATCGGCGCCTTGGAAGACTGCGCCTCTTCCACCAGACGGATGATTCTGGACAGTGTGGAATCCTGCAACGCAGCCTGCACCTCCACCACCAGCGCGCCGCTGCCGTTCAGGGTGCCGGCAGAAACCCGGTCGCCCGCGTTCTTGCTGACCGGCATGGACTCACCGCTCAACATGGATTCATCCACCGAACTGTGACCCTCGCGCACGACTCCATCCAGCGGCATTTTGTAACCGGGTTTGACCAGCACCCGCTCACCCACTTTCACCGCGCGAATGGCGGTTATTTTCTCTTCCCCGTTCAGCAGCACCGTCGCCACGCGCGGTTGCAGTTCCATCAGGCGATTGGTCGCTGATACCGCCTGATGGCGAAACATGCCTTCCAGATAGCGCCCGACCAGAATCACGAAAATCAGGTTGGTCACCGTATCGAAATAAACTTCGCCGGCCTTGCTGCTATTGAGCGTCACATAGAGCGAATATGCGTATGTCACCGAAAGCCCGATGGCGATAGGCAGGTCCATGGTCAGCCGCGCATTGCGCAGGCCGCTCCATGCCCCCTTATAGAAAGGATAGCCGGAATACAGCAGGGTGGGTGTGGCGAGAAAGCAGCCCATCCAGTGAAAAAAATTGCGGAACGGGCCTTCGTTTGCCCCGCTATACAGCGCAATCGAAATCAAGGTCAGGTTCATCATGGCGAAGCCGGCGAAGAACAGCCTGAACAGCATGGCGCGGTTGGCCTTCTTCACCGCGCCTTCGGCGGTCTCCGGGTCGTAAGGAACCCCGGCATAGCCGATTTTTGACAATCGGTGTATCAGGGTAGAAAGTTTGACGCGCTGGTTATCCCACCGCAGGTGCAGGCGTTTTCCGGCCAGATTGACGTTCGCCGCCAACACGCCCGGGGTACGCATCATGCTGCGTTCGATCAGCCACACACAAGCGGCGCAATGTATGCCCTCGACCAGCAGGTGCGCATCGCGGAGGCCGCCCTGGCAGTTGACGAAGTCCTGTTGCACCTCGTCGAGGTCATACATCTCGATATCTCTGGGAGGAGTGGGCGGCGGAGCGAGCAGCACACCCTGCGGAGTGCGCTGGTAATAGCCTTGCAGGCCGGCTTCGTGAATCGCCTCGCACACCGACTGGCAGGCAAAGCAGCAGAAACCGCGCGCCTTGCCATCAAGCTGGCTGTGATAATCGGCATCAGCCGCTATCGGCAGCCCGCAATGAAAGCACCCGATATGATTGCGGAAGCTTGCTTCACCCTGTGGCATCTAATTCCATTTCTACATCAAACGTGACTTTTGTAGGGCGGGTCACACCGGTGCCGGGACAATAGTTTTTCGTACCCGCCATTTCAGCATCATTCATCAAATCCCACCTCGTTATCCCGTTCAACGGCGGGTGTGACCCGCCCTACGGATTATTTTCAGTTTGAAGGAGAAATGGAATAAGGTACCGCTAGGGTTGTTTCGGAATCGCGACAAAGACCTTCTGCTCCATGTCGAATTTCCGGCCATCATGTTGCGCGCTGATCAGCAGGTCCCAATTGCCCGCACGGGGAAACTTCATGTCACCCTCGTAATGTCCCGGAGCAGCCTCATACAAGGTTCCCTTAAAGTCGAACGCTGGATCTCCCGGCCATTGCGCGCTAATCTCCACCTGCCCGCCCTGAATCGGCTTCCCGTCGCGGTCATTCAACTCGAACCTGAATTGCGCCGGGCTGGCTGTCAGAATGAAACGCGCCGCACTGGGGATCGCCATGCTGTCATTCTGTAATTGTTGCGCAGAATGCAGCTTGGCCTGCCAACCCAGAGTTGAGCGTTCGGCTTGCTGTTGCACCCACTTGGCATCATGTTGATTGTGCGCCTTGACGCTGTAGTCAGCGTCCAGCAAGCGCGTGGGATGTTGCATCACATTCCACAGCATCCTGGCATTTATCAACACTCCGGAAAGTATGATGGCCAGCAATCCCAGCACCCACGGGTTGCGCCATCCCTGCTTGTTTTTTTGCGAAATCATTTTAGCCTCTCAGTCTCATGCAAAGCTGTATTAGCGAAATCTTCATCAATGTTTCGGGCCGTTGAACACGGTATGGTATTCAGCCGTCATCGTGGGATCCTCTGTATTTTCCACGCGGAATTCTATGTTGGTCACTTCCTGCTTGATGTTTTCATCAGGAGCTTTAACAAACACGGTAAAGCCGGATGCTTTTCCGTGATGCACCAGCTGCTGTTTATCGGCATCAACGATGATTTGTCCCTTGATTCCGCCTTCCGCGCTGATTTTGACGTATAAATCCTTGTCGGTCTTGTTCAGCACTTTGAAGGTGTATTTGTTCTGAATCGAGCCATCGCTCATGCGCACAAATAATGGCTGCCGTTCCGGCGCCACTCTCAAGGTAAGCGCCCCCAGGTGATTCAGCCCGTATATGATACCTGTCAGAGCCAGCAGAAGGATACCGACATAAACCCATGTCCGCGGATGCTGATATAACTTCTTCACCGGACGCCCTTCCATCTCATCCAGTGAGGCATAACGAATCAGGCCGCGAGGGCGTCCGACCTTGTCCATCACAGAATCACACGCGTCCAGACACAGGCCGCAGGTGATACAGCCCAGTTGCTGACCTTCGCGTATATCGACACCGGTAGGGCATACCTGCACGCATTGAAAGCAATCAATGCAGTCCCCCAGCATGGGCTCGTCCGCAGAGGCGGCGCGCAGCATCCTGCTGCGCGGCTCGCCGCGCCTCACATCGTAGGCCGGAAGTATAGTCTGCGAATCGGCCATCACACCCTGGATACGTGCATAGGGGCACAGCCACAGGCAGGTCTGTTCACGCAGAAATCCAGCGAGGACATACGTGCCCAAGGTGAACGCGATCAAGGCAGACCATTCCAGCATTGACAAGTTAAAACCTAGAAAGTCATGCCAATACTGAAAAGCATCCTCAAACCAAATCGTGAAACTTATCCCGGTAAATATCGAGATAGCCAACCAGATGGCGTGTTTAATGAATTTCTTGCGGATTTTGCCGCCGTTCCATGCAGCGGCATCCAATTTATGGCGTGCATTGGGATTGCCTTCAATTTTTTCCTCTATCCAGGTGAACATATCCACCCAGACTGTCTGAAAGCAGAAATATCCGCAGAATACGCGCGAAGCGACCGAAGTGACGGCAAACAGCGTCATCGCCAGCAACAGCAGCAGCAGCGAAACCATCCAGATGTCCTGGGGGAGGATGGTGAGACTGAAGATATGAAACTGACGATTGTTAACGTCCAGCAATATCGCCTGTTTGCCGTTCCATCGCAAATAGGCGCCGAAGAAGAAAATCAGCCAGAGCGATTCGGTAATGTATTTAAGGGTGCGGAAACGACCCGGCATGCGCTTTGCATGCACGGTTCTTTCACCACTGTTGACCTTCCACTCTTCCTGTTCATGGTATAGGCTCGTTGCGCTGCCAGCTTCGGCGTTTGCCTTCTGCACATGCTCGCTCATACCGCACCCCTGTGATCCTGCTGCATAAAAAAAGAGGAGGCGAACCTCCTCCTTTTTCACATACGTATTAGTTACTTGTCGCCGCGGTTCTTGGTTCTCGCATTATAAAGCAACCATGACAGAGCAGCGATTACTGCTCCGAATGCGCCGGCAGTGCCAATAATCAAACCCCAAAAAACAAAGTCGTGTGACATTTCAATTTCCTTTCATAAAACCTGCACGGCTATGCGCCGCGCAGATGCATGTGCAATTACTTGGCTGCCGGAGCCGCTGCCGGAACATCGTCCTTTAACCCGCCACCAAACTTGTACACGTACACTGCCAACTTCTTGATCTCGGTATCGCTCAGTTTGCCAGCCGCCTTGAAACTGGGCATCACTGCAATACGGGAATCCGGGCCCGCATTCACACCATCAGTAATAGTGCGCGTGATACTTTCCAATGATCCGTCAAAACGCCATATCTTGTCAGTCAGGTTAGCAGAGCCCATTGCTTGCATGCCCCTGGCATCCGGTCCATGACACGCGGTACAGTCACTTTCCATAAACACTTTTTTGCCGGCCTGTTCAGAATCGCCCTTGCCATCGCTCAGCGCCTTGACGTATTTCGCCACGGCGTCGATCTGCTCAGGCTTCAGGCTGTCCTTGTGCGGCGTCATCATGCCCTGGCGTCCGCCAACAATTGTTTCATGGACATTGTCTATCGTGCCGCCATACAGCCAATCATCGTCATTCAGGATAGGCGCAAACAAGCCTTGTTTAGTTACTGTTCCGATACCATTCTGTCCGTGACAGGCAGCGCAGTTATCACCGAACAGCACCTTGCCCGAACGAATCACATATTCGGACAAATCCTTGTCTGCCAGAATCGCGGCCAGTGTCATCTCCTTCAGTTTGTTCTCGTACTTGCTGCGGACATCGTCCAGTACCTTCTGGTCCTCAGCCAACTCTTTGATGGCAGTCCACTTTCCCGACCCAGGCAAACCGATCCCCTTGAAGTAGGTTCCGCCAATCGCCACAGGAATGGCTGGATACATCAACCAATACACTACAACCCAAATTGCACTGGCAGTCAGCCCAAGCATCCACCACTTCGGCGGCTGATTGGTCAAGTCGGCCAGATCATCGTCCCACACGTGCCCCGTGGTCGGCACACCGCCAGCGGAGTTTTGATTGTCACTCATTTTTTATCTCCCGAATTGTTGTACTCGACCTCATCCCGCAGAGCCATATCGCTCTGCGAGTTGAACGCATCCTTGTTCCTGGGATTGAACACCAGCACATAGACCGCAACCATCGCAACAAAGGCGGCTACGGTGAAAAACACGCCTTGCCAGTCATTGCCGGTCATTGCTGCCCAGTCCGTGTGCAGGTAGTCCATCAGTTTAGTCACGGTAGTTCACACCTTCTTCAAACTTCACGTGATTACCCAGGGATTGCAGATAAGCGATGACTGCGTCCATCTCTGTCTTACCTTCAACTTGCGCCTTGCCGCCTGCAATGTAAGCGTCACTGTAGATAGTCTTGGGCACAGGGTTGAACGGCATCCTGGTCATGACTTCCATGGTCTTTGTGGTTTTGTTTACATCGACCATCTTCTTGTCAAGGAAGAAATAGTTGGGCATGACAGACTCGGGCACAACCTCACGCGGATAATTCAGATGCCGGCGATGCCACTCATCGGAATACTTGCCGCCGACACGAGCGATATCCGGGCCGGTACGCTTGGAACCCCATTGGTAAGTGTGGTCGTACATGGACTCTTCAGCGATCGAGTAATGGCCATAACGATCCTTCTCGTCACGGAACGGACGGATCATCTGCGAGTGGCACAAGAAGCAACCTTCGCGGATGAAAACAGTACGTCCTGCCAGCTCCAGCGGCTTGTAAGGACGCACGCCATCGCCGGGCTGCCAGTCATCCAGGGTTTTATGCTGGGATGTCGCCGGATTCCAGATGATCTTGTCCATCGGGATGGCATTCCCTTGCAAGTCTTTGTGTGAGGTATTGTTGAACGTACCGTCACCACCCGACATGCCGGTGTTAGGCAGATAGAACAAGGGCACGATTTCCACGATACCGCCGATTGCCACTGCAATTGCGGTGATAATGAACATCAGGAGCGTGTTGCGCTCAATCTTGTCCTGTAGCTTGGTTGAATATATATGATCGTGATCAGACATGTTTTTTTCTCCCCTTATGCTCTGGCCGCAACAGCGCTTACGCTGCGCGCAGCGTGAGCCTGACGAACAGTCATCACCACATTGAGCAGCATAATCCATGTGCCCAGATTGAAGATCGCGCCGCCGACGGCACGCATCACATAGTAAGGATGCATGGCAGAAACAGACTCGACAAAGGTATAGGTCAAGGTGCCATACTCGTCGTAATCACGCCACATCAACCCCTGCATGATGCCGGACACCCACATCGACACGATGTAAACAACCGCGCCGATCAATGAAACCCAGAAATGCACATTCACCAGCCTGTCGGAATACATTTCGGTATTCCACAGCTTCTTCACCATGTGATAGATCGCGCCGAAGGAGATCATCGACATCCAGCCCAGGGCGCCGGCGTGAACGTGTCCCACGGTCCAATCAGTGTAATGCGACAACGCATTCACCGTCTTGATCGACATAACCGGGCCGTCAAAGGTGGACATCGCATAGAACGCCATCGCAGTCACCAGAAAACGCAGGATGTAGTCGGTGCGCAGCTTGTCCCATGCGCCGGACAAGGTCATCATGCCGTTCATCGCACCGCCCCAGGACGGGATGATCATCGCCAGAGAGACTGCAGCGCCTAAGGAACCGGTCCAGTCAGGCAATGCGGTGTATTGCAGATGGTGAGCTCCCAGCCAGACATAACCGAAAGTCAGTGTCCAGAAGTGCAACACAGACAGGCGATACGAGAACACCGGACGCCCGGACTGCTTGGGAATGAAGTAGTACATGATGCCGAGGAAGCCACCGGTCAGGTAGAAACCCACCGCATTATGACCCCACCACCACTGGATCATGGCATCCTGCACGCCGGAATAAATAGAGAAGGATGTCGCCCAATCCACCGGAATCGCCAAGCTGTTCACGACGTGCAGGTAAGTGATCATCACGATCATGCCCATGGTGAACCAGTTGGATACATAGATGTGAGAGGTCTTGCGGATCGCGGTGGTCATGATGTGGTTCAGGCCGAACGCCAGCCACACAACCGCGATCATGATATCGACCCACCAAGGCAACTCGGCATATTCCTTGCCTTGCGACAGACCCATCGGCAAAACGATCACCGCCAAAACGATGATCAAATTCCATCCCCAGAAGGCGAACCAGGCCAAGCCGTTACTCCACAGCCTGGTCTGTCCTGTGCGCTGTACGATGTAGAAACCGGTCGCCATCAGCACACAGCCGCCGAACGCAAAGATCACTGCGTTGGTATGCAAAGGGCGCAGACGCCCGAAGGTGAGTTCTGGAATATCAAAGTTCAAAAACGGCCACGCCAATTCCGATGCGACATACACACCGATCAGCGTACCTACAACTGCATAGACGCATGCCATGATGGTGAACCATCTGACAACGTCCATATCGTACTTTACTGGTGTCGCTTGAGTCGCTTCCACAGTAATCTCCTCCCAGGAACCAAGTTAAAATAATGTGTCAGTTGCCTCCATCCACGAAACAAATAACAAACCCCTTTGTTACAATTTTAAAGCTATGCAATCAACATTTCCGGGCTGCAACTTTTCCGGTTTCATGCCGCCACATCCGAAGATGCGCCCCCATCATGATCCTCTTACGCTGGCCGTTCTACCCCACACTCAACGCAGCAACTGCACCGGAAGAATATACTTTTAGGAAACGCGGATTTAATCCGTTCGTGGTGAGCCTGTCGAACCATGATCGGATTAAATCTATTAACAATCAATTTGCCAGAACCAACCCTTCGACAAACTCAGGGCGAACGGCTTATTTAATCCGCGTTTCTTTTAGCCCCCGGCACAACGCTGCGTAACATAACTGTAAACGTGCATACATTCACTGACATGAGTCAACCAAACTGGATTTAACTGACGGTCGCATATCCGATTAAAACGTTCGGGAACCGCATTTGTAAAGGGCACCTCTAATAATTGCTCAAATTGTAATCAAAAAAATGTAAAATCCGATCCACCGAAACGCAGCAACAAGCGTCAAGAGACAAGGAT
>Ga0154718_1156_pt3 | contig 25467 bp, 26 predicted proteins | sample Rifle2008BG16ft_FD_105726 | JGI IMG/M metagenome (GOLD analysis project Ga0154718, IMG submission 105726) | Betaproteobacteria bacterium RBG_16_56_24
GTGTGACCCGCCCTACGATATTGCTCTATTGATCGAGAAATGGAATTAGAGGCGAACGGGATGGCGCTTCATCGCCAGTTACGGCGGTTACATTACTCCATGTACAACCCGCCATTCACATGCAGCGTGACTCCGGTGATGTAAGCCGCGCCGGGCCCGGCCAAAAAAGCCACGGCAGCGGCGATGTCGGCGGGTTGTCCCAGGCGCTTCAGCGGCACGTGTTCGACCAGCTTGGCGCGTTGTTCTTCACCCAGGCTCTGGGTCATGTCGGTGTCTATGAAGCCCGGTGCGACGCAGTTCACGGTGATGTTGCGGCTGCCGATCTCCTGCGCCAGAGATTTGGTGAAGCCCATCATTCCGGCCTTGGAAGCGGCGTAATTTGATTGACCGGGGTTGCCCATGCTGCCGACCACCGAGGAGATGCTGATGATGCGCCCGCCTCTGGCCTTCATCATCGCGCGCAGCACGGCGCGGCTGAGGCGGAACACCGATTTGAGATTGGTTGTCAGCACATCGTCCCATTCTTCGTCGCTCATGCGCGCCAGCAGGTTGTCGCGGGTGATTCCGGCGTTGTTCACCAGGATGGTGATCTCGCCGAATCGCTTGCGCAGCTCGCCCAGCATCTGTTCGGTCTGCGCAATGTCATTGACGTTCAGCGCCATGCCGGCGCCCTTGATGCCAGCCGCATCCAGATAGGCGCTGATCGCCTGTGCGCCTGTGTCGCTGGTGGCCGTGCCGATCACCGTCGCGCCCTGTTTGCCGAGTTCGAGCGCGATGGCCTGGCCGATGCCGCGGCTGGCTCCGGTGACCAATGCAATTTGTCCTGGTAGTGTCATGCCGTACTCCTTAGCCGAGTGCAGTCAAAGCCTGCTTCAGTGCCTCGCCGTCGTTGATGGCCAATGCCTGCTGGTTGGTGTCGATACGTTTGTTCAGTCCTGCCAATACTTTTCCCGGCGCGCATTCGACGTTGTGGGTGATGCCCAGCTTGCCGAATTCCAGCACGGTTTCCATCCAGCGCACCGGCGAATATAACTGGCGCACCAGCGCATCCCTGATCTCCGCCGCATCTGAATGTCTCTTCACGTCGGCATTATGCAGCACCGGAATGCCCGGCGTCTGCACCGTGACATTGTCCAGATATGCGCGCAATTGTTCTGCTGCGCCCTTCAGCAGTCTGCAATGCGACGGCACGCTCATCGGCAGCATGATGGCGCGCTTCGCGCCCCTGGTCTTGGCCAATTCCATGCCGCGTTCCACTGCGGCGCGATTTCCCGCAATCACTACCTGGCCGGGCGAATTGAAATTCACCGCTTCCAGCACTTCTCCCTGCGCGCCTTCCGCGCACACGGCGCGCACTGCTTCATCATCCAGGCCGAGTATCGCGGCGATGCCGCCTACGCCTTCCGGAACGGCCTGCTGCATGCATTGCGCGCGATAGCGTACCAGCGGCAATGCATCGGTAAAACGCAGCGCACCAGCAGCCACCAGCGCGGTGTATTCGCCCAGGCTGTGCCCGGCCATGATTGCCGGATTTGCGCCGTTCTGTGACTGCCAGGCACGATACACCGCCACGCCGGCGGTGAGCATGATGGGCTGCGTGTTCACTGTGGCGTTCAGCTCGGCATCGCTGCCTTCCGTGACCAGTCGCCACAAGTCCTGCTCCAGCACATCCGAAGCTTCGGCGAAGGTATTGCGCACCACGGGAAAATCGGCGTAGCCGTTCATCATGCCGCGCGACTGGGAACCTTGTCCGGGGAATACGAAAGCGAATTTAGTCATAGTGTGTAGGTCGGGTTAGCGCAGCGTAACCCGACGTTTTCCAATAATCTCACAAGATTGTCGGGTTACGCTGCGCTAACCCGACCTACGTTGCTACCAGCGTATCAGCACCGCACCCCAGGTGAACCCGCCGCCAACCGCTTCCAGCAGAATATTCTGTCCTGCCTTGATGCGCCCGTCGCGCACCGCGGTATCCAGCGCCAGAGGAATCGAGGCCGCCGAGGTGTTGCCGTGAGTGGCGACGGTGACAATCACGTTAGCCATGCTCAAGCCGAGTTTCTTTGCGGTAGCCTCCATGATGCGGATATTGGCCTGATGCGGAACCAGCCAGCTGATATCAGAACCGGACAGGTTATTCTCTTCGAGAACTTCCTCAACAACATCGCTTAACACCTTGACTGCAAACTTGAAAACGGCCTGTCCATCCATCTTTATGAAAGGATCGCCCTGCACTTCACCGTTGCGAATGTTGGCATCGGCCTTCAACATACCGCGATGGCTGCCATCGGCGTGCAATTTGCTGGAGATGATGCCCGGTGTCTCGCTGGCTTGCAAAATCACCGCACCGGCGCCATCGCCGAACAATACGCAGGTGGTTCGATCGCTCCAGTCCAGCATGCGCGACAACACTTCCGCGCCGACCACCAGCACGGTCCTGGCCTGTCCGCCGCGTATGTACAGATCGGCGGTGTTCATCGCATAGACGAAGCCGCCGCACACCGCTTGCATGTCGAAAGCGGCTCCGCAATTCTTTATGCCCAGTTTGTCCTGCAGGATGCAGGCGGTGCTGGGAAATATCTGGTCCGGCGAAGTGGTAGCGACGATCACCAGATCGATATCGTCCGCCTTGATGCCCGCTGCCTCAATCGCACGCAAGCTGGCTTGCAAGGCGAGATCGCTGGTCATTTCCGCTTCCGCTGCGATGTGCCGCTCATGAATGCCGCTGCGCGATACGATCCAGTCGTGCGACGTATCGACGATCTTTTCCAGATCGTAATTGGTCAATACTTTCGCCGGCAGATAGCTTCCGGTGCCGATGATCCTTGAGTACATCAGGAAGCCTCTTGCACTGTTGTTTGACGGTGGTGGTGCCACTTCTCGATATGCTCGCTGATGTGCTGCAGCATCCCGCCCCGCGCTTCTTCAGCGGCGCGCTCGATGGCGCAGCGGAACGCGTAGACATCCGCCGAACCGTGACTCTTGACAACGATGCCCTTGAGGCCGAGGAAGCTCGCTCCATTGTAGCGGCGATGATCCACTCTGTGCTTGAAGGCATTGAGTACCGGCATGGCCACCAGAGCAGCCAGTTTGGTGAACACATTGCGTCCGAACTCTTCACGCAGAAAACCGCCCAGCATTTGCGCAAGCCCTTCGGTGGTCTTCAGCGCGACGTTGCCGACGAATCCGTCGCACACCACCACGTCGGTGGTGCCCTTGAAGATGTCGGTACCCTCGACGTTGCCGTAGAAATTGAGATCGCTGGCGCGCAGCAATTCGGCGGCCTGCTTCACCACTTCGTTGCCCTTGATGTCTTCGCTGCCGATGTTCAGCAGCCCGACGCCGGGGTTGGGCTTGTGCTCCAGGGCCGTGACCAGCGTGGAACCCATCAGCGCGAATTGCAACAGATGCTCGGCGCTGCAATCGGTGTTGGCGCCGAGATCGAGCATGCAGACCTGGCCTGTTCTGGTCGGCAGATAGGATGCAATCGCGGGGCGATCGATGCCGGGTATGGTTTTCAGGACATAACGCGCGGTAGCCATCAGCGCGCCGGTATTGCCGGCGCTGACACAGGCCAGCGCTTCGCCGGTTTTAACCAGATCGATGCTGACGCGCATCGAAGAATCCTTTTTGCCGCGCAGTGCAGACTGGGGCGATTCGTCCATCCCCACCACTTCGCTGGCGTGATGAATGCGCAAATGCACACCGGTTTGCGCGCCCAAAGCGCGCAATTCGCTTTCGATGGCATCGGGGATGCCCACCAGAACGATGGTGTCGTCCGGAAATTGCTTCAGATATTCGACCGCGGCAGGTATGGTAACCGGCGGACCGTGATCGCCTCCCATCGCATCTATAGCTAATGTGACATCCACCAGGCGATCCTCGGGGTGAAAAACAGGGAAACTAAAAAAACGCAGCCGACCTTGCCGATCGGCTGCGTTGCTTAACAATAATTACTCGCCTTTGGTCTTGACCACTTTCTTGCCACGGTAAAAGCCGGATGGGCTGATATGGTGGCGCAAATGGGTTTCGCCCGTGGTCGGCTCGATCGCCGTCGCGGGGTTGGTCAAGAAGTCGTGCGCACGGTGCATGCCGCGCTTGGATGAGGATTTCTTGTTCTGCTGTACTGCCATGTTGAATACTCCTAAAAAAACTGTTTCGGTTTAAATGCGCTTCAAATCCGCCAGAACCGCAAAAGGATGCCGTTCCTCCATTTGCGTATTTTTGGCGCCTGCCGCCTGACAAGCACCCGCTTCATGCCTGGGTGCAACGGGCAGGCTCAATAAAATCTCTTCTTCCAGCAGATTCAACACATCGAGATGCGCATCCGCAAATATGCTGTCAAACTCTTCTTCCTCACCGCCCGCAACATTATCATCCAGCGCGTCCAGACTTGTTTGGTCACGCAGCAACAAGCGCGTTTCGATCCGTACCGGGTGATCCATGCCCTCCAGGCAACGCTGGCAACGCAACCGGCACTGCCCGGTCACGCTGACATCCAGAAAGCAGATGCCCTGCCTGTCCACGCCACCGAGTATCTTATAGCTCAGGATTCCCTGAAGGCTTTCCAGCATATCGTGCAAGCGAGGAAATCCGGCAACAGGAATTTCACCGCTGATCTGACGGCCATTTCTGGCAAAATCAGGACTGTTGATGAAAGGCCGTGCATACATGAGGCGCGCATGATATATTTTTCGCCGCTCCGTGTCAAAAAACCTAAGGAATATTGTTGAATTCTCAGTTGCTTGTCCTTGCTTCCAGTTCCCTTTATCGCAGTGAACTCCTGAGGCGACTTAAACTCCCGTTCGATACGATGGCGCCGAATATCGATGAGACGCCTTTGCCGAACGAATCCGCACGCGACACCTCGGTACGCCTTGCCCGGGAGAAGGCTCACGCCGTGGCCGGCATCTACCCCGACGCTTTGATCATAGGTTCCGATCAGGTTGCCCTGCTGGAAGGCCAACAGCTCGGCAAGCCGCTCACCCATGAAAATGCAGTCAGGCAACTGCGCGCGATGCGCGGCAAAACCACCCATTTCTATACCGCGCTGACGTTGCTGAACAGCAAGACCGGCAATATGCAGACTGAAGTGGCGGAAAACTTCGTCACGCTGCGCGACCTCAGCGATGCCGGGATCGAAGGCTATCTGCTCAAGGAACAACCCTATCACTGCGCAGGCAGCGCAAAAACCGAAGGTCTGGGCATCGCGCTGATCAGTCAAATGACCGGTGACGACCCGAATGCGCTGATCGGGCTGCCGTTGGTCCTGCTGGTAGAAATGCTTCGCCGCGAGAACGTATATCTGTTCTAGGCATGGCGTCCGGCACCCTTTATCTTATCCCCTGCACGCTGGGCGACACGCCCGCCGAACAGGTGCTGCCCCAGCACGTCATAGCCGTGGCACGCAAGTTGAAGCATTTCGTGGTCGAACAACCGAAGACCGCACGGCAATTCCTTTCTGCGCTCAAACATGAACAACCCGTCCAGTCCCTGCATTTTGCCAGCCTCAACGAGCACACCGATCCGAAAGAATTGGCCGATCTGCTCGCGCCGTTGCTGGAAGGGCATGATCTCGGCATCATTTCCGAAGCCGGTTGTCCGGGTATCGCCGACCCGGGCGCCGACCTGGTCTTGCTGGCGCATCGCAAAAGCATCCGTGTCGTGCCGCTGGTCGGCCCCTCCTCCATCTTGCTGGCCTTGATGGCTTCCGGCCTGAATGGCCAGAGCTTCGCCTTTCATGGCTATTTGCCCATAGCAGATGCGGAAAGAAGCCGGGCAATTCAAAAACTGGAAGCCGAATCGGCAAAACTCAAGCAAACCCAGCTATTCATCGAAACCCCTTACCGCAACGAAAAGATGTTCAGCGCGCTGCTTGCCCACTGCCGCCCGCATACACTTTTGTGTATTGCCACCGACATCACCCTGCCCGGCGAACAGATCCGGACGCACTCCATCGAACAATGGAAAATCCAGCCTGCCCCGCAACTTAACAAGCATCCGAGCATGTTTCTGCTGCTTGGGGCAAGTTGACATGGTTGCTTAGCGACTCGCTTTCTGGTATTAAGGCGGACTTAATTTTTAACCCGCCAAGATTTTCATCACTTTGGAGAAGTGCAATGCCGGTACAGACACAAAAACCCATCGCTCCCTACAAACCCAAGAAGGGCGAGGCCTATATGAACCCGAAACAGATCGAGCATTTCCGCCATATCATGAACGAAATCAAGGCTGGCCTGGGAAAGGATATCGACCGCACCGTGCATACCATGCAGGACGAGGCAACGGTATTCGCCGACCCGAATGACCGCGCCACGCAGGAATCGGACATGGGACTGGAACTGCGCAACCGCGACCGCGAGCGTAAGTTGATCAAAAAGATCAACGACATGCTTGCAAAGATTGATGCGGGCGAATATGGCTATTGCGAGAATTGCGGTGTCGAGATCGGCCTGGACAGGCTGGAAGCAAGGCCGACCGCCACGCTATGCATCGACTGCAAGACCCTGGATGAAATACGCGAACGGCAGGTAGCCAAGTAAAAGTTTTAGGGGCGCGATTTATCGCGTCCCCACGATAAAAAAAGCCCCGCCAAAACCGGCGGGGCTTTTTTATAACCGGACAACCTACTCGGTAGCGTGGGCGGCAGCCTCCGGCACAGGCAACAACACCTTCATGCTCAGCTTCATCCTGCCCTTGTCGTCCACTTCCAGCACCTTCACGCGCACGATCTGACCTTCCTTGAGATGGTCTGACACGCTGCTGACGCGTTCGTGTGCGATCTGGGAAATATGCAACAGGCCGTCCTTGCCCGGCAACACGTTCACCAATGCGCCGAAGTCGAGCAGTTTGACCACCGGGCCTTCGTAAATCTTGCCGACTTCCACGTCTGCCACGATGTCCTCGATGCGCTTCTTGGCCAGGTTTCCTGCATCGCCGTTCACACACGCGATGGTGATGTTGCCGCTGTCGTCGATGTCTATCGTCGTGCCGGTCTCTTCGGTCAGGGCGCGTATCACCGCCCCGCCCTTGCCGATCACGTCGCGGATCTTGTCGGGGTTGATCTTCATCTTGATCATGCGCGGCGCAAATTCGGAGACTTCGGTGCGCGCTTGCGGCATGGCTTGTTTCATCAAGCCGAGAATGTGCAAACGGCCTTCTTTGGCCTGGGTCAACGCAGCCTGCATGATGTCGCGTGTGATGCCGTTGATCTTGATGTCCATTTGCAATGCGGTGATGCCGGTCTCAGAACCGGCCACCTTGAAGTCCATGTCACCCAGGTGATCTTCATCGCCGAGGATATCGGTCAGCACCGCGAAGCGGTTGCCTTCCTTGATCAGACCCATCGCAATGCCCGCCACATGCGCCTTGAGCGGCACACCGGCATCCATCAGCGACAAGCAACCGCCGCATACCGAAGCCATCGAGCTGGAACCGTTCGATTCGGTGATTTCCGATACCACGCGCATCGCATAGCCGAAGTCTTCTTCGCCGGGCAACACCGCGACCAGCGCACGCTTGGCCAGACGGCCGTGCCCGATCTCGCGGCGCTTGGGCGTCCCCACACGTCCGGTCTCGCCGGTGGCATAAGGGGGAAAGTTGTAATGCAACATGAAGCGGTCGGTGTATTCGCCCTGCAACGCGTCGATCTTCTGCGAATCGCGCATGCTGCCCAGCGTCGCCGCCACGATTGCCTGCGTCTCTCCCCGGGTGAACAGGGTGGAACCGTGGGCGCGCGGCAAAACGCCGTTGCGGATCGTAATCGGCCGCACAGTGCGGGTATTGCGCCCATCAATGCGCGGCTCGCCGCTCAGAATCTGTCCGCGCACGATCTTGGCTTCCAGCGCGCTGAACAAGTCATTGACGTGGTTCTTTTGAGTGGCCAGCACTTCTTCCGTCATTGCCGCCATCACCTTATCGCGTATCGCAGCCAGCGCATCGGTGCGAGCCTGCTTGGAACGGATCGCATAAGCCTTGCCGAGTTCAACTTCGGCAACGCCGGCGATCTGCGCGATCAACGCCTCGTCCTTGGCCGGTGCAGTCCAATCCCAAGCGTCGGCGCCTACCGCATCAGCCATTTCGTTGATGGCCTTAATGACGACTTGCATCTGCTCATGACCGAACATCACCGCGCCCAGCATGATTTCTTCTGACAACTGCTGCGCCTCGGATTCCACCATCTGTACCGCGCGTTCGGTTCCGGCGACCACCAAGTCCATTTGCGAAGTTTCGAGTTCCGTGGCGGTCGGGTTGAGCAGATATTGGCCGTTGGCATAACCCACGCGAGCAGCCGCGATCGGGCCATCGAACGGGATGCCGGACAACACCAGTGCGGCAGACGCGCCGATCATCGCGGGGATATCGGAATCGATCTCTTCATCGGAAGACATCACCGTCGCGACGATCTGCACCTCGTTGTAAAAACTTTCCGGGAACAGAGGGCGCAGCGGACGATCGATCAGCCGTGATGTGAGGATCTCCTTTTCGCTCGGGCGGCCTTCACGCTTGAAAAAACCACCGGGGATCTTGCCCGCAGCGTATGTCCGTTCCTGATAATCCACTGTCAGCGGGAAAAAGTCCTGCTCGGGTTTGGCGTCTTTTCTGCCGACCACGGTGACCAGCACCACGGTGTCATCCAGACTGACCATCACCGCGCCGCTGGCCTGGCGTGCAATCTCGCCAGTCTCCAGTGTAAGTTGATGGTTGCCGAATGTTATTGTCTTTTTATAGTGACTCAAGATAAACCTCTCTAGATAAAGCAACTAGCCATTCGACTAAGCTGGCAAACTACGCCAGCCAAGTCGCTGGTTATATGCGTGGAATGGCGCGCCATTCGCGCCACAAGAATATTGCCCGGATAAAACGGCACGGGTCGCTGAAGCGACCCGCGAGATAAAAACTGTTACTTGCGAATTTCCAGGCGTTGAATCAACGCGCGATAGCTCTCGTCATTCTTGCTCTTGAGGTAGTCGAGCAGCTTGCGGCGACGGCTTACCAGGCGCAGCAGGCCACGGCGGGAATGGTGATCTTTCACGTTTACCTTGAAATGATCAGTCAGATAAGCGATGCGTGCAGTGATCAAGGCCACTTGCACTTCCGGGGAACCGGTATCGCTTCTGGCGCGTTGAAAGTCGGTCACGATTTGCGCTTTTTGCGCGGCGGTAATAGCCATTGGTTTTACACTCCTGAAAAAAGTGCGGCATTCTACCCTCTAATGGGGGTATTGCTCAAGCCCAATAAGCGCAGCGGCTCCGGCAGGGCTTCCGGCATGCCCCCGCACATCACCGGCACTTCGACCATACATCGGCAAGGCGCGCAAAAGGAGCTTGAGCAACCCGACAAAACGCAGGTTAAGGTTGACCGTACAATGCAAAATCTCTATCATGTGCACCTCTTCATTCCCTGATAGCTCAGTCGGTAGAGCGACGGACTGTTAATCCGCAGGTCCCTGGTTCGAGTCCAGGTCGGGGAGCCAAATAGATAAAGACTTGCAGTGTTGCAGGTCTTTTTTCATTTCAGCAATTTGTGTAATTCCGTGTAATCGTGTCAGCTTGCTTTGCGATAACGTCACTTGCGCCGACATGAGGGATACCGGGAGTACATGAAAAAAGCCGGGTACCGGTTTATTTCCGGCCTGCTATAGGGTACCTCTAAAAATTCAAAATCCTAAGCCAGACAAGACGCGAAAAAAAATTTTAGCGCGCCGCATATGTTTGATATGTAAGCGTTAAAATTTATTGAGCAACGCAGCATCGCGACGGAGTTTGGATTTATAGAGGTGCCCTATAGGAAATCGCGCAAAAGCGCTGTATCTGCCGAGAGCTGATACCGAGAGCTGATATCTGACACGATCCGCCATGTTGTGGCACACTTACACCCGTTCAAACATACACATCTACCTGCCCTTGCAACCCTACGAACTGTTCATCGGTCTGCGCTACACCCGTGCCAAGCGGCGCAACCACTTCATCTCCTTCATCTCGCTGATCTCGATGCTGGGCATGGCCTTGGGTGTGCTGGCCTTGATCGTGGTGCTGTCGGTAATGAACGGCTTCCAGAAGGAGATTCGCGCGCGCATGCTGGGCGCATCGCCGCATCTGGAAGTGGTCGCGGATGGCGGACGGTTGAATGACTGGCAGGCTGTGATGGACAAGGTCACGCAACAGCCGCAAGTCGCCGCCGCCGCACCCTATGTTGCCGGACAAGGCATGTTGTCATACGGACAAAGCGTGCAAGGGGTGATGGTGCGCGGTATCGATCCGGCGCGCGAAACCGCTATCACTGAACTGGCCAACAAGATCAAGTCCGGGGCATTGAGCGATCTGCGCAGCGGCGAATTCGGCATCGTGCTCGGCACCGATCTGGCGCACGCGCTCGGCGCACAGCTCAATGACAAGGTACTGCTGATCTCTCCGCAGGGAACGATCACCCCGATGGGCACGATGCCGCGCCTCAAGCAGTTCCGCGTGATGGGGATGTTCGAGATCGGCATGGCTCCCTACGACAACAACCTCGCGCTGATCAATATCAGCGACGCGCAAAAACTGTATCAGCTCGGCGATGCCGTGACCGGCATCAGCGCAAAACTGAGCGACACCGACCTCGCGCCGCTGGTGGCGCGAGAGCTGCAGAGCCAGTTGCCGCCAAAGTTGTATGCAAATGACTGGACCCATCAGAACAGCAACTACTTCCGCGCAGTGCAGATGGAAAAGCGGATGATGATCATCATCCTGTCGCTGATCGTCGCGGTGGCCGCGTTCAATATCGTCTCCACGCTGGTGATGGCGGTCACCGACAAGCAGGCGGATATCGCCATTCTGCGCACGCTGGGCGCGTCGCCGCGCAGCATCATGAAAATCTTCATCGTGCAGGGCATCGTGATCGGCCTGATCGGCACGCTGCTCGGCAGCATCGGCGGCATCGCCTTGGCACTCAATCTGGATGTGGTCGTGCCGTTCACCGAGCGCCTGTTCGGCATGCAGTTTCTCGCCAAGGACGTGTATTACATCAGCGAACTGCCATCCGATCTGCGCTATCACGAAGTGATGCTGGTAGCCGGCATGTCCTTCCTGATCTGCCTGCTGGCGACGCTGTATCCGAGCTATCGAGCGTCAAAGACGCAACCGGCCGAGGCTTTACGATATGAGTAGTAAACAGGATCGAGGATTGAGGATCGAGGATCGAGGATCGAGGGTCGAGGATCGAGGATCGAGGATCGAGGATCGAGGATCGAGGGTCGAAGAATCAGGGAACGTGATTTCCTGCCGCGATCTGACCAAGACGTTCATGCTCGGCAAGATCGAGGTGCCGGTGCTCAAGGGCGTCAACCTCGATGTGCAGCGCGGCGAGCGCATCGCCATCGTCGGCGCATCAGGTTCCGGCAAGAGTACGCTGCTGCATCTGCTCGGCGGGCTGGATGAGGTCAGCGGCGGCAGCGTGCAGATACTCGGCCATGAAATGCAACAGTTGAACGAGACGCAGCGCGGTGAGATGCGCAACCGCTCGCTCGGATTCGTGTACCAGTTCCACCATCTGCTGCCGGAATTCACCGCGCTGGAAAATGTCGCGATGCCGCTGTTGATACGCGGCATGAGCCGCGCAGAAGCCGCACCGCGCGCTGCTTCGATGCTGGAACAAGTGGGGCTGGCACATCGCCTCGAACATCAACCCACTGAACTGTCAGGCGGAGAACGCCAGCGAGTCGCAGTTGCTCGCGCACTGGTGACCGAACCGGCCTGCGTGCTGGCTGACGAGCCAACGGGGAATCTGGATCGCAGCAGCGCGCAATCCCTGTTCGACCTGATGCAGCGGCTCAACGAGCAGATGAACACCAGCTTCATCGTGGTGACGCACGACTTTGAACTGGCCGGACGGATGCAGCGCCGTTTGCGGTTGGTGGATGGCGTGCTGCTGAAGGAATAGAGCCACTCAAGGTCCGGTGTGCAAGGTTCGCGTTAGTTCCATCCCTATCAAAAGGCGCCAGCTTGCTGGCGAAAAGATCATCGCGAGCCAGCTCGCTCCCGGCATCGCCGTATCAGCCATTCACATCTGCGACATTGGCCGCCACAACCGGGCGCGAAGCGAACCAGTACGCGGTAGCCATAAAAAGCGTACCGCTAATCGTATTGCCTAATGTCGTCCATAACAGGTTGTGTCCCATGCCCGCCAGGCTGACGGTATCAGGATGTTCGCCCAGCAGTGCGATGGCAAAGATCGTCATGTTGGCAATAGAGTGTTCATAACCGCTGGCGATGAATGCGAACAGGCACCAGAAGATCACCCCTAACTTCGCCGTATCGCTGGATGTACGATTCGCCATCCAAATTGCCAGGCACACCAGCCAGTTACATAATATCCCACGCATGATCAACTCAAAGGCAGGCGCATTCATCTTTGCGCTGGCCACCTTGAACAACAGCGGGGCACCATCGGAGAGCAACACCCCGCCACCGCCCGCAACGAAGATCAATGCTAACAAAACCGTGCCCGCCAAGTTGCCGATCCAGCCTATCGTCCAGACCTTGCCGATGTCCGCAAGCCCGATACGGCGGCACAACCAGCCGATCGGCATGATCATGGTGAGTCCCGTATAAAGCTCCGATCCAGCGAAGACCACCAGTGTGAGAGCGATACCAAAGGACGCCCCCATGATGAGTTTCTGGTAGGCCGGATCGACCTTGGCGCCGACACTGAAAATCAGGATGATGCCCAACCCGACATAAGCCCCCGCCATCATGGCGGCAACGAAAAATGACGGCATGGAAGTGCGCACGGCAGCGGCCCTTGCTTCTGCTGCTGCTGCGAATTTATGGATCGTATCCAGGTACATTGCCATTCTCCTTTGTAAAAAATTAATTCAAGACCAGCAGGTTTTTCGTGTTGGCGAAAATAATTCTTTCAACCCTCAGTTCCGGATTCAAGAAACAACACGCCATGCGCAACCCGCACTTCATGGCGGTGCGCACAGCCGGTATCCGGAGCCACTGCATTTCCCGTCTCCAGCTCTATCACCCAGCTATGCAGCGGGCAGGTGACGCGCTTTCCATGCACGATGCCCTGGGACAATGGCCCGCCCTTGTGCGGACAACGGTTGTCCAGCGCGAACACCTGATCGTCCACGCTGCGAAACAGCGCGATCTCGCCTTTGGGCGTATTCACCACCCGCGAGCCTTGGCGCGGGATGTCTTCCAGTTTGCCGACTTGTATCCAGTTCATTTCATTCCCCTCTCTCTCGTAGGGCGGGTCACACGGTGCCCGGCCAAAAGTTTTTCGGACCAACCGCAACACCGAATGTTGCAATGGCGGGTGTGACCCGCCCTACGTGTTTCGTTTATGCAATCGTCGCCAATGCTTCAAATTCGTGCGCATCCTTGCCCAGCGCGCGTTCCTTCCACGGATCATCCTGGCTATAGCGTTGCGATTCCAGAAAGCGCGCATACAGTTCGGCACGCCCCGGCGCGTCATCGGCAACGCGCTGTTTGATGTAAGCCAGACCGGCGCGCTCTATCCATGGGGCGGTGCGATCCAGATAATGCGCCTCTTCGCGATACAGTTGCATGAATGCGCCGCAGTGCTCCAGCACTTCATCTTCGGTTGCGACCTTGCACAGGAAATCTGTGACGCGCACCTTGATGCCGCCGTTGCCGCCGACATGTATCTCATAGCCGGAATCCACGCACACCACGCCAAGGTCTTTGATAGTCGCCTCGGCACAGTTGCGCGGACATCCGGAAACCGCGATCTTGAATTTGTGCGGCGTCCATGAACCCCATGTCATTTTTTCAACCTTGATGCCCAACCCGGTGGAATCCTGTGTGCCGAAACGGCACCACTCCCTGCCCACGCAGGTCTTGACCGTGCGCAGCGCTTTTCCATAGGCATGGCCGGATACGAAGCCGGCATCCACCAGTTCGGCCCACATCCCGGGCAGATTCTCCTTGGTGACGCCATATAAACCGATGCGCTGTCCGCCGGTGATATGCACGGCGGGCACTTCGTGGCGTTCGGCGATCTCGGCAATCGAACGCAACTCTGCCGGCGTCGTCATCCCTCCCCAGATGCGCGGTATCACCGAGTACGTGCCGTCTTTCTGGATATTGGCATGCACGCGTTCGTTGATGAAGCGCGAACGGCTGTCGTCCTGATATTCGCCGGGATTCGCGGCCAACAAGTAGTAATTCAGCGCCGGACGGCAGATGTGGCAACCGTCCGGTTTTTTCCATTCCAGCCTGCGCATCAGGTCCGGAATATTCTTCAGTTTAAGCTTGCGGATTGCCTCGCGGACTTCTTCATGGCTCAGTTCGGTGCATGCGCAAATCGGTTTCTTGCTCGGCTTGGCCGAATAATCGCCACCCACGGTATTTATCAGCAATGCCTCGACCAGGCCGGTGCATGAACCGCATGAACTGGAGGCCTTGGTGTGCAGGCGCACTTCTTCCAGCGTGAACAGTTTTTTCTCGATGATGGTTTTGACGATGGCGCCTTTGCACACGCCGTTGCAGCCGCAGATTTCCGTAGAATCCGGCATGTCCGCCACGCTGGCCACGCCGCCGCGGCCTGCATCGCCGAGATGCCCCTGTCCGAACAGAAGATGATCGCGCAGTTCGGTGACGTCGGTTCCGTCGCGCATCATCTGGAAATACCATGCGCCGTCCACCGTGTCGCCGTACATCACCGCACCGCGCAATCTGTTGTCGCGCAGCACCAGTTTCTTGTACACGCCGCGCGCCGCATCCTGGAACAGCAACTCTTCGTCTTCCGGGCCGGGATTGAAATCACCCGCCGAGAACAGGTCTATGCCTGTCACCTTGAGCTTGGTGGAAACCGACGAACCTTCGTAGCGCATACGGCCATACTCGGCCAGATGGTTCGCCGCGACCCTGGCCTGCTCGAACAGCGGCGCGACCAGCCCGTAAGTCTGACCGCGATGCTGCACACATTCGCCCACCGAATAGATCTTCGGATCATAGGTCTGCATCGTGTCATTCACGACGATGCCGCGTTCGCAATGGATTCCGGCGGACTTGGCCAATGTGATGTTGGGATGTATGCCCGCCGCCATGATCACCAGATCGGCAGGGATCTCCTCGCTGTCCCCTTCGACTCCGCTACGCGGAGCCTGTCCTGAGCTTGCCGAAGGGCTCAGGACAGGCTTGAACCGCAAGCCGGTGACCTTGTCATCGCCGAGTATCGCTTCCGTCTGGCGCGACAGATAAAATTTAAGCCCGCGTTTTTCCAGCGCGCTTTTCAACAGGCTGCCGCCGGCCTGATCGAGCTGGCGCTCCATCGGCCAGCCGCACAGATGCACCACCGACACTTCCATGCCTTGCAGCGACAATCCATTCGCCGCTTCCAGCCCGAGCAGGCCGCCGCCGATGACCACGGCGCGTTTCTTCGGCTTTGTTTTATCCTGGGCAGCGGCCAGCATTTTTTCGACATCGTCTATGCTGCGATAAGCCAGCACGCCGGGCAAATTTATTCCGGGTATCGGCAGCATGATCGGATTTGAACCGGTCGCGATCAGCAAACGGTCATACGGCACGGACAGGCCGTCTTCGCTTTCGACCACGCGGCGATGGCGGTCTATCCTGCTGACCCGCTTCCCGGCATACAGCGTGATATGGTTTTTCTCGTACCAGTCCCAGTCATTCAGGACGGTATCCTGGAATGTCATTTCACCGGACAACACCGGCGATAACAGGATGCGGTTGTAATTGGGCTGCGGCTCGGCGCCGAACACAGTGATCTCAAAATCATGCGGCGACATCTTGAGGAATTCTTCCAGCGTGCGGATGCCCGCCATGCCGTTGCCGATCACGACCAGCCTGGTTTTCCCCTGGGATGTTTGCGTTGCTTTATTGATGGACATCATGTCGCTCTCATAAATAAGTGCTCATGACCAGCAAAGCAATACCCGTGCCAATGCAAATTAACGGTGTATGGGATGAATTTCCGGCGATGCGCGCATCATTACGGTGCGGTATATTCAACCCGCATTCAACTATGGTGCGTGCTCTTCACGTAAACCGCCACAAAGAGAAACAGCGGGGTCGTGCGCACGGCGCACGCTACTCAGTTCCCAGTCCTCTGTCCTCAGTCCTCAGTCCTCAGTCCTCAGTCCTCAGTCCTCAGTCCTCAGTCCTCTGTCCTCTGTCCTCTGTCCTCAATCCTCAATCCTCAATCCTCAATCCTCAATCCTCAGTCCTCAGTCTTCTGGCGCGCCACTTGCATACCACTGCCACACGCCATGCGACGCGAACCGCGAAATATCCGCTGATCGCCAGACACACGGCAAGCAATGGCAAGCCGATCAGGATCGGTTCGCCCAGCATCAGCAGCCAATCCCACAATTTACTCATCCAGTCATGCCATTGCATTTCAGGGAATGACAGTTCCGCTGTAGCCACGCCGCCGTGCGCGCCGCTCACCAGCGCGCCGAGTTCGTAGGCCAGCGCGTACAGCGGCAGTATCGTGAACGGGTTGGTGTAAAAGGTCGTGAATACCGCCACCGGCAGATTGACGCGAAACAGCACCGCCAGCAATGCGGCGAAGATCATCTGCAACGGCCCGGGGATCAGGCCGCAAAACAATCCCATCGCCACCCCGCCTGCCACCGAGCGGCGATGCAGATGCCACAGGTTGGGGTGTTGCAGCAAGCCGCCGAACGGCTTGATCCAGCGATGGTTCTTCACTGTTTCATGGTGCGGCAGGAATTTTCGTAAGAATTTGCGCATGACGACATTCTACGCAGACGCTTTGCACTAATCCATGCCCGTAGTCACCTTCGCTGTGGGCGTCTATCTACTGCTCCCGCTCGTCCCTGCCCCTCTGCACTCACTCGACAACCACAACCAAGCGTTGTTGTACAAGAGCTCTTCCGGTTCTGAACAAACCATGTGTGTGTATTGACACTCTGTTTCGCAGAGCTATATACTCTGTAAAACAGAGTTAAAGCCAGGAGGGTTCCATGCCACAACTTGCCACACAACAACTCGATTCCATCCATTCGATGCTGTCTGCCGGACACCGCAACTTGCGCTTCGAGCGCCACAGCCTGGTGCTGTGGGGTACAAGCTGCGGCGGGTTAGTTCTGGCCAGCAACCGCATTCTCACTGCCGAACAATTCCCGTTGCTGGAGCAGCGCGCGATAGCCTGGCTGATTCTGCTTGCGCTCACCGTCTCCGGCGTCAGCCTGCTCGACTGGCGCCTCACCCGCCGCGCCAAGCAGGCGCGCGACGAAGCCTGGTCGTTCATCCACCGGCAAGTGCTCAAAGTGTGGTGGCTGCTGATGTCGGTCGGCGTGCTGCTGACTTTCGCCACTTTCTTCTATGGCGGCGGCTACATGATTTTTGCGGCCTGGGTGGTGCTGACCGGTCTCGGTCTGTATGTCCATGGCCTGTTTTCCGAAGAATTGCTGGAGTGGACGGGCGCGCTCATCATCTCCATCGGCATCGGGATGCTGGCATTCCGCCTGAATTACACCGCCTCACAGTGGGTCGCCGCCTCCACCTTGGGACTGGGCCTGCCGTTGCTGGCCGCCATGCTGGATCGTGGACAACAACGCGCCGCATGGGTGCGGCTGGTGCAATCCGTGGGCTGGCTGCTGTTCGTGCTGATCCCGCCGCTGCTGGCGCAACGGCTAGCCAACGCCAGCGTCCCACCCGATGCGCCGGTCGTGTCGCTGGAAGAATTCCGCCGACAGCCCGCCGCACAACAGATCGTCGTACTGCCTGCAGGCAGCACCATCCCGGTCAAGATCGAGGTTTCCGGCGACGTGTTCCGCGCCAGTAATACATCGGTGTTATCGCTGGTGCTAAACGAGCCGGTTGAGGTCGCGATGAATAACGGCCAGCTAACCGGCGACTGGCGCTTTCCCGGCAAAGACTGGGCACTGGCGCGCGAAATTCACTGGATCAGCATTCCATGGATCAAGGCCGAACTGACTCCGCAAACCGGGCCGGAAATACGCACCAGCCTGGTCGTCAAAACCCTGCATCAACCCACCAATTAACGCACCAGGGATACATGCATGAAACTCGCCCACATTTTGATCGCCACCACCACTTGCGCTGTTCTGACAGCCTGCGCAGGACTGCCACCCAGACCGGCGAATATCGCCCGTAACGATTACGAACCGGCCAAGCAGTATCTGTCCGCCGCGATTAAGCAAGACATGGCGAAACACGATGTCAAGGGGCTGAGCATTGCACTGATCGATGACCAGAAAGTCGTTTGGGCCGAGGGTTTTGGCTATGCGGATGTGGTCAACAAGGTGCCTGCGACCGCCGACACGATTTACAGGATCGGGTCGATTTCAAAAGTTTTCACGGCCACCGAAGTCATGCGATTGGCCGAACGGAATAAGGTCAATCTCGACGAGCCGGTCACGACCTATGTGCCGGAATTCTCCATCCGCAATCGTTTCGCGGACAGCAAACCCATCACCCTGCGTGCCTTGCTGGCGCATCATTCCGGATTGCCGTCGGATGTACTCAAGGGCATGTGGGTCGACCATCCCGTCTCGCTCGCGGAATATGTCACGGCATTGCGTGAGGAGAGTCTCGCGAGTCCGCCGCAATCGTTATACAAGTATTCCAACATCGACTTCAGCCTGCTCGGCAAGGTAATCGAGAACGTCGAACATCAGGAATTCTCCAGTGCCATGCAGCAAAGCTTGCTGATGCCTTTGGGGATGGCGGATTCTTCCTTCCAGCTCACGCCGGAGAACGAACGCCGCTATGCGCGCGCTTACCGCAACGGAAAGGAAACGACACGCTTGTCATTGCGTGACACACCGGCGGGCGGAATGCTGTCCAGCGTGAATGACATGAGCCGCTGGCTGCGATTCATCTTTGCCGATGGCAGCGCGCAGAGTGCGCAGATCATCAAGCCCGAAACACTGCACGAGATGTTCAAGCCGCAGTTCGAGGGTCTCGATACGGATTTCGGCCACAAGATCGGCATGGCCTGGATGCTGAGCGGCCTGTCCGTCCCGGGCGGTCAGCCGCTGGCGTGGCACAACGGCGGATTTCCTCCCTATCAGGCGCACCTCTCGATGCTGCCGGAACAAAAGCTCGGTGTCATCATCCTTACCAACAGCGATGAGGCCTCGCAGTTCATCACCCAGCTCGGCACCCGCGCGCTCGAACTCGCCTTTGAAACCAAGTATGGTGCGCCTCCATCGCACGATACCGCTAAGCAGACACCCAAGCCGGTGCAAATATCGCACGATGACCTCGCCCGTTACGCCGGATATTACGCGATGTTCAACGGCCAGCTCGGGTCCATTACTGTGGACGGCGATCAGCTCAAGACTTCGCTGTTTGACAGGAGCTTCTCGTTGCAGCCGATCAGCGCCGACACCTTCCTGCCGAAGGCGAACGTGGCATTCGGCTTGATCTCCATACCGCTCGATACACTATCCATTCGATTCCAAACGGTGCAGGGAAAAGATGTGGCTGTGCTGGGCGGACTGCCCGCGCCTTTTGCGTTTGAGCGCGTGCCGAGCACCGACATACCCGATGCCTGGCGCAACAGAGTGGGCATGTATCGAACAGACACAAGCGATGAACAGTTCGACTTCAAGCAGGCTGAACTGACAATTGAATCTGGGGCGGGCGGATCGGGAATTCTGGTATTTAAAGCCGTGATCGTCTCCAGGAACGGTGTCGATCCAGAAGCCAAAGTGACGTATGCCTTGCAGGCGATCTCCGATCACGAAGCGGTTGTCGCGGGAATCGGCAACGGTGAGGGAGGCACGGTACGCGCAATGGATATGGGCAACAGCACTGAACTCGTCTATTCCGGATTTCGGTTCGCCCGCACGGGCAATCGCTGAAACTATGTCACCTACTTGTATGATGAAAATTCAGGATGTAGGGCGGGTCACACCCGCCGCAACACCTAATGTTGCAATGGCGGGTGTGACCCGCCCTACGATCTATGTCACCCACTACGATGCATCTGACTCATTTAACCACCACGGAGAACACCATGAAACGCTTAATCCTCTCGACCATCATCGCGGCCAGCGCCACCCTGACAGCCTGCGTCGGACTTCCGCCCAGCGCTGCCGAAATCGCCAAAACGCCACATATCCGGTTCGGCCAGCCTTTTCCGGAAGGTGACAACTACGTCCTGCACTTCCCTGCAGGCACGCCGCTGCCGGTATCCACCGTGGTGGATGGCAACCTGTTCGAGCAAGACAGCCAGGCAACGCTGCACGTTACCCTCAAGCGCGATGTGTATATGTACCGGCAGTTTGCGAGCTTCGACGGCCAGAACTGGCAGCCTGCGCGCAAGCTGATGGAAACCCGCCTGGAACTCCAGATTCCGCAGAAGGATGGCAGCAATGCCGGAATGCTGCATGTAAGAATGGATCAGAAATAGGCGAACAACCATGGAGATACTCGACCCCCTGTTGCACCAACCCCTGCGCACCCAGCTTGCCGCCTTTCTGGCGGGCGCAGGAGAAGTCACCTTCTCCGATCTCAAGCGGCAGCTTGATGTTTCCGACGGCAACCTGGATTCGCACCTGAAGAAACTGATTGCCGCCGATTACATAAATGTCCGCAAGGATGACAGCACGGCACGCACCCAAACCTGTTACGCCTTGACCAGGACTGGCCGCGCTGCATTGCAAAGCTATATCCTGGCATTGCAAAAATTGCTGCCGCTGGACGACCCCGTGCCGTCCACCTCAGCCAAACGGCGCGGGACGAAATTGCAACCAGCATAGATGCAAACCGCATTACCGCATCCCGTAGGACAGGTGCGGCAACTCGCACCCTTCGTTTTGTTGTCGTTATTACTGCACGTCGCGCTTTTATTTTTCATTCGTCCGCCGGCACCAAATTTCTCCGTCGCCCAACAACATCCGATGGAAGTCTATTTCTCAGCTCTGCCTGTTTCTGGGCAAACACCCGCCCCGATCAAAGCTCACACCGAAAAACGTGGCAGCCCGGCGAGGCTACCGGCTTCCCCCAAGCTGCAATCAGCCCCACTTGCCGCACAGCCCGATGCAACTTCCCACTCCGATAACTCCGAAACTTCTCGGGTTTTCAATCTGCAACCGTTGATGGAATCGGCTAAAAACATGGCGCGGGACGAAGCCAGAAAAACCGAGCATCACACCACAGCGCTTGAAAAGGAAAGGCTCAACACTCCCGCCGGTTTGCTGGGGCAATATCTGCGGCAACCCCACAAGGAAATACGCCTTGCCAACGGAATGCTGAAAATCATTACCGATGCAGGTGCGGTTTGTTTTCAACCCGTTCCATATTTTGCGCGCGACAGCGCAGGTTTGTTCGGCATTCCCACCTCATGCCCTTAACGATTTTTCCGGCAGGCGCCCTTAAACCCGGATGTTTCATAAATTCGGGTTAACGCCCCGCTGATTCGGCGTTACTCTATGCCTTATGGTCATCTTTTCCATTTTCTTCGTTCTCGGTGTCTGGCTGCTGCAACAGCAGGCCGCACTGCCTGACTTTGGCTGGGCATGGCTATTGCCCGCCTACCCGCTGCTGTTCGCGCTATTACTGCTCAGTCCCCTCTCCCGGTGGAAAGCCCCTCTCCTCAATCCTCTCCCGTTGAGAAGCCCCTCTCCTCAATCCTCTCCCGTTGAGAAGCCCCTCACCTCAATCCTCTCCCGCATGCGGGAGAGGAGGCAAACGAGAAAGGCAATCTTCAATCCCTGCGGGAGAGGAGGCAAACGAGAAAGGCAATCTTCAATCCCTGCGGGCGAGGAGGCGAACGAGAAAGTCCCTTTTCAATTCCTGCGGGAGAGGGGACACGTTTCACGTTTCACATTTCACGTTGCACGTACCCTGCTCCTTGCCGCGTTCGCCTGCGGACTTGGTTTCTTTTACGCCGCATGGCAGGCCGAACAGCGCCTCGCCATTACACTGCCGGATAAGTGGCAAGGCCGCGACATCGAGGTCATCGGTGTCGTCGCTGAATTGCCGCGCAACCACGAACGCGGGCAGCGCTTCAGTTTCGATGTGGAACAGACCCTCACGCCGCAAGCCAGTGTGCCGCGACACATTTACCTCAGCACATTCCTCGACAAGCAGGCTACACCACTAACCCTGCACGCCGGGGAACGCTGGCAATTTACGCTACGCCTCAAGCAGCCGCATGGCACAGCCAACCCGCACGTCTTCGATTTTGAAGCGTGGGCACTGGAGAACAATCTTCGCGCAGTCGGTTATATCCATCCAAAGGGGAATAACCTGCGCCTCGACGCTCTGGCCGACGGCCCAGGCTACCGCATCGAAGCATGGCGCGAAACGATACGCGACAAGTTCAACGCCACGCTGGGCGGCGCACCTTATGCCGGCGTATTGAGCGCGTTGGCCATCGGCGACCAGAGCAGCATCCCGTCAGCGCAGTGGCAAGTGTTCACGCGCACCGGCGTGAATCATCTGATGAGCATCTCCGGCTTGCATATCACCATGCTCGCCAGCCTGGGCTTCGCCCTCACCTACTGGCTGTGGCGGCGCAGCGTGCGGCTTACTTTGTTCCTTCCCGCGCGCAAGGCCGCTGCGCTGGCCGCATTGCTGGTGGCACTGGGCTACGCGCTGCTGTCCGGCTTCGCCGTGCCGGCGCAGCGCACCGTGTATATGGTCGGCGCAGTCGCCGCCGCACTGTGGCTGAACCGCAATTTTTCGCTCGGGCAGATACTCGGTATCGCGCTGCTCGGCGTGTTGATCCCCGATCCGTGGGCGGTCATCTCGCCCGGTTTCTGGCTGTCGTTCGGCGCCGTGGCGCTGATCCTGTACGTCACCGCGCACCGTTTGGGGCAGCCGCATTGGCTGATGCAATACGCCAGCGTGCAATGGGCGATGACCATCGGCCTGGTACCCCTGCTGCTGGGATTGTTCCAACAGGTATCGCTGGTATCGCCCGCCGCCAATGCCATCGCGATCCCGCTGGTGAGCCTGGCTGTCGTGCCGCTCACCCTGCTCGGAGCAGTGCTGCCCCCGGTTTTCAGCATTTGGGACGCGCCGCTTTGGTTGGCGCACACCGTAATGGGCTGGACAATGGCGCTGCTGGAATGGCTGAACCAATTGCCGCAGGCGGTGTGGGCGCAACACGCTCCGCCTGCATGGAGCGTCGTGGCCGGCATGTTGGGTGTGCTGTGGATACTGGCGCCGCGAGGATTTCCGGCACGCTGGCTGGGTTTTCTGTTGCTGCTGCCGATGTTCCTCAACACGCCTGAACCGCCCGCGCCCGGCACGCTGCGCCTGATCGTATTCGATGTCGGGCAAGGCCTGGCGGTCGCCGCACAAACCCGGCATCACACGCTGCTCTATGACGCCGGACCGGATTTCAGCGATGAGGCCGACAGCGGCAACCGTATCCTGATTCCCGCGTTGCGCGCGATCGGCATCGCCGGACTGGATGGCCTGATACTCACTCACGATGACAGCGACCACACCGGCGGCGCGGCTTCGGTGATGCAGGCCATGCCCATCGGCTGGCTGTCGTCTTCGCTGCCCGACAGTCACCCGCTGTTGCAAAACGCTGCCAATACACTACGCTGCCTTGACGGGCAATCATGGCAATGGGACGGGGTCAGTTTCGAGATACTGCATCCCGATGCGGCCAGTTACGCCAATGCAAAAATCCGCGACAACAACAGAGGCTGCGTGCTGCGCATCAGCATCGGCGATCAACATATTTTATTGACTGCGGATATCGAAAAAGAATCCGAACGGCAGTTGCTCAAAGAACGTCCGGACAAACTGCCCGCGAACCTGCTGGTCGTGCCGCATCACGGCAGCAAGACCTCGTCCACGGATGGATTCATAGCCGCGGTGCAGCCGGGTTACGCGGTGTTCACGGTCGGCTACCGCAACCGCTTCGGCCATCCGAAACAGGAAGTCGTGCAGCGCTACGCCGGCAGCGGCGCGCAACTGCTGCGCTCGGATGAAGACGGCGCGATCCTGGTCGAGATGAACGCACAGGGCTTGCAGGTGGAAAGTTATCGCAAATCGCATCGCCGCTATTGGATGCAATCGCCGCATAATCAGCCGGAAAGCGGCACGGAATCGTTTGCCCATTGACCATATGCGCGAATACTGGAACACTTGCGCGCAAGCTTGACAGAGTCAAGTGCATTTTATTTATGGATGAGAAGGGTAAGGTTATGAAACCAGGCAGCAAAATTAAAGTGTGCCGATCAACCGTCTTTGCCGTTCTGATGGGTCTGACAAGTCTGGCGTATGCATCCGTCGAAGCAGTCCCTGCGGAGCCTCCGCCTCCTGTCAAGGTGGACGTGTTCGCCCAGCACTCCGGCGGCAAGATCTCGTACCACTACCGTGTGTTCAATAACAGCCAGCAGGATATTTCCGGCGTATCTATTGGGCTAGACAGCAGGAATGACGAAAATCCCAGCAACGATATCTATGAGCTCTATGAACTACCGTCAGGATGGAATCTGAAATTCGGCATTCCCTCGACGAGTTCCAGCTCTCCCACTGGCTGGCGCGTCAACATGACCACTCCTGGCATGACCACACCCGAAGAGAGCAGCACTCACGCCATCACATGGGAACCTCTCAATGAGAACACTCCCAAATTGTTTGCCGGTCAAATCCTGGTCAAAATGAGCGTTGCTGTTGACAAGCCCGACAGCAACTACCTGACAGGTCATGCGCGTGTAACCTTTACCGAAGGCAATCCGTCGAATCTCACGGTTCCACTCGAAAGTCTCGACAATACCCCGCCCAGTATCACAGTCAATCTGAGTCCCAACATACTCCGATCACCGAACAACAAGTCCCTGAGTCCTGAGTCCAGTCGAAGGGCGATAGCTGTCCACGTTTCCTTCACGCTGAAAGACGATTACGACCGCAAGCCTGAGATCAAACTTGAGTCCATCACTGCCAGCGAACCTTTGGAACCGGACGATATAGGCGATGCAAGCTTTGGTTTCGATGACCGGTATTTGCTGCTGCGGGCTGAACACAGGGGAGACATCGACAGGATATACACCGTGACCTATTCGGCAACCGATGCTTCCGGCAACCAGACCCTGGCCTCCTCAACCGTGACAGTCCCTCACCAACAAACCGGCTTCAAATAGATGCTTGGCTTTTCCATCTCCACCATCGTGTTCTTCGTTGCTGCGGGGTATCTCAACCGGTATCTGGATGAACAGGAAATCGCCAAGGGCATGACGCGCGGCATGCTGGTATTCACACTCGCCGCCCTGGTGTCATGGGGAGCCGGTGCTTTGCTGGGCTGGGCGCAAGTCAAAATCGAAGTCCCACAGGCTGCAGCGCAATCTTCTGGCGATTTGTCCCAGCTTCTGAAGGCGGCTGCAGGAGCGACAATTCTTTGGTCGTAGCCTTACCCCACCGTTTGCAGGGCGAGTAATTCCATTTCTAATTTACAAGTGCTTCAATAATCCATGGCCATGCGACGATGGAATGGACGCGCTCCGTGTCGATTTCCATTTCACGCAAG
>Ga0154718_1065_pt1 | contig 25249 bp, 26 predicted proteins | sample Rifle2008BG16ft_FD_105726 | JGI IMG/M metagenome (GOLD analysis project Ga0154718, IMG submission 105726) | Betaproteobacteria bacterium RBG_16_56_24
CGCATATGTTTGATATGTAAGCGTTAAAATTTATTGAGCAACGCAGCATCGCGACGGAGTTTGGATTTTTAGAGGTGCCCTATATGGAATAAAGAAAATATGAGCAACATCGAAAAGCAAACCAGCCACGCCCAGAAGCAAATCGGAAAAGAAAAGACTGCGCGTAACCCGATCAGGATCGTGCCGTTGCAGGAGCGCTTGCGCAAGCCGGAATGGATACGCGTGAAGTCCGGCAGCGGGCAGGGCTATCATGACGTGAAGCGCGTGCTGCGCGAACACAAGCTGCACACGGTGTGCGAGGAGGCTTCCTGCCCGAACATCGGCGAATGTTTCGGCAAGGGCACCGCGACCTTCATGATCCTCGGTGATTTGTGCACGCGCCGCTGCCCGTTCTGCGATGTGGCGCACGGCAAGCCGCTGCCGCCGGACACCAGCGAACCGGAAAATCTCGCGCGTTCGATCGGTCTGCTCAAACTGAAATATGCGGTCATCACCAGCGTGGACCGGGACGATCTGCGCGATGGCGGCGCGCAGCATTTTGCCGATTGCGTGGCCGCCATCCGCGCCAGTTCGCCGCACACCAGGATCGAAACGCTGGTGCCGGATTTTCGCGGCCGGTTGGCAGAGGCGCTGAACGCGCTGGCCGGCAGTTTGCCCGACGTGTTCAATCACAATCTGGAAACCGTGCCGCGACTTTACAAACTGGCGCGTCCAGGCGCAGACTATGCGCACTCGCTGAAATTGATCGGGGATTTCAAGGCGCGCTTCCCGCAGATACCGACCAAATCAGGCCTGATGCTGGGCCTGGGCGAGACCGATGTTGAAGTGCTGGGGGTGATGCGCGACCTGCGCGCGCATGGGGTGAACATGCTGACCATAGGCCAATACCTGCAACCTTCGGATGGACACTTGCCGGTGCTGCGCTACGCGCCGCCGGAAACCTTCACGATGTTCGAGCACGCGGCAAAGGAAATGGACTTCAGCCTCGCAGCTTGCGGACCGATGGTGCGCAGCAGTTATTTTGCCGATGAGCAGGCGCAACGGGCGGGAGCGATTTAGTCGGAAATAACCCCAAAGGGCTGCCCGTTCTACCCCGTTCTGGGAGTTGATTTGGTTTGATTTGCGTCCATACTGGGCTTATCGTAATGCGCATATTTCTGACTTCGAATTAAACCAAAGGAGAACACCATGAAAGCTCTATGTGTAATTGCCGCAACAGCCGTATTTTCAGTTTCCCCTGTAGTAGCGTTTGCCGCAGACGATGGCGAAGCGCTTTTCAAGAAACACAATTGCAGTTTATGCCACACCCCCGACAAGAAAGTGCTTGGCCCCACACCCAGGGATATCGCCGACAAGTACAGGGGCAACAAGGACGCCCAGGCCATGCTGGAGAAAAAAGTGCGTAACGGCGGGGGCGGTGTCTGGGGAAAGATACCCATGCCCCCTGTGGCAAAGTCAATCAGCGATGAGAGCATCAAGACTATCGTTCAGTGGGTGCTGTCTGCCCAGTAAATATTCGCTTCGCGCAAAAGACAAGGCCGGCTTGAAGCCGGCCTTTTTCTCGAACAGGCTGCCAGACGGAACCTACTTCTTATCGCGTTCCGGACACATGCCCATGTCGTGCTTGTTCCCCCATTTCCCTCTTGCGGCTTCCATTTCTTCGTGGGTAATCTTGCCGTTGCTGTCAGCATCCATCTGCTGAAAATGCTTGTTATGGGCCGCATCGAATTCAGCCCTGGAAATCATTTTGTCGCCGTCGGCATCCATCTCCATGAAATGCATTTCCCCCATCCGGTCATGCATGGCGCCGTGCTTATGGTCACCGTGTGACCCGGGTTCTGCATGCGCCAGCGATGCGATCAATGTCAGACTGGAAACGACAGCGAGGCAATGAATAGTTCTTTTCATGTATAGCTCCTTAAATATGGAAATGCGGGGATAGTGGAAAGGTCCGCTCGTGTCAGGCACATCCTGACATGGCGGCGGTGTGACACTTTATCGCCCGGCAAAGTTCAAATTCCCGTGAAACTCCGGAACCCGGGGCGAAGTTCAGCGCCGCCGTCAGGGTATAATCGCGCTACTTTTTTCGCCTCACCCCCGATGAACATTCTCTACGAAGAAGACGGCAGCTTCAAGGTCGGCAGCATTATGACCGACAACACCACTTCGCTCCAGATCGAAAGCCTTTCCGGCAAACGCAGCAAGGTCAAAGCAGGCAATGTGATGCTGCGTTTCACCCAGCCTGCGCTGTCGGAATTCATGCCGCAGGCCGAAGCTATCGCCACGAATATCGAGGCGGATTTTCTTTGGGAATGTTGCCCGGCGGATGAGTTCGGCTTTGAGCAGATCGCAGCCGAATATTTCGGCCATGCCCCAAGCCCGCTGGAAGCGGCTGCCACCTTGATCCGTCTGCATGGCGCGCCGATCTATTTTCACAAGAAGGGCAAAGGCCGCTATCGCGCGGCCCCACCGGAAGTGCTCAAGGCCGCGCTGGCCGGGGCAGAACGCAAGCGCCAGCAACTCGCATTGCAGGCGCGCTACACCGGGCAGCTCTGCCGCTTCGAACTGCCGGTTGAGTTCGCCGCACACCTTCCATATCTGCTCTACAAGCCGGACCGCAGCACCATCGAGGTAAAGGCGCTGGAAGCGGCCTGTGCCGCAACGCACTTGTCCCCCGCGCATCTGCTGCAACGCTGCGGCGCGGTGCCCTCCACGCACGATTACCATTTGCAAAGATTCCTGTTCGAATATTTCCCCAAGGGCACCGGCTTTCCGCCTGTCGAGTTGAACGCGTGGGAAGAGTTGCCGCAGGCCGGCGTGAACGCCTTCAGCATAGACGATGCGGCGACCACCGAGATAGACGATGCGTTCTCGGTGGAAAAACTGGCTAATGGCAACTGGCGCATCGGCGTGCATATCGCCGCGCCCACGCTGGGATTGCCGCGCAACTCGGAGGGTGACAAGGTCGCCGTGCAAAGGCTTTCGACGGTGTATATGCCCGGACGGAAGATCACCATGCTGCCGGACAGCGTGGTAGAGGCTTTTACGTTGTGCGCGGATCGCGTTTGTCCCGCCCTGTCGATGTATAACGAGGTGGATGCGGAAACGCTGGAGATATTGGGTCATGAAAGCCGCGTCGAAAAAATACATATCGCCGCGAACCTGCGCCATGACACGCTTGAACCGCTGTTCAACGAAGAGACGCTGGCGGCGGGCAAGCTCGACTACCCCTATGCCAACGAACTGAAACTGCTGTGGAATCTCGTGCAAAAGTTCGAGGCCGGGCGCGGCAAGCCGTCCGGCAACAGCATCCAGCAAATGGATTACAACTTTCATATCGAGTCCGAAGAGCTTGTGGCCGGGCACCCGAACGATCGTGTCAGCATCACGCAACGGCGTCGCGGCTCGCCCATCGACAAGGTGGTTTCCGAGCTGATGATCCTGGTAAACAGCGAGTGGGGCAAGCATCTTGCCGAGCACGGCTTCGCCGGCATCTACCGCACGCAACAGAACGGCAAGGTAAAGATGAGCACCATCGCCGCCCCGCACCAGGGGCTGGGCGTGGCGCAATACATGTGGTCAAGCTCGCCGCTGCGCCGCTACGTGGACATGGTGAACCAGCGCCAGATCATCGCGATGTTGCGCGGCGAAGAGCCGCCCTACCCAAAGAATGACCCGGCGCTTTACGCCGTGATGAGCCAATTCGAAACCATGTATGGCATTTACAATGAGTTCCAGCGAAGCATGGAGAGGTACTGGTGTTTGCGCTGGTTGCAGCAGGAAAAGGCCAACATGGAAGCCCGCTCCCCTCACCCGCCAATTCCCTCTCCTCAATCCTCTCCCGCAAGCGGGCGAGGAGGCGAACGAGAAAAGCAATCTTTAATTCCTGAATCGTTGCGCGAGCTTGTCGTTCCTGCCATCGTGCTGCGCGAAAATCTGGTTAAGATCGACGGCATCCCGTTGATCGTCCGCGTTCCATCGCTGCCGGAATTGCCCGCCGATACCCGCGTGCAACTGGCGATCGGCGCGATCGACCTGCTTGACCTCAATGTGCAGACGCGCTTTGTCGAGAAGCTGGAGGCAGTAGCTTGTTAAGCAGACTCGGAGCACGGGTGTTGAAGGCGCTGTCGGCAATAAGACTGACTTCTATTTCCGTGTCGATGGCGTTCTCAATCATGCTGCATGTTTTCCTGTTATTCGGCATCGCGCTGGTATTGCCGGATTTGCGCAGCATATCCAGTATCGCGCAACCGCTGCAGGTGGTGCTGGTCAACACCAGGTCGAAAACCAGACCGCCCACAGCCGATGCGCTGGCACAGGCAAATCTGGACGGCGGCGGCAATACCGCCGAGGACCGCCGGGCGAAAAGTCCGCTACCCACGATACGCGAGGATCGGCAGTTCACGCCCGAACAACGCGCCAGGCGCCTCGCCCTTGAGCAGGAATCCAAGCGGATGCTGACCAAGCTGAAGAGCGACCGCACCGTAGCAGTACAACCCGAGCTCAAGAAGCAGCAAATAAACACTGCCAGCAGCGGAGATGACCTGGTGCAAAAAGCCCTGGAGATCGTGCGCCTCGAAGCGCAGATCAGCAAAAACTGGGATGCCTATCAAAAGCTGCCGCGCCGCACCAACGTAGGCGCGCGCACCCGGGAATACCGCTTCGCGCAATATATCGAAGACTGGCGCGTCAAGGTGGAACGGATCGGCAACCTCAACTATCCCGAGCAGGCGCGCCTGCAGAAAGTCTTCGGCAGCCTGAAGCTCAGCGTCTCTATCAACAGGGATGGCAGCGTGGAAAAGGTCGAGATCGATAAATCTTCCGGCCATCGTATTCTGGACGCGGCAGCGGTGCGTATCGTCAAACTCGCCGCGCCCTTTTCGCCGCTGCCGCCGGACATCACCAGAGATACCGACATTCTGGAAATCACCCGCACCTGGACATTCACCCAGTCGGACAGACTTGAAAGCGAATAGAAAGCGAATAGAATCTTGTCCCTTTCAGGTTTCCCGGATAAAGTGCGCGCCATGCGACGTTTCCTGTTCACCAGACTCCTGCTGATTTTCGCCCTGCTGTTCGCCCATCTGGGCGGATTGACGCATGACATTTCGCACGCGCTGGCTGAAAAGCGGCATGACTCGGATCGATCGCTGCCGCAGGACAAACATTGCGACTTGTGTGTGGCTTATGCCCATATCGGCGGTGCGATCGGCAGCAGCCGCATCAACTTCGCCAACGGTGAAAATTACGAAACACAACATCTCAGCGATTCCAGCTCTTACATCTCCATTACGTTCGTCGCATTCGCGGCGCGCGCCCCGCCCTGCTCCGCATAAAGACGATTCGTCCTTCTCGCGCCGGAGGCGCGAGGTGTTGTCATTATTTTCAGGAGTAAACCATGTTCAAGGTAATCAGCCTGAATGCGGCTATCGCCGTATTGTTGTGTCATTCCATCCATGCTTCTGCCGCTGACGCAGGCAGCAGCGAGAGCGCTTTCAACCCGGCCTTCTCGCTCATCCTGTCCGGCGCCTATGGCAATTTGCAGCTCGATCCCGCGATTCCCGCAACTGGTTTTGCGATGAACCCCAACCCCGGACATCAACAAGGTTTCAATCTCGGCGAGTCGGAAATGGGCATCTCCGCGAACATCGACCCGCAGTTTCGCGGTGCGGCCACGCTGGCGCTCGACCCTGCCGGTAGCGTGAGTGTGGAGAACGCGTTCGTGCAAACCAGCGCGCTGGGCAATGGCTTCAATCTGAAATTCGGGCGATATTTTTCCGGGCTGGGTTATCTGAACGAGCAGCACGCCCACGCCTGGGATTTTGCCGATCAGCCGCTGGTGTATGCCGCGCTTTGGGAGAACCAGTTGGGCGAGGACGGCGTGCAACTGAAGTGGCTCGCCCCGGCCGGAATGTTCATCGAGATCGGCGGCGAGGTCGGACGCGGGCGCGGTTTTCCGGGCAGCGACCGGCAGAACAAGAATGGCGCAGGCGCAGGGGTTCTGTTCGCGCACTTCGGTGATGACATCGGCATCGAGCAGAGTTGGCGTGGCGGTGTGTCGCTGCACCAGACGCGCCGCGTCGATGCGATCAGCGATGCTGTGCCTGATCTGCCTGGCACGGCAGGTGGCGTGAGTAACAGCTTCAGCGGCAACAGCCGGACCGCCGGACTCGATCTCGTGTGGAAATATTCGCCCAACGGCAACGTGCGCAACAGCTACGTCAAGCTGCAAGGCGAATATTTCCGTCGCAAGAAAACGGGCGATCTGACATACGATACCGCAGGCGTGAGTATCACAGATACCTACTCTGTCGCCCAAAGTGGCTTCTACGTGCAAGGCGTGTATCAGTTCATGCCGCGCTGGCGCACGGGTTTGCGTCATGACCGTCTCGACCCCGGTATCGCCCAGGTTGGCGCGCTGAATGCCGGCAACATCATCAGTGACTATGCTTTCACACCAACGCGCACTTCGCTGATGCTGGATTACAGCCCAAGTGAATTCTCGCGACTGCGTGTGCAATTGGCACACGACCAATCGCGTCAGGGGCTGGCCGATAACCAGTTCTTCCTGCAATACATCATGAGTCTGGGCGCGCACGGCGCGCACCAGTATTGATATGGAGTGCGGCGGCATGACGCCGCTTTTATAAGGCGCAGTCGTGCCTGCGCACTCCAAGATAAATTAAAGGAAACATCATGAAAAAAATTCTCTACGCTTTTCTGTTGCTACTCATCAGCAGCCATGTCCACGCCGCGCTCGACGTTTTCGCCTGCGAACCGGAATGGGCGGCGCTCACCCAACTACTGGCGGGAGACAAAGCCGTCATCTATACCGCCACCGGCGCGCTGCAGGATCCGCACCACGTCGAGGCACGCCCCAGCCTGATCGCCAAGGCGCGCCGCGCAAACCTGGTGGTATGCACCGGCGCGGAACTGGAAGCGGCCTGGCTGCCTTTGGTGCTGCGCGAATCCGGCAACAACGCGGTACAACCGGGCAGTAACGGTTATTTTGAAGCCGCGCATTATGCGACCATGCTGGAAGTGCCGGCGCGGCTGGATCGCGCCGAGGGTGATGTGCACGCTGCGGGCAACCCGCACATCCAGACCGATGCGCGCAATTTCCTGCCCGTCGCGGAAGCGCTGAGCAAACGATTGATCCAGCTTGATCCGGCCAGCACTGCACACTATCAGCAACAGTTTGCGGCATTCGACCAGCAGTGGCGCGCAGCGATTGCCAAGTGGGAGAAGCAGGCCGCGCCGCTCAAGGGTGCACCCATCATCGTGCAGCACAAGGGTTTCCCCTACTTGAACAACTGGCTGGGGCTGCAACAGGTCGCGGCACTGGAGCCAAAACCCGGCATGGAACCCGGCGCAGCGCATCTCGGCCAAGTGCTGAACGGGCTGCAACAGCACTCCGCCAGGATGGTGCTGCGCGCCGCATATCAGGATGCGCGGCCATCGGAATGGATCGCTGAACGCGCGCGGATTCACGCCGTGATGTTGCCCTATACGGTAGGCGGCACACCGCAGGCGACTGACCTGTTCACATTGTTTGACGACACCATCCAGCGTTTGCTGGCTGGTTTGAAATAATGACAAATTATTTATATTAGGACTCACCATGAACGACATCGAACTCAACATCCTGCTGCCCGCGCTCATCGCCGGTTTGCTGGTGCTCGCCACCCACATTCCTCTCGGCATGAAGGTGCTGGAGCGCGGCGTGATATTCGCCGATCTCGCCATCGCGCAGATTGCCGGGCTGGGCGTCATCATCGCCTCATTGCTGTATCTGGCCGATCAGCCGCTGCTGGTGCAACTCATCGCCGCCGCCAGCGCCCTGTGCGGTGCGGCGCTGCTCGCGTGGATCGAATCTCATCTGACCGAGGTAAAAGAAGCATGCATCGGCCTGACCTTCGTGCTCGCCGCCAGCGGCGGCATCCTGCTGATGAGCCGCGATGTCCATTCCGGGGAGCACCTCAGGGATCTGCTGGCCGGGCAAATCCTTTGGGTAAGTAGCTATCAATTGATCTCCACCGCTTTATTGACCGCCGTGCTGCTCGCGCTGTGGCAATGGAGCAGGCTGAAGACCCACAACCTCGGCTTCTATGGTCTGTTCGCGCTGGCCGTCACCGCCTCGGTGCAACTGGTTGGCGTGTATCTGGTGTTCGCCAGCCTGATCGTGCCGGCGCTTGCGACGTATCGCATCAGCCGCCGGCGCGCGCTTTATGCTTTCGCCGTCGGGATCGCAGGTTATGCCATCGGCTTGCTGCTGTCCGCCTGGTTCGATCTGCCCAGCGGCGCGACGGTGGTGTGGGCAATGGCGATATGCGGCGCGGGGGTCATGCTCTGGAAGCGGTTATAATTCGCCCTATTTCACCGACACGCTCACAACAGGCATGACCGACAAATACGCCGTCATCGGCAACCCCATCGCGCACAGCAAGTCGCCGCAGATACACAAAATGTTCGCCGAGCAGACCGGGCAGGACATCAGCTATGAGGCTATTCTTGCGCCGCTGGATGGATTTGTTGCCACGGTCGAGCGGCTGCGTAGGGAAGGTTACAAGGGCTGCAATGTCACGGTGCCGTTCAAGTTCGAGGCGTTCAGAATCGCGAGTAACTACGGTTTCGAAGTAATGGATGCGGTGGAGTCCGGTCATGAGGCCGATGCCGTCAACACCCTTCTGTTCAAGGATAACAAGATAGGCGGTTACAACACGGATGGCACAGGCTTGGTTAATGATATTGAGAAGAACTTCAATATCCCGCTCAAGGGCAAACGGATTCTGTTAATTGGCGCGGGTGGCGCAGCGGCCGGAGTCCTGCATCCGCTGTTGGAAGCGTCTCAATCACCATTGGCAATTTACAACCGAACCCTTGAAAAAGCCGAAGGCCTGATAAAAAAGGTCACTCAGCATGAAAAATTCCGGTTAGTTTCAATTAAACCCGTTGAGTTCGGCAAACTTGGAAGCGAACAATTCGACATCGTCATCAACGCCACCTCCGCCGGGCTAACTGATAGTGAACTCCCTCTTTCGACCAGCATCTTTGCCCCCGGCGCACTCGCCTACGACATGATGTACGGTCGCGACACGCCATTCATGAAATTTGCCCGCGCCAACGGTGCTGCCATCGTCACGGACGGCCTCGGCATGCTGGTCGAACAGGCCGCCGAATCCTTCTTCATCTGGCGCGGCGTGCGCCCCGGCACCGCACCGGTCATCGCCGCGCTCCGCAAGCAACAATGAAGAAAATCAGGAATTGGATGTTGCGCTGGGCTTGGCGCAGCGTAAAAATATTCTTCGCATTGCTGGTTCTGTACCAGGTATGGTTGTTCGCGCATATCTGCTGGTGGGTGAAATTCAACCCGTCCACCAGCGCCTTCATGGAAACGCGCCTGGAAATCATGCAGGACAAGAATCCCCGAGCCGCGCTTCAATACCGATGGGTGCCCTACAGAAAGATCTCCGATAATCTCAAGCGCGCGCTGATCGCTGCCGAGGACGCGAGTTTTGTCGATCACGAGGGCTTCGACTGGGAAGGAATCCAGAAGGCTTACGAAAAGAATCTCAGGAAGGGAAAAATCGTGGCGGGCGGTTCCACCATCAGCCAGCAACTCGCCAAGAATCTGTTCCTTTCCACCAAGCGCACGCCGTGGCGCAAGCTGGAAGAGGCGGCGATTACCCTGATGCTGGAAGCGGTGATGGATAAAGAGCGCATTTTCGAGATATATCTCAACATCATCGAATGGGGCAACGGCGTGTTTGGCGCGGAAGCCGCCGCGCGCCACTACTATGACACGAGCGCCGCCTATCTGTCCGCCGGGCAAGCTGCGAGACTGGCTGCGATGGTGCCCAATCCGCGCTACTACGACAGACACCGCGAAGCGCCCGGCCTGCTGCTCAAGACCGGTATCATCCTGGAGCGCATGAACGACGTTGAAATTCCCTGAGAAACTTCCGGTCAATTCACCCATGAGCCGCGTTGCCGGCAATCACCAACACCCGCGCCGGGTTACGGCCTGCGGCCTGACCAGGCCAGACTGAATCATTATTCGATTGATTGATAATCCGGGTTTACCGGAGATTACCTGAGCGGCCGGACGCTGTATTCATTACAATAGCGCGCAATTTTCCAGGGGTGCGTGATGAACGAGACCAAACGAGAACAACACTACACAGAAAATGTGCAGGATCACCTCAAGCAGGTGGAATCCCTGCTGCAAAAACACGCCTTGCTGGAAGCGATTGTTCATCGTCAGGAGCTGGCACGCGATGATCGCCACCCCCTGCTCGACACACTGGTGCACAAACAGCACATTGCCGAGCTGCAGAGCTTGCTGGACGGCATGCACCCGGCGGATATCGCCTACATCCTGGAAGCCCTGCCCATCGAACAGCGTTTGCTGGTATGGGGACTGGCCAGGCCGGAGCTTGATGGCGATATTCTGATCGAGGTCTCCGATGCGGTTCGCGATTCCCTGATCTCGTCAATGAGCCGGGACGAATTGCGCGAAGCGACAGAGCAACTCGACACCGACGAAATCGCGGACCTTGCGCCCGATTTGCCGCATCATGTTATTCGAGACGTATTCAAATCACTTCCCATCGGCGAACGCGAACAACTTCGCGCGGCGATGTCATACCCGGAAGATTCGGTCGGCGCACTGATGGATTTCAACATGGTGCATGTTCGCGAAGATGTGACGCTGGAAGTGGTGTCACGCTATCTGCGCCGTTTTGACGAACTGCCCGACCACACCGACCAGGTGTTCGTGGTAGACCGCGACGACCGCTTCAAGGGTGTGCTCCCGATCAATCTTATCGTTGTCAACGAGCCGGAAGTAATTGTCGGGAGCATTATGCTGACCGATATTATCCAACTGCATCCCGATGACAAGGCTGACCACGCAGCCCAGGCTTTCGAACGCTATGATCTGGTTTCCGCACCGGTAGTGGAGGAGGATGGCAAGCTGTTCGGACGCGTGACGGTGAACGTGGTGCTGGATTTCATCCGCGAAGAATCGGAAACCGGGTTGCTGAATCAAGCCGGCCTGCGCGAGGAGGAAGACATCTTCGCTTCGGTGTGGAAAAGCGCGCAGAACCGCTGGCTGTGGCTGGCGCTGAATCTTTGCACCGCCTTCTTTGCTTCACGCGTGATCGGCAACTTTGAGGGCACGATAGAAAAGTTCGTCGCGCTGGCCACTCTGATGCCCATCGTAGCCGGCATTGCGGGCAACTCGGCGAATCAAACCACCACCATCATCATTCGTTCGCTGGCACTGGATCAGATCACGCATGAAAATGCGCGCAGGCTATTGATAAAGGAGTTGGCCATCGGCCTTCTGAATGGTTTGGTATGGGGCGGGGTTGCAGGGTTGTTCGCTTACTTCCTGTATCACAGCATGCCGCTGGGCATCGTGATGACCAGTGCGATGCTGCTTAACCTGATGGTGGGCGCAACCGTCGGCCTGGCTATTCCGCTCGTGATGCAGAAACTCGGGCGTGATCCGGCGATCGGCTCCAGCGTGATGATCACCGCCATTACGGATAGCGGCGGATTCTTCATCTTCCTGGGATTGGCGACGATATTCCTGGTTTAAGGGGAAAGAACAACGTCCCAGGCTGAAACATGGGTTGTTGTGAAAACTTCAAGTCAGATAAAGCCAAATAGGGCGGAGAAGCATACCGCCCCTTGCGAGGCAATATTACGCGCCCAAAATACCCTTGGCTGCCGGCTTTTTCTTGGCTGCGGCCTTCTTGGCTGCGGCCTTCTTGGCTGCGGCCTTCTTGGCTGCCGGTTTCTTTTTGGCTACTGCTTTCTTGGCTGCCGGTTTTTTCTTGGCTACGGCTTTCTTGGCTGCCGGCTTTTTCTTCGCTGCGGGTTTTTTCGTTTTGGATGTTGCCATTTTAATTCTCCATAAAATTTAAGAATAATTACTACGACTCATTGCACACCCAAACGCCCTGTTTTTTGCGAAAGACGCTTGCGGTATCGGTACTGTATCCACGTTTAAAAAAACGTGCAACAAATTTCGTAAAAAGTTTTTGTGAAAATTACCACATTCAAGGAATGAGTTTTTCCCCGGCATACAACTGCCCCACCGTCTCGCGCTCACGAACCAGGTATACAGTTCCGCCATCCACCATCACCTCGGCGGCGCGTGGGCGGGTATTGTAATTTGAGCTCATGCTCATCCCGTAAGCACCGGCTGAAAGCACAGCCAGCAAGGATTGCGGCTCAATCGGCAGGTCGCGGGCATGGCCGATAAAGTCGCCCGTTTCGCAGATAGGCCCGACCACTTCAAAGATTGAAGAATTGCTTTTCTCGGTTGCCCGGCTCCTCCCCCCTCGCTCCGCTCTCCCCGCTTGCGGGAGATGGATGGCCGTTACCGGCAAAATCCTGTGGTAGGCATCGTACAATGCCGGACGCATCAGGTCATTCATCGCGGCATCCACGATGGCGAAATTCTTTTCCTCACCGTGCTTGAGGTATTCCACGCGCGTCAGCAGCACCCCGGCATTGCCTGCCAGCACGCGACCGGGCTCCAGGATCAGCCTTTCGCTTCGTCCACGCAGCACAGCCAGCATCGCTCCGGCGTAATCGGCAATCGCCGGCGGGGTTTCGCCGTTGTAGCAAATTCCCAGGCCGCCGCCCAGGTCCAGATGCTCCAGACGGATGCCTGCCCCGGCCAGTTCGTCCGCCAGCGCCACTATCTTTTCCGCTGCGGCGATGAATGGGCCCATTTCGGTCAGTTGCGAACCGATATGGCAATCCATGCCTGCGATACGCAGATGCGGCATGGCATGCGCCTTGCGGTATAGCGCAACAGCCTCACTATAGGCCACCCCGAACTTGTTCTGCTTCAAGCCGGTGGAAATATAAGAGTGTGTCTTTGCATCCACATCCGGGTTCACGCGCAGGCTGACCGGAGCGATCCTGCCCATTTCTCCGGCGATCATGTTCAGCCTCTCCAGCTCGGCCTCCGACTCCACGTTGAAACAGAGGATGCCCGCGTCCAGCGCCATGCGCATTTCCGCGACGGTCTTGCCTACCCCGGAAAACACCACCTTGCCCGCCTCGCCGCCTGCCGCCAGCACGCGCTGCAGTTCGCCGCCGGACACGATATCGAAGCCCGCGCCCAGGCGCGCAAAAATGTTGAGCACCGCCAGATTGGAATTGGCTTTTACCGCATAGCAAATCAGATGTTCCCGCCCCTGCAACGCCTTGGTGAATTGACGGAAGCCATCCGTTAACGCAGCGCGCGAATACACATAGCAAGGCGTGCCGAACCGGTCAGCGATGTCAGCCAGCGGCACTTGTTCGGCATAAAGCGCGCCGTCTTGATAATGAAAATGTTCGCTCATGGCTATTGGCCTTGCTGGGGTGATGGTGCGCCAGATGCCGGGGACTGGGGCGTCTGGGCGCGGGAACTCTGTAGCTGGGAACTCTGGGTCTGGGGCGCAGGAAGCTTGAGAGGGCCTTTGCGCCCGCAGCCTTGCAGCAGCAAAATAAAAGCTACTGCGATACCCAGAAAAATATTAGCCCGCATGATTGCACCTGCAAAATTTATCCAGCGGGATTATATGGCAAGAGCAGGAATCAGGTGTCATTCCATTTCTTGATCAATAGAGCAATATCGTAGGGCGGGTCACACCCGCCATTACAGATGTTCAGCGGCGGGTACGAAAAACTTTTGTCCCGGCACCGGTGTGACCCGCCCTACGGATTATTTCCTGTTTGAAGGAGAAATAGAATCAGGAATCATGGGGCAGGAGGGCGTGGCCGCTACGCGGTTTCTATTTACAAGATCAAGCGCGGCAAAGCCGCACAAAAACCTGACCCCTGATCCCTGTCACCTGACAGCAATCGCCCTGATCTCTTTGCGCAGACTTGCATAATCCGGACACACGCTTTCCACCAGCTCCCAGAACGCTGCAGAATGATTAAGCTCACGCAAATGCGCCAGTTCATGCGCCACTACATAGTCAACCAGGCGCTGCGGCAGCTTGATGAGCTGGACATTCAGATGCACCGTGCCGCGGGCCGTGCAACAACCCCACTGGGTTTTCGCCGATGAAAGTTTGACTGCGCGCGGCGCGGCCTTCAGCAGAGATGCGTAATGCGCAACGCGTTGAGCGAAAAACTGTTCGGCCTCGTCCCGATACCAGCGCGATACCGCCTGTTCGATGAGATCCATCCCGCTGCCATCGGCAACAAAAACCCACAATTCGCTGCCGCGCAGGTGCGCAGGAGCCGGAAACAGGCCTTGCGCCACACGCAAGGTGAGCAGCTCGCCCAGGTAGTCGATCTTCCCGCCATCTGCCCAACGCGTCTCCGGCGGCTTGCATGCCTGCCAGCCATTCAACTTTTCCACCACCCAATGCGCCTTGTCCCGCAACACGCTTTGCAACCATTTTTCCGAGGCGCGCGCCGGCACGCTGACGATCAAGCCGCGATCATCTATCATCAGGCCGATGCTGCGGCGCTTGCTGCTGCGCTTCAGGGTATAAGTGATGTGCTTGCCGGCCAGCAGCGCTGCGCGTTGTTCAACGGCAGGCGGGGAGACCATATTGCGCAGCCGTCTCAACATCAGTGAGGAAGCTGCTGAATTTCATTCTCGATCCACGCCTCGACGCGCGCATTGATCTCCTCAGCCTTGAGCCCTTTGGTCTCGATCGGCGCGCCGATGCTCATGGTGATCAGTCCGGGATGTTTGCTGAACGCATTCCGTCCCCACAGCCTCCCGGCGTTATGCGCCACCGGAATCACCGGCACGCCGCTGTTTGCCGCCAACAGCGCGCCGCCGATCTTGTATTTGCCGCGCTGGCCGAACGGGATGCGCGTCCCTTCCGGAAATATCACCACGCAAAAGCCCTGCGCGAGTCTTTCCTTGCCCTGTTCCAGCAATTGCTTCATCGCCGCCTTGCCGTCGCTGCGCTTGATGGCGATCGGGCTAGTCAGCGCCAGAGCCCAGCCGAAAAAAGGGAGCCACAACAGCTCGCGCTTCAACACCCACACCTGCGGCGGAAAGATTTTCTGCAGAGCCAGGGTCTCCCAGGCCGATTGATGTTTGCACAACACGATGCACGGCTGTTTGGGCAGATTCTCGATGCCGCGCACCTCGTGGCGTATGCCGCACACCAGTCGCAGTATGGGCAGCATCATTTTCGCCCACAGCGAGATGAAGCGGTAGCGCGTGAGCCGGCTGAACGGGAACGAGAACAAAGCCAGCATCGCAAAGATCGGGGTGATGATGATTTGCAACAGCAGAAAAATCAGTGAGCGAAATACGAGCATATCAATTCAGGTTGTTGGTGCAGTTTATGATGTTTGAAAAATTTTTTAATGCAGGCCGGGCTGCGCCCGGCATGGCGGGTGTAACCCGCCCTACACCAGTTCAGCGACCACCGCCGCCAGATCAGGATAAGTCAGCGTGCCTTCCGGCAACCCGCCTGCCGCCTGGGTTTTCATGCCTTTGCCGGTGAGCACCAGATAAAGCCTCGCCCCAAGCGCGGTGGCGCACTGTAAATCGCGCAGCGAATCGCCCACCACCGGCACACCTTTAAGACTGGTGAGGTTATAGCGCGCCGCGATCTCTTCCAGCATCCCGCTTTTTGGTTTGCGACAATGACAATTCGCGTCCGCCGCATGCGGGCAGAAGAACACCGCGTCAATACGCGCCCCGGCCAGGGAACAGGCCTTGTGCATCTTGTCGTGTATCGTATTCAGCGTCGCCATGTCGAACAGCCCGCGCCCCACGCCGGACTGGTTGGTCGCCACCACCACGCGATAGCCTGCCTGATTCAGGCGTGCGATCGCTTCCAGGCTGCCGGGGATCGGCTTCCATTCATCCGCCCTCTTGATGAACTGGTCGGAGTCAAAATTGATCACGCCGTCGCGGTCGAGGATGATGAGTTTCATATCGTAGGGTGGGCACGTTTTGTGTGCCCACCGTTCATCCGCGTGGGCACACAAAGCGTGCCCACCCTACGGCAGGTTTGCATTTCACTTTTCACATTTCACCTTTCACGGTCTCAAGATGCAAGTTTGGAAATATCCGCGACGCGGTTCATGGTCTGCTGCAACTGTAACAACAAAGCCAGACGATTGTTGCGTAAATCAACATCCTCCGCATTGACCATCACTTTATCAAAAAAATCATCTATCGGCGTTTTGAGCGCGGCCAGCAGTTGCAAGGATGAGGTGTAATCCTGCTTATCGAAAGCAGCGTTTGCTTTAAGAGCGATTTCACATAAAGATTGATGCAGAACCTTCTCGGCAGGTTCGCGCATCAAGTTGAAGTTTGCTGCATTGTTCAGCGCCCTTGTCCTGGCATCTACAGATGTTTTTAAAATATTGCTGACCCGTTTGTTTGCGGCGGAAAGAAATGGAGCTTCTGGTAAAACACCAAAAGCGCGTACAGCAGCGAGCCGTTTTGGTACAAGAAAAAGGAGCTGTGGTTGTAGCGAGACTACGGCATTCACCTCATTTGCGGTAAAGCCTTGTTCGCGCAAGTTGTGGGCTAAACGATCAAAAAGAAAATCTTCTATATCAACAGAATTAAATCCGAATTGCTCTCGTTCTCGGCTAGGTAAATTTTTTAAATAGAGTTCGTCAAATACTTGATTAGTAATTTCTACAAGTGCATTCAAGGCCAGGGGTAAATTTTTCTCGATCAACATACGGATCACGCCGAGCGCATGTCGGCGCAGCGCGAACGGGTCTTTATCGCCGGTCGGGATCTGGCCGATGCCGAACATGCCCACCAGGGTTTCCAGCTTGTCGGCCAGCGCGATACAGATACCGACCCTATTGCGCGGCAACTCGTCGCCGGCAAAACGCGGCTTGTAATGGTCTTCGATGGCATAGGCGACATCGTCTCCCAACCCATCATGCTGCGCATAATAGCGTCCCATGATGCCTTGCAACTCCGGGAACTCACCCACCATATCCGAGAGCAGATCGGCCTTGGCCAACTGCGCGGCCTGATCAGCCTGCGCAGCCAACGCATCATCTCCCAGTAGCTGACCGATTTTGAAAGCGATGGCTTGTACGCGCTGCACTCGATCACCTTGGCTGCCCAACTTGTTGTGATATACCACCTTGTCCAGGCCATGCACACGCAAGTCCAGCCGCTTCTTACGATCCTGATCGTAAAAAAATTTAGCATCCGCCAGACGCGGGCGCACCACGCGCTCGTTGCCGCCTATCACCAGACTGGCATCTGCCGGACGGATGTTGGACACGATCAGGAATTTATTGGTGAGCTTGCCTTTGCTGTCCAGCAGCGGAAAATACTTCTGGTTTGCCTTCATGGTCAGGATCAGGCACTCCTGCGGCACTTCCAGAAATTCCTTTTCAAAAGTCCCGACCAGCACATTGGGACGCTCGACCAGTGCAGTCACTTCATTCAATAAATCATCATCCCCTACCGGCGTGAGTTTTTCTCTGGCGGCGGCAGCGGTGATCTGTTTCACGATCTCGTCACGGCGTGCGGCGAAGCCGGCGATGACCGCGCCTTCCTTCTCCAGTTGCTGCGCGTAGCTGTCGGCATCCTTGATGACAACTGGATCAAACTTGGCTTCAAAGCGATGCCCTTGCGTTTCACGCCCGGACTTCAACCCCAGCACGCTGACCGTCACGATGTCCGCGCCATGCAGCGCGACCAGGCCATGCGCGGGCCGCACGAAATTCACGCTGCTCCAGCCATCAGCCAGTTGATAGGTCATCACCTTGGCGATCGGCAGCTTGGCAATCGCTTCATCGAGCGCCATCTGCAATCCTTCGGCTAACGCCGCGCCTTTCGCCACGCTGTCAAAGAACAGGGCTTCCGTCTTGCCGTCCGGAGCGCGCCTGAGTTTTGAAACAGCCGAAGCATCTGCGCCAAGACTGGCCAGCTTCTTCAATAGCGCAGGTGTAGCTTGTCCCTTTGCATCCAGCCCAACAGCGACCGGCATCAATTTTTGCGATACTGACTTATCTGCCGCTTGTGTTGCCACGTTGGAGACATGCGCCGCGAGGCGGCGCGGCGATGCGTAAGCCGTAACCGCAACATCACTCGCCGCCAAGCCCAGCGATTTGAGACCGGATGCCAGCGTTCCGGCAAAACTATCGCCCAGCTTGTTCAGCGACTTGGGCGGCAGTTCTTCGACGAATAATTCAACCAGCAGGTTTTTTGTCGTCATGCTCAGGCAGCCTTCCCGGTCATCTGTTCGACCCATTCGCGCGGCGCCATCGGGAAGCCCAGCCGTTCACGGCTCTCGTAGTAGCTCTGTGCGACGCTGCGCGCAAGATTGCGGATACGGCCGATGTAGGCCGCGCGTTCGGTCACACTGATCGCGCCGCGCGCATCCAGCAAATTGAAAGTATGCGCCGCTTTCAGCACCTGTTCGTAGGCGGGCAGCGCGAGTTGCTGCTCCATCAGGTGTCTGGCCTGCTTCTCATGGCTGCCGAACGCGACTAGCAGGAATTCCACATCGCTGTGCTCGAAGTTGTAAGCGGATTGCTCGACCTCGTTCTGGTGATACACGTCTCGGTAAGATACACCCGGAGTCCAGGCCAGGTCGAACACGTTCTCCACGCCTTGCAGATACATCGCCATGCGCTCCAGCCCGTAAGTGATCTCGCCGGTGATCGGTTTGCAGTTGATGCCGCCGACCTGCTGGAAATAGGTGAACTGCGTGACTTCCATGCCGTTCAGCCAAACCTCCCAGCCCAATCCCCACGCGCCCAGCGTCGGATTTTCCCAATCGTCCTCGACAAAGCGGACGTCATTTTTTTTCAGATCGAAACCGAGCTCTTTCAGCGAGCCGAGATACAACTCGAGAATGTCGGCAGGCGCAGGTTTCAGCACCACCTGGAACTGGTAGTAATGCTGCAGGCGATTCGGGTTCTCACCATAACGTCCGTCCCTGGGGCGGCGCGAAGGCTGCACGTAGGCGGCTTTCCAGGGTTCCGGGCCGAGCGAGCGCAAAAAGGTGGCAGTGTGCGAAGTGCCCGCGCCGACTTCCATGTCGTAAGGTTGCAGCAGCGCGCAGCCCTGCTTGTCCCAATAGTTCTGCAGCGTCAGGATGATTTGCTGAAAGGTGAGCATTGGTTGATTTCGGCAATTGCCATTTACTGGTTTTATAAAATCGAAGGTGGCGCATTTTACCGATTTCAGTGGAGCCTGTCCTGATAACCAGCGACTTGGCTGTTGTCTTTTTACAGCCTGGTCGAATGGCTGGTAGTTTCATCAGACGTGTAGGGCGGGTCACACCCGCCGCAACACCGAATGTTGCAATGGCGGGTACGAAAAACTTTTGTCCCGGCACCGGTGTGACCCGCCCTACAGCCTGATTTTTCATCATACAAGATAGGGTTACGCAATAAAGCCGCTAACCCAACCCACATGATTGCAGGTAAGCACCAAACAAAATGTTTCGTTATTTACGATTTACGATACTGGTCGAATGGCTGGTAGTTTCATCAGTAGTATCGAAGGATCATCCCGATGAATCCTTGCGAACGACTCTCCAGTCTTATCAAGCAAGTCATACCCCCACAAAGCACAAACTGCTACAATTACCACAATCATATCAATCGGAGCAATCACCATGATCAAAGAGGCCACCGCCATGACAGTCCGGCAAAATCTGGGGGAACTGCTAAACGGCATTCAATACGGGCATGACCAAGTCGTCATCACCAAAGGCGGCAAGCCGGTCGCCGCCATGGTCGATACCGCCCTGTTCGACAAAATCCGTTTAATGAAGCGCGAATTTAATCGGCTCACCGATGAACTCGCCATCACTTATAAAGGCGTGGATGAGCGCATCGCCCAGCAGGAAATCGATGCTGCCGTCAAACAAGCACGGAAGCGTTAGGTGCGCGCAGTCATTGACGCCAACGTTTTTATTTCCGGGTTGATGCTACCCAAAAGCACACCCGGGCGAATCATCAGCGCATGGCGAACCGGGCATTATTCTCTGGTGCTTTCCGAACCCATGCTGATTGAAATCGGCGCTGTGCTGGGATATCCAAAAATTCGCAAACGCACAGGCTGGAATGATGACACCATCAGCCGCTATCTGACTGTCTTGCGATTTGAAGCGGAAATTGCGGATATTCGGCAAACCGGCGCTATCGTTCCGCGTGATGCAAAAGATAACATGGTGTTGGCAACCCTGCTGGCCAGCAAGGCCGACTGCCTGGTGACGGGTGACATTGACCTGCTCACTTTGGCTGATTCCCACCCGATCTACTCACCCGCTGATTTTGCGAGCCGGATATTCTGAAAGCCGATAAGCCGGGCGTTAGATTTCAGACTTGAACCCCAGGCAACGCCAGCTTTGCACTTCTGTGCATTTTCTTGATTTGCATTTCGCGCTTCAATGCGGCGGATTTATCGTCGCACTGCTCCACAAATACCAGTTCCACCGGCCCGCGCGCCCGCGTGTATTTGGATGCCGTGCCGGCATTGTGCGCCGCGAGGCGTTTTTCCAAATCATTGGTGATGCCGCAGTACAGAGTATCGTCGGCGCAGCGCAGGATGTAGCAAGTCCAGCTCACTGCTAACTACCCTCTCCCCAACCCTCTCCCGCCTGCGGGAGAGGGAGTGTTTTGCGCCTGGCCCATACATAAGTCAGCAGCGCCGCGATCAGCAGCATCACCGCCGCATTGCCCCAGCGCACATAAGGCGTGACGCCTGCATAGCCTTGCGCATGGCCTTCCAGCACGTCTTCTTCATGCTGCGGCAATTGTTGCAATATCTTGCCGTCTGCGCCGATGATCGAAGTCACGCCGGTGTTGGTGGCGCGCAGCATCATGCGTCCGGTTTCCAGCGCGCGCATTTGTGAAATCTGGTTGTGCTGCGCAGCCGCATGCGAGTTCCCGTACCATGCGTCGTTGGTAACATTGACCAGCAGCGTAGCATTCGGCAGCGCGCGGATGATCTCTTCGCCGAACGCATCTTCGTAGCAGATGTTCACCGCCACGCGCTGGCCGGCGACATTGAGCGGGGCTTGCCGCGCACCGCCGCGCGCCAGATCGCCCATCGGGATGTCGAGCACTCCGTTGATGAACCAGCCGAACACCGGACGCAGCGGGATGAATTCGCCAAATATCACCAGGTGCTGTTTGCGGTAATGTTGCTCGTCCGCCGAGCCGAGCGAGAACACGCTGTTGTAGTAGCCGCCCTGGTCGCGCTCGAACGAACCGATCAGCACATCGCCGCCGTTCCGTCTGGCATGATCGCGCAGTTGTTCGAGCATGACTTGCGGTGCTTCATGGCGCAGCAGCGGCAGCGCGGTTTCCGGCAGCACGGTCAGGCGCGCGCCGCTTTGCAGCGCCAGGCGCCGGTAGGTCTCCAGCGTGCCGACCAGCGCATCTTCGTTGAATTTGAGGTGTTGCGCGATATTGCCCTGCACCAGCGCCACGCTGAACGGTTCGCCCTGCGGCTGCGTCCACGGGATGCCACGTAATGCTGCGCCGCCAATCCACAATACGACCAGTGCCGCCAACGCAATCCGTCCCTGTTTGTTCCAGCGTTCGCTCCACAACATTGCCAGCAACCCCGCGCTCACCGCCGCCAGCAGCGACACGCCATACACGCCCAGCAGCGGCGCGTAGCCGGCCAGCGGGCTGCCGCTGTGCGCATAGCCCATCGTCAACCACGGGAAGCCGGTGAAAATCGTGCCGCGCAGCCATTCGAGCAGCACCCACACCGCGGGCATCACCAGCACGAGGCGCAGCCGCTCCGCTACCGTGATGCGCGCCTGCGCATAACCGGCCAGCGCGGGAAACAGGGCGAGGAATGCGGCGAACAACAGCGTGGCCGGCGCCGCCAGCAGCATAGGCATGTCGCCATAATCGTGCAGTGCGATATAGATCCAGCCTATGCCGGCGCTGAACATGCCCAAACCGAAACTCCAGCCCAGCCACGCCGCTGCGCGCGGCGAACCGGCACGCAGCCATAGCGCGAACAGCACCGCGAGCGCCAGCACCGGCGCGGGAAAGATGCCGAATGGCGCAAACCCGGTCACGCAAACCGCCCCGGCCAGCAATAACCACCCGTTATTCCTGTTCAATATGCTCATGCACGATCCCGCTGTTCAATGTATCGCAAAACGCGCGCAGCATAACCGATTCCGCACACTCGCCGCCAACCGTCCCAAATGCCCGCGCAGCGTTTTATTTCTCGCATCCTGCCGCTTTGTGCTTAAATCCCGCCTCACACAAGTTGAACGGCAAGATAATCATGGAAAAAATCCGCCTGTCCAAACGCATGTCCGAGCTCGGCCTGTGCTCGCGCCGCGAAGCGGACAGCTACATCGAAAAAGGCTGGGTCGAAGTGGATGGCGAAGTCGTCAGCGAGCTGGGCAGCAAAGTCTATCCGGCCCAGAAAGTCACCCTGCGCACCGCTGCGCAGAATACCCAGCAGCAGCGCGTGACGATACTGATCAACAAGCCTGTCGGCTATGTGTCGGGGCAGGCGGAGCACAATTACAAACCGGCGATCACCTTGCTGGACAGCGCGACACGCTGGGCTGAAGACTCGTCACCGCTGCGCTTTCATCGCAGCCAGTTGCTCGGCCTCGCCCCGGCAGGCCGCCTGGATATTGACTCGCAGGGCTTGCTGGTGCTCACCCAGGACGGGCGCATCGCCAAACAGTTGGTCGGCGAAGATTCCGGAGTGGACAAGGAATACCTGGTGCGCGTGCAGGGCAGGCTGGATGACAGCGGACTTGCGTTGCTCAACCAGGGACTCAAGCTGGATGGCGCATATCTCAAGCCCGCCAAGGTCACCTGGCAGAACGAAGACCAGTTGCGCTTCGTGTTGCGCGAAGGGAAAAAACGCCAGATCCGCCGCATGTGTGAACTGGTCGGCCTGAGCGTGACCGGATTGAAACGCATCCGCGTCGGCAAGGTGAAGCTCGGCAATCTGCCGGTCGGGCAATGGCGGTATCTGGGAGAGAACGAGCAGTTCTAATCGCAGGGCGGGTCACACGGGTGCCCGGCCAGAAGTTTTTCGGACCCGCCGCCTCACCCACTAAAACGGCGGGTGTAACCCGCCCTACACGGCGGGTGTGACCCGCCCTACACTAAAACACCCGCCCGATGCGCAAATTGAATCCTGAATTCCTGGTTTTGCTCGCGGGTTCATGCACGGTAATGCCGCCCGTGGTGATCATGGGGCTGCGTCCCAACTGCCAGTATTCAAAATACGGCTCCAGTACCAGCGTGGTATTTTCGGGGAGAGCCATGCGCGACGTCAGCAACAGACGCAGGCCGTCGCGGCTTTCCGGATTCAATTTGGGAGAGACGTTGTAAGTTCCCCTGAAATCAACATGCAATACCGGGTCTATCGGTTTTATCCAGCCGATGTCCAGCGTGAGATTCGATGCGCCTTGTTGATACGCCAGAATCTTTGCGCCCAGCCATGCGTATTTCCAGCGGTAGGATTCGAACAGTCCGCCGAGGCTGGCCGGCAGGATATCCCTGTCCCAGCGCCGGTAGCCCAAACCGGCATAGGGCATGACCGGGTAACTGCCTTCAAACCAGCGGCCCATGCGTAATGCGTAATCGCTGACCTCTTCATCGGTGCGGGTGTTGTACGGCACACCCGATTGTGTCTGCCCGGTGTAGTCCACGCGCCCATAGTGATAACCGGCCAATCCTTCCCACTCCCAGGCATGTCCCCGCTGCGCAAGCCTGAATGACAATCCCGGCATCATGCCCTGTTCCGTATCCAGAACGCTGCCGGCATCGCTGAATTCGGCGTAGTGGAAACGCATCATCGAGAAACCGATTTCAGCCGTAACGGCGGCAGGCTGCAAATCTCCCGCCGCGCTCCTCGTCGAAGGGAACAGGAGAACAAAAAAAAGAGCGCCGAACCAACCGGCGCTCTTTCTGGCAATGCAGGGAATTAAATCGCGTCCCAAGTGGTGCTTGTCAATGTCTGCGGTGCAGTTGAGCCACTGGCTCCGTCAGTATCCAGTACCATCGCAACTGCTGAGCCATTAGCTTGCGCGGTCAGGGTCAGCGTGCCGCCATTGGCTCCGGTGATCAGCATCACCCCGGCGGTAGGGTTGTAATCGCCCGTGCCCGTAAACGGCGTGGGTGTCGTGATATCCACATCCCCACCCAGATCTGCGATGTTGGTAGTCATGGTGACCGAGAAGCTGTAATCGTCGGTCAGTAAAGTAGCCGACGGAGAATCTCCCGTGGCGGCGATCGAAAAATTCTTCATCGTAAAGTTGCCGTCGGTAGAGCTGGTCATGGCAAATGACGTACCCGACATGGTGGCTGTCAACAAGGTGCCGTTATCGGTGACGGACAAAGTCATGCCGCCGTTCATCGTCATCGTCTCTGCCGGAGCGGTGTCGACTATGGTGAAATTGGTGAAACTCATGGCGACCGACTCGACCAATGGCGATCCCGCTGTTCCTTCCATCATGTCCGTATTTGCATTGAGCACACCACCGGTCTGGCTATTGATGGTTAATGAGAAGCCCCCGTTCATTGTCGTGGTACCAGCCACCGGGTTGGACTCTACGCATGAAGCAAACGTGATGGAAGCAACATCGCCATTGTTGAATGTGACATCGAGGTTGGTATCAACCAGGTCAATCGTCATCGTGCCGCTAGTTGAGTTGAGAGTCGTCGTAAAGCCGGGGATGGCCGGGTCACTGGTGCCAGCATAAGCTCCGCAACCAAAAATGATCGGGAATGGAGCAATCGAAACACCAACTACGCCGTCGGGCGCCGCAGGAAGTTTCAACGCTTTCACACGCCTGAATTGAGCAAGAGCGATGTCCATTACGCTCTTCCTGGGAGCGCCGGGTTGCACCTCAACACCGACTACGGAAGCTCCGCCCAAACCCGTCTTGGCCGTCGTTTGAGATGTGGTCATCCCGCCCTTCGCGACATCGGGTGCGTTGACACTGGTGAGAGTCACCTTCCCGGAGGCAGTCGTGGTGGAAGATGCAGCTCCGCTGCTGCCGCCGCCACAACCGGCAACAAGCATTGCCGCCCCCAGGGAAATCAGCGCCAGATATATTGTTTTCATGCTCTTCTCCTTCTTCAAGATTGGTATTTCAAGGTTAATGATTAAGCGCTTAACTGCATACAACGATACGAAATAATATGTTTAACAGCATAGCCCTGTAAAAAACAAAAGGGCACCTCTAAAAATTCGTTTTCCAATCTGGATTTCATCCGCAAGCTAAACTTTTTCGATGTGAAGATGAATTTAAGGAGAGAA
>Ga0154718_1014_pt1 | contig 25202 bp, 30 predicted proteins | sample Rifle2008BG16ft_FD_105726 | JGI IMG/M metagenome (GOLD analysis project Ga0154718, IMG submission 105726) | Betaproteobacteria bacterium RBG_16_56_24
CCGATGAAGTAATGGCATTTGTCGGAGCAGGCGCCGCAATGCACGCAAGCATCCATATACACTTTGAGCGAGCGGTACTTGCCGAGCAACTCGCCCATCCTGGCTATCGCCCGGTCATGCCAGTCTTCAACCAGTTGTCCGGGAAAGCCGAGCGCTTCCTGGATCTTCTCATTCGCCACGAACGATTTAACCCCTTCCATCGCTCCCGGTTTCAACGCCGGGATGATGGGGATGATGCGATAGGCCGGTGCGGCGACGTCCGCCATGCTAGCTCTCCGATTCCAGTTGTTTCGCCCAGGCTGCGATGTGGCGTTTCTCGCGCGGATTGTCCGCCTGGTTGCGGCTGGGGGAGAAAAACACGCCGGGAACATGCAACAATTTGCTGACCGGGAAAATCATCAACAACACAGCAACCATCAACAGGTGAGCGTAAAGGCCAACGGTCGAAGGCAACGCCTGCCAGTTGAAACTCATCAGGCCAAGAAAAAAACCTTTGACTGCGACCACATCGGTGTGAGCAACAAATGTCATCATCAGGCCAGACAAGGCGATTACGATGAACAATGCCAGCATCAGGTGGTCGGAAGGGGTAGAGATGTAACGGATGCGCTCGACGAAAATGCGGCGAGCCCACAGCCCGGCTGCGCCCAGCAGCAGGGTGATGCCCGCATACTTGCCGAACGGTTGAAGGATTGCCACCCATACCCAAACCGGTTCGGTGAAATAGCGCAAGTGACGCAGCAGCACCAATGCCAGGCTGGCGTGGAACAGCAAACCCAGACCCCAAGTCCACAAATTCGACTTGAACAAACTTTCAAAAAACAACACTTCGCGGGCCATGCGCAACACCACGCCTCCGGTTGTGGTGGGAGCCGGAGTGGTGGGAATTTTAAGCGGTGCGGGAGTGCGGGTATAAACGCTGATACGGTAGAGCGAACCCACGACAAACACCAGGGTGGCAAGGTAAAACAGGATTGCGAATAAGGTGCTCATCGGTAGGTATTGGGTGCCAGTTGTCAGGAAGCAGAATCAAGGGTTGGAACCTGCATTTCTGTCATCTGTCTTCTGATGTCAGACGCAACCTGTTGGCTTCGGCAATCCGGCAATCTTGCAGGCCTGCTTGCCCGGACCGTAGGGGAACAGGCCATACAGATATTCGCTGGTGCCTTTGTCGGCGCCGAGTTTTTTGCCGATCGCCTTGGTCAACACACGCACTGCCGGGGCAATCTGGTATTCCTCAAAATATTCGCGCAGGAAATTGACAACCTCCCAATGCTGGTCTGACATTTCGACGTTTTCAGCCTTGGCAATGTAGTTAGCGATTGCTGTATTCCAGTCAACCAGATTGACGAGGTAACCCTCTTCATCGGTTTCATAAGATTTTCCGTCGACTTCGATGTTGGCCATGGTAATTCTCCTTATATTAATGAAGGGTTAGAGCCAGGATTGGCAGTTTTTATTGGATGCGGTGAGATCGACAAAGCCGCCGTAATCCACGGGTGAAATACCTGCGATGAGGCGATCGGCAAGTCCGCGTGCTTCAATATCCGGTTGCAAAACATATATCTTGAAACGTCCCATCGCCTCGCGAATTTTTCCCTCGTATGCATTGCCGGATGCGGCAGCGTAGACCGCATCTTCGATAAGTAATATTTCCCCGCCGGGTTGAGCAACGCGCAAACAACTATCGAGCGAGTTGTTCGTCAGCGGAGATTTGTTGATGATGTGCAGCATCTGGCGATTCTCCCTATAACCAGCGACTTGGCTGGCGTAGTTGGACAGCTTAGTCGAATGGCTAGTAGTTTCATCAGAAACTCAAGACCACGTCTTGCTGATTCATCAACTCGCCCATTTCCTTGCAGCCCAGGACAGTGACATCAACCAGCAGGTCTGCCTCGCTCAGACCGCGGGCCTCAAGAGATTCCTTTTCGACATAAAGCTTCTCGATATCGTATCCCTCCAGCGCGCGATAGGCAGGCGAGAAGTTCTTGGTCTCGATCCCTTTGGTTTGCTGGCCCTTTTTCAACTGATATACGCCGTCATCGAGAAACACCAGCGACACGTCCTGGTCAAAGGCGGCGGTAATAAGCACGACTTCAAGCGACTCGAGCGCGTAAATCGTGCCATAAGGCGCCTTGCGGTTGACGAACATGAATTTCTTGATGTTACTTCCCTCGCTCATGCCAGCCACCCTTTAATCGCCAAACACGACCGTGCGGTCGGTCTGGATACCCGCTTCAGTCAGTTGGCCGAGGCCGGAGATACGGAAGCCCTTTGCCAGGTTTTCCTCCTTGATCCCGCGCCGCAGCGCAGCCGCCACGCAAACCACCAGATCCACACCATGCTCCTCGTTGAGCTTGCTCCAGCGGTTCACGATATGGCGATCATCCTGCGGCGGCTCGGTCAACTTCGAGGAGTTATTCACCCCATCGTGATAGAAGAACACGCGCCACACTTCATGGCCTTTTGCAATGGCCGCCTTGCAAAACAAGTAGGCTGTATCACTGGCCTGGTGTTGATAAGGTCCTTCGTTAACGACAATACCGAATTTCATGCGACAACTCCCGGTTAAAAGCGAATATGAGTCGAAGCATTGAGGGTGGCGCGCGAGCCGCGCCAGTCGTCGATCAGATACTTGGTGAACGGCAATCCGGTCTTTTCGAAGAAGCGCGGCCAGCCGATGCGTTCGATCCAGTCTGCTATGCGTTCCCACGGGCGGGCGTCTTCCTTGTAGACGTGCAGTATCCGTTTTACCGCTTCGGAGACTTCTGGCCATCTTGGCGGGTTGTTGGGAATGCCGGACGCAACCATCTTCATGAAGGTCGGCTTGCCGCGCGCATTGGAGTTCTTACCGCCTACCCAGATCGCAAATTTGGAATTCTCCGGGTCATTAATCTGCATTGGCGGGCAGGGCGGGTAACAAGCGCCGCAGCACATGCACTTGGACTCATCAATTTCCAGGGAAGGTTTGCCATTTACCATGGCCGGGCGTATCGCCGCAACCGGGCAACGCGCCACGACTGTCGGACGCTCGCATACGTTTGCAACCAGATCGTGGTTGATCACCGGCGGTTTGGTGTGTTGAATGATGATTGCAATGTCCGCCTGTCCGCCACAGTTGATTTCGCAACAGGACGTGGAAATATGCACACGGTTGGGCATTTCCTCACGTTTGAATTCATCATACAGCTCGTCCATCAACGCCTTGACTGCGCCGGAAGCGTCCGTACCCGGAATATCGCAGTGCAGCCAACCCTGGGTGTGTGAAATCATCGAAACGGAATTGCCGGTACCGCCGACCGGGAAACCGTGTTTTTCCAGTTCGGCGATCAGCGGATTGACCATCGAATCCTTGGAGACCATGTACTCGATGTTGGAGCGAATGGTGAAACGCACACGGCCTTCAGCGTATTTGTCGGCGATATCGCATAGCTTGCGGATGGTGCCGACGTCCAGCTGCCGCTGAGTGCCGGCGCGCACCGTCCAGACCTGGTCGCCGTTCCTTGCCACATGACGCAGCACTCCGGGGCGCGGGCGGTCATGATATTTCCATTGCCCATAGTTCTTCGCAAGCAGCGGATGCAGGTATGGCTTGTTATCAGGTACCCCGGTTTCCTTGGGGCGGCGCATCTGTACGGGTGCATTCATGATTTATTCTCCTCAGGCAGCGGCTTGTTTTTTGGCATTGATCTTGGCAACCTCATCATCCCAGCCATCGGTGCGGACGTATGGATTGGTGCGCGGAGTGGAAACCATATTCACATCCACATCGATTTCCATCGCTTCGAGGAAATTAGCCAAACCGATACGCTCGATCATTTCTCCGGTACGCTCGTGTTCGAGCGCATTTTCCGCAAAGAAGTCGATGGTCCGCTGGCCGAGTTCAACCAGTTTTTCCATGTTTTCGTCCGTGTCCAGCTTCATGAACGGGACAATTACGGTACCCATCAAATCACCTATCTTGAGCGTACGCTTGCCTCCAACCAGAATGGTGGCGCCCTTGTCCTCTCCCGGTGCCAGCGCTCCGGTCATCACGTTGATGCAATGCATGCAACGCACGCAATCGCGATTCTCGATTTCTATTGCGTGCGTGTCACTCACGGCGACGCTGGAGATGGTAGGGCCGCGTTTGACGGCTTTGATCTGTTTGACCTGGAAAGTCTTGGACGGGCAACGCGAGACAATATCATTCACCAGCTCATCCATGCCGTGCTTGGCAAACCATTTCTTTGCCAATTCTTCGTCGGTGCGGATATTGTCACGCCAGGTTCCGATTACGGCCATATCCGAACGTTGTATGGAATTCATGCAATCGTTCGGGCAGCCGGAGAACTTGAACTTGAATTTGTACGGCAATGAAGGGCGATGAATGTCATCCAGGAAAGTGTTCACCACGGCACGGTGAGCCTTGGCTTCGTCGTAACAGGACTGTTCGCAGCGCGCAGCGCCGACGCACGACATGGAAGTGCGTACCGCAGGGCCGGCGCCCCCCATATCGAAACCCAACTCATTGATCTCGTCGAATGCCTTCTGTACATTCTCCGTAGTGCAGCCCTGCATCATGATGTCACCCGACTGGCCGTGCAAGGCGATCAGGCCGGAACCATGTTTTTCCCAAATATCGCAGAATTTGCGCAGAACATCGGTATCGTAGTGCATGCCGGGAGGCGGCATTATGCGCAGTGTATGAAACTCGGCGCAGTCCTTGTACACGGGCTCGCCTTTTTCATCCTTGAGTTCGGTAAAGCGCGGGATAACGCCGCCGCCATAGCCGAACACGCCTACCGTACCGCCCTTCCAGTAACCTTTTTTGGTCCTGTACGAGGCCTCAAGCTGCCCAAGCAGGTCAACCACATAATCCTTGTCCTTGGCCAGCGCTTTCAAGCTGGTCACAAAACTGGGCCATGGGCCATCCTCGAGTTGATCGAGGTTCGGGGTATCATGCATTTTCTTGGCCATAATAATCTTCCTTTCAGTCGCGTTGCCCGTAGCTTGCTGCTGGCAAACGATTATTGACCCGGCAGGGACGGGAACTGGTGATCTCTTTCTCCCGCCGTTGATCCGCGGCAGGCATCAGCTATTTAATGTATCAGAATATTACGATGTATTGCCACGTTCATTCCATTACCCATAGCGGCTATTTTCAATAACCCTTATGGGTAGTGCTTTTGCTTCATCTGGTAGTATTCCAATAACAAGCATATTAACGATAGACTTGGGTATCTATAATAGTAATAGCCTGTTCAGAATATTCTGAGGGCTTCCATCTCGTCCAGGCGGAGGAAACCAGAATGACACAAATCAGCGAAATAACAAAATTCAAGGTTCCTCTGGGCAATCAGGAGATCAATTTGCAGCAGATTGACCATGCAGAAGGAGGGATGAGCTTGTTGCGTATTCGCATTCGTGAAGGCAAGCGTTTTACGATTTTCGACATTGATCCTGCAACGGCGCAGCTTTGGGCGGTTGCCATGCAACGCTGGGCAGATTCTCAGAGGCTGGCAGCGAATGACCGGGAATAATATTATCGAAATGATCGACATGTTGTTCGATCTTGATGGCGGCACACTGCCCGCCGCTTATCCCTTTGCATTATGGGCGGCGCTGATACGTTGTGTCCCGCAACTCGCGGAAGAAAAATCGGTCGGAGTTTTGCCGTTGCGCGGAATAGGAAACAACGAGGAGCTGCTGCTGCCCAAGCGCGCCAAACTGGCGATGCGCTTGCCGGCAACACTCGCAAACCATGTTGCATCACACCTGACAGGACAGCAACTGGATATAACCGGGAACACAGTGCGCCTGGGGGCTGCCAAGGCACGCCCCATTCAGCCCTACCCCACAATTCACGCACAGTTGGTGACTGGCGCCAGCGATGAAGTGCTTTTCATGGAAGACATCAATAAACAGATGGGGGCATTGGGTGTTACCGGCAAATTGATCTGCGGCAAGCGTCTTGCCATCAACGGTGGTCAGAAGTCCATCCAGGGTTACAGCCTGGTTCTGCATGACCTGCGAGCCGAAGCATCGTTACAATTGCAATATCTGGGGCTGGGAGAAGACAGGCAGTTTGGTTGCGGCATTTTCATCCCTTACAAAGTGATTTCAGGTTTGAGTGAAGATTGATTTTTTATGGTTTTTATTTTTGATGGAGGTCTTTCATGGGATATACAGTTGCAGGAAACGAGGTCGAAACCGATGCAGATGGCTACTTATTGGAGCCGGACTATAGCGATGAAATAGTGGGCGTTATCGCGGCAGCAGAAGGCATAGAACTGACTCCCAAGCATTGGGAGGTCGTCAATTACATGCGCGATCAGTATCGTGAACACGGGCATACGCCCAATTTCCGCAATATGCTGAAAGGCGTCAATGAATTCTGGCCGGAAGCAGACAGCAAAGCCCTATATGATTTATTCCCGGCCGGTCCGGCTAAACAGGGTGCGAAAGTTGCCGGCCTGCCGCAGCCGTATGGCAAGGGCGGATATTGAAATGGTAATCCGAATGCCGGCGGTTCAATAACCAACAGGACATTTATTTATGAACAATCAAAACTTGCACGCCAATATCAAACTGGATATGCGCGGCCTGACCTGCCCCGCACCCCTGCTCGGCGCCAAACGCGTTGTCGACGATCTTAAGCAGGAACAGATACTGTTACTGATCTCGGATTGTCCAGGCACCAGGGATGACCTTTTTGCCTGGGCGGAACAGACCCGCAATAACGTATTGAAAACAGAAGCGATGCCGGATGGCGGCACCGGTTATTACATCATGAAGGGCAAAGGAACGGAGCGCAAGGCGAATGTGATACTCGATATTCGCGGGGTGCTTTGCCCCGGCCCCATCGTGGAGGCCAAGAAGCTGCTGAACGGCATGAACTCCGGCGAAATCCTCAAGCTCGTCAGCAACTGCCCCGGCATCCGTTCCGACATTGTCGGCTGGGCCAGCATGACTCATGTAAAAATCATCGGCACTGTCGAGGTGGCAGCAGGTGAGTATGAGTTCTATCTGCAGAAGGGCTGAACCGGACTTGCAGTTCGCCTGACATGCGCATCAAAAGCCATTGGTTCAAGAGTGAACGGGAAAAAACACCGCAAGAAATTGCCGGTGCATTGGCGTTTACCATCTGGCGCATCGCCGATAATGCGCTCAAAAATACCCGCAAGGCAAATTTCGAGATCGCCATCGGCCCGCAGTACTTTTCATTTCTCACCGAATTCCTGGTGTTCCTGATCCAGGTTGCCGACCGTATCGCTTATCGCCAATTGCCAGCCGAAGTTCGCTTCGAATTTACCAGCGCATTGGCGAATCGCGTCGCGGGAACCCTGGCTGAAAATCAAGGCCGGTTGATGGGCGGCAGCATCGCTGAGCTCAAGCAGCAATTCATCGACAAACTCAACCAGCGCGCCGGGGAATATGCCGACTTCAACTACGGCAGCGATGGCCCTGATTTCGCGTTCACCCGTTACCTGGCCTACTGTATGCGCGAAGTCATGGATGAAAAAGATGTCGAGTGGGTGATAGATCAGATGATGAGCATCGAAGCGCCTGAGGCCGTGGATATGGTGGAAAAGACCATGCAAAATTTATACGAGACCGAGCCGAAGCAATCTCGCCGCGCCACTGTAAGCGGTGATTGAATGGGTGATCCGTTCGACCTGAACGACCCGGCAAGCTACCTACGCTGGCGGAAGGAGAAACTTGCTGCGGCGCCGTCCTCGGTGGATGAACTGATCGTCGAAGTGGCTGATCCGCGCGCCTTGACGCAGAACGAACACGCCGCGCTGTCGGAACGCATCCGCCGCTGCAATATGGCCATCTATGCCAGTTCACTGCACGAGGCCGATACCGGTATCCCGCGCCTGTTAGGCGGACAGTTCGGGCTGGCGCATCTCGATGCCAACTGGCTGGCGGGCGAAGACGGGGTCTCCGAGATCCGCGTTTTCGACGGCGGCACGCGCCATCACTACATCCCCTACACCGATCGCGCTATCAAATGGCATACCGACGGTTACTACAATCCGCCGGGGCGTACCATCCGCGCCATGGTATTGCATTGCGTGCGCAGCGCCGCAAGCGGAGGCGAGAGCCGCCTGATGGATCACGAGATGGCTTACTTGCTGTTGCGCGACGAAGACCCGCAGCATATCCGCGCGCTCTCTGCCATGGATGCGATGACCATCCCGGAACGGGTGGATGAAACCGGCGGCCTGCGCGCCACACAGAGCGGCCCGGTGTTCTCGCTGGATGCGACAGGCCATCTGCACATGCGCTATACCGCACGCACCCGCAGCATAGTATGGAAGCAGGACACGGCGACACTGGCGGCAGTCGCCGCGCTGGAAAAACTGCTCGCTTCGGACATGCCGCACATTCTCCGCGCGCGGCTCGAACCCGGTATGGGGCTGTTATGCAACAACGTGCTGCATGATCGTGCAGCATTCAGCGACATCCCGGCTCAGACTCGATTGCTATACCGCGCGCGCTATTTCGACCGGATCGCCGGATAATCGCAGGCTTGATTCTGCCGATATAACCCCGGAAAAGGACAAGAAAAAAGCCCGCAGCGATGCGGGCTTCCTCATTCCTTGCTTTGCCGTATCTTTAATACCTGTGGCTGTACATGATCTGCGTGCTGTATCCGCCGAAGTCAACCGACAACGGAGTACCCGTAGCAGTTGCTGTCTTGGTCAGCATTTGCACATACGAGAAGTCCACGCTTGAAGCACTGCTTATGACATAACCGGCACCCAGGGAAACGTGGTTCTGGCCAATCGCCGGGAACAGCGGGTTCATGTACTTGTCAGGCACCGGGTTGTTGGCCACGTTGATTCCGGCGCGCAGGGTAAGCGCATCGTCCATTTTGTATGCGCCACCAATCTCGAACACGTTCTGGTCTTCCCAGTTCTGGATCATGGTCATGTCCACAACTTGTCCGCCCAGGCCAAAAGCCAAAGCATTAGCATCGGTCTGAACCGCGTTCGCTGTGAAGGTCACTTTAAAATCCTTCATCACATCTTTCCATCCGATGTTCTTGTAATCGGCGACTATCAGCAATTTATCGCTGGCCTGATAGGCGGCGCCGAATCCGAAGGTTTGCGGCCACTGGAAATCTTTGACTGAAATGCTACCGGTCACCGGGACAGTGAATGGACCGGGAGCACCATTTACGTTGACGTTCATCGACATCTCGGCTCCGCTGGTGGTGAGGTCACCCAGCGCGGTCTTGCTGTGGTAGGTCGCGCCCAGGGTCAACTGAGGGCTGACCTTGTAAGTGCCGCCCAGCTTGAAGGCGCCTCCGTTACCCTTGGCCTGCCCGGTGAAATCCCCGTTGTCCGAAAAATCTACCCTTGCCCAATTAATTGGGCCTGTACTAGAAAGCTGGCCAGGATTGGTGCCAATGGCACCTCCCAAAATGTTAACCATACTGCCACTAGCGGTGCCATATGTCTTCGTGCCGAACGCCATATCGCCGAACTGAGCACCAGACATTGCCATCTTCAGATCCATTCCGGCCCAAACGAAATCCAGGCTGCCGCCGACGGTAATTTTTTCATCAACCTGATAGACCAGGGGAACGATGAAGCGGCCAACGCCCACTTCGGAGCGCACCTCTTTGCCAGAGCCTGCTGCAAGAAAGGAGTTGGCGCCATATTCAGTTCCCATGCCGCCCTGGGAGAACACGCCCACGCCGTAGGTCATTTTGCCGGATTTATGCGCATAGCCCATGGCAGGCATGTAGAAAGCCGTTGCAGACGAATCAGCCGAAGGCATGCCGGTATATTTTGAGGTGATGTCCGGCGCCAGAATGCCCAGCGCGATATCGGCGCGGCTGCCTTCGGACATCAGGCCGAGGGTTGCAGGATTGTTCATGACGGCGGCGGTGCCGTTGTCATAGGCCATCGAAGCGCCGCCCATTGCCGAGGCAACAGGGCCATAACCTTCAAGATTCATGCCGTTTGTGGCATATGCCAGCGGCGAGGCCATCACGCCGGCGGCACACAATGAAACTACAATTTTATTTATCTTCATGAAAACTCCCCTGTTAATTGAAAGAACCCCCCTGTCATAGTAACGCAAAACTATGGCAGCTTAGACAAATAGGCAAATGTCAGTGTCTCCTGCAAATCCCAGGAACATTGCAGCGCCTCCCCATTCGACACCATCGATAAATTCGCTCTTTTTAAACTCGAACAGATCAACCGTCATCTGGCAAGCAATAAACTTTACGCCAGCTTCCATGCACACATCGCGCAACTCTTGCAGCGAGGCTACACCATGCTTTTTGAGTTTTTGCTTCATCATCATGGTAGCCATGGACTCCATGCCGGGCAGCACCTGCACCAGTACCGGCATCGGCACCGGCATCGGCATCGCAGGATTGGCCAATGGGCTGATCATCACACTGGACAGATCCTTGCGCAATAATTGCAATCCGTAGAAGGTAAAAAACACCTGCACCTCAAAACCCAAAGCGGCAGCAGTCGAAGCCAGGATGAATGGCGGATAAGCCATGTCCAGCGTGCCCTTTGACGCAATGATTGCCATTTTTTTTGCCATTTATTTCCCCTTGATAGTTGTATTCCGGGATAGTTTTGTTTCGGGATAGTTTGGTTTTGGATTGCAGCCGGCAGCTTATTTTTTCTTCATGAAAAAAATGTATTTCCCGCCTTCTTCAGCCGTAGATAACAGGGGGTTCCCTGTCTGGTCGGCAAAAGCCTGCATATCCTTGATCGCGCCGCAATCCGTGGCAACCAGTTTTAGAACCTGCCCGGAAGCCATGTCGGCAAGCGCCTTTTTGGTTTTCAGGATAGGCAAAGGACAGGACAGGCCACTGGCATCAAATTCTTTGTCAAAATTCATGATCGCATCTCCTGCAAATTATTTTTAAAGATACCGCAAAAACAGGTTTATTTTCGCATGCAAGCCTCGTTGCGATGCGCATTATAGGAATATCCAACTTGCCAGCGTCCATACCCTTTATGGGTAAATGAGATAACCCATTGGAGTTATTCTCGTCCCGGATAAGCGCAAAGTTCACCTTTGCAGGCGACCACGCAAGTTTTTTGCGCAAGCGTCCGTACTGCCAGCAAGCCAATAAAAGCAGAAAGATGCCGCAGGTTTTGCCAGAGACACCGGCAAAAGAGACTGTATCTGAGCCTTGAGTCCGCTTCCGGATTTCGTGATACCCAATCGTGGGGGGTGCCGGACAATATTGCTGTGCCTGGGGCACCCCTTTGTTTGATACGTCTTTTAGAGCAAGACATCCGCCAATATGTTCTTGAGCCAGTAATTGGCCACCAATCCCTCAGTCTCGGAACGTGCGGCTGAGACACCGCCGCCTTCCGCTGCGACCATCTCTTGTTTTTCGGTATTGAAGCGGTACACATGGGCCACGTGCATGGCTTCGTTGTTGCTCACCATGCTGTAACAGGTGTTGGCGAGGCTCGGGTTGGCGTCAGGTTGTCTGCCTTGCATCAACTCGACGATGGCGGCGGCGCATATTTTTGCATGAGAGGTCGCCATATGGCCGGATTTTGGCAGGGCTGCCAGAACCGAATCGCCGATGACGTGAATGTTCTTTTGCAATTTGGATTCATAACTCAGGAAATTCACCGCACACCAGCGGCTTTCCGCCCCCACCAGACCCGCCATATTTGCAACCATGCCCGCTTTCATCGGTGGGATGATGTTCAGCACGTCGGCTTTTACATCCTCGAACTCGGTCTTGGCGATTTTACCCGCCACGTCCACTTTCATCACCGCAGCGTTGGGGCGATATTCCACCATGCCCGGATACAGTTCCTTCCAGGCTGCGGTGAACAGGCCTTTCTTCGAGGTGACATCGGGGTTGGCATCCAAAATGAGCACCTTGGATTTCGGCTTGCTATTCTTGAGATAAAAAGCCACCTGACAGGCGCGCTCATACGGTCCCGGCGGGCAACGGTAGGGAGCCTTGGGAATGGAAATGGCAAAAACTCCCCCATCCGGCATGGCTTCCAGCTGTTTTTTCAACAACACCGTTTGAGCACCGGCCTTCCATGCATGCGGGATGCTTTCCCCGGCCACCTTGGCGCTGAGCCCCTCAATTTGGTCAAACATGAAATCGACGCCCGGCGCGACAATCAGCCGGTCATAACTGAGATAGCCATTCGCCAGCATGACGGTTTGTTTTTGCGGATCAATGGCCGTCACCTCGCCATGCACCAGCTTGACGCCGTACTTTTTCTTCAGGGTATCGTAATTGTGCGTGAGGTCATCAATGGTACGGCTTCCACCCAGCACCGTGTTGCTCATCGGGCAGGAAATGAACTGTGTGTTGCGCTCGACCAGCACCACCTCGATCTTCTCATCACCCCACATGCGGATATATTTGGCTGCCGTTGCGCCGCCAAAACCACCACCCACAATGACTACGCGCTGCCCACTTTTCCTGACGATTTCACCGGCGGAAGTTGCGCAGCCCGGAAACACGCCCACCACAATCCCAGCTGCACCAAGTTTCAAAAAATCGCGACGATCTAATGACATGATTTGCTCCTTATTGATTGTTGTCTCTGATTGTTCAGGATGTTAGCGTTTCTGGGCTGCGAAAAATTCGGCCATTTTTTCGAATTCCTCGTCGCTGTAACCCTTGGCGTGATTATTCATGACCGTAGCTGTTCTCGCGCCGGACTTGAAATCCTTCATCTGGCTGACGAAAAGTTTCTTGTCCATTCCGGCCAGGACAGGCGTACCGGCGACACTGTGACCGTCGGTACCGTGGCAGGCGGCGCAGGACGCGGCAAGATTGCGGGAATGCTTATCAACCGCCGCGTGAGCGGGCGCGGAAGATAACGACAACCCGGTAATGAAGGCAATGGAAAATGTCTGGAACCGTAGCTTATTCATGACTCCTCCCCGTTGTAGAAAGATGAAAAGATGATTACCGGGCACCTCTAAAAATCCAAACTCCGTCGCGATGCTGCGTTGCTCAATAAATTTTAACGCTTACATATCAAACATATGCGGCGCGCTAAAATTTATTTCGCGCCTTGCCTGGCTTAGGATTTTGAATTTTTAGAGGCGCCCTACCAACAATGCCCCCGCCGTTTTTTTTGAACGGCATGTAAGTGCCGGGCTTTGCATCTCGCTGAATGGTGTAAAGAATCATTCCGCCGCATACCAAGCTCAGCACCGGAAAGGCAAGGCTTATACTACGCCTGTTGACGTTGTCAAACCACTGTTATGTTGTCATGCAAACGGCAGCGCAGACGCGCTTGCACACTACATGGCAAAACCGCCGGCAACCCTCAAGGGCAAGCGAAGCGCTACTTCAGCGCTTCCTTGATAATGCCGGAGAGAAGTTCATCTACCTCCTTGAGCGCCCTTTGCGAAGCGGGCGAGCCTGCTATCTGAGGCTTGCGGTAAGCCACCCTGACTTCGTTGGGCTTTTCCGGCGCCACGTAAACAGAGATGACGTAGGGGCAAAACACGATATTGTCCGGGTCCGCCTCCATCATCTTGCGCGACACCACGGCGCTACAGAATTCCAGGGCTTCGGCCTTGAGGAAGATCTGCCTCGTATCCCCCAGATCCTTGCCGGTACGCTCCAGCATCTCGCCCACATGCGCAACATTATTGACCACCATTCCGCGGTCTGTGATCGCCATTTCGACTGCATCCCTGATGTCGTCAAAGCCGCCTGTTCTGGTGAAAATAACCATGTGATCGCCCGCCGCCAGGGCGCCATGGATTAATCCGGCGAACAGCATTAGCGCCGCCCATGAATTTCGCAACATGATTCTCTCCTCAGCGTATGGAAACACATTATACCGCATCGATTTTGCCGCTTCCTCTCAGCCCGGAAAAGGATCGTCGCGCTATCGTGTGACGAAAAAAACCCACCAAAACAACTGGTGGGCAGGGGAGATTGCAATGAACAGATTTGCTTAAAAAGCTGCCGTCACCTGCACGCTGAACCTGTTGCCCACGCCGTTAAGGTTCAGGTTTGCGTTGGTGCATTGCGTTGCAGATGTCGTGCATTTGTAGTGGCGCTTCTCATAATTGACGGTTATTTTGGACATGGGGTTGATCAGATACTGGGTTCCCAATGTCCACTTGCCGAACCTGTGTTCATCATTACGGCCTGTATTGGCATCCATGATGTCGTAGCGAGCGTCCAGTTCCCATTTTGTGTTTGGAATGTACCAGCCGCCGTCCAGATACCAGCCCTTGGCCTTGGCATCGGCTCCGTTGTTGGCGCCCGTGGCATTTGCAGCGTTCGCGAAATAATAACTGGGCTTGTCAGGTCCTTCAAAGATCATGCCGTCGGCGGAAATGTACTCAAACGTGGCACGGTAGGGCTTGGCCATGTACTTTGCGCCCAGGCCGGAACGTTTCCGGTCATAGAGTATGACATTAGCTACGCTATCATTCGTAACATCCGCCAGGCGCTTACCCGACTGGTTCCAGGCGAAGAACTTCAAGCCATTTGCCGGACCGGTGCTGGCAAGATTCTTCTCGGTAGACAGATAAAGGTAAGTGTCATATTTGCCATCGACGTTGTCGAACTGAACGCCGCTGCCTTGGCCGGCCATCGCTGCGTAAGACAGATTCCAGTCCGTGCCCATGTCAAAGCTATCGAACACCTGCACACCCGTGTCGCGGAAGCCGCCGGCCGGTGCGGTAAAGCCGTTGATTTTGCTGCCGTTCTGGAGCTGAGTCTGGGTATAAGGCCCCACGTTTGCAGTATAAGCGGGGTTGGGGAAACGCTCCAGCAACAGGAAGTTGGCAGCTTCGGTGAAATTGACATAGTCCATAGTGGTGAGGCTCTGCAAACCCTCCTCGGAACCTGGATACTTGAACAGGCCGGTACGGATGCGGGCGCCCTTGATGTGATTTAGCGTGACACTGGCGTCAGTCACCACGGCACCGTTACTTCCAAGGCTGCTTACGTTGGTGGCGGCATTGCCTGCCTCCAGCAACAGCATGTAATTGACGTTACCGTCAATCGGAAAGCCTGTGCCGCGCACCCCGACCTGGGCATGGCTGACATTGATGGCGGACTGAGCGTTCAGGTTGGGGCCAAGCAACTTGGATGGGACATACGCGCCTGTGGCGCTGGCAGAACTGTAATCCTTTTGGTAGTACGTCTGGATAAAGCCCCAGACTTTGACGGGCGACGAGGCGGCAAACGGCTCGGTGCCTTGCGCCATCAGCCAGTTAGTTGCGCTGGCCGTGCCCGCCGCTGCGAAACCCAGTGTGAAAGCAGCACTGATCAGTGCACGCTTGAATTGTTTGTTAACTCCCATTTTGTTGCTCCTCTGAATAATAATAGTTGCGTAAATCAGGCAGGGCTCAAGCCCTGAAAAAATGAACAAGCGCCAAGTCTTGTTGCAGGTTCGGGGGTACAGATCAGGGTTTGACGTAGATGTAGCCCTGTTTGACCAGCTCACCGATACGAACGATGCCGCCGGGCACAACCACGGCGTCCGGATTGAGCTTCGGTTCATAGCCAAGTTGCGCTGTCATGCCCTTGAGTGTGACAGCGCATGCAGAGAATTTCACGCCGCTCTGGAAAAGCGCATCAATGCGCTTTGCATTGACGTTTTGATCAAACAACAGGCGCAGGCCGGGACCGTAGGCAACGATCTCTACCTCCACCGCGCCATTCGGATAGGCCGCCAGCAGATTCGAGGCATTGTTCAGAATGAGTTCCTGCTTTGATGGGTCCATGTCGCTGATATGCAGGACGTATTTGTAGTCGGCGAAAGTTGCCTCGGCTGCCGGCATGGCGGGCGCGGCGGTCAACATCATGAAAAGAGATGTCATGACGAGGAAAATGGATCGGGAATATTTATGCATCGTTTGTCTCCAGAATATGATTAAAGTGGCGATGGTTGCGTTTGGCAAAGCATTTCTCCTTTGCATGTTTACTGATTCTTTCTTTCAAGCAGCGAAAACTTCAGGAATCGAAGAATTTATTTCAATTTATGTTTTCTTCCCGAACTGTTAAGTTACGGTTATTCCAGACTGCCGCAAAAGGAAGACGCAGGGGTATTTGATTTTATTCCCTGAGTTTTTTATTTTTGAAACGATGGAATATTTTTGCCTGATATTGCGTCATTAGGGATGATTGGCAGCATCTTAATTATTTGGTGAAGCGAAAAGATGAGTATTCTTTCCATATTCTGCGGTGCAAACGCCTTACAGGAACAACTGGAGCAAATCCGGCCAAAGTTATACCGTGTAGCCTTTTCCTGGAGCCACAATGCCGCGCTTGCTGATGATCTGGTGCAGGAGACGCTGATCAAAGCGCTAAAGAACGCCGGCCAGTTGCGTGATCCCGCGCTATTGAATGGCTGGTTATTCAGTATCCTGGCCAACTGCTGGCGCGATCATTTTCGCCAATACAGGGAAATGGATGATATTGATGAACTTGAGGATTACCGTTGCGTAAATGAAACCACGCCGGAAGATGAACATGCGAAGTCGCAGCTTGTTTCCCGCGTATGGGACGCAGTTGCCAAGCTTCCCATGGGACAACGCCAGGTGCTGACGCTGGTAGACCTGGAAGAATTCCCCTACATTGAAGTTGCCGCTATTCTGGCTATTCCGATCGGGACTGTCATGAGTCGTTTATGCCGGGCACGGCAATCGTTGAAGACCCTGTTGAAGGAACTTGCTCCGCAGCAATCGGCGCAAGTCACTCAAATAAGGAGAATCATATGATGAATAATCAGGATATTTCTGATGAGCTTCTGAATTCCTTTATCGATAATGAGCTTGAATCCAGGGAAAAGAGCGAAATTTTCGACGCGATCGATCGTGACGATGCATTGAAGGATCGGGTGTGCGAACTGCGCGGCCTGAAGGAAATGGTGCAACATGCTTACCAGCCGCCCCCGGCCCCTGAAATGTCTCCTGTCAATAAACTGCGCTTCTGGCACCCACCTTATTTACAAAATATGCCCAGCCTGGCTGCCTGCATGTTCCTGCTATTGCTGGGCGGGGGTTCAGGCTGGCTGATGTCCGCATGGTCGGCGGCAAAGAGCGACTTTAAAGCAGTTCACCTGTTCCAGCCGATACCAGGCAGCGGCATAGGCGAAGAGTCGGGCAAGATCATAGTTCATGTCAGCAATTCCAATCCGGTCAGGCTCAAGACCGCTCTGGATGAGACTGAGGGTTTGCTGGAAGCTTACAAGCGGGACAACCGACAACTCAAGGTGGAAATCATCGCAAATGGCGGTGGTATGGATTTGCTGCGCTCAGATGTGTCGCCTTTTGGGATGCGCATTAGTTTGATGCAAGCGAAATATCCCGATCTGGATTTATTTGCGTGTAGTCAAACTATTAGCAAGTTGCAGAAAAGAGGCATAGTCGTGCGTCTATTGCCAAATACCGGGATTGTACCTTCTGCAGCAGAGGAGATTAATAAGCGCCTGCTTCAGGGGTGGGACTATGTCAGGATATGAGGATTAAGCGGACCATAACCGTAATGGGTTACAGACTTATAGCCCGTAAGGGTTATCGTGGCTCGGTGTCGAAAGTCTTAATATTAGCAGCCTGTTCGAAGCGGGCACTCGGATTTCAGATTTCGCTCCAGTACTTTCGGGTAGCATAGCTTGGTTGCCGCAACCCATGCATTAAAATTAAATGATTTGCATGGCTGGCTTACACTTTCAGTAGTAAATTAAAGGTTGTGATACACTGAAAATTCAGTACAATTTTTCCATGGCGAATATCTGAAGAGGAGGAGATTTTATGCGCATTAAAACGACTATTTTGTTTACCCTAGCAGCATCTTTGTGCATGGCAAGCGTGGGCTTTGCAGCGGAGGAGGATGGTAAGAGTGTTGCCTATAATAGAGCGAAGGGAAATTGTCTTGCCTGCCATGCGATACCCAGCGATCCCAAAGCCGAGTCACCTGGCAATATCGGCCCACCTCTCATGAGTATGAAAGCACGCTATCCTGATCGCGCCAAATTGCGCGCCAAGATTTGGGATGCCACCGCGACCAATCCCGATTCCGTGATGCCGCCTTTTGGCAGGAACAAAATTATGACGGAGCAGGAAGTCGATCTGGTTACTGATTACATACAAGGTCTTTAAGTCGAATTTAATTTTGTTGAAAGGTGTGATATGAATCAATTACGTAGATCGTTTCTGAAAAATGCCGGTACCGCCGGAACGGTCGCGGCCGCGATCGTTGCAGGCTTGCTCAAACCAGGTGCGGTACTTGCCGCGGCATGGAACAGCCTCGCTTTCGCTGCAAAAGACGCGGCCGAGGCAATAAAAAACGCCGGTTACGACGGCGCCGCCCAGAGCGGTGATATCATTATCAAGGCGCCGGACATCGCTGAAAATGGCGCTGTGGTGCCGGTGTCAGCCACCAGTAATATACCCGGAACGACTTCCATGGTTTTTTTCGTGGAAAAAAATCCTACCCCGATGATCGCCAGTTTTGAATTTTCAAACGGCGCCGAGCCGTACATCGCCACGCGCGTAAAGATGGCCAAGACTTCCGTTGTGCGGGTGTCGGTGAAAGCGGGCGGAAAAAGCTACACCAACAGCCGCGAAGTCAAGGTTACGATCGGCGGTTGCGGCGGCTGATCCGGTTTGACCGATTTGGAAATTCACCTCGATTTGTTAGTTTGACAATTTTGAAAAGGATACGAACATGGCCGAAGCTATGAAAATGCGCGCGACGATGGAAGGCGATGTTGTCGACGTGAAAGTGCTGATCCAGCATGAAATGGAAACCGGGTTGCGCAAGGATGCAAAAACTGAAAAATTGATACCTGCGCACTTTATCAATCAGGTCATTGCCACATTGAACGGCAAGACGGTGCTGGATGCGCAGTGGGGTGGCGGGATTGCGAAAAACCCCTTTCTGGGATTCAAGATCAAGGGCGGCAAGCCCGGGGACAAAGTCGGCGTCAACGCTGTCGACAATCTCGGCAACAAGTATGATGGTGAAGTAGTCGTAGCCTGATTCAGGCTAAAGGCTTTGAAACATTTGATTCTTCCAACCAAGAGGAAAGAACGATATGAAACGGAAACTGGCATACATCATAATGGCGGGGCTGTTGCTCGGCTGCGCCCATATAAGCACACGCGTAAAACCCGCAGATGATCGCAACGCGATGATCAATCTCTACAAACAGACTTTTCCTGACATCAAGTTCGAGGATTACATATATGGCGCACTGGCCATGAGTCCGGATGCCAAGAGTCAGTACGACGACATTATGGCGTTCCCGCCCTACTCCATGGATCTGGACAAAGGCAAGAAAATGTGGGAGACATCCTTCAAGAATGGCAAGAAGTTTTCTTCTTGTTTTCCGGATGGCGGCAAGAATGTGGCCGGCAACTACCCCGCTTTTGATAATGCAGCCAACCGCGTAGTGACATTCGAAAATGCCATCAACGCCTGCCTGAAAGCAAACGGCGAGCAAGAACTGAAATACGGCGAAAAAGACATGGGACTGCTTACCGCCTACGCCAGAAGCCTGTCGGATGGGATGAAGGTCAATGTCAAGGTGGAGGGTGCGGGTGCGCTGGCTGCCTATGAGAAAGGCAAAACATACTATGCTACCCGGAACGGTCAACTGAATTTTTCCTGCAGGAGTTGCCATGTGCAGTCCGGCGGCAAATTCATCCGCATGGATCAACTGTCCATGATGATCGGCCAGGCGTCCCATTGGCCCGAGTTTCGCGGCGGCACAGACATTGTTACGCTGCAAGCTCGTTTCAAGCAATGCGAAAAGAACGTGCGCGCAAAACCGAAGGAAGCGAACAGCGAGGAATACAATAACCTGGAATATTACCTGACCTACATGAGCAACAATCTGCCCATGCAGACCCCGGTATTCCGCAAGTAAGTTTACAAATACGGCAGCGGATTAACATGGACTACTCGGTCCGGTTGATCCGCGCACATCTGCTTCTCCTTAGTCGTAAATCCCATTCTGGAGTTTCCCCATGTCTATGAACCGTCGCGAATTTATGCAGATGCTGGCGGTGGCGGCAGCCTCAGGCTTTGCATTGAACAGCCGCGCTGCGCTGTCTGCAGACAGTTCGGGCAGTTTCTATGATTTTCCTTCCTTCGGCAATGTTTCCCTGCTGCACATCACCGATTGTCATGCACAGTTGCTGCCGATTTACTTCCGGGAACCCAATGTCAACATTGGCCTGGGGTTTGGCCTGAACAAGGCGCCGCACCTGGTGGGTGAAAAGCTGCTCAAGGCTTTCGGCATCCGGCCGGGAACACTTGAGGCACATGCATTCACCTTCCTCGATTTTGAAAATGCCGCCCGCACCTACGGCAAAGTGGGTGGGTTCGCGCATTTAGCTACATTGATCAAGAAAATCCGCGCCAGCCGCCCCGGTTCATTGCTGCTCGATGGCGGGGACACTTGGCAGGGCTCCGGCACTGCCCTGTGGACCAAAGGGCAGGACATGGTTGACGCCTGCAAACTGCTGGGCGTTGACGTGATGACAGGTCACTGGGAGTTCACTCTGGGCGCAGAGCGGGTTAAGCAAATCGTTGATAACGATTTCAAGGGTAAAGTGGATTTTGTTGCCCAGAACATCAAGACCAACGAATTCGGCGACCAGGTTTTTGATCCATACGTGATCAAACACATCAACGGCATTCCGGTCGCGATCATCGGCCAGGCATTCCCATACACCCCCATCGCCAATCCGAGATACATGGTTCATGACTGGAGTTTCGGCATCCGGGATGACGATATGCAGAAGGCTGTTAACGAAGCACGTGCCAAGGGTGCGCAGGTGGTGGTGGTGCTGTCCCACAATGGCATGGATGTGGACTTGAAGATGGCGAGCCGGGTCAGTGGCATTGACGCCATTCTGGGCGGCCATACTCATGATGGAGTGCCCGCACCGATCATTGTCAGTAATTCCGGGGGACAAACCCTGGTGACCAATGCCGGTTCCAACAGCAAATTTCTTGGTGTGCTGGATATGGATGTCAAGGGCGGCAAGGTCGCAGGCTTCAAATACAAACTGCTGCCGATATTCGCCAACCTGATCGAGCCGGATACGGAAATGGCAAATTTGATCACGAAGGTGCGTGCACCCTATGAAGCGAAACTGGCCGAAAAGCTTGCTATCACTGAAGGCATGCTTTACCGCCGGGGAAGCTTCAACGGCACCTTTGATCAATTGATCCTGGATGCGCTGATGGAAGTGAAGGGCGCGGACGCAGCGTTTTCCCCCGGTTTTCGCTGGGGCACGTCGCTGTTGCCGGGTGAAGCTATCACACTGGAACATGTGATGGACCAGACCGCAATCACTTACCCCCAGACAACGCTGACGGAAATGACGGGTGAAACCATCAAGGAAATCATGGAAGACGTATGCGACAATCTGTTCAACGCCGATCCCTACAAGCAGCAGGGCGGGGACATGGTGCGCGTGGGCGGCATCAGCTACACCTGCGATTTGCGGAAGGGCTTCGGCAAACGCATCAACAACATGATGCTCAAAGGCAAGGCGCTCGCTCCCAACAAGAAGTACAAGGTTGCGGGGTGGGCGCCGGTTTCCGAAGGGGCGACCGGCGAACCGGTTTGGGATGTCGTGGCAGGCTACTTGCGTGACAAAAAAGTGATCACGCCGCGCAAACTCAATCTGCCAAAACTGGCCGGCGTGGAGGGCAATGCCGGTATTGATTTAGCAGCACACTGATGTGGTGAACAGAAAATCTTGTTTGATAATTTTGCGATATAACACTAAATGGATGCCTCAGTTCTGATCAAAACAATTGTCTGGTGTGGATTCGGTTTAGGCGTCGTATTCGGGTTCATCGCCAACAAGACCAACTTCTGCACCATGGGCGCAATTTCGGATGTCGTCAACATGGGCCACTGGGGGCGCATGCGCGCCTGGCTGCTCGCGATCGCAGTGGCGATGATAGGCACCAGCCTGCTTGCATATTTTGGCTATCTGGATTTGTCCAAGACGTTATATACCGGCGTCAACTTTCCATGGCTTGCCTATATCGTGGGTGGACTGTGTTTCGGAGTCGGCATGACGCTCGCATCGGGTTGCGCCAATAAAACGCTGGTGCGCATCGGTGGCGGCAATCTTAGATCCGTTGTCGTATTCATATTTTTAGGGTTTGCCGCATTGGTGACGCTGAAAGGGATACTTGGCGCATTCCGTGTCAACGTGTTGCAAGCGCCCGCTGTCACCATCCAATTCGAACACGGTCAAACACTCCCTGCAATCTTGTCCGGCATCGGCGGCCTTTCACCCAACGCGCTTCAGTTGGTGATAGCCGGCGTGATCGGGCTGGTCATCCTGTTTTTTGTTTTCAAGGATAAAGGATTCCGTAAAAGCCGCGACAATAACCTGTCAGGCCTGCTCATCGGCCTGCTCGTGACAGGCGGCTGGTTTATTACCGGGCATCTCGGCTTCGGCGAGAACCCCGATACGCTCGAAATTGCCTATCTGGGCACCAATTCACACTTGGCGGAATCGATGTCCTTTGTCGCTCCGACTGCCTATACCTTGGAATATTGGGCATACTGGACCGATGCTTCGAACATCATCACTTTCGGCGTTGCCTCAGTATTTGGCGTAGCCATCGGCTCTTTCCTCTACGCCATGGTTTCCAAATCCTTCCGCTGGGAAGCTTTTTCCTCCGTGCAGGACATGTTTTACCACATCATCGGGGGCACACTCATGGGATTCGGCGGCGTTACAGCCATGGGTTGCACCATTGGTCACGGCGTAACCGGCGTGTCGACCCTCTCCTTAGGGTCTTTCCTGGCGCTTGCATCAATTGTTGCGGGTTCCGCCATTACCATGAAAATACAGTACAGCATCATGATGCGGGAAGCCTGATCAGTTCTTTGAATGACCCGAAGGCGCCTCTATTATTGAGCTTTACATAATTGAGACAACGTTCGAAACAAGTGCCGCAGTAAGCGAAACCCACCACTCCGTCATTCCGGCGAAGGCCGGAATCAGCGCGCAATATAACTCCGCGTAGCGGACAAAACCGTGTTTGGGGTGTTGTCCAACTTTGTGAGGGTGTTTTCCATTTCTAATTTACAAGTGATCTAATGATCCACGGCCAAGCAACGATGGATCGAACGCGCGCGAGGTCGTTTTCCATTTCACGCAGCGCAGATTCGAGGTGCCTCTCAAGCGCATCGATGCTATCGAAGACAGGGTTATGGAAAGATTTTTCGCGCAACTCCTCCCATAGATGTTCGGCAGGATTGAGTTCGGGTGAGCAGGGCGGCAGCTTGAGCAGGCGCAGGTTTGCGGGTGGCGCCAGTTCATGGCTTTGATGCCAGCCCCGTCACTGGTCAAGCTGGCGCAAAAGTAAGTGGTGTTGCAGGTTGCAATAAGCTTACAATCCTATTTGCATAGCCAGAAAGTCTGTAGTGCCATTCGGTATGCTGCAATCGGATTCGTGGCAATCATGCAACAAGCCCTGAAGAAATTGTAATTTTCAACAAGGAGAACACCATGCAAGCAAGCCAGGAACAATCAGCGGGTGGTGAAGGCCGCGAACTGCTGACATTTACGCTGGGCAGCGAGGAATATGGCATAGACATCCTCAAGGTCCAGGAAATCCGCGGTTACGAAGCGGTCACCACGATAGCCAACGCGCCCGAATTCATCAAAGGCGTGATCAACCTGCGCGGCATCATCGTGCCTATTGTGGACATGCGCATCAAATTCAAACTGGGCAGCGTCACCTATGACGCCACTACCGTGGTGATCATACTCAACATCGCGAACCGGGTGGTGGGTATGGTGGTGGACGGCGTGTCCGACGTGACCACGCTGAAACCGGAAGAGATCAGGCCGGCGCCCGAGTTCGGCTCGGGTCTGGACGTTCAGTATCTGCAAGGGCTGGGCACGGTGGATGACCGCATGATCATCCTGCTGGACATAGAAAAACTGATGACCAGCCGCGACATGGAGCTGGTCGAAGCTGCGGAAATGGCCGCATAACCCGCCGTTTGATCGCGTGGGCAAAAAACCCGTTTGCGCACTTTTACATGCCGCCTTGATTGCAATTGCCCGTAAGACAGATAACCCCTCACTCAGGAAAGAAAAATGACCAATTGGTGGAGCGGGCTATCGCTGAAAAACAAGTTGCAGATACCCATCCAATTGCTCTTGCTGGTGGTTATGGTGTTGGTGCAGCGTGTCATATTGGACAGATTTGAAGAACGCGTGCTGGAGGAGTCCCGGCAAAAGGCAGTTATTGCTGCGGATGGCGTGTTGAATGGCCTGAACATGCTGATGATAAACGGCATTATCAGTAATGCCGAGCAGCGTGCCTTGTTCGTCAAGAAAATGGGTGCATCGGAAAAGGTACTTGAATTGCGCGTCATTCGCAACAAGCCGGTGCAGGACCAATACGGCCCGGGTTTGCCATCCGAGCAGCCCGGCGATGAGATGGATCGCGATGCCCTGAAATCCGCGAAGGAGCAAAGCAAATTGCTCGATCAGAATAATGTGCAATCCCTGCGTGTCATAGTGCCATTTATTGCGAAAAAAAACTTTCGCGGCACCAATTGCCTGGAGTGTCACAAAGTAACGGAAGGCACAGTGAATGGAGCGGTTAGTATCACACTGGACGTTTCCGGTGAATTCAGCGAGGTGCGTCATGCCAATATGATCATGTGGGGCGCGCAGGCGGCCACGCAGATTTTTCTGTATTTCGTGATTGGTTGGCTGATCAGTTTCGTCACCCGCCCCCTGCAACAGGCAGTTACAACGGCCAACGCTGTGGCCAGGGGCGACCTGACCCAGCACATCGAAGTAGCCTCCAAAGATGAAACCGGCCAGCTACTGCAAGCCTTGAAAGACATGAACGACAGTCTCGCCGGTATCGTCGGAGAGGTGCGCAGCAACACCGACTCCATCGCAACCGCTGCCAAGCAGATCGCGGCGGGCAACGCCGATCTGTCGCAGCGCACCGAAGAGCAGGCCTCCAGCCTGCAAGAAACCGCCTCCAGCATGGAAGAGCTGGCCTCGACGGTGAAGCAGAACGCGGATAACGCCAGGCAGGCCAACCAACTGGCGGCGAAAGCCTCCGGCGTGGCCGTCAAGGGAGGCGAAGTGGTGAATGACGTGGTGCAAACCATGACCTCGATCACCGACAGCTCGAAAAAGATCGTCGACATCATCAGCGTCATCGAAGGCATCGCGTTCCAGACCAACATCCT